>Ga0111538_10000555_pt1 | contig 50072 bp, 44 predicted proteins | sample SoiMethybrSBSTD1_FD_79669 | JGI IMG/M metagenome (GOLD analysis project Ga0111538, IMG submission 79669) | Bulk soil microbial communities from a Populus tree surrounding site in Tennessee, USA - Soil MetaG P. TD hybrid SBSTD1 (version 2)... | ecosystem: Environmental > Terrestrial > Soil >... | reverse complement strand
GTGGTTCCGCCGATAGTGACGGGCGAAGGCGCCTGGATGCTGGCGGATTGGTTATCGTTCGCCGCTATCGTCGAAGAGACGAAAGTGTTGTCGGTAGGAGTAATGAAAGCGCTCCCGTTTTGCGACTGGGCGGGCGCAGTACACGTTGAGTTGTTAAATCTCTTCGCAGCTCCAGTGGGAAACGTCACCGCAATGGCGGTCGTGCCCGCGAGTGCTCTGACTGACACATTGCCATCTGTAAACGTATTTAGCGCCTCGGACGCCGTGCCCTTGGCAACAAGGTAGAACCGCATGCCGACGTGATGGAACTGTTCGTTCTCAATCGGCGCGAACTGCTGATTGATGATGTTGCCGTCGTCATCGGCGACTGCTTCGTAATTGAAATCGTAGTGGGTGTCGGCGTCTTCGGTGATCTTCAGCGCAACCTTCTCGCCAGGCTGCCAGCCGGAGCCGGTGATGGTCACAACCTCGCCGGGGGCATAGTCGTCCTTGTCGGTCTTGACGGTCGCGTAGCCGAAGTACTCACCGTTTGACGAACCGCCGCCGGCGACGAGCGCCAGGTCGTGCGGCGTCAGACCGCCGCCGATCGCGCCAACGCGTGGGAACGCCATCGCGTTCGGCACGGCTCGGAACCCGTCGCGCCAGTCGGCATACAGCTCCGCCGATGCCGAGGGCGCACCGTCGACCACGCCGCCGGCAATCAGCACCTGGTTGTTGTTCGGCAGCAGCACGGCGGTGTGGCCGCTGCGCGCTTGCCGCAGCGAGCCGGTGGCGAAGAAGCTCTGGCTCGGCGGATCGAAGAGTTCGGCGGTCGCCAGCTCGCCGTTGGCGTTGCGGCCGCCGGCGATCAGCACGTGGCCGTCGAGCATCAGCGTCGCCGTCGTCTTTTCGCGCGGCGTGCTGAGCGTGGCGACGAGACTCTGCGTCTGACCGGTCGCGGGATTGAAAATCTCGGCGACGGTCAGGACGTTTGTGCCGTCCGAACCACCGACGATGAGGACGCCGCCGTCCTTCAGTGCGGCCGCGGCGTGGTTGACGCGCGCCACCCACATGTCGCCGACGTGCACGGACTGGTGCGTGTTCGGGTCGTAGACCTCGACGTCGAACGTCACACCGTTCGCGTCCCGTCCACCGGCGATGAGGACGCGGCCGTCCTCGAGCACCGTCGCGGTATGACCGGTTCGCGCGGTGGCAAGCTGCCCGCCGTCCTCCCATGACTGCGCGGCCGGGTCATAGATGCCGACCTGCGACGTCAGCGTGCCGTCGGCGTTCTGTCCGCCGGCGACGACCAGACGGCCGTCGGCGAGCGCCACGGCCGCCGTGCCGTCGGGAATCGTGCCGAGATCGCCGGCAGGAACCCATGCTCCCGTCGCCACCTGCGGCACGTTCGCGTGCAACAGCATCCATTGGTTGGCACCCACAATCGTCGCAAGCACCGCTGCGAGAACGACACGTCGCGCAATTCGAACACTCACCTTGCTCCCACCCAATTTCCGGGCACACCTCTCCTGACACGGCGATCGGCCGTTCACAGTCCATCTGGTTGGAAGGGTTGCCCGTCGAGCTTGACGGCAATCAACATGCCCGGTTCTGACACACGCGGAATGGGCCCAAAGTGCCGGAGTGTCGTTAAAGCCCGCTCAGAAAAGTCAGAGACTGGAAGATTTCCTACTGAACTCCTGTAGGAAAGGTCCGAACGCGGTGCAGAAATGGTTACGGGTGCAGCGGGAGGGAATTCCTGTGTAAGCTATGGCCACTCATTCGCGAACTGCCCCGGAGGTTGTTGATGCGCGCAGCACAGATTCTGGTCTTCGCCGCCCTTGCCGTCACGTTCGCCGCGTCGTCTGCACGGGCCCACCACTCGTTCGCCGCGGAGTTCGACGCCAACAAACCGTTCAAGATGACGGGCAAGGTGACGAAGGTCGAGTGGATGAATCCGCACACGTTCTTCTACATCGACGTGATGGATGAAAAGACCGGCAAGGTCACGAACTGGGGCATGGAAATGGGAAGCCCGAACATCCTGATGCGCAGCGGATGGCGCCGCGACACCATGAAGGTCGGCGACACCGTGACCGTCGAGGGCAGCCTGGCAAAGGACGGGACCCCGACCGGCAACGCGAGAACCGTGACCCTTGCCGCCACCGGAAAGCGTTTGTTCGCCGGGTCGAGCCAGGGCAGCACGCCCTAACGGAACTGGGCTGTTCCGGGTTCTCGGTTCTCACTTCCCGGTTCGCTTCGGAGTTCGTGCGGTTCCACTTCGGAGTTTGTGGGTTCCAGGTTCGGAGTTTGCGGTTCCGGGTTCCGACGTACACTCGCTGCTATGAAGATCGCGCTCGTTGCCGCCGGAATTGCTGCATCGCTCACGGTCGCTGCCGCCCAGGAGACCAAGGTTCCCGAGGATTCCGCGCTTGTGTCGATCTCCGGCTGCGCGAAGAACGGCAACTTCATCGTCGGCGAGCGCCGCGAGGATCAGCCGGGCACGCTCGAAATTGCACCCGGTCGCCGGTTCCGCCTGCAGGGGCCGAAGAAGCTGCTCAGCGAGATCAAGGCCCACCAGCGCTCGACAGTCGAAGTGACCGGATTGATCCGTAAAGCCGATCTGAGTGCGCGGCAGGGAGTGGGCGTCCTCGGCGGCCGCGTGCGGATCGGCGGATCGCCCGTTCCGCAGAGTGCGATTTCGGATCCGGCGCTCGACCCGGCCTACAACCAGGCTGTGCTCGACGTGCGATCCTGGCGTGCCGTCGCCGGCGAGTGCCGGTAGACATCACACACAGGTTTCTGGCGATCTCGAGGAAGGCGTCCATCGGCTCCGACGGAGGATACGCAGAGGGACGGGGGAACTTACCTGGGGTAGGCCGAGGATAGAAGCCGACTCGGTAGAGACCGACCGACCGGGAGAGGCCGACCTTGAGGTCGGCCTCTGCATCGGAAACCTTACGACTTCTTGGTCGCGGTGACCTTGCTGCCGCCCGCGCTCAGCTGCATCGTGTTCCCTTCGACCTTGCCGGTGTAGGTCGTGCCGCCGGCGGTGAAGGTGATCTCGTCGCCACGCAGTTTTCCAGCCGACACCTGCGCATTGCCAAGAGTTCCGCTCAGCATCTGGAAGTTCTGATTGAGCGTCAGCGTGCCGCGTCCCTGCACGTCCCAGGTGCCCTGCACCTTCGCTGGAACGATCCACAGGTGTGCGGTGCACCAGCTGACACAGTCGCCGCCAACCGTCTCGGTCTGATCCGGCTGCCAGTCTTCCATCGTGAAGGTATTCGACACGACGCGGGTGCCGGGGCGCATGTTGAGAATGGCAGGCCGCAGCTTCATGTTGATCGTCGGCAGCAGGAACAGCGTAATGACGTTCGCTTTCGAGAAGTCGGTCTCGAAGAGGTCGGCCTTGCGGAACGTCGCGCGCTCACTGACACCGGCTTCCTTGGCGTTGCGCTGCGACAGCGCCACCATGTCGGGGTTGTATTCAATCCCTTCGGAGCGCGCGCCGCGTTTGGCGGCGGTGATCACCGTGCGGCCATCGCCGGAGCCGAGATCCATATGGAAGTCCTGCGGCGTGAGCTTGGCCATGTCGAGCATCTTCTCGACGAGCGCCTGCGGCGTCGGTACCCACACCACGTCCTTGCCGGGCTGCCCCACCGTCGGCTCGAACGGTTTGGTCGCGGTCGCCTGGGCAAAAGCCGTCGTGTGCGCCAGCGCGACAGCCAGTCCAAACATCAACAAACGACGTACGTAGCGTCCATTCATGACATCAACCTCGTGTCCAGAAGGCCAAAGAAACGGCATCTTACCGTAAAAGCGTTCGGGTCGTTCAGGCGGCCCTTCGCCCGTGCACCTGCCGCCCAGGTCTCAACGGAAGGTCGGCAACGCCAGGTGGTCAGATGCGCGGGCCGTGAGGTGCAGCCTCGTCGGGCGGATCGAACTGGATGGTGGTGTGATGGATGCCGAACCGCTCCTCCAGCTCGTGTTGCAGGTCGTGCAGGACCTGCACGTCAGGGCGCTGAGCCACCACGTGAGCCGACAACGCCACCAGTCCGCTGGTGATCGTCCACACGTGCAGATCGCGAACGTCCTCCACGCCATCGATGCCAAGCAGGCGCTGCCGCACCTGGTCGACGTCGATTCCGGCGGGGGCGCTCTCCATCAGGACAGTCACGGACTCCTTCATCAGGTCCCAGGAGGAGTAGAGCACGAGCAGACCGATCAACACGGACGCCACCGGATCCGCCCAGCGCCAGTCGTAGACAAGCAGCAGCACGCCGGCCGCGATCGCCTGCAGGCTGCCGAGAGCGTCACTCAGTACGTGCAGCCACGCACCGCGGATGTTCAGGCTTTCGTCGCGCCGCGCCTGCAGCGTCCACAGGCTGATGACGTTGACCACCAGTCCGCCGACCGCGATCCAGATCATGGTCTGTGCGTCGACGACCGGCGGATTGCGGAAGCGGCCGTACGCCTCGATGAAGATGAAGACGGCGATCGCAATCAGTGAACCGGCGTTGAGCAGCGCGGCGAGGATCTCGGCGCGGTAGTAGCCGTACGTGTGCCGCGTCGTCGCCGGGCGCCGCGCGAACCAGATGGCGAACAGCGCCAGCGCCAGCGCTGCGGCGTCCGCGAACATGTGGCCGGCGTCGGCCAGCAGCGCGAGGGAATTGGAGAGCACGCCACCGATCGCCTCCGCGATCATGTAGGCCGTCACCAGGATGAACGTAATCGTCAGCCGGCGGCGAACGTCGGCGTTCGCGTCGAATCGACCCCGGCCGCCGTGGCGGTGCCCTGCACCCATCGCGCAAGTACACACAAAAACCGGCGACGCGACCACCGGCGGCCTCTGATACACTCCGCGCCGCCCTGGAGGAACCTACCGTGCGGATTGCTGGCTTGGCTCACATATTCTTAACAGTCGCGGCGGTCGTGATCGGCACGATCGTCCTGTCCGCGCAATCGCCGATTCCGCTGCGCGGCGGCGGCGCCGGCGGGCGTCAGGGGGGCCAGGGGCCGGGCGGCGCACCGGAGCCGTCCCTGCCAGCGAGCCCGACAGCGGTCGCCCTGCCGACGATCTCGGCCCCGATCGGCGGGCCCGGACCGATGTTCGAGTCGCTGATGGAGCTGAAGCCCGGCGACGACATGGCGCACTTCCGTTATGAAGCGACGGAATACTTCGTATCGGGCACCGCAAACGGTCAGCCGTACACGACGCGGATCGTGATCCGCAAGCCGGTTGACGAGAAGCGTTTCAGCGGCCTTGTGCTCGCCGAGTCGATGCATCCGAGCGGCAACGCGTGGATGTTTCACTTCACGCATCGCTATTCGATGAGCGAAGGGCACGTCGGGCTTGACGTGCTGACCAGTACGCACGAGCCATTCGTCGAGTTCAACGGCCCGCGGTACACACGCCTGCGCGTCGCGCCGGGACAAGCGCCGGAGATCCTCGCTCAGGTTGGCGCGCTCATCAAGTCGAAGAGCGGTCCCCTGGCGTCGTACCCAATCCGCAAGATGATTCTGGCGGGAACGTCGGCGTCAGCGGCGGTGGTCATCAACTACCTGCCCGCGCATACGGTGCTGCGCCTGGCCGACATGGGTCCGATCTACGACGGATTCATGCCGACGAGCACCGGCGCAACGATTGCCCCGCAATTCACCGTCGGCGGGACCGCCCGGCCGATCGACGTCCCCATCGTCCAGGTGCCGACGATGACGGAGGTGGCGTCGGCGAATGTGACCGCCCGTCAGGACAGCGACATGCCTGGCAATCAATTCCGCGTCTACGAATTCCCGGGCATGGCGCACATCGATTCGCGCGACGCGGCCGCCTATTACCCGAATCCGTGCAAGCTGCCGATCAGCCGATTCCCGATGGCCGCCTACATGTCGGTCGCGCTCGACCACCTGTGGAAATGGGTCGACAAGGCAACCGCCCCGCCGCGCGCCGATCGGATTCTCGTCGACCGGAACGAAGCCAACGACGGTTCGCTGATGGCGCTCGACGAGAACGGCAATCCTCGCGGCGGCATTCGGAACCCGTATGTCGACGTGCCGGTCAAGGCGTTCGCGGTGCGGAATACCGGTGCGGTTCCGCCGATTGCCAACGCGCATCCGTTCGTAGCGTCGCGAACGCCGCAGGCACAGGCGCAGTTGTGTGGACTTGCCGGCTACGAGGTAGCGCTGACGCCGGAGCGACTGAAGAAGCTATACAAAGACACGAAATCCTATCGCGCCGCCGTCGCCAAGCGACTCGACGAGCTCACGAAACAAGGCTGGTCGCTGCCCGTATATCGTGACGTGATTCTGGCGGATGCGGCGGGCGTGAGTTTCTAAACCGTTCGAGTCGTTCGAAACGTTCGACTCGTTCGAGTCGTTTACGCCCGTTCTGTTCGCCCGTCGGCGTGCTTGGCGAAGCGTCCCTGCTCGCGCGGATGAACCGGAGCATTCACCGGGAACGGCCAGCCGCCGAACTGCGTGCGCTGATAGTCCCTGAACGCCTGTTCCAGCTCGGCGCGGGTGTTCATGACGAATGGTCCGTACTGCGCCACCGGCTCGCCAATCGGACGCCCCTGCAACAGCAGGATCTCGACCGGCCCGCGATTCGCCTCGATCGCGATCGCCTGATCTGACGTGACCTGTACCGCGGCGGGGCCGGGTACGTCTCGCTCCGCCACTTTCAGCCCCTTGCCGGCAAACTGATGCAGCGTCCGGACGGTGCGGGCATCGCGCGCCGGGGGGACCGTCCACGACGCGCCGTCTTCCATCGCGATCGACCAGATCGCCAGATCGGCATCCGCATCTGCACCCCACGAGTGTGGCGGCGGCGCGAGCGGTTGCACGCCGTCGAGCGCGCCGGCGATTACTGTCACCTCGACCTTCTTGCCGTTCGCGTCGGTAATGTGGCGGCGCGGAATCTGATCGTTCCAGAACATCGTGAAGTAGGCGGGAACCATCTTGCTCTTCGCCGGCAGGTTCAGCCAGATCTGAAACAGCTCCAGTGTGTTCGGACCAGTCGGATTGAGCAGCGGAAACATCTCGGAGTGCACGACCCCGGCCCCCGCGGTCAGCCACTGCACGTCGCCCATGCCGAAGCGCGCGGTCGCGCCGAGCGAATCGGAGTGATCGATGTATCCCTTGCGGACGATGGTGACGGTCTCGAAACCTCGGTGTGGATGCTGCGGAAAGCCCGGCACGACGTCGCCGTGATACATCCGCCAGCCGTCCCTGCCCTCGAAGTCCTGGCCGATGTCGCGGCCGCCGAGCGGAGCGGCGGGGCCGAGCTTGTCGTTGCCCGCGGGATAGAAGTCGATGTGATGAACGCAGAAGAGAAACGGGTCGTTCGTCTGCCAGCGCTGCCCCAGCGGTTCGACACGGATGATCGGATCCATGCGAATCAGCTTACCCGAACGATCCGAACGACCCGAACGTTCAGCGGTTTGCCAGTTTCTTCAGAAGTTCCGCGGTGTCCTGATGGACGTCGATGCGCTGGCCGCCGCGGCTGTTGCCGCCAGCCTTGCCGAGCGCGGAATCGACCGGCGTGTTGCCGCGACTGTCCTTGGCATTGAGATCGGCACCGTTCTCGACCAGGAACGTGACGACGTCATTCCAGCCCCAGCGGGCGGCTTCATGCAGCGGCGACAGGCCGCGCGAGTCTTTTGCATTGATATCGCCGCCGGCCTTCAGCAGCAGCTTCAACGACTCGATAGCCCGCTGCTGTGTGTCCTCGGAGAGGTAGAAGCCGCGCGTATCGGCATCGACGGAGCCAAGGCCGGCCGCCGCCATGAACGGCGTCACGCCGCGTGAACTGGCGATCGACACGTCGGCGCCTTTGGCGAGGAGGAGGCGGACCGCCGGCGCGTCGAGCGCCTTCGCCGCCCGCAGCAGCGGCGTCGCGCCCGTGGTCAGCAGGCCATCGAGACCGCGATCGTTGCCGACGTTGCGAAACGGCGGCGGCAGCTTCAGCTGCATATTCGGATTCGCCCCGGCCTCGAGCAGCATCTCCACCACCTGCAGACTCGTCGTCTTGTCGAGAACCGGACGGTCCGGACGGCCGCCGCGCGGGATGGTGTTGAGATCGACGGCGGCGTAGAGCGGTGCACGGCCCCAGAAGTCGAAGTGATTCGGATTGGCGCCGCGCTTGATGAGCTCAGCCGCCGCGTCGAACCGCATGTTGATGACGGCCATCAGGAGCGGGCTGATGTTGTCCGGATCCGGCAGGTTGACGTCCGCGCCGCCGTCAACGAGCGCGGTAACGCACTCGACGCATCCCTCCCGAGCTGCGTACAGCAGCGGCGTCAGCCCGCCGGTCGGCCGGTAAATCGCGCGCGGCTCGGCGGTGACCTGCCGGCCCCAGTTGTTGACCGTTGCGCGCGCGTTGACGTCGGCGCCGGCCGCAATCAGCGCCCGCACCATTGCCGGCTGTCCCTGCGCCGATGCCCACATCAGCGCAGTCTGGCCGCGCCACTTCTCAACGCTGTTGACGTTCGCGCCGCGCTTGATGAGCAGTTGCGCCGCGTCCACACGGCTCGTGCGGGCGACCACCATGAGGGCGGTCTGCCCATCAGCGTTCGGCGACTCGACGTTCGCGCCTGCCTCGAGCAGCGCACCAAGGAGTGCCGGGTCAGCCAGCACCGCTGCCTCCGACATCGGCGTGGCGCCGAACTGGTTGGCGGCTTTGACGTCGGCTCCGGCACGGATCAGCCGCTGCACGAGATCGACGTCGCCGTTGTGCACGGCCCAGTGCAGCGCGGTGGTCCCGTCCGGCTCGGGAGCGTTGACGTCTACGCGCTTCTCGATGAGGGCGAGCACCGCCGCCCGGTCGCCCGCTTTCGCCGCGTCGACAAGCGGGGCCGCGGCGGCGACGGCAACGGCGAGAACCAGATTCAGCATCTCAGTGCCTCGGTGCCTCGGTGTGTCGTCTCTTCGACTTACAGCTCACTGAACGGCCCCGTGCTGTTGCCGACCTCTGTCACCTGCAGGCCGGCGCGCTGCAGCAGCGTCAGGTGCAGGTTGGCAATCGGCGTGCGGTCGGGATAGCGCAGATGCTGGCCGCCCTTGATCTTGCCCGCTCCACCGCCGACGACCAGCGTCGGCAGCGGGAACTCGTCGTGGGCGTTGCTGTTGCTCATGTTGCTGCCGTAGAGGAGGATGCTGTGATCGAGCATCGAGCCGTCGCCGTCGGGCATCTTCGCCAGCTTCGCCAGGAACTTCGCAAAGACATCCGAGTGGTACGTCTGGATCTTGACCAGCCGCTCCTTCCGCGCCTTGTCGTTCTGGTGGTGCGACAACGGATGGAAGGCGTCGGACACGCCGATGTGGTTGTAGGTCATGTTGCTGCCTTCAGCCGCCATCATGAACGTGAAGACGCGCGTCAGGTTCGCCTGCCAGGCGAGCGCGATCATGTCGAACATCAGGTTGAGGCGCTGATCGAAGTTCGTGCTGACCGGCACGTCGGGCAGCGCCAGCGCGCTCAGATCCTGCGCCTCCATCTTCTGCACGCGGCGCTCGATTTCGCGCACGCTTTCCAGATAGTCGCCGAGCTTGGCGCGGTCCGGCGCGTCGAGGGTGCGCTGCAGATCCGCCGCTTCGCGCGCGACGAGGTCGAGGATGCTCGAATACTGGCGCGTGATCGCCTTGCGTTCCTGCGGCGTGTCGCCCTGTCCGAACAGCCGCGCGAACAGCTTCCGTGGATCGGCTTCCATCGGCAGCGGCGTCGTCGGCGTGCGGAAGGAAATGGTGCCGCCGTAGCTGCAGCCGTAGTTGCGGTCGCAGGCGCCGCCGCCGCCGCGGCCTTCGCTCGCCACTTCGAGGGAGGGCAGCGGCGTGTCCTGACCGATCTGTGCCGCCGCCATCTGATCGATCGTGATGCCGGCGTACGGCTCCTGAGTGGCGCGCGGGGTGACGCAACTGAGCCACGTCCCCGGATTGAGCGCGTGCACCGGCGGCGCGATCGTCGGCTTGTTCTCGAGGCCGCTGACGATCGTCAGCTGCTTCTGGAACGGCGCCAGCGGCTTCAGGATCGGCGGCAGATCGAACACCGTGCCTTCAGCGGCCGGGGTCCACTGCTCCATGATGGCGCCGTGCGGCAGGTACATGAACCCCATGCGCGGCTTCGGCGCAGCAGCGGTCTGCGCCAGCGCAGTCAGCGACGGGATCATCGCGTCGAGCAACGGCAGGCCGACCGCAACGCCGGCGCCACGCAGGAAGGTCCGACGCGAAAGGTGTTTTTTAGTGATGTACATATGCAGTCTTTTCTGAAATTCAAAATTCAAAGTTCAAAATGCAAAAACACGGCAGCCACATTCGCATTTTGCATTTGCATTTTGAATTTTGAATTTTGAATTTCCGATCATTCAGATACCGCCTTCCGCATCTGGAACGGCGTGCTCTTCACAATCCCCATCACGATCGACGAGAAACGATAGTTGTCCCGTGCGGCGTCGCGCACGATCTGCCGCACGGCGGGCATGTCGTAATACTCGACGCTGCGCCCCAGACCGTAGGTCATGAGCTTTTCGGTCAGCGTCTGCACGAACTGGTCGGGCCGGCGCATCAGCGCCTTGCGCAGGTCGACCGGGCCACCGACCGGCGTGCCGTCAATCAGCTTGCCGGCGGCGTCGATCGTCGTCCCCGCCCAGCGGTCCGCAGTTCGCCATTCGCCGACCGCGTCGAAGTTCTCCAGCGCGAAGCCAAGCGGATCCATGATGCCGTGGCACGCATTGCACGACGGCTTGGCGCGGTGCGTCTCCATGATCTCGCGCACCGACCGCGCCTTCTCGCCGTCCTTGTTCTCCGGAAAGCCTTCGACGTCGGGCGGTGGCGCCGCCGGCGGCGTCCCCATCACGTTCTCCAGAATCCACGCCCCGCGCAGCACCGGCGCGGTCCTGTTGGCGTAGGACGTGACGGTCAGCAGGCCGCCCTTGCCGAGCAGACCGAAACGATTGGCATCCGTCAGCGTCACGCGGCGGAAGCCGGTGCCGCGCACGTTCGGAATGCCGTAGTGCAGCGCCAGGCGCTCGTTGACGAAGGTGTAGTCTGCGGTCAACAGGTCGAGGACGCTGCGGTCCTCGCTGAACACGCTGCGAACGAACAGCTCCATTTCGCGCTTGAACGCCTCCCGCAGCGCGTCGTCAAAGTTCGGAAACAGAATCGCGTCGGGATCGGCGTCGTCCAAGGCGCGCAGCTTCAGCCATTGAAACGCGAAGCTGGTGACGAGCGATTGCGACCGGGCATCGGCCAGCAGTCGCCTTACCTGCGAATCCAGCGTCTTCGGCTGGTTGAGGAGTCCCTTCTCGGCGGTCGCCAGCAGCTGCTCATCAGGGCCGCGACCGGTCAGGAAGTACGACAGCCGCGACGCCAGTTCGAGGTCGGTAATGCGGTGCGTCGTGCCAGCCTTCGTACCTGCCGGCGTGAGCTCGGCGCGGTAGAGAAACTTCGGACTGGCAAGGATGGCAGGCAGCGCCTCGCGGATCGCGAACTCGAAATCGCCTTCCTTCCGCGCCGCTCGATAGAACGTCAACGGGGCTTCGAGGTCCTGCGGCGTCGGTGGCCGGCGGAATGCGCGGTGGGACAGGTTCGAAAAGATCCTGGACGCGCATGCGGTTTCGTCGCGAGGCGTCTCCGGTCTGCACACAAGAATGCGTTTCCGTGCGGGGGTGTCGCCGAGACCGTCAAGACTGAACGGGCCGAGAATCTCCACGCTGCCGAGGCGTACGATCCGATCCTCCAGCGCGCCTGGCTTGAACGACCCGAGCACATCATCAGATTCCGCGAACGTGCGTGCGAGGAAGGTGACGCCGAACTTGTGCGGCCCGGCCGTGACCTTGAGCGGGATGTTCTGAAAACGTCCGTTGATCGCTGCAACGGCCGACGCCTGCTGCTGGTCGATCGCCTTGATGTCGTCCTCTCCGCCGATGCGCCCGGCGAAGACTTTGACGCCGTCCAGCGTGATCACGAGGGTGTGGACGTACTCCGGTCCGCGGACGTAACCGGCACCGGCGAGCCCGTTGATGTTGATCTTGTATTCGCCGTCCGCCGGGAACAGATGCTCGACGATCAGGCCGCCGCGCGTGCCGAGCGGCAGCCCCTCGACGCGCATGCTCTGATCGGTGCCTCGGGCCGGCCGATACGTCTGGCTGACCGGCTTTTGCGCCTTGTTGCCGAGCGCCTGGTTGGTGACGACACGCGCGGCGGAGATGTATTGCTCGAGGAATGAGGGCGAGACGGTCAACACGCTGGCGACGTTATCGAACCCGTCCGCTTCGTCGTCTTTGGGGAGCAGTGCGGCCGCGTCGATCCGCAGGCCGAACAGATCTTCGATCGCGTTGGCGTATTCCGCGCGATTCAAGCGATGCAGCGCAACGCGCCCCGGATTCGGATTCGCCAGCGCCGCCCGATCGAGCGACTGCTCCAGCGCACTGACAAACCGATCGACATCAGCCTGCGGCGGCCGGCGGACACCTGCGGGAGGCATCAACCCGCCGCGAAGCTTCCGCACCGCTTCCTCCCAGACATCGGCGTTCTTCGAAACGTCCGCGACATCCATGGTGTCGAAGGCGACGCCCGCGGTCTTTGTCCGCTGGTTGTGGCAGGTGACGCAGTACTGATCGAGGAGGGTGCGATCCGGTTTAGTGGTCGGTGCGATCGCTGTCTGCGCCGCTGGTGCAAGCTGGATTCTGGTCGGTGCAATCGGTGCGCTGGACAGAGCGGTGCCGAACGCGGCGCTGAGCGCCACGAGCGATGCGAAAGTCGCGATAAAAAGGCGTTGCACTTTCAACTTACTTTTCCACTTTTCCACTTCTTCCACTTTTCCACTTCACACAATGCCCCCCAGCTCCCTGACGTGCAGCCACAGGCCGCGATAGCTGGTCTTGACAAACAGCTGCGGATTGCCCCAGCGCGCATCGAACGCCTTCGTCGTCCCCGCCGCCAGCATTTCGTCGGCGCTCATGCCCTGCCGCATCATCTTCACGAACGCATCGCGGGAAGCCGACAGCATCTCGTACTGAGCCTGCAGATCCGCGCGCGTCTGCACTGGTCCTTCACCGGGCACAATGCGGGTGTCTGGCTTTGCCAGGTCGAGCAGTGCCTTCGTCGCGTTCACAAGACCACCGAGCCACCCGCCACTGGTGTAATCGGCAATCGGATACTTCCCCGCCGTCATGATGTCGCCAACGACGAGGACGTTCGCGTCGGGGAAGAACACATAGATGTCGCCGTCGGTGTGCGCCTGACCGAGCGGGCCGTACTGCACGGTCTGGCCGCCGAACATCATCGTGCCGGGCTTGACGAACGTCTGTGAGGGGAGCGCCTTCGCCGGCAGCGGCTTGTGCTTCGCGTTCTGCCACTCGACGTACCGTTCGATCCCGAGATACTGCCTGGTGAACTCGTGCGCGAGGATGTGACCGCCGGCTTCCGCCACGGCGAGATTGGCGCCCGTGTTTTCCGCGTGCCAGTCGGTGTTGAAGAGAACCTCGACGCGCTTGCCGCCCGTGCCCTCGGCGATCGCACCAAGCAGACGCGCGGCGTTCGCCGCAGAGCCTCCGTTCACGAGCAGGACGCTCGACGCGCCGTTCAGGACGACGACGTTGCCGCCAGCGCCAGAGACGAGCCGCAGCGGTGTGCCCAGCGGCGTCACACCCAGCTGCTCGGACGGCCCGTCCAGGGGCGCGGCTGCCTGAGCGAACACACGGCCAGCGAGCGGAACGCCTGCTGCAGCGCCCGTCAGCAGCTGCAGGAAATCACGCCGGGTGCTGGCATGCGCCGGCATCGCGGAAAGTCTAGCCGGAAAAGCCCCGGGGACGAAGTCACGAAGCGGCCGACGGCCCCGCAGAATTTGGCAGAATTTCTTCGTGAACTTCGCTAATCTTCGTGAGCTTCGTGGTTCCCATGCGCAGATCTGCCTCGGTTCTCGTCGCAGCACTGACGATCGCCGCATCAATCGCGGCGGCTCAGCAGTCTGCCGCCCCAGCCCGCGTCGACGATGACCTCCTGCGACGGGCGCCGGCTACGGGGGACGAGTGGCTGACTTACGGCCTCTCACTTGCCGAGACGCGCTACAGCCCGCTTGCCGACATCAACGCGTCAAACGTCGGCCGCCTCGGTCTCGCCTGGTCGTACGACCTCGGCTCCGGAGGCGGCGGTCAGGAAGCAACGCCGCTCGTCGCGAACGGCACGCTCTACGGCATCACCAACTGGAGCATCGTCTTTGCCGTCGATGCGCGCACCGGCAAGGAGCGGTGGCGATGGGACCCGCAGGTCAATCAGCAGACCGTCCGTCCCGAGATCTGCTGCGGCGTCGTCAATCGCGGGCTGGCCATCTATCAGGGCCTGATCATTGCGCCGGTGATCGATGGCCGCCTGCACGCGCTCGACGCCGCGACGGGCAAGCCGGTGTGGGAGGCTCGCGTCGCCTATCCGCAGGACCGCTACACGATCACCATGGCGCCGAGAATCGCCAAGGGCAAGGTAATCATCGGCGTGAGCGGCGGCGATCGTCCGATGCGCGGCTTCTTCGATGCCTACGACGCGCTCACCGGGCGACGTCTGTGGCGCTTCTATACGGTGCCGGGCGATCCGTCGAAGCCGTTCGAGAATCCCGCGCTGAAGAAAGCAGCCGAGACGTGGGACAACGACTGGTGGAAGCGCGGCGGCGGCGGCGCCGTGTGGGACGGGATGGCCTACGACCCGGAAGCGGAACTGGTCTACGTCGGGACCGGTAACGCCGAACCCTGGACGTTCCATCTGCGCTCGTCGAAGGACAAGGACAACCTCTACGTTGCGTCGATTCTGGCGGTGAATGTCGACACCGGCGCGTTGAAGTGGCATTACCAGGTCGTGCCCGGCGACAACTGGGACTTCGACAGCGTCCAGCATCTGATCCTGGCCGACCTCGTCATCGGCGGACGAACGCGTAAGGTCATCATGCAGGCGAACAAGAACGCGTTCTTCTACGTGATCGACCGCATCACCGGACAGTTCATCTCCGCCCAGCCGTTTTCATATGTGACATGGGCCAAGGGAATCGATCAGAAGAGCGGACGGCCGATCGTCAACGACGAAGCGTTCTACGGACCCGACGCAATCCTGATCTCGCCTGGCGGCGGTGGCGCGCACAACTGGTCGCCGATGTCGTTCAACCCGACGACGGGACTCGTGTACATCCCGACGTCAACCAACAACAGCTTTTCCTACGCCGCAGAACCGAAGTTCGATCCGCAGCCGGGACGCATGACAGGAACCGTGCGCCCGGCGCCGACTCCAGTTCGTCCTCCACCGCCGGCGATCGGCCCGCCGCCGATCGAAGGACCCGGCGGGCGCGGCGCACTCGTCGCCTGGGATCCGGTGACACAGCAAATGCGCTGGCGTCGTCCCGGTGGCGGCGGCATCGGCGGCGGCACGCTCACGACCGCTGGCAATCTGGTCTTCCAGGTGCTGAGTGACGGTCGGCTGATGGCGTATAGCGCTGACAAGGGCGACAAGCTGCTCGAACTGCAGACTGGCTTGCGCAGCGGTATGGGTCCGGCGATCACGTATCGTCTCGACGGCCGTCAGTACGTCGCGTTGATGGGAGGCGTCGGCGCGGTGACGGGGGGAAACGCGGGACCTGGAAATCAGGCGACGGCGTTTTCGCCGAAGCTGATGACGTTTGTCCTCGACGGTGCGCCCATCTCGCCAGCAAGCACACCGTAGCGGCCTCTGTTAATCGAGCGGCAGCCGGAAATGATGCGACGAGATGATCATCCGGTTGGTGAGATAGAACCGGTGCGCGTCGAATCGATGCACGCCGGAGTCCAGCTCGAGAGACTTGCAGCCGTCTGCACGCGCCTGCTCGACCAGCCAGTCCAGCAGGCGCCTGCCATAGCCGCGCGAGCGGACTGATTCGTCGGTCACCAGATCGTCGACGTAGAGCACGCGGCCGGCGTACAGGTTGTCCATCACCCGATAACCCGCGACGGCGCGGACCTCTTCTTCATCCTCCACAAACGCCAGCCGGAACCCGCCGGCTTCCTGACGACGAACGGTCTCGACGAAGTGGGGCTGTTCGAGATGCGTGCGCAGCTGCTGCATCACCCGGAAGCACCGCCGCACATCGTCGTCTGTGATCGCGCGTCGGACCGTCACGGCGTTCGATCGTACCATGCGCGCATTGTCATGGCGGTCGTTGACGCGACCTCGAGATGCTCAGTGTGTCAGCGCGTAGAGGAACACGTTGATGCCGAGCGCGTATCCCTTCGGACTGAAGGTGTAGAAGTAATTCGGATCCTCGCCTTCACGTTCCCAGGAATCCGAGATATCGGTGTTGTGCGTCATCAGTACGATGGCGCGGCCCTGCTCGTCCTCGATGAACATGGCGCGCGGCACGGCGCTGTCCGATCCGCGCTCCGATGTGTCGCCGCCCGATCGGCGCCAGTAGCCGATGTTCGGAATCTGCGGAATCTCCGTCACGACAAACTGCGCGTGCAGCAGCGGATGATCGGCGGAGAGCTCGACGATCGGGTACTCCGACGGCGGCAGCACCTTGCTGATTTCCCCTTCCCACTGCTCCCACTGATCCCGCGTTCTCGTCAGCTCGCTGATCGACCGTTTCGAACGGTCATGCCTTTAGAAACGCCGTCAGCTCGGCGAGCACCTGATTCCAAACGGGCTCTTCCTCCTGCAGATTGTGCCCGCCCGGCAACCCTTTGCCGACAACCTTCACTCCGCGCTCACGCCATACCGCGAGGACGTCGTAGAGGCGGCCCATCGGTCCACGTTCGCCCCAGAGCGTCAGCAGCGGGCACGCGATCTTCTTTTTCAGATCCGCTTCATCATGCTGCAGGTCGATTGACGCCGCCGCCCGATAGTCCTCGCACATCGCGTGAATGTTCTCCATCGTTCCGGCAGTCCGCTGATACTCGGCTTGCACCTCGGACATCGGCTGCCCACGGCGCCGATCAGCCTGCGCTTTGAGGTCGTTTTCGGGACCGGGAGCGGGCTGCAGGTAGTTGAACCAGTGCGGGTACGCCTGGACGAACGCGAGCGTCACATGCGTGTAGAGATACTGCGTCGGCAGGATGTCAAGTACGCCAAGCTTCGTCACCGTGTCGGGGTGATCCAGCGTCATGCGGTGAGCGACACGCCCGCCGCGGTCGTGGCCGATCACGGGGAACTTGTCGAAGCCGAAGTGCTTCATCACTTCGATCTGATCGCGCGCCATCGCGCGTTTCGAATAGTTGGCGTGATCGGGCGTGTCCGGCAACTTGCCGCTGTCGCCGTAGCCTCGAAGATCGGGCGCCACAACGGTGTACTGCTTCGCAAGCTGCGGGCCGACGAACCGCCACGTGACGTGCGACATCGGCGCGCCGTGCAGCAGCAAGAGCGGCGGACCCTGGCCGCCCTTCACGACGTGGATGGGGGGCCCGGAGGTCTTCACCTTCGAAACTGTAAAGCCCGGTAGAAACTTGCTCATCTCGCCGGTCTGCTGACCGGTGAGGCCTGAATCGGCGGCGGGCGCCTGCGCGAGGGCGGAGGAGTCCCTCGCGACGCCTCCCGCCGAGGCTATTGCCGCGATACCGGCCATCTTCCGAAGCAGTTCACGACGTTCCATATGCAACGTCGTGATTCTAGGGCAACTGGCGCTCTGGTTGCAGATGCTGCGGCATGCGATTCACTTGTATTCCGACGCTCATCGCCACGTTGTCGATGGCCGGCTGTGCCAGTCTAGGCAACCTGACGCGCGTCATTCAGCCGCCGCGGTTCGAACAGGCTGAAGGCCAGCCGGCGCAGCTGCGTCTGATGGCACCGTCGCGGACGATGCCGCTTGGCGGAGCCGGCGTGCGGATCTGGCTGCGGGTGAGGAATCCGAATCCATTCGGCTTCACGCTCAGCACCGTCGACGCAACGCTCGACCTGCAGGGACGCCGTGCGGCCGAAGGCGAGTTCCCCGTCGGCCTGCCGCTCTCGGCAAACGGCGATTCCGTCGTTCCGCTCGATCTCGCCATCAGTTTCGACGACGCGCCTGGCCTGGCCGGTGCGCTGCGGCAGCTCGCTGTCGGCGGCACGGTTCCGTACGAACTCTCCGGCACTGTCGGCGTCGACGCCGGCCGCCTCGGCACACCGACGTTCGGGCCGATGCTCCTTACCGACGGAAATCTGCGCGTCGTCCGCTAGACGGATTCTGCAAGACGACACGTTGAAGCACCGAGACAGCAACTGAACGGAGATCTCGGTGTCTCGGTTGTTTTGCATTTTGCATTTTGCATTTTGCATTTTGAATCTTGCATTACTGCATTCTGAATTCTGCATTCCGCATTCACCCCTTCCGCGCCCGGCTCTCGCGCAGGTAATGCGGGCTGTAATGCAGTCCGTGCGGCGTGATGACGCGGTGCGCGTCCTTCTCGCGGAAGAAGTTCTTCTTCGCCTCGCGCAGTAACTCGACCTCATCGTCTCTGCACTCGCGCATCGTGATCTCCTCGCGCGGGACGAAGACAACCTGCCCGATTGGCATGTTGTGCGCGCCGGCAATGCCCTCACCCGGTTGAAGCACGTATCGGAATTCGGAGTCGTGCACGTACCAGTCGGTCTCAACGCGCACCACCAGCATCGGCGCCACCGGACGCTCGATGTTGTTGAACACCGGCGTGTAGACCGTGTCCCACCCGGTGGGCGTCTGAAACCCGACGCTGCCGCGCAGCGTGATTGCGCCCTGCGGCGTGCCGAGGTCCTCGGGGACGAAGAACGCGCGCGCCATCTGTTTCGCAGCGTCGACGTCGAGCGGTGGGTTGGAGACGTGGAACTCCACCTGTTCCCGCAGCATCCCAATGCCACCGATCGGCATGGTGATCGCCAGCGTGAAGATCGGCTGCCATTTGCCAGACACCGTCTGCAGAAAGGTCAGTTGGTACTGCCCTTCGCCCTGGAACTCGACGTGATAGGACTCGTGCGGTTCGAGCGATGGATAGACCAGGAAGCCCAGGCCGCTGCCCGCCTCGAGCACGGGGCAGTGGCGGGCATGCTGTGGCAGCAGCGGACGCTGGTTCTCGCGGCGCGGCTTCATGCCGACGCCCGGACGGATCCAGTTGGGAAACGTGCGAACTTCCATGGGGGCATCTTAGTCGCGGGTCCGCCTCGCAGCAGCCGGAGTCTCGGCGGAACCGGGCGTGCGGTTACCGGTTCTTGTCGGCCTGGTGCCGCGCGCATCTGTCGCCTGGCGCGCGGACCCGGCGCGGTATAATTCGCGGTTCAGGGGGTATGTCCCGGTGACGCGAACCACGTTGTCCGCGCGCCTGCTGCTCGCGCTCGCGGCCGTGCTCGTCAGCGCGCCCGTCTTCGCGCAGCCGGCGCGTCCTGCTACGCCGCCAGATATCGCCGGCGAGTGGCGCCTCGAAAACAACGAAGAAGACACGACGGCGCAGCCGCCGCTCGGCGACTACCTCGGCATCCCGTTCAACGACGCCGGTCGCATGCGTTCCGACACGACCGCCGAGTCGATCTGGGGCACCCCGGAGTATCAGTGCCGTCCGCACTCGGCGCCGCATCAGTGGCGTGGCCTGGGCGGTGCCCGCATCCTCAAGGAACAGGACCCGCTCACGCGCGAGGTGAAGGTCTACCACATTCAATTCATGCGCTCGCTCGACCGGCCGATCTTCATGGACGGTCGCCAGCACCCGCCGGCGTACGCGCCGCATGGCTGGTCGGGGTTCTCGACCGGTGAATGGGTCGGCAACACGCTGAAGATCACCTCCACGCATTTCAAGGACGGCTACCTGAAGCGCGGCGGGCCCCAGGTCAGCGACATGTACACGATGACGGAGTTCGTCACCCGTCACGGCGACCTGCTCACGATCGTCAGCGTCACCGACGACCCTGTCTACCAGGACGAGCCGTACGTCCAGTCGACCACGTACCAGATCGATCCATCGGCGACCGTCGCGATGGAAACGTGCAACGGATCGTCGTTCGCCGAGAACGGCGGGACCGATCGTCATCACGTCCCGCATTTCCTGCCGGGGCAGAACGCCGACGTCCGCGACGAGTGGCTGAAAGAATGGAGTTGGATTCCACCAGCGGCGGCCCTGGGCGGCGTGAAGACGACCTATCCCGAATATCGCGCCACGCTGAGTGGGGCGATACCCGAGAGCAAGCTGACGGTGCCCGCGTCGAAGAGCGCCATCGACCTCGACAAGCGCATCGCCGCGCAGGCGCCGCGCGACGGCGAGGTGCACGTCCTTCCGGTGCAGGGCAACATCTACATGCTCGTCGTCGACGGCACCAACATCGCCGCGTCAATTGGCGCGGACGGCGTGCTGCTGGTAAACAGCGGGCCCGCGAACATGACCGAAAAGGTGCAGGCCGCGGTCAACCAACTGGCAACAATGACGCAGGCGGCCAGGACGACGAACGCGTGCGAGGGGGCGAACTGCCCCGGCGCGTGGGGATGGGCCAGCCCGTACATGAATGCGGTGATCGGCGCGCCTGCTCCGCCGCGTCCGCTGCGCTACATCATCAACACGAGCGCGGCGCCGGAGAACATCGGCGGCAACGAGAAGCTCGCCACCTCCGGATTCTTTCCACGCGTGCAGGGTTTCGGCACGGCGGTGACGAACATCGGCCGCGGCGCCAACATCGTCGCCCATGAAAACGTGCTCAACCGCATGTCGGCGCCCGCCGGCAAACAGCCGGCAGCAGCCGCTGTCGCGCAGCCCTCCGACACCTACTTCGACGAATTCCACAAACTGCCCGAGTACGTGAACGGCGAGGCGGTGATCCTCTATCACGCACCCGCTGCCACCACCGACGGCGACAGCATCGTCTTCTTCCGCCACTCCGAGGTCATCAGCGCCGGCAACCTGTTCTCGACTGTCAGTTATCCCGTCATCGAGCTCGATAAGGGCGGCAGCATTGACGGCGTCCTGGCGGGGTTGAACAGGATCCTCGATTTGGCCGTGGCGGAGTATCGAGGCCAGGGCGGAACGTGGGTGATTCCCGGCCGCGGACGGCTCTCCGATACGGCAGACGTGGCGTCGTACCGGAACATGATTCACATCATCCGGGACCGGGTTCAGGACATGATCAAGAAGGGGATGACCCTGGAACAGGTGAAGGCCGCGCACCCGACCATGGATTTCGATCGGCGTTATGGAGCAACGACGGGCGCGTGGACGACCGATATGTTTGTCGAAGCGGTTTATCGCAGTCTTCGGGAGAAAAAGTGAAATGCGAAAAGTAGTCGTTCTCCTCGTTGCGTTCGTGGTCGTCGCCAGCATTGCCTACGGTCATCATTCCTACGGCGCGACCTACAACACCAAAAAAGAGATCAAGCTGCAGGGCAAGCTCGTGCAGTTCGTCTACCGCAACCCGCATTCGTTCGTGCACCTGCAGGCGCCTGACGACAACGGCGTGATGCAGCGCTGGGCGGTGGAATGGAGCGGCACGGCGCAGCTCGCCAACAACGGCGTGACGCGCGAGTCGCTCAAGGTCGGAGACGAAGTGGTGATCGTGGCGCGGCCGTCACGCGTGGAAACGGAATACCGCGCGCTGATGGTCAGTCTGAAGCGCCCGAGTGACGGGTTCACGTGGGGCGCGCGCGGCGGCGAGGTGGTGGACTGATGGAATGCAGAATGCAGAATGCAGGATGCAGAATGGAGAGCGCTGACTCTCCGCTTTTCTGCATTCTGCATTCTGTATTCTGCATTCTGCCCTCTGCATTCTGCATTCTGCTCGCGATCCTCCTCGCGACGACGCCCCTCAGCGCCCAGCGCGGAGGCGGCGGACGCGCCGGCGGCCCTGCCGCCAGCCCGCGCGATGCCGCCGCCCTCGACCTGACGGGCTACTGGGTCTCGGTCATCACCGAGGACTGGAAGTACCGGATGGTGACGCCCAAGAACGGCGTGTTCGATTCCCTGCCGCTCAACGCCGACGGACGGAAACTCGGCGCCAGCTGGGATCCGGCGAAAGACGAAGCCGCCGGCGAAGCGTGCAGGGCCTACACCGCGGCGAACGTGATGCGGCTTCCCGGCCGCATTCACATCACGTGGCGCGACGCCAACACATTGCAGATCGACACCGACGCCGGAACACAGACGCGACTGTTGAACTTCGGGGCAGCCGCAGCGAACAAGGCGGATACACCCCAAAGCTGGCAGGGATACTCGGTCGCACAGTGGGAATATGCACCCGGCCGCGGCACTCCCCGCACGGGCAACCTCAAAGTCGTTACCACCAACCTGCGCGCCGGCTACGTGCGCAAAAACGGCGCCCCGCACAGCGACAAAGCTGTGGTCACCGAATACTTCGACATCAACACGATCCCCAACGGCGATCAGTGGATGACGATCACAACCAACGTCGAGGATCCCGTCTACTTCAGCCGGCCCTACATCACGACGACGGATTTCAAGAAGCTGCCGAACGCAAACGGTTGGAATCCCACGCCTTGTTCGGCGAAGTGAAGTTGGTCGTTGGCTAGTTGGTAGTTCGTAGTCAAGACCACGAAGGCGCGAACTCCGAACTCCGAACTCCGAACGGACTACCAACTATCCAACTATCCAACTACCAACTAATCGACATAGGATCAAAAAATGGCGTTGTGGCCGTTTGGCACCAAAGAGAAGGCAACACTTACTCCCCAGCAGCGCGCTGCGCTGACCTCCGTCGTCAAGCAGTCGAAGTTCGAGATCATTCCGCTCAAGGGCATCCAGGAAAAATCCGAGGCGCTGCCGGCGGGCTCGACCGTCACGGTGACGGCATCTCCGGCAAAGGGCATCGAGGCCACCGTCGAACTGGCCGAATGGCTCACGCGCAGCGGGCGTCGCTATGACGTCATCCCGCACCTGTCGTCGAAGCTGGTGCGCGATCGCTCGCATCTTGGCGAGCTGCTGACCCGAATTCGCGCCGCCGGGATGCGCAAGGTGTTCGTCGTCGGCGGCGACGGCGACGCCATTGGCAGCTTCAAGGACGGCGTCGAGCTCGTTCGTGCCGTCGCCGAATCCGGTCAGCCGCTCGATGAAATCGGCGTCCCGGCCTATCCGGAAGGCCATTCCGCGATTCCAGATGATGCGCTGATGCGCGCGTTGAAGGAGAAGCAGCCGTACGCGAAGACGATGGCGACGCAGATGGCGTTCAACCCGAACGCGGTCGGCGAGTGGATTGGGAAAGTGAGGCGCGAGGGCGTCACGCTGCCGCTCTATCTCGGCGTTCCCGGCGTCGTCGAGCTGACCAAGCTGATGCGAATCGCGACGCAGATCGGCGTGGCCGATTCGGCGCGCTACCTGTCGAAGAACACCGGGCTGCTCGGCCACATCGCCGCCGCCGGATCGTTCGGACCCGACGCGTTCCTGCGCTCCCTCGCGCCGGTCATCGACGATCCCGACATGCGCGTCGATGGTCTGCACGTGTTCACATTCAACCAGGTGGACACAACCGCGGCGTGGCAGAAGCGGATGCTCGAGGAACTGGCGAACGAGTAGATCGTTCGAATCGTTCGAATCGTTCGAGTCGTTCGAGCCGTTCGAATCGTTCAGGTTCTTGGCAACGTCAACGTCGCACGGATTCCGCCGAGCGGCGACTCACTCAACGAAATCGAACCCCGGTACACCTCGGCCAGATCGCGGACGATCGACAGGCCGAGACCCGAGCCGGCGGCTTTCTCGTCGGCTCGCACTCCGCGCTGCAGGACCTTTTCTCTCAGCTCGGCCGGCAGACCAGGGCCGTCATCGTCAACGGTGATCACGACGGCGGTGGCGGTCTCCGCGGATTCGATGACCACGCGCTGGCGCGCCCACTTGCAGGCGTTGTCCATGAGATTGCCGAGCATCTCGTCGAGATCCTCGCGTTGCACCCGAACACTGTTGGAGCCGGAGGCGCGGACGTCGATGGAGAGATTGCGGTCGGCGTAGAGACGTGGCAGCGTGCGGGCCAGACCCTCCGCCGAGTCGGCGACGACCGCGCGAGCGCCGGGCGTCGGTCCGGACGCCGCAGCGCGTGCCTGGGCGAGGTGGTAGTCGATCTGCCGGCGCATCCGCGCGACCTGCTCGCGAATCGGGCCGGCCACATCCTCGTGGCCCGACGCCGACGCACGCTCCGCCTCGAGCGCGAGCAGCGCCAGCGGCGTCTTGAGACCATGGGCAAGGTCTCCGGCTTTCGCGACCGCCCGCCGCACTGCCTGCTCGCGCTGATCGAGCAAGCCGTTGAGATCGTCGACGAGCGGCTGAACCTCGGGGACATAGCGGCCTTCGAGCCGCGTGTCGCGCCCCTCACGCACGCCGGCGAGCCGAGTCCGCAGCTGCGTGACACCGGCCAGTCCGCGCCGCACCTGCAGCGCGCCGAGGACCAGCGCAATGGCCGCGATCAGAAAGACGAGCCCCGCATGCGATCCCCAGATGAAATGGATGCGGCCACGCCGCCCGAAAACCGGCATGTCGGGGTAAAACTCGAACACCCATGAAATGAACCCGAACGACGACAGGACCAGACCGACGGTCCAGAGCATGGCGCCAAGCCGCACACGCGCGCGCAGCGACAGCATCAGGCGCCGCCACCTTCGTTGATGCCGGGCGGCGTGCCAAGCCGATAGCCAAGGCCGCGGACGGTCTCGATCAGCGACGCACCGAGCTTGCGGCGCAGTCGCGCGACGAAGACTTCCACGGTATTCGAATCGCGATCGAAATCCTGTGCGTAGATGTGATCGGTCAGCTCGCTCTGCGGCACGATGCGATCGCGATGATGCATCAGGTACGACAGCACGCGGAATTCGTGGCTGGTGAGCTTGACCGGCACGCCGTCGCGTGTCACACGCGCGAGGCGTGGGTCGAGCGTCACCGCGCCGCAGCGCAGCAGCTGCTGCGCGTGTCCTGATGATCGACGGATCAGCCCGCGCAGCCGGGCCAGGACTTCCTCCATGCGGAACGGCTTGGCGACGTAGTCGTCGGCACCGGAGTCGATGCCGTCAACGGTCTCGTGCCAGGTGCCGCGGGCGGTCAACACCAGCACCGGCACGCTCAGGCCGGCATCGCGCCAGTTCCGCAGCAGCGCGAGGCCGTCAATGCGCGGCAGCCCGAGGTCCAGCAGGACTGCGTCGTAGCTCTCGGTCCGCACGGCGAAATCAGCGCGCTCCCCGTCTGCGGCGACGTCGACGGCATAGCCCGCCGCACCAAGCGCGTGCGACAGGTGCTCGCACAAGGCCGGCTCGTCGTCAACGATCAGAATTCTCACGGCTCTGGGAAGTGGGAAAAAAACAAATTCAAAATGCAAAATTCAAAATGCAAAGAGCAGAAGACGCTCTACGGCCCTTTGCTTTTTGCCTTTTGCATTTTGAATCTTGCATTTTTTTCGCACTTAGCTGAACACAGCCTGAACAACACATTCAGCAGCGGTTCAGAGGCAGCTTCGTATCGTCTGCAGCATGTTCAACATCTTCAAGTACGACTTTGGCTACAGCTGGCCGATTACGTTCTGGCTGGCCATCCCCCTCGCCCTTGCCATCCTGGTCGCGGCTGTCGCGGCGTGGCGGCAGTGGCGTCCCTGGGTCAGCATCGTCGCGGCAGTCGTGATCGTATGGGCAGCCGCCGGCTTGTATGTCGGCAACGTGACCTGGGGCATCAACAAACCGATGACGATCCCGACCGATCGGTTCCTGTCGTCCGGATCCGGTCGCGTGCTCGACGCCGGGGCGGGTTCCGGCCGGGCAGCGGTCGGCGTGCTCGTCGCCAGGCCGCGGACAACGGTGACCGGGCTGGACATCTACGACGGTTACTGGGGCATCGACGAGAACACGCCGGCTCGATTCATGAAAAACGCGCAGATTGCCGGGGCTGCGGACCGCGCCGAGGCGCGCACCGGCGACATGCGCGAGATGCCGTTCACCGATGCCTCATTCGACGCCGTGGTCAGCTCGTACGCCATCGACCATCTCGGCGACAAGGGGCGCATCAAGGCGTTGCACGAAGTCGCGCGTGTGCTGAAAGCGCACGGCGAGTTCCTGCTGATGATCGTCAACACCGACTGGTGGACCTGGCTGGTGTCGCCGGCCATGGCGCATCACTTCCGGCCGGATGCGGCCGAGTGGCGTGCACAGCTCGAGGACGCCGGCTTCACGGTGGAAGAAGAAGGCCGACAACCAGTGACCATGTACTGGCTCGCCAGGAAACGATAACCGTTGCTATTTGCCGTCCTGAGCGGCAACGGCCGCGGCCCGCTGCTGTTCCTCCGCCCGCGCCGCCGAGAGGATGTTGCGCAGCCCGTAGTTCCCTTCGTGGCAGGCGTATTCGAACGGCGGCTGCGACTCGTCGTGCGTGAGGTTCATGGCAAACGTCCACGGTCGCGCCCAGGTATGCGGGTCGTCGAACGTGATCTGCCATTCGAGGGTGTCGGGACCGAGCGGCGTGAAGCGTTCGACGATCTTCAGTTGATCGCTGGAGCCGCGATACGGCACTTTGTCATTGAAGTTCGTCGTTTCGACAACGAGCGTGTTGCCCTCCCAATGGCCACGTGGGTCGCCGAGATACTGGCGGATGGACGAGCGCACGTGCGGCCGGTTGTCGAGCGGAATGACGCGCGTGTCGTGAACCATCTCGTAGGTAATCGTCACGAACCCGGGTCCCTGCTGGATCTGATAGGAATTGCCGTAGATGGCCGGCATCATCGAACCCGGGATGCCGCGCGTGATGCACCGATCGTAGAGACTGCGGTCCTCCCAGGAATCCGCCGGACCCCGTCCCTTCCGCGCTGCCGCGCGATCGGCCTGGCGCTTTCTCCCCTCGTCTGTCACGGGCGGCACCTTGCCGTCGGGGGGATCCGACACGAGCCAGGCGCGGCTGTTCGATGCGAAATAGTTTTCAAACCAGTGCATCGGGCTCGTGGCGCCGGGAAATTCGCTCAGACCGGGAGCACGTTCGATGGTCTGCTGCTGCCGCTGTTTGGTCAGCTTCTCCAGCTCAGCCTGCGTAAAGCTGTCGAGGCGACGGCCGGCGAATTCCGCCGGCTGTTCGAACGGAATGCCGCTCTCGTCGCTGTTGTTGTAGGCGCCGGCGATGTCCGGATCGCCCCACGGCGTGCGTGGCGGGTTGTAGGTGCCGCGTGGAGGGATTGGCGCCGGCCGCTTCCGCGGCGGCACTTCTTCCGCCTTGATCGGATCGGCCTGGCGAACGCGCCCGGGCTGGATGCCGCCACCACCGCCGGTCTGCGCGGCGAGCTGCGGCACCGCGGACGCGGTCGCGAGAATGACGAGGGCACAGGCAAGCGAGCGAATGATCATGGGTGTGCTTTCTCAGCGGCACGAGCGGCGCTCAGAATCCCGCGCAGTCCCTCGTTCCCCTCGTGACAGGCGTACTCGAATATCGGATGCGCATCGTCGCGGGTCAGGCGCATTCCAAACGTCCACGGGCGCACCCACGTCGATGCGTCGTCGAACGTCGCCGACCATTCGATCGTGTTGCGTGACGTCGGCCGAAACCGTTCGGTCACCTTCAGCCGTTCCGATGCGCCGCCATACGCCGATTCCTCGCGGAAGTTGGTCGTTTCGACGACCAGCGTGTCGCCTTCCCAGTGCCCGCGCGCGTCGCCCATGTGCGACTTCAGCGCGGACGCACTGTGTGGTCGCGAGCCGAGCGGAATGATCCGCGTCTCGTGGACCATCTCGTAGCGGATGGCGACGACGCCAGGCGCCTGCGTGATGTCGTACGAGTTGCCATAGATCGCCGGCATCATCGAGCCGGGAAGACCCCGCGTGATGCAGCGCACATACAGGGACAGATCGGACGGCTTGTCGAACGGGCCGACGTAATACCCGTCGCCGCCGCGACGGGCGGCGCGAACCGCCGCCGCGCGGCGCTTTGCCTCTTCAGTCTGCGCCGGCATCTTGCCGTCCGGCGGATCGGAAATCATCCAGGCGCGGCTGTTGCTCGGGTTGTAGTTCTCGTACCAGTGCGGCGGACCGGCGCCCGTATCGTTTTCCGCCGTGCCGCCAATCACCTCTGCTGTCTTGCGGACCTGCTCGGCGCGTTGCGCCATCAACCGGGCAAGGTCGGCCGGTTGCACCTCGTCGAGCCGTTTGCCTGCGAACTCCGGCGGTCGCTCCATCGGAATACCGCTCTCGTTGCTGTTGGTGTAGGTGCCCTGCAGGTCCGGGTCGCCCCAGGGTGTCCGCGGCACCGTCTGGTCCGCCGCGGAGACCCAAACGGTCGCCGTCGTCAACAACAGCAGCGCGTAGGCCGGGCGCCGAAGAAAAGTGCGCATAGGTATTTCCTTAGATCGATTCTAGCGGCGGCGACGCAGGAAGAGGAACCAGAGCAGAAACAGGCCGCCACCGATCATCGCCCAGGTAGCCGGTGTGGCGTCGTGAACGAAGTCCTGAACGCGATCGAGCAGGTCGCGAAGCGCGGACGAGTCCGCGCCGGCCCCGCCCTTTCCGCTCGCGAGAGCGCCGTACTCACCAAGACCTTGCGCCACGGCTGTGTGCTGACATCGTAACGCACGCCTGAGCTGCACCGCAGACGCTTACGTCGTGCCCGCCATCGGCCGATAAATAGAGTGCGTCATTCTGCGCAGAATCCCTATGGTCGCACTCTTCGCGGCAGCCATGTTCATCAACGCGCTGCTGCTGTTCATCGTCCAGCCGATGTTCGCCAAGCTGCTGCTGCCGCAGCTGGGCGGATCCCCCGCCGTGTGGACGACCTGCATGCTGTTCTTTCAGTCGGCGTTGCTCGCCGGCTACGCCTACAGCCACTCGCTCGCCAAGCTGCGCACGCCATGGCAGCAGGCGCTCATTCATGCCTCCGTCATCGCCGTCCCGATGCTGACGCTTCCGATCGCGCTGTCGATGACGGCATCGGCGTCGGGCAGTCCCATCACGTCGGTACTGCAGCTCTCGCTCGTCACCGTCGGCGCGCCGTTCTTTGCGCTCGCCACGAGCGCGCCGTTGCTGCAGCGGTGGTTTGCGCTGGCACAGCACCGGCGTCCCGTCGATCCGTACTTTCTCTACGCCGCCAGTAACGTCGGCAGCTTTGCCTCGCTGATTCTCTACCCGACGATCATCGAACCGGCGTTCGCGCTCTCCACGCAGACGCGCGTCTGGAGTCTCGCCTACAGCGTCGCGGCAGCATTGACCGTCGTCTGCGCGCTCGTGATGTGGCGGCGGGCGCCGGCTGTGGCTGCGCCATCGAACGACGATGCCAGCACCTCCGCGATCACGTGGCGGCGCCGCACCTGGTGGATTGCGCTGGCCTTCGTGCCGTCGAGTCTGATGCTCGGGGTCACCGCCTACCTGTCGACGGATGTCGCCGCCATGCCGTTGTTGTGGGTGATTCCGCTGGCCCTCTACCTGGTCACCTTCGTCATCACCTTCAGCACGTACTCGACGCGAGCCTTGGCGGTCGGCGTCCGCGTCTTTCCGTTCGCGCTGCTCTATCTGACGTGGCTGATCCTGAGCCAGGCGCCGCTGCCGTTGGCGGCGACGGCGGCGACGCATCTGATCGCGTTCTTCGTCATCGCCATCCTGTGCCACGGAACGATCGCCCACGACCGCCCCTCCACCGCACACCTGACCGACTTTTATCTATCGCTGGCCGTCGGCGGGGCACTCGGCGGAGTCTTCAACTCACTGCTCGCGCCGCTCCTGTTCCGAAGCGTTCTCGAATATCCGCTTGCACTTGCGGCAGCGGTGGCGCTGCTGGCGTTCCGCACCGGAACGGCGCCGCTCCGCGCGTCTCGCCGCTGGTGGCTGCGGCCGGCGATTGCGTGCGCGCTGACGGCGGTCGCACTCTTCCGGCCCGGGGCGGATTTTACGGTCGCCATGGTGATGTGGGCGCTGCTGACCGCAGCGGTCGTTGTCGGTTTCAGCGTGTCGAGACAACCGCGACAACTCGGCATCACGATCATCGTGATGCTGGCGTTGTCGTTGGCGTTCGGCGGCCGCCGCAGGACGACGGAGGTGGTGGAAGCGAGGCGAACGTTCTTCGGCACATACCGCGTGGCATCGGACCGCGATCACCGCTCCTTCCTGCTGTTTCACGGCACGACGCTTCACGGCCAGCAGCACGTCGGGTCGGATGAGCCGTTGACCTATTACCATCGCGACAGCCCGATCGCGCAGGTGTTCGCGAGCCGGCCGGCGGGCACCGTCACCAACGTGGGCGCTGTCGGCCTTGGCACCGGCACGCTCGCCGCCTACGCGCAGCCAGGGCAGCATTGGACCTTTTACGAGATCGATCCGGAAGTCGAGCGCATCGCCCGTGACGCACGCCACTTCACGCACCTGAGCCGGTGCGGCGACCGGTGTCGCGTGATCATCGGCGACGCGCGGCTCTCGCTGCAGGAGTCGAGCGAGACGCACGATCTGATCGTCCTCGACGCCTTCAGCTCCGACGCGATTCCCGTCCACCTGCTGACGCGAGAGGCGGTCGAACTCTACTTGTCGCGCCTCAACCCGGGCGGAGTCATCGCCATCCACATTTCCAACAGACATCTCAGACTGTCACCGGTCGTCGCTGGAATCGGGCGCGACCTGGGACTGGTCGGCCGCGAGCAGCTCCAGTCTGCGCCCAAAGACGCTGAGAGCGGACGGCTGGGTTCCCACTGGACGGTGCTGGCGCGCACAGAAGCTGACCTCGGCAGCATGGCCGGCGACAAACGATGGAAAGCGCTGCAGCCGCGAAACGGACTTGTCTGGACCGACGACTTCTCGAACATCTGGAGTCTGATTCAATGGCAGTAGACCAACGAGAGCGCACGGGACGGCTGGTCGCACTCTTCGCCGCGGCCATGTTCCTCAATGCGCTGCTGCTGTTTCTCGTCCAGCCGATGTTTGCCAAGCTGCTGCTGCCGCGATTCGGCGGTTCGCCCGCCGTCTGGACGACCTGCATGCTGTTCTTCCAGTCGGCTCTGCTCGCCGGCTACGCCTACAGCCACTCGCTGGTCAAACTCAAGAAACCCTGGCAGCAGGCGCTGATCCACGTCATCGTCATCGCCGCGCCGCTGCTGACGCTCCCTGTTGCGGTGACGATGGGCATGACGGGCGAAGGCAGTCCCATCGCATCAGTGCTGCAGCTCTCGCTGTTCACCGTCGGCGCGCCGTTCTTCGCGCTGGCGACGAGCGCACCGCTGCTGCAACGGTGGTTCGCGCTCGCGCAGGGACGACGGCCGATCGACCCCTATTTCCTCTACGCCGCCAGCAACGTCGGCAGCTTCGCGTCACTGGTTCTGTATCCGACCGTCGTCGAACCAGCTTTTGCCCTATCGACCCAGACGCGCATCTGGAGTGCGGCTTACAGCGTGGCGGTCGCGCTGACCGTCGTCTGCGCCGTTGTCATGTGGCGACGAGCGCAGGGCGTCGTCACTTCGTCGGCGGAAGACGCTGACGTGACCGGCACGATCACGTGGCGCCGGCGTTGTCGATGGATCGCGCTGGCGTTCGTGCCGTCCAGTCTGATGCTGGCGGTGACCGCCTACCTGACGACCGACGTCGCCGCCGTCCCGCTCCTGTGGGTGATTCCACTGGCGTTGTATCTGATCACCTTCGTCATCACGTTCAGTACGTACTCAGCCCGCGTCGTCACCGTCTGTGCACGATTGTTCCCACTCGTCCTGCTCTATATGACGTGGCTGCTGCTCAGCCAGGCCCGAGTGGCGATGATCGCCATGGCAGGCACTCACCTCATCGCCTTCTTGATCATCGCGATGCTGTGCCACGGTGCTCTCGCCCACGACCGTCCTTCGACCGCGCACCTGACTGATTTCTACTTGTCGCTGTCGGTGGGCGGAGCTCTTGGCGGCGTCTTCAATTCGCTGCTCGCGCCGGTGCTATTTCGGAGTGTGCTCGAATACCCCCTGGCGCTGGCGGCCGGCGTCGCACTGCTCACATTCCGACCTGGAACCCCGCCGCTGTTCTCCTCCCACCGATGGTGGGTGCGACCAGCCGTGGCGGTGGTCCTGACCGTCACCGCCCTGAAGTGGCCGGGAAGCGATATCACGGTAGCCGCCATCGGCTGGACGCTCCTCACCGCCGCCGTCGTCGTCTGCTTCAGCCTCTCGCCACATCCGCGGCGTCTCGGGGTTGCCGTCCTCGGCATGCTGGCGCTGTATGTCGTCATTGGCGGGCGCGGTCCGATCAACGTCCTCGAGGCATCACGGACGTTCTTCGGCACCTATCGTGTGGCGTCCGATTCGCAGCATCGCTTCTTCATGCTGCTGCACGGCACGACGCTGCATGGGCAGCAGCGAATCGGATCGGATGAACCGCTGACCTACTTCCATCGCAACAGCCCCATCGGTCAGGTCTTCGCGACGAGAGCTGCCGGATCGGTGAAAACGGTCGGCGTCATCGGTCTGGGAACCGGGACGCTGGCGGCGTACGCGCAACCAGGACAGCGCTGGGTCTTCTATGAGATCGATCCCGAAGTCGAACGCATCGCGCGTGACGATCGGTACTTCACCCATCTCCGCACGTGCGCTGAGCGTTGTCGCGTGATCATCGGCGATGCTCGCTTGTCGCTAAACCAACGCGCGGACGCCTACGACGTCTTCGTGCTCGATGCCTTCAGCTCCGATGCGATTCCGGTTCATCTGTTGACGCGGGAAGCCGTCGGACTGTATCTGTCGCGGCTCAACGATGGCGGTGTGCTCGCCGTCCACATTTCCAACAACCATCTCAACCTCAGGCCGGTGGTGGCCGGCATCGCCCGCGATCTCGGCCTGGCCGGTCGTGCGCAGCTGCAGCGAAGTCCTGCCGATCGCACGCAGACCGGAAGGTCCGGTTCTCACTGGGTCGTGCTCGGCCGGAACGAGTCAGCACTCGGCGCATTGGCCGCCGACAAACGATGGGTGCCACTCGACGCCCGCGAGCAGCCGGTCTGGACCGACGATTTTTCGAACATCTGGACCGCTATTCAATGGCACTAGCGACCGCTTGATCGAATCAGCCGAGCTGACCTGGTGCGATTTCTGCACCTGCCTTCGTGATGCGCGCAATCGGCCTCGTCTTTATCGCAGGCCTGCTGAGCGCATGCGGTACCGTTCAGGCGGCGCGGGAACCTGTACAGGTGGACATGCGCAACGTCGATCTGCATATGAGCGGCGACGTGACGCTGCATGTGCGCCAGCTGTCGGGATATTTCGTCCCGGTCGACCGTGACGTCACCCACCTCGATTACAAGCAATCGTACGCCGTTGCCGTTGAATCCGGCGAGGTCGCAATCGATCTCGTCTCGCTGAATGCGCTGATGGCGCGCAGCACCGGCGGCCGCAAGTCGAACATCGAGCATCTGCAGCTGTCGATCAATGGCGATGGAACGCTCGAACAGAAGGGGGTCATCGATTCCGCAGTGAACATTCCCTTCAAGTCGAAGGCAGTCCTTTCCACGACGCCAGACGGTCACATCCGCGTGAGCACGACATCGGTCCGGAGCCTGGGCCTGCCGGTCAAGCCGATCATGAAGCTGCTGCATTTCCAGATGGACGATCTCGTAAAGGTCGCCCCGGGCACGGGCGTCGTCACCGACGGTAACGACCTGATTCTCGACCCATCGCTGCTGCTGCCGGCACCGACCGTGCGCGGCCGGATCTCGCGTGTGCGCATCCAGGACGACCAGCTTGTCCAGACATTCGGTTCCGGGACGGCGAAACCGATCGCCAAGCGTGACCTCGCACCAAACCACATCTACTGGCGAGGGAGTCAGCTCTCGTTCGGCAAGCTGACTATGAGCGGCACCGATCTCGAACTGGTCGACATGGACCCCGGCGATCCGTTCGATTTCTCGATCGATCACTGGAACGCGCAGCTCGTTGCGGGGTACTCGAAGACGCTGCCGGATCGCAGCCTCAGGGCGTATATGCCAGATTTCAACGACCTGCCGCCAGCGCGGCGAGACGTTCACGTCGGCCGATAAATCTTTCACCTTCCCGTACAGCTGTCGCTATACTGCACCCACTTCGAGGCCCTTCAGGAGGGGTGCAATATGCGTACGCTCCGCGTGCCGCAGTCAGCGGTCGGCGTCGTCGTCGCTGTCCTTGCCGTCGCATCCCCGTCAGCACAGACCATGGAGAAAGTGAATTACTTCCCGGACTCGATTGCCGAGAAGGACGATCATGTCGTGCGATTGAACGGCGGTTCGAGCTGGCTGCTCGCCAGCAATCCCACCGCCGCCGTCGCATCCGAGGTGGTGGTCGTCATGCGCGACGTGCTCGTCAATGGTCAGAAGGTACGCGCCGCGTGGTTGTATATCAACGGCGACGAGATTCCGGCCAAGCACGTCGAAGGCGTCTACCCGAGTAATCCTGCCTACCTGACGCGGGTGGTAGCCGCTGAACGTCAGGGCACGACGCTGCGTCTCGCCGACGGAACCGAGCTGTCGGTCCCCCAGTACGATCGCCACTCGATCAGCAGATGGGTTCCGCCCTACAAGGCACTGCTGACCGGCAACCGCATCTATCTCTACAACCTGAAGACTGGAAGACGCGTCTGGGTTCAGGCAGCAAAGAACTGAGGAGGCTGTCTCGTCAGGCGCCCCTTCAGGGGCGCCCGTCGCGTTACTGAATGAAGTCGGTCAGCGTGGAAGGGATCGGATTCGCGATCGCCGCCGTGTTGCTGAAGTAGATCGTCCCGCGGTGATCGCTGCCGAACGAGCGCGTGCCCGTCTGGCCGCGGCTGACCGGGTCGGCGGTGACGTGATACATCGCGCGCGAGGTTGCGGTCGAGCCGTTGCACGTATTCGTCGCCAGCAGCACGTCCCGGTTGAGCGCGTCGGCGTTGTCGTTGACGTCGATCTGGTATCCGCTCTTCGCGGTCGTGGTGACGTCGGCATTCTCGAGGTCTGGCGAGATGAAGGGCGCGCCACCGGTCGGCGCCTTGGCAAGGTCGGCGTTGCTCTGCGCGTATCCGCCGCCGCCGCAGCTCGACGCAAACGCCGTCTCACCACTGTTGATCGCGCGGACAGAGCCAATCGCGGATGCTTCATTGCCGGACTGGCGCGCGCGCAGCAGGCCGGGCACGGCAATCGCCGCGATGATGCCGATGATGGCCACGACAATGAGCAATTCGATCAGGGTGAACCCGTCGTTGTTCTGCAGCTTCTTCACGGTTGCGTCCTCCGGGGCGTCGTTGTGTGAAAAATCGTCCGGCCGTCCCCAACGCCGGCTGTGTCAACGACCTGGACAATGGCAACGCGAATGCCGTTCCGATTGGCGTGCGCAACCGCGATGCGCGGCGGGCACCTGTGAGAATCGCTGTGCGTGATTTCAACGGTCCCCATTTGATGACGCTGTTCCGTAAATAATCAACAGCGTGTATCGTCACTTCGAGATAGAACACTACGTAGGGAAACCGCGGGCATCGAGTTCAGAGCCTGGACATGTTGCGCGCGGTTTCACGCCTGATGGATCAAGAACGAACACAATGGCCAATCGAAAATGACAGCCAACGATCTGCAAACGCTTGTCGATTACCACTACTGGGCCACACGGCGGGTTCTGAACGCCACGGACGCGCTGACCGCCGATCAGTTCACCAGGGATCTCCGCAGCAGCTTCCCGTCGGTGCGCGATACGCTCGCGCACCTGTATGGAGCCGATTGGATCTGGTGCTCGCGCTGGGAAGGCACTTCGCCGTCAGCACTGCCGGATCCTCAGAACTTTCCAGACGTCGCGTCGCTGCGCAAGGCGTGGGACGAGCATGAACCGCAAGTTCGCGCGGTGCTGGCACGGTTCGCCGGCGTCGGTGTCGATCAGCCGTTCGAATACGTGCGCAACGGCGTGCGTCAGTCGCAGCCGTTCTCGTCCACCCTGCAGCATCTGGTCAACCACGGCACCTATCACCGCGGTCAGGTCGTGACGATGCTGCGGCAGCTCGGAGCCGAGGCACCGCCGAGCACGGATCTGATTGCTTACTTCCGTGAATTGGCAGGAGTCAGTTCGTAGTCCACTAACGCTCGTGCCACTCTTCGTCCCCTCGCGTCGTGTTGACCGCGAATAACCGAACAACCCGCTGGCTGACGGTCGCGGTCCTGTCATGGGCCGTCGCAGCGGCCGCCTACGTGACGCTGCGACTGAACTTCGAGCGCGCCCCGGTGATCCATGTACGGTGGGCGCCGACCGTCGACGACCGCGTTCGCGCCCGTCTGGAACAGCGGTTCGACCTGGTCGGCGCGGTACACGAGTCCGGACGGACGTGGGTGTACTTCCTCAGATCGCCATCGGCAACGAACATCAGGGACCTTGTCACACATCCGGGAGTCGAAGACACCCACTACCTGGATCGACTGAAGTTCGGTGTGTCGCCCTCAGCGGAGCGCCGCGGCCCGTATACCACAGCGGGAACGCGGTGGTGGATCCCGCGCCTGCTCTACGCGCTGATCGCCGCGTTCCTCGTCGTCGGTGCAATTGGGTTCAGCGCCGCTGTCGCGATTGCGTACGCGCGCCGTGTACTGGCCGTTCTTGCGCCCGACCGCGTACGGCTGGCCGCCGCCAGTCTGCGAACAGCGACAACCCGCGTTCAACTCATCCTGCTCGGCGCGCTCGCTCTGGTGTGGGCACGTTACGTCGCGCACCTGCGCGACGCGGCGGCGGAGTCTGCTCCCTTCCGCGTCGGCGACTGGCTCGTGAGTTACGAAGTGGGCTTTGTTCGGCGTGGCCTGCCGGGGTCGCTGATTCTCGCAGCAACCACCTCGTTTGACGCGGCGCCTGAGCTCGTCGTGTTCTGGATACAGGCGGTGCTCTACACGCTCTTATCTGTGCTTCTGTTCGTGCTGGCTCGCCGCAGACGCCTCAATGTCTGGTTTCTGGTGTTTCTGTTCTCGCCTCTGGCGCTGTTGTTTCCGCTGTATGACCCGGCCGTGATCGGTCGCAAGGATCTGCTGTTCTTCGTCGCGTTCGCGTTCTATGCGTGGTGGCTGCCAAGACCCGACCGACCGTGGGCCATCGTGGGCACATTCCTGGTCGGCGCTGGAATAACGCTCTCGCATGAACTGTTTTTCTTTTACACGCCCTATTTCTTTCTGATGCGCCTGCTCCACGGGCGTGAATCTTCCGGCCGGAGTTTCGCGCCGGAACTGTCGCTGTTTGCCGGCTCGCTGCTCGCACTGGGACTCGCCTCGACCGTCGGTGCGAACCTCCACGGAGAAGCGCAGTGCGCGCTTCTTCTGCAGCGCGGTTTCAACGAAGAACTCTGCAACGGCATCCTGCGATACCCGTCGCAGACGCTCAGCGACTCGATTCGTGAAACAGCGGCGGCGTTGCGGGCCCGACCGTACCTCGCCGCCTATCCAGCCGCCGCGGTGCTGGGAGCGCTCCCGCTGCTGCCGCTCTTCGCATCGAGCACATCGATGCGCCGCCGCCTGACTCGCAATGTCCTCCTCGGCGTCGCCGGTGCACTCGTCTTTACGCTGCCGATGTTCGCGATCGCAATCGATTGGGGGCGTCTGCTGAACATCCACGTGATGGCCATCGCCGTGATCATCGCGGCGTTTCTGCTCGACGATGCACACACCGGGGGATCACACTTCGGTATCGCGAATGCCTGGCTGCGAGCCGCGAGCCTGCTGGCGATTGGTGTTTATCTGACTGCGTGGAACATTCGCCATTGCTGCGACAGGACGTTCGGAGCAGGACTGTTTCGTGACTTCCTGTGAAAGGTGAAAAGGACGTGGGATCACGATTCTGTTTTTCATTTCGCCACTTCGGCACACGCGTTACGCGGTGCTGGATTGATGGGGGACTCACGACTGTTTCACGGTAGGACTCCTAACCGCTAGAGTTGCCCGCTTCTTCCCAAAGCGCACCACGGCTCGCTCACAGCCGTAATGGCAGCGCAATTGCCTCACCCAGACAGTCCCGTATCAGCTCCCGCCCTCGAATTCGCCACTCGGACGTCACGACATCACACGAGCTCCCGCGCTCGCGACCCGTCGGAGGACACATCGTGCGCCTCAACACAATTTTCATCGCCGTCACGCTCATTGCTGTTGTCTCTTTGAACGTTCGTTCCTCTGCACAGCAGCCAAACGCAGGACGGCCATTCGTCCGCGGCGAGATTCTCGTGACATTTCGACCGGGCGCTGCTGCGGGGGACAAAGCGAACGCCCATCGGGTGGCCGGCGGCAACGTCACTGGCGAAATCGAGCGAACACGCGTGCAGCGTGTTCGCGTGACTGAAGGCACGGAACTGGACGCGATCGCCCGATATCAGCGAAACCCGGACGTCCTGCACGTCGAGCCGAATTTCCTGCGGCGATTGGATTCCGGGTCGCCTGTCGTCCCTGGCGACTCCCAGTTCACCCAGCAGTGGGCGCTCCACAATACCGGTCAACAGTTCTACTGCTTCGACACGATCCTGGGTCCGCTCTGCTTCTACTCAGGCACGCCGGACGCAGATATCGATGCGCCGGAAGCGTGGGCAATCACCACCGGCAGCCCTGCCGTCAAGGTCGCGGTGATCGATTCCGGTATCGACTACACGCATCCCGATCTCGCTCCGAACTACGCCGGCGGCTATGACTTCGTGTTCGGTGACAGCGACCCGATGGACGATCACGGGCACGGCACGCACGTTTCAGGAACCATCGCCGCCGCGATGAACAATCTCACCGGCACGCCGGGCGCGGCGGAAGGCGCCGTCGGTGTGGCGCCAGACGCCCGCATCCTTGCCTACAAGGTATGCCGCTCGGACGGCACGTGCGACGACTTCGCCATCGAGCAGGCGATCGCCCGCGCGATTAGCGACGGCGCCAAGGTGATCAACATGAGCCTCGGCGAGACCGCGTACTCGCAGTCGTTGGATGAGGCCGTGCAGGATGCCTGGAATGCCGGTCTCGTGATCGTCGCCGGCGCCGGCAACAACGGAACAACCGAGCTCTTCTATCCAGCCGCGCTGAACAACGTCATCTCGGTCGCCGCATTCGACGAGGACGACAACCGGCCGTCGTTCTCTAACTTCGGCAGCTGGGTCGACATCGCCGCACCCGGCAACTCCATCCTGTCCACCTATCCGATGAACCGCTGCACGGCGTCGACGACGCCAGGGGACGTGGGCTGCTACGCGTACAACACCGGGACGTCGATGGCATCACCGCACGTCGCTGGTGCCGCAGCGCTCGTCTGGTCACGTGCCGACGTCACACAGAACAGTCAGGTCGTGGAGGCCCTGCTCGCCAGCGCCGACGGCGCCGGCGTGGGTGGAACACGGCTCGACAGCTGGACGATCCATGGCGGTCTCAACGCGCACGACGCACTGATGTATTCAACGACGCGACCCGTAGCCAATGCGGGCGCGGATCAGACGGTGACGGACAACGACGAGGATGGCGTGGCGAGCGTGACGCTGAGCGGCACTGCCTCCTTCGATCCCAACGGCAGCATCGTCAGCTACACATGGCGCGAAGGGAGCACGCTCGTCGCCAGCACGGCGGTGGCGACGGTGTCGGCGTCTCTCGGCGTTCATGCGTTCATGCTCGAGGTGACCGACAACGACGGTGAAACGTCCACGGATGACGTGACGGTGACCGTCAATCCGACGCGACAGGTGACGGTGACCGCGTCAACGCCGCAGGCGACAGAAGCAGGTCCCGTCAGCGGCGCCTTCACGTTCGCTCGAACGGGCGACACGAGCCTGCCGCTGACGATCTATTACAAGGTCGAAGGGACCGCCGCGGCGACGGATTACCAGGCGTTGTCGGGTGAGGTCACGATTGGTTCCGGATCTCCGAGTGCCGCCATCTCCGTGGTGCCACTCGATGATTCCGAGTACGAGAGCAACGAGACGGTTGTGGTGACCGTCCTCGCCGACGGCGGATACAACCTTGGATCGCCGATAAGTGCCACGGTCACGATCGTCAGCGACGACCTGCCCCCTGACCTGGTCGTTTCTTCCGTCACTGGTCCGTCCACCGGCAGAGCGCAGTCCGACATCGTCGTGTCCGACACGACAAAGAACCAGGGCGGTGGGACTTCCCCATCGTCCAAGACCGGTTTCTATCTGTCCGCGAACAGCACATGGGATGCGGCAGACACGTTCCTCGGCAGCAGAAGCGTGCCCGCACTCGGACCGGGAGCAACCGACACGCTGGCCACGACGTTACACCTGCCCGATGTCGGGACCGGCTCCTACTACATTCTCGCGAAAGCCGACTGGGACGCCGCGGTTCAGGAGAGTTCCGAGACGAACAACACGCGATCGACGGGCTCGATGAAGGTCGGGCCCGATCTGATTGTGTCGTCCATCAGCGCACCTGCGACCGCCGCTGCGGGCGGCACGATCAGCGTGTCCGATACGTCGAAGAATCAGGGTGCGGGCGACGCTGACGCTTCGACAACAACCCGTTTCTACCTGTCAACCAACTCGACACTCGATGGCGCGGACGTGTTGATCGGCTCGCGTACGGCAGTTGCCCTCGACGCCGGCGCTACGGAGACCGCGGCCACGACGCTGACGGTGCCAGCGGGAACGACAGCGGGCACGTACTACGTGATCGCGCAGGCAGATGCCCTGAATGCCGTGCTCGAGACGGCGGAAACGAACAACTACAGAGGCAGTTCGTCGGTGAGGATCGGACCGGACCTGATTGTGTCCGCGGTATCCGCACCAGCGACCGCCGCCGCCGGCGCGACGATCACCGTCAGCGACACGACGAAGAACCAGGGGGCTGGGGCGGCTGGTCCCTCGACCACAGGGTTCTATCTCTCAGCAAACAGCAGCGTCGGCGAAGGTGACGTTTTCCTCGGCAGCCGGTCGGTGGACGCACTTGCTGCTGGCGCAATCGTCACCGCATCCACCACGCTGCAGATTCCAGGCAACACGGAGCCCGGCACCTACTACATCGTTGCGCGGGCGGACTGGAACGGGCTTGTCGCTGAAACGGCAGAAACCAACAACGACAGGGCGAGCAGTGCGTTGAAGACCGGCGGAGATTTGATTGTGGCATCGCTCAGCGCGCCGGGTGTGGCGATGGCCGGCGGTCAGATCACTGTCACCGACACGACAACGAATCAGGGGACTGGCGCGGTGCCCGAGTCGGCGATCGGGTTCTATTTATCGGACAACAGCTCGTTCAGTTCGAACGACACCTTCCTCGGCAGCCGCGGCGCGGGCGCCCTCAACCCGTCGCAAAGCAGCTCCGGCTCGACGCAGCTTGTCATCCCCGCGCTCACAGCAGCGGGCAACTACTACGTCATCGCCGTCGCCGACTGGAACGGCGCCGCGGCAGAGAGCAATGAGACGAACAACGCCCGGTCGGCCGGCTACGTGCGCGTAGGACCGGACGTCACCGTCACCGCGTTAACCGCGCCTTCCTCCGCTGTTGCCGGAAGCACCATCACTGCAACGGACACGACGAAGAACGTGGGCGGGGACACGATGCCCGCATCGGTCACGACCTTCTATCTGGCAAAAAATTCCGTGCTCGACTCGTCGGCGGTGCCGCTGACGACACGGCCAATTCCGTCGCTATTGCCCAACGCGAGCGATACGGCATCCGCCTCTCTGGTGATCCCGGCATCAACGACCGCCGGCCTCTACTACATCATCGCCAAGGCTGACGGGAACAACGCGACGGCAGAGCCGCAGGAGGGCAACAACACGCGCACGAAGACGATCACCGTCACGGCAGCGCCTTAAGAGGACTCGTCCTCGGGTCGCCGATCGGCTTCCCGATCGGCGATCGTGGCTTGCTCGTAGCCCGCACAACTCCTGACCGGCAGCACCGGGTAGCGTGGGAAATGCGGATCGTTGAAAGACCGCTCACAGCGGACGAAGGTGGCGCCCTTCGCTGACGGAACCTCCTTCGCGTGAAGGCACGACGCACATAAACCGCGTGGCGGCGCAGCAGGCGGCACTCGCATTATCGGATCAGCCCCATTTTCTCGCCTCGCTGCCGACTGCGGTATGCTGCGGGGTCATGCGCACAGCCTTGTTCGTGTGTACAGCGTTCCTGATTGCGCCATCCTTCTCGTCCGCGCAGACATCCGACGGCGGGGCGGGCGCCGAGCTGTCGACATCGATGGCGACCAGCGTCACCAACATGCACATGACCATTCGGCGGAACCTGATCGAAGCCGCTGAAGCGATGCCGCCCGCGGACTATGCGTTCAAGCCGACGCCGCAGGTCCGCAGCTTCGCCGAACTGGTCGGCCACGTGGCAGTGGCGAATTTCTATTTCTGCGCGATGGCGAAGGGCGAGGCACCGCCGTCACAGGTCAATTTCGAACGCACCGTGAGTGACAAGCCGGGGTTGGTGAAGGCGCTCGGCGATGCCTTGAACTATTGCGACGGCGTCTACAAAGAGACGACGGACGCCAATGCGAATCAACAGGTGAAGATCGCCGGGCCTGGTGGCAGCGGCCAGAGCACGCGGGCGCTGGTACTCATGTTCAACGTCACGCATAACAACGAGCACTACGGAAATGTCGTTGTCTATTTGCGGCTGAAAGGGATCGTCCCGCCGTCGACGGCGCGTGTGCAGCGTCAGAAATAGGACGTGCGCTGTTTCAACCTCCAGAACCACCAGACCGTCGCGATCTCGATGACAATCCAGACCGTCTTGCCGCCGAGCGGGACAGGCGCAATCGGGTTGTAGAGTACGACCAGTCCGGCCAGCACCCACTTCTCCACATCGCGGGCGCCCGGCCGGGTCAGAAAATAGAGGCTGACCCCGCACAGGAACAGCCGCAGCAGCATGGAGTACTCGCCGGGCAGCGGCAGCAGCCCGATCGCCACGGCTGCGGCGGCGATCGTGATGAGTCCCGGCGGACGGCGATTCCACCACTTCGTTCTGCTCAGGGCACGGCTTCGCAAGACGCGTCAAGTTACTACAGGCGTCTGCGTAACAATGCGGTAATAAAGTCGACCTATGGTTCTGCTCAAGGCAGGGTCCACATGAAGACGACAACAGGATGGTTCACACTTCTGGTGGTACTCATCTCGGGTCCGCCGCTATTGGCGCATCATTCACTCGCGAATTTCGATACCACACAGGCCGTCCGGGTGAAGGGTACGATCGTCCAGTTCAACCAGATCAATCCGCACAGCTTCATTTACCTCGAGGAGAAACTCGAGAACGGCAATCTTCGACGGTGGGCGGTCGAGGGTCCTTCGATCCTTCAGCTCAAACGCATCGGGTTCGGAACCGACGTTCTGAAACCGGGCGTCGTCGTCGAAGTGTGCGGCTATGCCCCGAAAGAAGCCACGATGTGGCAGATCGCCAGCGCCGACCCGAGCGCCGTCAGCCTTGCGGGACGACTGCTCAACGCCGAACTGCTCGTGCTGCCTGACGGGCGGGAGCAGAGTTGGGGCGATTACGGATTTCATCACTGCTTCGCGCCGGGGTACCGCGATCAGCATTCGAGGTGAGCAGAAAACAGGCGTCGCTCACCACTCGGATGGTGCGGATTTCGTTGAATGACGCTCACCGTTCGACAGGCCGCTCGACCCGATCAACCACGGTAACCGGCAGCGGCGCGCGCGCCGGTTCCAGCTTCAGACCGAGCTGCTCCTGCAACACCGTGAACAACGACGCCGCATCGGGGTCTGGTGGCGGCACGTCCATACCGGGCGGAATCGACGGCGGCGTGAACGAGATGTCGAACTCCCAGTCACCGGTTAGGCCGGTGCGGTCCACGACCCGCCGCTGCGTGATGGCGGTCAGTCCGTTCGTGAGGACCAACAATGGCCGTCCCCCGAACTGAATCCTCCCGACGCTAATCCGCAGGCCGCAGACGACGCGATCTGGGGTGTTCGGATTGGGTGCCGGCGGACCGCCCTTTGCCGCCTCGTCCGCGGCACGCTGGATCGCCAGACAATCGACAGCCGATGGTTTCATCCCCTTGCCGAGCGTTCCGTCGCGATTCGAACGTACGAGCTGATAGACCGGAATCTCGCGTGTCTCTCGGTGAACGGCGAGCTTGAATCGATCCGCGAGCAGCGCCTGCGTCGCCATCATCATCCCGTCGATGGTTCCCGGAGGAGCCGGCGGGGGATCGCCGTCGATCTTCGCCACGACGTCCCATCGATCGTCCATCAGCCATGCCGGGCCGCCAACGAGCTCGAATGGCTGCAGTTGGTACGCGAAGCTGATCAGGCTGGCGAGTTGAATATTGGTCGCCTCGAAACGTCCACCCGGGATACGCCGCAACCCGGCAACCGACCCGCCCTCACGGTTCTGTTTGACAGACGCCACCTCGAACACGGCGGGGTTTGGCGGCGTGGACGTCTGACCGATACGTAAAAGGACGGTCGCGACAGCCGTAAGAACCGCGATTCTCATGCGCTATTGGACGCCCGACGCTTCGGCCGGGTTGGCAGTCGACCGAACCTCAGAAAAAAGGTGACCTGGGATGAGATTCCTGGTGGACACTCCGTTGAAAGTTCAACAGATTGCGCCGCCAGCTGCGGCGATGTGCTTGCAATGGTCCTGGCGACCGCGTTTTTAGGGCAATGGCGAGCCAAACTGTGATCAAAGTCGAATTGCACGCCCACACGGCTGACGACCCCACGGACTACATTCCGCATTCGACATTTCAGTTGATCGATCGGGCCGTCCAGCTCGGTTACGGCGCATTGGCCGTCACCCTTCACGATCAACAACTCGACCTGCGACCCTATCGGGATTACGCGGAACAACGCGGGGTGATTCTGATTCGGGGAATCGAACGGACCATCGAAGGCAAACACGTTCTGCTGTTGAACTTCAGTCCGGCCGCTGAGGCTGTCGACACCTTTCGAGATCTTGCAGACCTGCGTGCCCGCGAACGGGGCATCGTCATTGCGCCGCATCCGTTCTTTCCGTCCACGACGTGTCTCGGCAGGCTATTGGAGACCCTCCCGGATCTGTTCGATGCCGTTGAATACAATGCGATGTTCACCCGATCGCTGAACTTCAATCGCCGCGCAGTGAGCTGGGCGATGGCACATCGCAAACCCATCGTCGGCAACGGCGATGTTCATCGTCTACGGCAACTCGGCACGACCTACTCCCTCGTCGACGCGCCGCGCGATGCCGACGCGATCTGCGACGCGATCCGTCGCAATCGCGTGCGGATAGAAGCGTCACCTCTGCCGGTTCTCACAGCGGCGCAGTTGATGGCGAGCATGTTCGCCGCCAACTTCCGCACCAGCGCCGCTCAATCGGATCCCGGCAAGCGCCAGTATTCACTGAGTCGATAACCTACCAATTTCGTGCCGCCCGAGCACCCGAGTCTCGACATCCCCGGCGGCCGAGGCGCACAATGCGTGCGTCATGAGAATCTCGTCCGTCGCTGTTGTCGCCGCAACTGCCATCGTCGTCCTGACAGTTCACACGGAACAGGTCAGGACGCAGGGGGTCGTGATGCAGAAAAACCTGTCGCTCGGGATGGCGAAGGCGATCGCGGAAGGAACGATAGCCGCCTGCAAGGCGAAAGGCTTCAACACGTCGGCGGCCGTGATCGACCGTGCCGGACAGGTGATGGTCGTTCTTCGCGACGAGCAGGCAACGGCGCAGACCGTTGAGATGGCGAGGCGGAAGGCCTACACGGCGCTGATGTTTCGCGTGCCGACTCTGGAGTTCCAGAAGCGCACGACCGATCCCGCGTTCGCGGCGCAGCGCGATGTCGCCGACATCCTGGCGCTCGGCGGCGGTGTTCCAATCGCCGCCGGTACAGAGATTATCGGCGGCGTGGGAAGCTCGGGCTCGAGTCAGGAGATGGACGACGCCTGTGCCAGAGCCGGCCTGGCACAGGTGGTGGATCGCCTCAAGTAGCAGTGCCTTACTGCCACCCTCCGTTGCGCTTTTCAAATGGCAGAATTCGCATGAACGCTTCCACGGCGTGGATCTGCCCGTCGTAGACCTTGAAGGTTTCCCACACCGTCAGCTGATCGCCGCCCTCCTTCTGTACGCCCCAGGCCATGCGCAGCCAGACGATGCCCATGCGCTCGTCGACGGCGATGACACGTGTCTGCGGGTCACCGAGGCGCTCGAAGATCGCCAGCGACTGCGTGGAGATGTTCTGGCAGCCGGGGGCGAACGTGCAGCCCGGCCCCGCCATCAGCTGACCGTTTTCGTAGCGATAGGCGTCGGGAGCGAAGGGCGCGTTCACCGCAGCAAAAGTCTTCGCGGCTGTGAGCCCTTCCGGGTATTTCAGCGCCGCCTTGATCGCCTCGTCTCTGGTGGGCAGCTGCTCCGGACGCGGCGCGTAGTTCATCACCGCACTCGGTGCGCTCAGGCCATCGATATTGAAAATGAGCCCCTCCGCGCGGCTGCGCGTGGCAACGAGCTCGATTTCGGTGATCTTGTCGGCAACGACTTTCAGCCGTACGACGAGCATCACAGGAGCCCCGGTCTCCTCCACGACGACGAGCGCGCCGGCGACGCCGGCGCGCTCGTCGACGATGTCCTGACGGAAGCCGCGCAGGCGAGTCACCGTACGAACGAGACCGACGTTGGCGAGCGGCTTCTCGACGGCGTCTTCCGTCACGCGCAGCGGGTCGGCGACCGGCAGGCCCTTCACATCGTGCTTCACCAGCGCATACAGGAGCTGCGTCACTTTGCTGCGCAGACATTCGCGGTCACAGGTGGAGGTGTTGGCAGCGGTGCCACGCTGCGCCGCATTCACGGAGGCACCCCACGCGCCACAGACCAGCAGCACGACGATCGTCAAGTTGTTCACGGTCATTCTCCAAATGCCCAACGACCTGCTGCCCCGTTCGCCGGCCACCTCGTAATTGGGCCTGCAGTCTTGTAATTGTGGCGCGATTCACAGCCAGTCGTTGTCCTCGATTACTCGCAGATTCTGTCACTCTGCAGGGTCATGCGGCTGAGCGATCCGCGCAGGACTGAGAAACGATGCACCGGCATTCCAGTTGCTCGTTCACGTGCTGCACACCCCTGACGCGCTGTGGAGGAATGCCGTGTTCAAAGTGTCCATCGTCGCCACGTTGATCGCCGCAAGTTTGGCGATGCCCGCAGCTGCGGGAAGCGATGTTCGCGTGCAGGTGAATATCGGCCAGCCGCCGCCGGTGCTGGTGGCGCAACCCGTGCTGGTGCCGGTTCAGGCCTCGCCCGTTCTGTACGCACCGAGCTCCGGCGCCGACCTGTTCTTCTATGACGGACGGTATTACACCGTCCGCAACGACCAGTGGTTCTACACGTCGAAGCGCAGCGCGCCCTGGGTCGCCATATCGATCGGCCGCGTGCCGCAGCAGGTGCTCGCGATACCGGTGGCGTACTATCGCGTGCCGCCCGGACACCTGAAACATCACTGCCCGCCCGGACAGGCCAAGAAAGGTCGCTGCTGAATCGGAGACCGCCGACAGCCGTCGCGCACGCTGCTGATTCGCGTGCGCGGCGGCTGGCCTGCCCTGTGGCGAGGCCCGACTCAAGCGTTCGGGGCGCGTTCCTCACTCACGGTCGGCCAAGCAGCCGCGACTGCCATCCCAGCTCACGATTCGAGACGCCGACCTTCGTTTTAAACAGGGCGAAAATGGGCGCGTGGTAGACGGCGTTCGTCCGATCGCTGATCGCTTCTTCGCCGACCTTTCGTTGTTCCACGCCAGCGAAGAGGCCGACATCCAGGTGTTCCACCCGCGCGCGTTCGGCACGGCTCCGGATGCCCGTCCCGTGGTGTGGGCTATAGACGCCGTAAAGCTACCGAATTACCTGCTGCCCAGAGATTGCCCAAGAGTGACGTTCGGGGTATCGGCAGCCACCACCGATGAAGATCGTCATCGGTTCGGGGTGGGCGACGGGCGGGTGATAGTGATTGAAGCCGGATGGCTGCAGCGTGTGTGCGACTGCAGCCTGCACGTCTACGAACTGCCGACGGCAGGATTCAGGCTGTTCGATGACATCGCCGGCTACTGGCTGTCTACCAGCTCCGTAACACCGCGCCGGGTGGTCACGCTTACCGACTTACCGAGAGCAATCGTTGAACGCGGCGGTGAATTGCGTGTCGTTCACCGCCTGTGGCCGCTCCGCGACGCGGTGGCGAAGTCGACACTGGCCTTTTCGATGATTCGGATGCGGAATGCGCTCCGCTAGGAAGGCCACCATGGAGACAGGAGATCACTGAGGCAACACACGATGACGTTGCCCGAACGTGGCGAAACCGTGGATGGCTCTGGGAGCATCGATCATGCATCCAGCTCCGGCTGATCGGTGTATAACCGCCCAGCGTCACATGAAAAAGGGCTCGCGCTGTCATACAGCACGGCGAAACCCCGATACCGCCGCCTTGGCAACCGCCGTCGAAGAACCAACCGTGATCTCCGTTCGACCGTGGCACCACTTGTGCGGCGTGGCGCACGGTACGGTGAAGCGGGCGGTTCTCGTCGTCATCGTCTCCGCGTCGTTCTTAGGTTGCGGAGGTGACGGATCGCCGACCGGCCCTTCGGGCAGTTCTGGCGTGCCCATCATCTTGTCGGTGCCGAGTTTCGGCATGACAATCTCGCTCAGTGTGGCGGGCCAGACGATCTCCACGGCGGGTACTCACGAGATTCGGCTCTCGGCCGGCACGCAGACGATCAACGGTTCGTTTAACCCAACCGGGCCAGTGACGATTCCTCAGCTAGCCATCAGCTTCATCGGCCATCCAGCAGGTGGAGGCGGAGTTCGCTCCGGGTCGCTTCGCAGCTTGACCGGCCCGGTATTACAGACCAACCTCTGTAGCATCACGTATGCCTCTACAGAGCCGCAGAGCTTTTCGATCCAGTTCGAGGTGACGACGGATTCGAACAGCTCCTGTCCGGTGCCGGGCTCGTTCTGACCTGGCCCGTGAAGCCAGCGGCAAAATGCGTTCATCGCCAGGGAGGCAGCTCGCGAAGTGAGAGTGTCAGGAATTTTGTGTGTGGGGCATAGCATGAGGAGGAGCTATGCCGCGACGACGCAAAGACCCGGACGACCCGGCATTGAAGCCGGTGGCGTCCGAGATCCTGGACGAGTTCGTCCCCGATAAACCGTTAACTGCGCACGAGATCGACACGGCGATGCGGCGGTTCAAGAAAGCGCTGATGGAGCGCGCCTTGGGAGCCGAGTTGACGCACCATCTCGGGTATGCCCCCGGTGCCGTCAAGCCGGACGCGGTCGCCAATCACCGCAACGGGACCACACCCAAGACCGTGCTGACCGGCGAAGGCGCGGTCGACATTGCGGTGCCGCGCGACCGGGAGGGCACCTTTGCGCCCGTGCTGATTCCGAAGCACGAGCGCCGCTTCACCGGCTTCGACGACAAGATTCTCGCGCTCTACGCGCGCGGCCTGACGGTGCGGGAGATTCAGGCGTTTCTCCACGAGATGTATGCGGTCGACGTCTCGCCGGATCTGATCAGCACCGTTACCGACGCGATCGTGGACGAAATCACCGCCTGGCAGGCCCGCCCGCTGGATCGGCTCTACGCCATCGTCTATTTCGATGCGTTGCGCGTGAAGATTCGCGACGAAGGGACCGTGCGCAGCAAGGCCGTGTATTTGGCGCTCGGCGTGCGCACCGACGGCAGTCGCGACATCTTAGGCTTGTGGATCGAGCAGACCGAAGGCGCGAAGTTCTGGCTGAAAGTGTTTACCGACCTGCGCGCGCGGGGCTGCGAGGACATTCTGATCGCGGTGACCGACGGGCTCACGGGCATGCCCGAGGCGCTGGAAGCGGCCTTTCCGCAGACGACCCTGCAAACCTGCATCGTCCATCTCATTCGGCAGAGTCTCGCCTACGCCAGCCATCGGGACCGCCAGCAGCTGGCCGTCGCCTTAAAGACCATCTATGGGGCGCCGACGGAGGACGCGGCCCGGACGGCCCTCGACACGTTTGCGGCGAGTCCGCTCGGCCACCGATTCGATCGGATCGCCACCGCCTGGCGCCGCGCATGGACCCACGTCATTCCCTTCTTTGCGTTTCCGCCCGAGATTCGCCGCGTGATCTACACCACGAACGCGCTCGAGAACGTCCATCGGCAGCTGCGGAAGATCATCAAGACGCGCGGCCATTTTCCGACCGACGAGGCGGCGACGAAGTTGCTCTGGCTGGCCCTCCGCAACATCACCCTAAAATGGCACGCGAGGGCCGCCGCCTGGGGCGCCGCCACGAATTACTTTGCGATCCTGTATCGCGAGCGCTTTACCAGTGAGACCTAAGTATCCAATGGCCTCACACACAAAATTTCTGACACTCCCC
>Ga0111538_10000554_pt1 | contig 50076 bp, 44 predicted proteins | sample SoiMethybrSBSTD1_FD_79669 | JGI IMG/M metagenome (GOLD analysis project Ga0111538, IMG submission 79669) | Bulk soil microbial communities from a Populus tree surrounding site in Tennessee, USA - Soil MetaG P. TD hybrid SBSTD1 (version 2)... | ecosystem: Environmental > Terrestrial > Soil >... | reverse complement strand
TGCCGCGAAGCGGGTGTTGTGCGCCGCCAGGTCGTCGGGCGCCATGCCGAGGCCGCGGTCCTCGATGCGCAGATACGCGCCGTTGGCCGCCCGCTGACCCACCACGACGACGGTCGTGTCCGGCGGCGAGAACCGGGTGGCGTTGTCGAGCAGCTCGGCCAGCAGCCGCACGACGTCGTTGACCGCGTGCGCGGAGACCAGGATCTCCTCGTCGACCGCGTCGAACTCGATCCGCTCGTACAGCTCCACTTCGGACTGGGCGGCGCTCACCACGTCGACGAGCGGGGCATTGTCGCGACGGGCCGGGGCGGTGTCGGCGCCCGCCAGCACGAGCACGTTCTCGTCGTTGCGCCGCATCCGGGTCGCCAGGTGGTCCAGCTTGAACAGCTGGGCCAGCCGGGCCGGGTTCTGCTCCTCGCGCTCGATGCCGTCGAGCTGACCGATCATCCGGTCGACGAGGGTCTGGCTGCGCCGCGCAAGGTTGAGGAACATCGCCGAGACGCTGGCCCGCAGTGCCGCCTGTTCGGCCGCGATGCGTACCGCTTCCCGGTGCACGACGTGGAACGCCAGCGCGACGTCGCCGATCTCGTCGCGGCTGTCGATGCCGATCGTGTCCGGCACGTTGGCGGCGATTTCGGCCGGCGTGCTCTGGCCGAGCGCCTCCGCGTCGCGCAGGCGGTCGACCGCCTCGGCGAGCTGATGATCGGCGACCAGCAGGGCACCGTGGCGCAGGCGGCGCAGGGTGCGCGCCATCGACTGGGCGATCCAGAAGGCGAGCGCGATGAGCAGCGCCAGCACGATGACGATTGTGGCGCCCTCGACAAGCACCTGCCGGCGGACCTGTTCGATCCGGGCCGCGGTCAAGGCGCTCAGGTCGGCGTCGATCTCCTGTTCGGCGCCGCGCATCAGGTCGTTGACCGCGCCGAGCGCGCTGGACGTCTCCTCGGCGGTCACCCGCGTGCCGGGGCCATTGACGGATCGGCGCAGTTCCGAGGTGATGTCGTCGGCGAGCTGTACCGCGTCGCCGGCGATCGTCTCCTCGACCCGGGTGCGCTGCGCCGGACTCGCCGCGAGCGAGAACGTGACGAACGCCTCCTGTTGACCGGTGAGTGTGGCGATGAACGCCGAATACTGCTGGCCGTCGAGCGCGCCGGCGCGCAGCGCCGCGTAGATGATCGCTTCCTGGTTGCCGACGAGAAGTTTCGCTTTGGAGAAGGCGGCGGCGGCGATCAGCGAGTTGGCGAGCCGGGCGTCACCGGTGGCCTGGCTCAGCGATTCCCGGTACGAGACCAGTTCCGTGAGGATGAGGCCGTACCGGAGCACCACCTCGGACACGGCGATGCCCTGGCGCGCCACTACCGCCTCGCGCAGGGAGGCCAGCGTGCCGAGCTGGACGTCGATGCGGCGGAGGTGGTCGCGAACTGTGGAAGGGACGGTGCCGAGCCCCTGGCGCGCCTTGGTGTAGGCGTCGATGGCGCCGTCGCTGCGGCCGATCTGCTTGCGGAACGGGTCGATCGGGCCGGTCGGGTTCGCGAGCGCGACGGCCGCCACCATCCGCTCCCGGTGCAGTTCGTGCGCGGCGGCCGAGGACTTCGCCGACAGGTCGGTGAGCGCACCGACGAGCTCGGCGTCCTGCGCCTGCCGACTGGCGTCGCCGAGGCGCAGCACGGCCAGCGTCACGATGGCCAGGACCGGAATGACGAGGATCAGACCGAGCTTGGACCGGATCCGCACGTCGGCCAGGCCCGGCCACCGCGGCCGTGAACGGACACCGGACGGCGACGCAGGCCTGCGTGATGCGGGCATGGAAACTCCACGTCTCCTCTGAATCTCGATGGAGCCGGCCAGTGGTGTAGCGCGTTGTCGCGGTCCCACCCACGACGAATGCCTCCGATGACGGGTCGCCGAGGGGGTGACGGCGACTCGTCATCCGCGGCATTCCATCACGGGTTGGCTATCCGAAGGAACCCCATCTGGGCACGAATAGGTCAACCCCTCGCGACACAGGCACCGTGAAACGTCACAAGATCGCTGCGGTGCAGGTCACGCGCGTGCGTTACTTGCATCGGCAAGCTTCGCTGCGATGTAAATAAATTCGATGCTTGACCCGGTCCGCGCCGGTTGGCAAGGTATGTGCCGTTCACATCGGCGGCGGTCCGCGAACCCGCCCCACTGCGGCGTACCCATGAACTGGGCACCGACGCCGCAGCCGTTGTGTCGACGGCAAATCCAAATGTCCACTGAGGAGGACGGCGTGCTGCGCAGGTGCGCGATGGGGGTCGCGGCAGCCGTGCTTCTCGTGGCGGTCGGCTGCACGTCCCCAGGCGATTCCGCGGATACGACCGAGCTGGTTGTCGCGGCAAGCCTCGAATTGACCGGCCCCTCCGCCGACGTGGGTGCGGCGCACGAGCGCGGTCTGCGGCTCAAAATGGAACAGCTCAATTCAAGCGGATTGTTGCACGGTCGACGGCTGCGGCTTGTCGTCGAAGACAACCAAAGCAACCCCGCGAAGGCCGAGGGCCAGGCGGCGCGGTTCGCCGCCGACCCGGCGGTGACCGCGATCGTGATGGGCCGGTGCAGCGAGTGCGCCATCCAATCGGCGCCGATCGCCAACGACAAGGCCATCCCGCTGATTTCGCTGGCACCCGCCTCTGCGGTCACCACGCCGCCGGAAAGCCGGCGGTTTGTTTTCAAGATCGGCCCGAACGCCGCCGACGACGCGCGCGCGCTCGCCACCGAGATGGGTCGCGCCGGCGTGCGCACGCTCGGCCTGATCACCGCGAAGGACGCCTACGGCGACGACGGCCGGGACGCGATGACCCGGGAGGCGGCCAAGGCCGGCATCGCCGTCTCCGGAACGGGCCGGTTCCAGAACGACCTCACCGACCTCAAGGACGCGGCCCGCGCCGCGACGACGGCCCACCCGAGCGCGGTCGCGATCTGGTCGGCACCCGGGCAGGCCGGCGAGGTCGCCGCGGCCCTGCGCGAGGCGGGCCACCGCGGCGGGCTGTTCCTCGACAGCGGCACGGCCGGAAGCCTGTTCCTCACCGGTCCGGCGGCCGCCATCGACGGCGCGTCGGTGGTTTTCCCGCAGACGCTCGCCATGGACGACGTCATCGCGACGACCCCGGCCAAGGCCGCCCGCAAACAGTGGTTCGAGGACTACACCTCCCGCTACGGCGGCTACCACGGCCAGTCGTCGTTCGCCGCCGACGCGCTCGCACTGACCGTCGCCGCCGTCAACCGGGCCGGTCGGCCCGATCGCCGCGCGGTGCGCGACGCCCTGGAATCGATGGAGGCCGACGGACTGTCCGGTCCGATCCGGCTGACCCCGGCCAACCACTCCGGCCTGATGCCACAGGCCTTGACGGTGCTGGTCGCCCGGGGCGGCCGGTGGCGCCTGCTCGGCTGAGGCGGCCGGCCGGGCCGCGTCACGACAACACACCGCACAGCCGAATTCGAGAGGAACCGCGACGATGATCAGGCGATACCGCACAGTGCTGGGAGCGGCGCTGGCGCTGGCGCTGGCCGCCGGCACTGTGGGCTGCTCCAGCGACGACGGCGACAAGGCCGGCGCCAACGGCAAGCAGGTCGAGAAGATCACCTACCTGACGGCGTTCGGCGCGGTCGGCCGGGACGCCTTCGCCTGGGTGGCGCAGGAGAAGGGCTACTTCAAGGAAGCCGGCTTCGATGTCAACATCCAGTTGGGTGCGGGCACCGACCCCAACCTGAAGGCGATCACCGCGGGCCAGGCACAGTTCGGCTCGCTCGACATGACCGGTGTCATGATCCAGGCCGGCAAGGGTGCCTTCACCGGAGTGCGCGCGATCGCGACCGTCCACCAGCAGACGCTGGTGTCCATCATCAGCCTCGAGGGTGGCGGCGTGAACGCGCCCAAGGACCTCGAAGGCAAGAAGATCGGCGCGGCGACCGGTTCGGTGAACCAGTTGCTGTTCCCCGCCTACGCCCGGCTCGCCGGCTTCGACGGGTCGAAGGTGACCTGGGTCAACACCCAGCCGGCCCAGGTGCCCGCACTGCTCGCGTCGGGGCAGGTGCCCGCCGTCAGCACGTTCCTCATCGGACGAGGCGGCATCGAGAAGGCGGCCGGCGGCAAGAAGGCGCTCGTCATGCCGTACAGCGACTACCTGCGTGACCTGTTCGGCAACGCCATCATCACCACGGCCGACATCGCGGACAAGAAGCCGGAGATGGCCAAGCGGTTCCGCGACGTGATGCTCAAGGCGCTCAAGTACACGATCGACCACCCGGAGGAGGCCGCCGAGATCATGAACAAGGCGCAGCCCTCCGCCGACAAGGGCGCCGCGACGAGCGAGATCAAGCTGATGACGCCGTACGTCACCGCGGGCGGCGGCCCGTTCGGCGGGCTCGACAAGGAGCGGGCCTCCCGCGCCATCGCGATCCTGCAGGGCGCCGGTCTGATCCCGTCGGGCCTCACCGCCGACCAGGTGGTCGACTTCGATATCACCCCGAAGGCGTGACACGGGTCGGGGGACGGTGCCCCGCGCCACCGTCCCCCGACCTGCCAGCCCCGACCGACCCGCAGGGAGCACCGACGTGACGGCATCCGTCCAGCCGGACGCACCGACCTACTCGTTCGACAACGACGATCCGGAGGCCGTCGACCGGCACCAGTACCTGGCTCGGATACTCGACCCGTTCACGTTCACCAGACTGTCCACAGTAGGCACTCCGACCGGTGGTCGCTGCCTGGAGATCGGCGCGGGCGGTGGCAGCGTGGCACGCTGGCTCGCCGGACGCGTCGGCCCGACGGGCCGCGTCGTGGCCACCGATCTGAACACCCGGCATCTGCCCACCGACGCCGGCTACGAGGTGCTGCGGCACGACGTCGTCGCCGAGCCCGTTCCGGACGGCCCGTGGGACGTGATCCACACCCGGATGGTGCTGCTGCACATCCCGGAGCGGCGCGACGTGTTGCGCCGCCTGGCCGCCGCGCTGGCGCCGGGCGGTGCGCTGGTCGTCGAGGACTGGGCCACCCGGTTCGGGAACCTCGTCCTGGCGGCTCCCACCAAGGACGACGCCGACCTGATCGACGCGTACCAGCGGGCCCTCGTCGACACGATCCTGCCCGGCCGCGGCAACGACCCGGACTGGGCCGAGAGCGTGCATGCCGAGATGCTCGCGCTCGGGCTGTCCGATGTGGACACCCACATCGACGCCGAGTCGTGGCGCGGCGGCACGCCCGGCGCGCTCATCATCGAAGCGAACGTCGCCCAGTTGCGGCAGGAGTTCCTCGACGCCGGCTTCACGGCCGCCGACCTGGACCGGCTCTGCGCGCTCGTGGCGGATCCGCGGCTGGTGCTGCGCAGCCACTTCATGTACTCGACAATCGGCCGTCGCCCGCACGCATGACGGTTGCTGTGAAGGCGCGTCCGGCGGCGCGCTCCGGGAGCCGGTTTCCGGCGGTGTGGCTGCCGCTGGTCGGCGCGGCCACCGCCGTCGCGTTGTGGTGGCTCGTCACCGTGGCGTTCGATATCCGGCCGTTCTTCCTACCGGCACCGCCCGACGTCGTCACCTCGTTCCTGAAGAACCCCGGGTACATGCTGCGCGAGTCGTGGGTGACCACCTACGAGTCGTTGCTCGGCTTCGGCATCGCGACGGTCTGTGGGCTGGCGGTCGCCGTGATGCTCGCCGCGGTGCGCGCGATCGAACGCGCCACGATGCCGCTGTTCGTGGCGCTGAACTCCGTCCCGAAGGTCGCACTGGCGCCACTTCTGGTCGTGTGGCTGGGCTTCGGCCCCAAGCCGAAGATCGTCATGGTGGTGCTCATCTGCTTCTTCCCGATCGTCGTCGCGACGATGGCGGGCCTCAGCTCGACCCCCGTCGAGCTGTCGGAACTCGGGCGGTCGTTGTCGGCGTCATGGTGGCAGATGTTCGTGAAGGTGCGCATGCGCTGGGCGCTGCCGCAGGTGTTCGTCGGCCTCAAGGTGGCGATCTCGCTCGCGGTGGTCGGCGCGATCGTCGCCGAGATCTCGAACCCCGGTCAGGGACTGGGATCGGTCATCGTGCTGTCGGGGTCGTCGGCGGACACGCCGCTGGCGTTCGCGTCGATCACTCTGCTCGCGCTCATCAGCGTCGTGCTGTTCTACGCGATCGTCGGGTTGGAGCGGCTGTTGCTGCCGTGGGCGCGGGAGATCACCGGCTGATGATCGAACTGGTCGGGGTCTCCCAGACGTTCCGGGCGCGCGGGCATGCGGTCGAGGCGCTGCGCGACATCACGCTCGAGGTCTCCGAAGGTCAGTTCGTCGCTGTCATCGGGAGGTCAGGCTGCGGCAAGTCGACCCTGCTGCGGCTGATGGCGGGCCTGCTCTCGCCCACGGCCGGCCGGGTGCTGATCGCGGGCAAGCCGGTCACCGGCCCGCGGCGCGACGTCGCCATGATGTTCCAGCGGCCGGCGCTGCTGCCCTGGCGCTCGGCGCTGGACAACGTGTTGCTCCCGGTCGAGATGTTCGGCTTGAGCCGGGCCACGCATCGCCGTCGCGCCGAGGAACTGCTCGACACCGTGGGCCTGACCGGCTTCCACAAACGGCTGCCGCACCAGCTCTCGGGTGGCATGCAGCAGCGCGTCGCCTTGTGCCGGGCGCTGATCCAGCAGCCGCGCGTGATGCTGATGGACGAGCCGTTCTCGGCCCTCGACGCGTTGAGCCGCGAGGAACTGTCCGGCGAACTGCAGCGCATCCACAAGGAACTGTCGGCGACAACCGTGTTCGTCACCCACTCCATCCAGGAGGCCGTGCTGCTGGCCGACCGGGTGGTGGTGCTCAGCGAGCACCCCGGGCAGGTGCGCCGGATCCTCGACATCACCGTCCCGCAGCCCCGGTCGCTCGGCTTCAACGCCCACCTGGCCGACGTGTCACACCTGATCGCGGAGCTGCATGGGCTCCTGCTCAACCGCCCCGACTGACCACTACCGCTTGCGTCGTTGTGGTCTTGCCGCGGCGGCGAGTGTGTCCAGGGACGTTTCGAGGGCGGCCGGATCCAGCTCGTCCGGGTCCGTCAGCATCAGGGTCCGGGTACGCCCGGCGTACCAGAGCAGCCGGCCCCGGCCGTCGCCGGCGAGCAGCCGGTGCGAGGCGAGGAACGGGTGACCGGTCACCTCGGCGACCGTCGCCAGTTGCTCGTCGACGACCTCCAGCGCGCCCTTGGCGTACGCGTACACCACGCCGTGGCGGCCGTCGGCGGCCAGCGCCAGGGCGGGATCGCGCACCCGCTCCCGCGGCCACGGCCGGTGTGCGCGCAGCTTGTCGGCGCCGAGGCGCTGCAGGGCGTGGCCGTGGGAGCCGGAGCCCTGCACGTTCTGCCCGGCAGCGATCAGCCCGTCGCCGAGTACGGCGGCGCGCGAGACGTACCAGTGCGCCACGATCCGGGCCATGGTGCGCACCTGATGCTCGAGGTCGCGCAGCCACGGGGTGCCCGGGCCGCCGGCCATCGGCAGCTCGGTGAACAGCTGGAACTGGTCGATGTTGGAGAAGTGCGAGCCGTGCCCGAGCAGCAGCCGGTCGCCGAGAACGAACGCGTCGCGTGGCCACGGGGACGCGAACGACGAGTTCCAGTCGTTCGACGGCCCGACGCCGGCCACCGCGTCGGCCGGCGTCACGGCCGGGGTGCGCCCGTCGACGTACCAGGCGGGACGCGTGCGCGCGCACAGCAGGAACCGGCCGTCGGGCAGCGCGGTCGCGGCGCTCAGGTGGTAGTCCACCTCGGGGCCGCCAAGGGCACGCGCTATCGGGTTCGTCAGGTCGGCGTCGAACGTCGCGACGGTGACCGCTACCCCGTACTGGCCGGCGGCGACAAGCGCCCCGGACGGCCCGAGCGCCGCTACCATCGCAGGCTTGCCCACCCTTCCCGTCGGATGGCGCAACGCGGTGGGGAATGCGGTGGTTGCCGGCATGGCCCGCAGCATAGGCCCGGGCCGCAACGCCGGAGTGTCCACACTCGACGGTCAGCGCGATCCGGGCAGTCGGTTGAGTATCCGCAACCACAGCGGGTTCCCCCGCCGCGCGTTCTGTGACTCCGCCTGCCGTGACGCCTCGACAGCGGCGAAGCCGTAGTCGCGCATCCTCTCCTCGTAGCCGCCGATCGCCGCGACCACGTCGTCGCTGCCGCTGGTGAGCGCCGCGCAGAGAATCGCCGCGTCCTGCAGCGCCGTGTTCGCGCCGGAGCCGCGGGCCGGGCTCATCGCGTGGATCGCGTCGCCGAGAACGGTGACCCGGCTCGGCGTCCACGCCGCGACGCGCTCCGAGCTACGGACCCGCACGAGGAACGTCTCCTCGACGGCGGCGTTGTCCAGCAACGCGCGCAGGTCCGGGTGCCACGACCGGATCGCCCCGCCCGCCGCCGCGTGCAGCGCCGTCGCATCCATCCCGGCGAGCGCCGCGTCGGGCTCCGGAAAACGGTCGCGCTGAGCGGACACCGCCCACATCACGTAGTCACCGACCGCGCTCAGCCGCACCGCCGGGGCGATCGCGGCGGCCGCCTGCGGCGGTGGTTGGCGGAACTCGACAAGCCCGGCCGCCATTCCGACGTGACCGCCGATGACGGCGGTGAAGCCGTCGTGCATGGCCGGCGGGACGAGCGGGCGCGTTGTCGCGTCGAGCGGTGTCCTGCCGTAGATGATGCGCGAGCCGGTGTCGACTGTCGTCGCGCCCGGCAGCAGCGTGCGGCGGACTGCGGAGTGCACGCCGTCGGCGCCCACCAGCACGTCGGCGCGCTCGCTCGACCCGTCGACGAAGCGCAGCGTCACCCCGTGCGCGTCGGGTTCGTGGCCGGCCAGTTCGCGGCCGTAGTGGATCCGGTCGTCCAGGCCGGCACCGAGAATCTCGCGCAGGGTGCCCCGATTGACCGACGTGCTCAGGGTTCGCGGATCGTCCGGGTCCCGGTCCGGGTCCCCGACCGTCCGGTGCATGACGCGCAGCCGGCTGGACAGCACGGTGAACGCGCGGCTCGGCCGGCTCGCGGTGGCGAGGAAAAGCCGGAACAGGTCGGGTGGCAGGCACGCGTCGAGCGCCAGGCCGGCCCGCGCGTCCATGTGCAGGCGGTAGCCCTGCCGGCGCACGTCCGGTGCGGTGTCGCGCTCGTAGACCTGGACGTCGGCACCGGCCCGGACGAGCCCCTGCGCGAGACACAGGCCCCCGAGGCCCGCGCCGGCGACCGCCACCCGCAGCCCGCTCACGCGATCGCCTCGCTGCGCGCGGCGATGCATTCGCTCGGCGCTCTGCTGATGATTCGCTCGCTCCGCTCGCTCACGCGGCGACCGCGATGAAGACGTACTCGCGGCCCGGCCGGTCGGGCGCATCCCGGACGTCGAGCGTGGTGAACCCGTTGGCGGCCAAGGACTCCTCGACCTCGGCCCGGCTGCGGAACCGCAGCGTCGACTCGGACGTGACCGCCAGGCCGTCCGCCGCGAACGTGTACGTGGCACGGAACGAGACGTACGGCAGCGCGACCTCCGTGACCTCCGAGCGCTGTTCGACCGGGCCGAGGCCGGGAACGTCGATGGTGACGGGGCCGGCGGCGGCCCACTCCTCCCAGACCGGCACCTGCGGTCGTCGCGTCTCGAACACGAGATGCTCGCGGTGGCGCAGGGCCCCACGGATGCCCCGCAGGGTCGCCGTCCAGTCCGCATCGGAGAGGAACACCTGGGCGACGTTCCCGGTCATCGTCGCCAGGTCCACGGCGAGCGGCGGCAGCGTCGTCGCGTCGCCGTGCAGCCAGGCGACGGATCCGGCGCCGGGCTTGGATCGGGCCACGTCCAGGGACGCGCCTGCCGGGTCGACGGCGGTCACCCGCCGCCCGGTCGAGGCGAGCAGGATCGCCAGGCAGCCCGTGCCGCAGCCGACGTCGAGCACGTGGCGCGCGCCGAACTCGTCGGCGATGCGGACGTAGGCGTCAAGGTCGGCGCGATCGCCGTCGAACGCGTCGTAGGCGGATGCGAGCCGCGGATGGGCGAAGATCGCATCGGGCACGCCGGCAACTCTACGACCGCTCACATCCACCCGACGGCGTCGGCGATCAGGCCGAACCCGAGCAGGATCGCAAAGTCGGCACCGAGCGCCAGGAATGCCACCATTCCCGGCTTGCTACGCAGAAGACGGACCACCGGCACCCACACGGCGGCCCAGGCGCCCAGCATCAGCGTGATGAACCACCACGGTAGGACTCCGTAGCCCAGGCCGAAGAAGACGCCGAACACCACGTGCAACGCGACCCCGACGCACGCATACGTGATGGCCAGCACCCACCAGATCCGGCCCAGCAGCCCGCCGCCCGACCGGTTGGCCGACCACAGTCCGCCGGCAACCGTGACCGGCGTCCGGACTGCGTCGCCTTGCGGACCATGTGAACTCGGCATGCCACGATCGTCGCCGACGGCGCAACGATTCCACCGTGAGCGTCGAGACACCGACACGGGGCCGTGGCTTGTGCCGGCCGCGCCGGTGGCGCAGATTGGCGGGAAACGTGTGAGGAGACAACGATGGCCGTCCAGTTCAACCACACCATCATCGCGGCCCGCGACAAGCGGGAGTCGGCGGCGTTCCTCGCCGAAATCATGGGACTGCCAAAGCCGACCACGTTCGCCGGATTCCTCGTCGTCCAGGTGGACAACGACGTGTCGCTCGACTTCGCGGACACGCCCGAGCCGATCAAGCCGCAGCACTACGCCTTCCTCGTCGGCGAGACCGAGTTCGACCAGATCTTCGGCCGCATCCGGGCCCGCGGCCTGACCTACTGGGCCGACCCGGACCGGCGCCGACCCGGCGAGATCAACACCAACGACGGCGGCCGCGGCCTGTACTGGAGGGACCCGAGCGGGCACTTCCTGGAGATCATCACCCGGCCCTACGGGAGCGGCGGCTGACCGGGCGGTCCATCGATCGGCGTACGGAGAACTACTGATGCCCCCGGGGATGTGGCGCGGCAATGCTCGTCGGGTCTTGCCCATCCACGAAAGGGTTTCCAGTCATGCGTACCGATCCGGTCCGGATCATCCGTCGCCTGCTCGCCGGCGCGGTCCTGCTGCTCGGCCTCGCCACCGTGGCGATGGTGCTGCCGCAGGCCGCCACGGCAGCCTCGTCGGCCAGTGTTCCGCCGCCGAAGACCCCGGTCGCCAACCGGGTGGAGGTTCAGCGCACCGGCGGCGTCACCGGCGTGCCGGCCACGTTCACCGTCGACGCCGAGCACTTCGGGGAGGACGGCGCCCGGCTGCTGCGGCTGGTCTCCTCCCCCGAGTTCCTGGCGCTCAAGCCCAGCTACGGGCCGACGAACCCGTGCTGCGACTTCTTCGAGTACACCGTCACGGTCACCTACAACGGCGGTGCCACCAAGACGGTGTTCACCTCGGAGGCCGCCATCGACACGCCCGAGATCCTGAGCAACGTCATCGGGCTGACCGAGCGCATCGGTTCCTCCCCGGTGAGCTGATTCCCTAGCCGATCTTGGACTCCGATCGGTGCTCAGCACCGATCGGAGTCCAAGATCGCGGAAACTACTCCTGCGTGCCGAGCAGGCGCACCGGTGCCGGGCGGGTCGCCGACCACGAGGTGATCACGCTGGTCAGGCTGGTCACCAGCAGGGCCGTCGCGGTCACCGCGGCGATCAGCGGCCACGGCAGGTCGAGCGTCGCCGATCCGGTGACCGCCGCCGTCGTGGCGAGTGTGGCGACGAAGGTGGCACCCGCCGCCAGCCCGCCCAGGATCAGCCCGCTGACGGTGACCGCCCACGACTCCAGCAGTGCCGCCCGGATCACCTGGCCGCGCCGCATTCCGGTGACGCGGGCCTCGGCGAACTCCCGGCGCCGCACGGCCGCGCCGATCACCACCGAGTTGACCACGCCGATCAGCGCGTACAGGCCGCCGAGGCCCATGACGATCAGCAGCACCTTGTCGTTTGTCGACGCGCGGGCCTCGGCGTCGGCCCGCAGCCAGTCGTCGACGTCGGCGACGGTGCCGATCGCGGCGAGCGCCGATCGGACCGTCGCCGCGTCCGCCGTCGGATCGATCGTGACGAACGAATGGGTCGGCGCCGTGGCGAGGTCGGCGGCCGGCACCAGCCCCGGCGGCAGCAGCAGGTTCGCGCCGCCGCTCATCGTCGCCGCGATGGACGCCACCACCGGCAGCGTGCCGAGGTCCGTACCGGGCAGGGCGAGGCGGACCGTGCCGTGCGACGGCACGTCGCCGCCGGGTCCGCGGGCGACCGCCCGCCCGCTCAGCGCAACGACCGCCTCGCTGCCGGGGTGAGCCGCCGCGTACGACGCCGGGTCGACGACGAGTGCGGACACCGTCTCCGACTCCTCGTCCTCCCCGTGGCCGGTGGTCACGGTGGCGGGCACCAACGTCTCTGTGGACGCCGCGGCCACACCGGGCACCGCCGCGACGGCGGCGCCGATCGGGCCGGTGGCCTCGACCACGAGGTCGGCGCGGATCGTCGCGCGCAGTTCCCCGATCCCCGACGCCGTGAACGACGCACCGGCGGCCGCGTTGCCGATCACGAGGCCCACCAGCACGATCAGCGGCGCGGCGATCGACGCGCCACGCCGGCGGCCGTGCCACACGTTCGCCCGGGCCAGCACGCCGGGCACCCCGATCCCCGTCGGGATCAGCCGGCCCACCAGCGGCACCAGCAGCGGGCCGAAGGCCGCCATCGCCACGGCGGCGGGCATCGCGACGTTCATGCTCAGCGCGATGCCGCCGTCGGGTCCGCCGTGCGGGGCGACGATCACCATCGCGACGGCCCCGCCGAGGAACACCAGGCCGGCGACCCACCGGCTCGCGGTCATCACCCGCGCGGCGGCGCCGGTCTCGCGCAGCGCCTCCAGCGGACGGACGCGTCCGGCGCGCCGCGCGGCGACCATCGCGCCGGCGACGGCGAGCAGGATGCCGGTCCCCAGCGAGACGCCCATGATCCAGGACCGCCACTCGCCGGTGAAGCCGTCGGGGACGAAGTCCGCCCAGATCATCAACCGGGCCTGGACGGCGGCTACCGCCAACCCCGTCGGAATGCCGAGGGCGGCGCCGAGCCCGCCGAGCAGCACCGCTTCGCCGAGCAGCTGCCGGCGCACCTGTCCCCGGCTGCCACCCACCAGTCGCAGCAGGGCCAGATCACGGCGACGCTGGTTGACGGTGAACGCGAACGTCGAGCTGACGATGAATCCGGCGAGGAACGTGGCCGCGCCGAGCACCACACCGAGCACGGAGACGGCGGCGGTGGCGTTGTCCTCGAACACCATCCGCTCGGCCGGGCCCGCGCCGGGTGGCGGGTCGAGGGTGGCGGCCGAGATCAGCAGCAGCAGCGACGACTGGACCAGCGACACGCCCAGCGTCACCGACACCAGCGCCCCGACGAACATCGACCAGCGCTCGGCCAGCGCGGCCCGACTCAAGCCGACCATGTGTCAGTCCTCCAGAACCGCGAGCCGGTCGGCGACCTGACGCGCGCCGGCGCCGACCAGCCGGTCGACGATCCGGCCGTCGCGGAGGAACACCACCGCGTCGGCGCGGGCGGCCGCGCCCGGATCGTGGGTCACCATGACGATGCTCTGTCCACCGTCGGCCATCGCGCGCATCAGATCGAGCACTGTGCGGGCGGCGGCGGAGTCGAGCGCGCCCGTCGGTTCGTCGGCGAACAGCACGTCGGGCCGGGTCACCATGGCGCGGGCGATGGCGACCCGCTGCTGCTGCCCGCCCGACAGCTCCGCCGGCCGGTGCTTCGCGCGGTCGGCCAGCCCGACGGCGGCGAGCGCGGCGCGCACCTCCGAGCGGCCGGGCCGGCGGCCCGCCAACTGCAGCGGCAGCGCCACGTTCTGGGCGGCGGTCAGCGACCCGATGAGGTTGAAGCTCTGGAACACGAACCCGACTCGGGTGCGGCGCAGCGCCGTCAGCTCCCGGTCCCCCGCCGTCGTGATGTCGGTGTCGCCGATGAGGACCCGGCCGCCGTCGACCCGTTCGAGGCCGGCGGCGCAGTGCAGCAGCGTCGACTTGCCGGAGCCGGAGGGTCCCATGACCGCCGTCCAGCCGCCGCGCGGGAACTCCAGGGTGACGTCGTCGACGGCCCGTACGGCGGCGGCCCCCCGACCGTAGATCCGGCTCACACCGTGCAGCGCCGCCGCCACCGGCGCCCTGGTCACCGTCGTCAGTGTCATGCGTCGACGCTATGGCCGCGGCCGGACGAAGTCGTTGCCGCTCGCACCCGGGTATGCGGTAGGGATACCGGTACCATGTCGTGTGGTCCGCGCATACGAGTCGGTCTCGACCTGGCGGCAGCCCGAACCGGCACCCCTGTCCGAGGCCCGCACCGCGGTCGTCGCCGAGGTCGCCGAACGCATCCACCGGCAGAGTCCGGATCGGCTGCGGGTGGCGGTCGACGGATTCACCGCGGCGGGTAAGACGAGTTTCGGCCACGAACTCGCCGCCGCCCTGCGCCGCTTCGGCCGGCCGACACTGCGGGCCAGCTTCGACGACTTCAAGCACCCGTGGCGGCACGCCCGCGAGATGGGCTACGACCGGCTCACCGGCAACGGCTACTACCGCAACGCGTACGACTTCGAGTCGGCGCGCGATCTGTTGCTGGCGCCCGCCGGCCCGGACGGCTCCGGGATCGTGGTGCTGTGCGCGCACGATCCCCTGACCGGCGCCGACCGGCGCGCCGTCACCGTGACCGCACCGGCCGACGCGATCCTGGTGGTCGACTCGGTGTTCGCCTTGCGCCCGGAATACAACGAGTTCTGGGACTTCCGGATCTGGATCGACGTGGATCCGGCCGCGTCGCTGGCCCGTGGGATCGAGCGCGACACCGTCTCCGAGGGCGGCGTCGACGCCGCCACGACGCTTCACCGGGATCGGTACCACGCGGCCGAGGCGATCTACCTGGCCGAGGTCGACCCGCGGGCGCTGGCCGACGTCGTCGTCGACAACAGCGACTTCGCCCGCCCGCGCCTCACCTGGCGCGCCGTGTAGCGCAGGCGGCAGCTACGTCACCCTCCCGCTCCGCCCTCGGCCAGGGCGGCCAGCCGGTCGATCGAGGCCCGCAACTTGTCCGCCGTGGTGGCTTGCGCGCGCGGAATGCGCGTGGCGTCCGTGAGCTTTGTCCAGTCGTAGGTATGCGTCACGCGGGTGTGCGACGCGTCGATCGGTTCGAGTTCCCATCGCCACACGTGCCCCGGTTCCGGCTCGCCCGGAGCGCTGGGCCGCCAGGCGATGCGCCGACCCTCGACGAACTCGAACACGTGGTTCTCCCGGACCTTGCCGGTCGTGGTCGTCATCAGGAAGGCGTCCCCGACGGCGCGCACGCGCTGCCCGGGCGCCGCCTCCGACAGGTTGTCGTTGCCGTCCCAGCGTGGCTGCTGTTGCGGGTCGGCGATGAGTTCGAAGATGTCCGCGGCCGGTGCGGCGATGTCGCGGCTCGCCGTGACGACCTGCTCGAAGTCTGGCACCCGGCTATCGAACCATCCCCGGTGAGCCGGTGGCCAGGCATCCGCACAGATCTTGGAGGCTGGTGGCCCCCATAGGGGCAGCGAGGCTCCAAGATCCCGAATGGTCGGTCCGTCGGGCCGCTGGGCCGGGCGGGCGAACCCGGTCGGGGTACGACGAAGGGACCTATCGGGAGCCGGAACCCACGTCGATATCCGCTGGCGACGGCGGATCGGGCGGGCCCACCGTCCGATTCGGACGCTCCCGCCGCGTTGACATCACCGACAGTGCTTGGTGCGATACGCCCTCTCCAATTCAGCCGTCACGGGAGGACAAGCACGTGCGGGTTTCCCGTCTCACCCGGGTCACGATCGTTGGTGTGGTGGCCGCCGCTCTGGCCACCGTCGGCCTGCGCACGGTGTTCGCCGACGCCGCCACGACGAACCTGGTCAGCAACCCGAGCGCCGAGTCGGCCGGTCCCAACGCCGGGTCGCCGGCCGACTGGACGTTCAGCGCATGGGGCAGCAACACCGCTTCGCCGGTCTGGCAGACCGACGGCAAGGACGGGCAGCGCAGCCTCGGCATCACGATGTCCGCGCGCTCCACGGGCGACGCGAAGTGGATGAGCGCACCGATCGCGGTCAAGCCGAACACGAAGTATGCGCTCTCCGACTGGTACATCGGCACGGTGCGCACGAGCCTGGAGGCCGTCTACACCACGGCCGCCGGCAAGGAGACCTACGTCTGGCTGGCCGACGTGCCGGCGAGCACGGCATGGACGCAGGCCACGGCGAGCTTCACCACGCCGGCCGACGCCGTGCGGGTGTCCGTGTACCACCTTCTCGAAGCGAACGGGAGCCTGCGCTCCGACGCCTACACGCTCACCGACACCACCGTCGCCCAGCCTCCGGTCACCCCACCGCCGCCGGTGACGCCGCCGACCCTCACGATCAGTGGGCCGGCCGACGGCGCGACCGTCAACGGCACCGTGCAGTTCACCGCGACCGCCAGCGCGGACACGACCGGTGTCACGTTCAAGGTCGACGGCGTGGCTCTCGGCGCCGAGGACACCGTCGCGCCGTACGCCGCCGCATGGGACACCAGGACGGTGGCGAACCGCGCGTACACGCTCACGGCCACGGCGCGCAACGCGGCCGGCGGCACCGCCTCGAAGGACATCACGGTGACCGTCAACAACGGCACCACGCAGCCGCCGCCCCCGCCGCAGCCCGGCAACCTGATCGCCAACGCCGGCCTGGAGACGGCGTCGGGTACGAACCCGGCCTCGTGGACGTCGTCGAAGTGGGGCACCAACACGACGAAGTTCACCTACCAGACCACGGGACACACCGGCAGCCGCAGCGTCCGCACCGAGATGACCACCTACAAGACCGGCGACGCCAACTGGCGGCCGGCGGCGGTGACGGTCACGCCGGGCAAGTCCTACAAGTACACCGCCTGGTACCAGTCCAATGTGGACACCGAGGTCGACGTCGAGGTGACGATGGCCAACGGCTCGGTGGAGTACGGGTACCTGGCCGGCGCGCCTGCCTCGGCGGGCTGGACGACGGTGTCGGCCACCTACACCGTGCCGGCCGGCGCGACGAAGATGACCGTGTTCCAGCCGATCGCACGGGTCGGCTGGCTCGCCGTCGACGACGTGTCACTCACGGAGTACGTCCCGGCCAGGTTCGACAAGGCGCGCGTCAGCCTGACCTTCGACGACGCCTGGCGTTCGCAGTACACCAACGGCCTGCCCGTGCTCGCGAAGTACGGCATGAAGGCGACGTTCTACCTGCTGACCGGCGTCACCGCCGACCCGGACTACATGACGAAGGCGCAGATGGCCGCGGTGCAGGCCGCCGGGCACGAGATCGCCTCGCACACGATCGACCACCCGCACCTGCCGACGCTGTCGGCCGCGGAGATCGACAGGCAGCTCAGGCAGTCGCAGGCCGACCTGCGCACGTGGCTCGGCGCCGGCGTCGCGAAGAACTTCTGCACGCCGTACGGCGAGTACAACGCGACGGTGATCAGCACCGCCAAGAAGTACTACCGCTCGCACCGTTCCACCGACGAGGGCTTCAACACCAAGGACCGCACCGACGTCTACAACATCAGGGTCCAGAACATCCTCGGCACCACCACGCCGGCCCAGGTCGGCGCCTGGGTTGATCAGGCGATCCGGGACAACTCCTGGCTGGTGCTCGTGTACCACGAGGTCGGCACCACGGTCGAGGACCCGACCTACTCGGTGACGCCGCAGAACCTCGACGCCGAGCTGAAACTGATGCGGGACAAGGGAATCACCGTCAGCACCGTCGACCAGACGCTCGACGCCGTCATTCCGCAACTGGGCTGACGCACAATGCAGTGATGGCATTCCTGAGGTCGGTCAACGTCGGACTACCCAAGGACGTGTCGTGGCGTGGCCGGACCGTCTACACGGGCGTGTGGAAAGCGCCGGTGGACGGTCCGGTCATGGTGCGGCGGCGCAACGTCGACGGCGACGGGCAGGGCGACCTCGGCGGGCACGGCGGCGAGCAGCGGGCCGTGTTCGTGTACCAGCTCGGCTCCTACCGGCACTGGCAGGAGTTCCTGAACCGCGACGACTTCGGCTACGGCCAGTTCGGCGAGAACTTCACGGTCGACGGCCTGCCCGACGACGAGGTGTGCATCGGCGACCGGTACCGCATCGGCGACGCGCTGTTCGAGGTGAGTCAGCCGCGCGTCACCTGCTACCGGGTCGGCATGCGGATGGACGACCCGCGGATCCCGGCGCTGCTGGTCCAGCACCGGCGGCCCGGCTTCTACTTCCGGGTCCTGGAGGAAGGTGTGGTCCGCGCCGGGGACGAGATCGTCAAGGTCGCCGCCGGCCCGGAACGGCTCACCGTGGAAGAAGTCGACGGCCTGCTCTACCTGCCGGGCCGCTCCCGGCACCGGGTCGCGCAGGCGTTGCGGATCCCGGCGCTCAGCCCGGGCTGGCAGGCCTCGTTCCGGTCGATCCTGGACCAGCCGGAGGCGGCCGCCGGCAATGCCGGCCTCACCGCGGTGACGCCGCCGCCTGCGTGGCCGGGGTTCCGCCCGCTGCGGGTGGTGGCGATCGAGGCGGAGAGCACAGTCATCTCGTCGGTGCGGCTGGCCGACCCGTCCGATGAACCCCTACCGGCGGCCCTGCCCGGCCAGTTCCTGACCGTGCGGCTGCGACCCGATCCGGCCGGGCGGCCGCTGCTGCGCAGCTATTCGCTGTCCGGGCCGCCGGGTGCCGACGGGTACCGGATCAGCGTCAAGCGGGAGCCGCACGGCGCGGGCAGCGGCTACCTGCTCTCCCATGTGCGGCCCGGCGACACGATCGAGGCGGCGGCGCCGCGCGGATCCTTCGTCCTGGGCGCCGGCACCGGCCCGGTGCTGCTGGTCAGCGCCGGCGTGGGCGCGACGCCGGTGCTCGCGATGCTGCACGCGCTCGCCGCGGCCCGCGGGGCGCGCGACGTGTGGTGGCTGCACGCGGCCCGCACCGGCGCCCAACGGCCGTTCCGGGCCGAGGTTCGCACGCTGCTGGACCGGTTGCCGGCGGCCCGTTCGCACATCGTCCTGAGCCGCCCGGAGCCCACCGACAGGCCCGGGCTCGACTACGACAGCGCCGGCCGGCTGTCGGCGGACCTGCTGCGCGACCTCGGCGTACCGGCCGGCGCCGACGCCTACCTGTGCGGGCCGGCTGGCTTCCTGACCGACGTCACGGCGGCGCTCGTCGAGATCGGCGTCGCGCCGACGCGAATCCACAGCGAGATCTTCGGGGCGGGGCCGCCCTTGACCCCCGGGATCGCGGCCGCGCCGGCGCGACCCCCGCATCCACCGGCCGGTCCGCCCGGCGCGGGCCCGGTGGTGTCGTTCGCGCGCAGCGACCTGTCCGTCCCGTGGAGCCCCGGCTACGGCAGCCTGCTCGAGCTGGCCGAGGCCTGCGACGTGCCCACGCGCTGGTCGTGCCGCACCGGCGTGTGCCACAACTGCGAGAGCGGCCTGCTCTCCGGTGCGGTGGCCTACGACCCGGACCCGGTCGACGAGCCCGCCGCCGGCAACGTGCTCATCTGCTGTGCGCAGCCGCGCGGCGCGGTCGTCCTCGACCTCTGAGCGGTGATTACAACAGGCCGAGGTCCGTCGCCCGGCGGACAGCGGCCTGGCGGGTGTTCACGGCGAGCTTGGTGAAGATGTGTTTGGTGTGGGTGCGCAGCGTGTTGACCGACACGAACAGGTGCCGGGCGATCTCCGGACCGGTCAGGTCGGTGGCCAGCAGCCGCAGCACCTCCACCTCCCGGTCGCTGAGACCCTCCTCGCCGAGCGGGGCGGGCCGGTCGGCGTCGTCGCCGATGCTCCTCAGCACCCGCGCGGCGTGCGTGGCCGACGCCGGGCGCCGCTCGGCGACCCGCAGCAGCGCCCGCAACGGCTCTCCCTCGTCGACGAACAGCCGCAGGTAGCCGGCGGGCACCCCGTCGGCGAGCGCCCGCCCGAGGTCGGCCAACGCCGCGTCGGGGTCTCCGGCGGCGTCGTGGGCGAGCGCGCGGACGAGGTGCGCCTCCACCAGGCCCGCACCGCGACCGGTGCCGCGCGCCGCGTCGAGGATCCGGTCGAGCACGCCGATGGCATCGATGGCGCCCACGCCGCTCGCCCGGTGCTCGGCCACGAGCAGTCGGGCGAGCGTGAGCTGGTCGAACTCGGCGAGGTACGACGGTTCGTCGGCGGTTGCGACGCCGCGCTGCCGGGCCCACTCGCGGGCGTCGGCCAACCGGCCCTGCGCGATGCGGACCCGGGCCCGGACCGCCGCGACGGGATGCACGTCCGGGAACGGACCGGGCACGGACAGCGGCTCGGCCCGGTCGAGCATCTCCACGGCGCCGTCGAGGTCGCCGCGCGCCCGCCGCAGGGCGGCCGTCGCGACGAACCAGCGGTGCCGGTTCTCCAGCAGCGAGGCGGCCTCCCCGAGGGCCCTGGCCCTTTCGAGGTGGGCATCGGCGGCGGCGAGGTCGTCCTGCTCGCAGAGCACGCCGGCCAGCCCGACGTGGAGATCGCCGGTCGTGGCGAGCACCGGTCCGGGACGGCGCTGCGCGCTCGCCAGCGCCCGCTCGTACAGCCGGCGCGCCTCGTTCGGCTGCCCACGGGCCAGCCACATCTCCGCCAGCACGACCGTCGCACCGAGCACGTCGGCGACGTTGCCGGCCGCGTCGAGGCTGCGCACCGCGTCGGAGAACGTGTCGACGGCCGTCTCGAGATCGCCGCTCCCCCACGCGGCCAGGCCGAGAAATCCGGCGGCGCCGCCGCGCGCGAGGTGGTCCTCCGGTCCGGCCGCGTCGAGCGCGCGCCGGGCATGCGCGACGACGGCCGCGGTGTCGCCGCGCCCCTGTGCCGCCGCGGCGCGGAACATGGCGATCGTCGCGGGCAGCGCGCGCACCTCGTCGGCGCGGGCCCGGGCCTCGTCCGGCCGCACCGCCGCCAACTCGGGCGCCGCCTGCGGCAATGCGGTCTCGGCGTGGTCGAGCCACCCGTCGGCACCGTCGAAGTCGCCCTCCGACAGCCGCGCCCAGCCGAGGAAGGTGCTCAGCAGCGGCCGCCGGCGGATCACGTCGTCCGGCAGGGCCCGCAGCCAGTCCCGGATGGTGCGGTCCTCGCGCCGCTTCCGCATGCCCGGCAGGGCGAGCTCCACCAGGTCGGCGGCGGCCTCGCCGTCGGCGGCGGCGAGGGCGTGGGTCACCGCGTCGGCGAGCGTGCCGTGCTCGGCGTGCCACCGGCTCGCCGCGCGGTGCAGCGCGGGCACGCGGTCCGATGACTCGCCGGCCAGCCGGGCGCGCAGCGCGGTCGCGAACAGGTGGTGGTAGCGGTACCACTGCCGGTGGTCGTCGAGCGCGACGACGAACAGGTTGTCCCGGTCGAGCTCCGACAGCGTCCGGCTGCCGTCGTGGCGGCCGGTCACCGCGTCGCAGAGCGGCCCGGTCAGCTGGTGAAGGACGGAGGTGTCGAGGAGGAACCGGCGCACGGCGTCCGGTTGGCCGCGCAGCACCTCCTCGACCAGGTAGTCCAGGACGAACCGGTGACTGCCGGTGAACGCCTCGACGAACTCGTCGGCGTCGGCGTGGCCGCGGATCGACAACGCGGCAAGCTGCAGGCCGACTGCCCAGCCCTCGCTCCGGTTTCCGAGCGCGGCGACGTGCGCCGGGCTGAGTTCGAGGCCCATGACCCGGTTGAGGAACGCCTCGGCCTCGTCCGGGGTGAAGCGCAGGTCGTCGGCGCGCAGTTCGAGCAGTTGGCCGCGGCTGCGCAGGCGCGAGAGCGGCAACGGCGGGTCGGCGCGGGTGGCGATCGCGACGGTCACGTGCGCCGGCAGGTGGTCGAGGAGGAACGTCACGGCCTCGTGCACCGCGGGCGCGTCGACGACGTGGTAGTCGTCGAGGGCCAGCACCGTCGGCCCGGCCAGCCGGTCGAGATCGTTGACCAGGCTGACCAGGACCGCCTCGGTGGGCACCCGGTCGGCGTCGAGCAGCGCCAGCGCCTCGTCGCCGAACGTCTCCCCGGGGCCGCGCAGCGCGGCGACGACGTGGGTCAGGAACCGGGCCGGGTCGCTGTCGTCCGGGTCGAGCGACAGCCACGCCACCCGCGCACCCGGCCCGGCGCCGCCGAGCCACTGGCTCAGCAGGGTGGTCTTCCCGAAGCCGGCCGGTGCGGAGACGAGGACGAGCCGCGGCATCGTCGCCGGCGCGAACGCGAACCGTTCGGTGAGCCGCCGGCGGGGCACCAGTTGCCGCCGTGGCGACGGGACGTGCAGCTTCGTGCCCAGCAGCGGCATCACCGGAGAATATGCGGCGGCGGCCCGCCGCGCGGCTACGGCGCCGGGTTGTCCGGCCAGGTCCTGACGTCGCGGGGGTCGCCGGAGAACTCGAACGAGTCGGCGATCCGCTGCACCTCTGCTTCGGTGAAGTTCCACGACCGGACCGAGACGATGAGCTGGCGCCCCGGTTCGCCCGGCACCTCCAGCTTCCCGTCCTCGGTAGCGGTCCAGCGCGCGGGCCTGCCGTTCACCATCCGGTTCGACTCGAACGGCTGCGCGAACGTGAACGTGCCGAACAGGACGTCGACGAAGTTGCCGTACCGGGCGCTGAACGTGATGATCGAGTGGTTCCAGATCGCGCCCCGGGCGTCCGGTGCGTGCAGCGAGGTCTCGCACTCGAAGAACCGGGCGTCGCTCGGCGCGTTGCGCGCGATCCCCGGCACGGCGCACCGTTGCGACCGGTCGAGCCGGAACGCCTTCGATGCGCGCACCACCTCCGACGGGCTGTTCGCCACCATTTCCAGCTCCGCGGTCAGGCCGCTCACCGGCGTCCAGACCATCCGGTACATGACGCGCGTCGGGTCGACCAGGTCCGTCGCGAGCTGAACCGGGCCGGGCGCGTCGGCGACGGTCACCCGTCCGTAGTCGGTCCGCTCACCGAGCGGTCGGCGCGGGTCGGGCCACCGCTTGCCTCGGCCCGCGTCGGGAAGCGGCGGATAGGCGTACTCCGCGGGGAAACTGAACAGGGCGGGGTAGCCGCTATCGATCCGGATCGGGTCCTGCGAGATCGTGAAGTGGATGTAATGCGGGCCGCCGGTCGCCGTGCGGATGGAGACGCCCTCCTGCGTCCACAGCGAGCGCCAGGTCAGCTCGACGGCGTTGAGCGCGGCCGCGTCGACGTCGAAGTGGATCACCGACGGGTCGGTGGCGACGGTGTCCGGCCGTTGCAGCGCCCCGGGCACGTTCGCCCGGGGAAGCGCCGGTACCTCCGTCGTTGGCTGGTCGGCCGACCGGTTGCGGGCGTGGCCGTCGCGCAGGACGTCGACGGCGCCGACGATGCCGGCCAGCACCGCGACGGCGGCGAGGCAGGCGACGACCCGGCGTCGACGGCGCGTCCGGCGGGCCAAGCTCACGGCCCCCGAGCGCAGGGCCGCCGCGTCGACGTCGCCCTCCGCCCGGCGGACCAGCGCGCGGATGATCTCGTTCTCGACCGACGTGCTCATCCGTTCCTCCCGGCGCGTGCGCCCGCGTCCGTGCCCGCCCCGTTCGTGTGCTGCCGCAACGTGTTGAGCGCACGCATCGCGTGAGTGCGCACGGTCACCGCCGTACAGCCGAGAATCGCGGCGATCGCCGCGTCGTCGAGGTCCTCGTAGTACCGCAGGACCAGGACCGTGCGCTGGCGCTCGGGCAGCCGCGCGATGCGTTGCCACATCTCGTCGCGTTCGACGGTCTCGGTCTCCATCTGGCCGGGCGCCACCCGGTCGGTGCTCGCCGACGTGGGCGTCTCCCGGTTGGTGCGCCGTCGCCACCACGACCGGGACGCGTTGATCACCATCCGGCGCAGGTACGCGTCCGGCTGTTCGCTCCGGATCATCCGGTCCCAGCGCAGGTACGCCTTGGACAGCGCCTCCTGGACCAGGTCCTCCGCGTGGTACCGGTCCCCCGTGAGCAGGCGGGCGAACCGCACGAGGGCCGGGCCCCGTGTTGCCACGTACTCCTCGAACGTCACGACACCGGTCCCCTCCGTCGCTCCCGACCGGTATACGCCCCATCCTGCGGCCGGCGTTGACCCCGCGACCCCGTCGACCGCGTGTCCTCCGGGCTACTGTCGATGGGTGGATCTCGCGCGCTCACCGGCCGTGGCTCTGGGCAACCGCTTCGCGCGTGAGCTCCCCGAGCTTGCCGTTGCATGGCGGGCCGAGGAGCCGCCCGAGCCGCGGCTGCTCGTGCTGGACGAGGATCTGGCCGTCGACCTGGGGCTCGATCCGGACTGGCTGCGGACGGACGATGGGCTGCGCCTACTCGTCGGAACCGGCGCTCCCGACGACGCGACGCCCGTCGCGCAGGCCTACGCCGGGCACCAGTTCGGCATGTACAACCCGCGCCTGGGCGACGGGCGGGCGTTACTGCTCGGTGAACTGGTGAGCGACGGCGGCCGCCGCTATGACCTGCACCTCAAGGGGTCCGGCCGCACGCCGTTCGCCCGGGGCGGCGACGGCCTGGCCGTGGTCGGCCCGATGCTGCGCGAGTACGTCGTCAGCCGGGCCATGCACGCGCTGGGCATTCCCACGACGCGCTCCCTCGCGGTGGTCGCCACCGGCCGCCCGGTGCGCCGGGAGGGCCTGCTCCCGGGCGCCGTGCTCGCCCGGGTCGCGAGCAGCCACCTGCGGGTCGGCAGCTTTCAGTACGCCCGCGCCACCGGCGACCTCGGTCTGTTGCGGCGCCTCGCCGACCACGCTGTCGCCCGTCACCACCCGGGCGCTGCCGCCGCCGAGCGGCCGTACCTCGCGCTGTTCGAGGCCGTGCTCGCGGCCCAGGCGACGCTGGTGGCCCGGTGGATGCTCGTCGGCTTCATCCACGGCGTGATGAACACCGACAACATGACGATCTCGGGCGAGACCATCGACTACGGCCCATGCGCGTTCCTGGAGGCCTTCGACCCGACGACGTTCTTCAGCTCGATCGACCACGGCGGGCGCTACGCGTACGGCAACCAGCCCGCCGTCGCCCAGTGGAACCTGGCCCGGCTCGCCGAGGCGCTCCTCCCCCTGATCGACGGCGACCAGGAGCGGGCGATCGAATTGGCCACCGCCGCCCTCGACGGATTCCCGCGGCTGTACGGCGCGGCATGGTCGGCCGGGATGCGTGCCAAGCTCGGCCTGCCCGACGGTCTCGACGACACCGTCGCCGCGGCACTCGTCGACGAGTTTCTCGCCCTGCTGCGGGCGAGCCGCGTCGATCACACGTCGATCTACCGGGCGCTGGCCGGCACCGCCCGCGGCGACACCGACACCGCGCGCACCCACTTCGTCGACGTCGCCGCGTTCGACGGCTGGGTCTCCCGATGGCGCGCGCTGGAACCGGATCCCGACGCGATGGACCGGGTGAACCCTGTCTACATTCCGCGCAACCACCTTGTGGAGGAGGCCCTCGACGCGGCGACCCGTGGCGACCTGGCGCCGCTGGAACTGTTGGTGGCGGCCGTGTCCGCCCCGTTCGACGAGCGCCCCGGGATGGAGCGGTACGCCGAACCCGCGCCGCCCGAGTTCGGCTTCTACCAGACGTTCTGCGGCACCTGACCCACCGCGCTCGGCGGAGGCAGTCTAGTCCGGTCTAGACCAAGCGCCGGGCATCGACTACGGTGACTGCCACCACCTCGGCCGTGTCACAGAGCCCGCCCGCTCTTCGCCCCGGGAGGCCGTCCCCATGCGCGCTGCTGCCCCGTCCCCCATCCCTGAACCCACCACCCACGAGGCGCGCCCCCGGCGCCGGCTGATCCTCACCACCGTCGCCGCCCTGGCGACCGTCCTGGCCGCGACCACGGTGGCGCTGCTGCAGAGCAGCGCCGCGTACGCCGCCGGCCCCACCGCGACGTTCGTCAAGACGTCCGACTGGGGCAGCGGCTTCGAGGGCAGGTACACGATCACCAACGGCGGCACCGCGCCGATCACCGGGTGGAACGTCCAGGTCGACATGCCGGCCGGCACCAGCGTCGGCACCTTCTGGGACACCCTGATGACCCGCTCGGGCGACCACTACACGTTCACCAACCGCGAGTACAACGCGACGATCAACCCGGGCGCCTCGGTGAGTTTCGGGTTCATCGGCGCCGGCTCGGGTGGCCCGGCCAACTGCACGCTCAACGGCGGCTCGTGCGGCGGCGGGCCCACCAACCCGCCGTCGTCGAGCGCGAGTACGCAGTCCCCCGGCGTCCCCGGTGCACCCGGCAACGCGCGTGTCACCGGCACGAGCAACACGTCGATCTCGCTGGCCTGGAACGCCTCCTCCGGCACCGTCTCCGGCTACCGCGTCTACGAGGGCACCGCCGTCCGGGCGACAGGCACCGGGACCACCGCCACCGTCTCCGGCCTCACCGCCTGCACGACCCACTCGTACACGGTCGCGGCCTTCAACAACGCCGGTGAGTCGCCGCGCAGCGCGCCCGTCAGCGCCACCACGACCGGCTGCCCGCCCAGCCCACTGCCCCGCCATTTCCTGACCGGGTACTGGCACAACTTCGCGAACCCGGCCGTCGAACTGCGCCTGCGCGACGTGCCCGCCGACTACGACCTGGTGGCGGTGGCGTTCGCCGAGGCGACGAGCACACCGGGTGCCGTCACGTTCACCGTCGACAGTGGACTATCCGGCTCACTCGGCGGCTACACCGACGCCGACTTCCGCGCCGACGTCGCGACCCTGCACTCGCGCGGCAAGAAGGTGATCCTCTCCGTGGGCGGCGAGGCCGGCCGGGTCACCGTCGCCGACTCCGCCTCCGCGACCAACTTCGCCAACAGCACGTTCAGCATCCTCCAGTCGTACGGATTCGACGGCGTCGACATCGACCTGGAGAACGGCCTCAACCCGACGTTCATGGCGCAGGCCCTGCGCAACCTGCGCGCCCGGGTCGGCACCAACCTCATCATCACGATGGCGCCACAGACCATCGACATGCAGTCGACCGGCGGCGGCTACTTCCAGCTCGCACTGTCCATCGTGGACATCCTGACCGTCGTGCACACCCAGTTCTACAACTCCGGTTCGATGCTCGGCTGCGACCAGATGCAGGCCTACTCGCAGGGCACCGTCAACTTCCTCACCGCGCTCGCGTGCATCCAGTTGGAGAACGGCCTGCGGCCCGACCAGGTCGCGCTCGGCCTGCCGGCCGGTCCCGGCGCGGCGAACGGCGGCGTGGTCGCGCCGTCGGTGGTGACCAACGCGCTGGACTGCCTGGCCCGCGGCACCAACTGCGGCTCGTTCCGGCCGCCGCGCACGTACCCGGCGATCCGCGGCGCGATGACGTGGTCGATCAACTGGGATGCGAGCAACGGCAACACCTTCGCGCGGACCGTGCGGCCCTTCCTCAGCACGCTGCCGTAAGGGGTCGGACATGAGACGCACACTCGTGGCGATCCTGACCGGAGCGCTGGCCACCGTCACCCTCGCCGCCGCCGCGGTCGTGCTCACCGCGCCGCCGGTGCTCGCCGCCAACGTGCTGGCCAACGGCGGGTTCGAGAGCGGGGGCGCTCAGCCCGTGGTCGTGCAGCAACGGCTCGGTCGTCAGCACGCCCGTCCACAGTGGAGGTCGGGCGCTGGCCGGCGGCGTGACCGCGTCGGACCACGCGCAGTGCACCCAGACCGTTGCGGTGCAGCCGAACACGACCTACGCGCTGTCCGCGTGGGTGCGCGGCAACTACGTGTACCTCGGCGTCACCGGCGGACCGTCGTGGACGCCGTCGGCCGCGAGCTACACCCGGCTCAGCGTCAGCTACACCACGGCCGCCGGCCAGACCAGCGTCCAGGTGTACCTGCACGGCTGGTACGCCCAGGGCACCTACTACGCCGACGACGTCGGCCTTTCCGGGCCGGGCGGTGGGACCCCGAGCCCGTCGGCGCCAGGCAGCCCGAGCCCGAGCCGCAGCAGCACCGGTCCCGGTAGTCCCAGCCCGCAACCGAGTTCATCGCAGCCCGGCCCCGGCGGCGGCCTGCCGAAGCACGCCCTCATCGGGTACCTGCACGCGAGCTTCGCCAACGGGTCCGGCTACACCAGGATGGCCGACGTGCCGGCGGCCTGGGACATCATCAACCTCGCCTTCGGCGAGCCCACGTCGGTCACCTCCGGCGACATCCGGTTCAACCGGTGTCCGGCTGCCGAGTGCCCCGGGGTCGAGTCGGATGGCGAATTCACCGCCGCCATCCGGACGAAGCAGGCGCAGGGCAAGAAGGTGCTGATCTCGATCGGCGGCCAGAACGGCCAGGTACAGCTGACCACGACGGCGGCCCGCGACGCGTTCGTCAACTCCGTGTCGGCGATCATCGACCGCTACGGCCTCGACGGGCTCGACGTCGACTTCGAGGGGCATTCGCTGTTCCTCAACTCGGGCCCGATCACCGGCCTGGACGACCAGTGGCACACGATGGGCGGCGCCGACTTCCCGATCGCGATGACCGACATGCTGCTGGCCGGCTTCCCCGTCGCCAACACCGGCCAGACGTTCCCGGCCCTGCGCCCGGACCAGGTCGCGATCGGCCTGCCGGCCGCGGTGAGCGCGGGCAACGGGTACCTCGCTCCGGCCGTGGTGCGCCAGGCGCTCGACTGCCTCGTCAAGGGCCAGAACTGCGGCGGCTACACACTGCGCGGCGGCCCGGCCGCGGCGCTGCGCGGGCTGATGACGTGGTCGATCAACTGGGACCGGTTCTACGGCTACGAGTTCCAGAACAGCCACGAGCCCTACCTCAACGGGCTCCCCTAGGAGGTGGCGGCCTGCACGAAGCCCAGTTCGGTGCCGTCCGGGTCGCGGATCGTGAACTTGCGCGACCCGTACGGGGTGTCGAACAGGGGCTCCACCACGTCGCAGGACGCCCCGAGCCGGGCCCACCACGCGTCGACGTCGTCCACCTCGAAGTTGAACCGGGCTCCGGTGGCGGGGGCGGGCTCGTAGCGCCCGAGCGCGAACTGCGAGGGCCCGACGTCGAAGTGGACGTACGTCGGCGCGTCGGGCGGCCAGTGGCCGGTCGCGGGGACGCCGAGCAGCCACTCGTACCAGCGGATCGCCGCGTCGAGGTCGCGCACGTTGACCCGGACATGGGTGAGGCGGGGAGAGTCCATCGCGCCAAGCCTAGGCCCGGTAGGTGAGCACGTACGTTCGGTCAGCTTCCCAACCCGAACGGTCGATGGCCGGCGCCCTGGCCACGGACGGCCGCCGACGGGCGCTGTGGGCAGCGCGATTCTGGCAGCAGCGCAACCACCGGCGTCGTCGTAAGCTGTCTCGATCGAAACTGACAGTGCGCACTCGCGGAGCGGGCCGCCGTGGGAGACGTAGCCAGGCTCGACAGGGAGCTGCGGGAGCGCATGCTCGAGGCGCTGCTCGCGCAGCATCCCACCGCGATGGTGGTCGCGATCGACGCCAGTGGCCTGTTCGCGCCGATGCCCGCCGCCGTGCCGCTCACCACGCACCGCCGCATCCACGGCGTCGGCCCGCGCTCGGTCCTCGACATGGTCGTGCCCGCCGATCGGCCGCCGGTCATCGACGCATGGCTGCAGGCCGACGCGCACGGCGCCGCCCAGATCAACGTCCGCCTGCGCGCCGACCCCGACAACCGGGTGCGGATCCACTTCGTCGACGCGACCGAGTGGACCGGTGCGTTCCTCGGTGTGTTCCAGGCAGACGCCCGCAGTACGGGCGAACCCGACGACGACGGCAGCAGCATCGTCGAGCAGGGGTTGCCGCCACGGCTCGCGACCCTGCGCCGCAACACGCAGTCGATCATCGTGGAGGCCGACCAGGCCAGCGCCCTGGTGCTCGGCCGGGCACCGGAGGAGCTGCGCGGTGAGCGGCTCTACCCGATCATCCACCCCGACGACCAGGACCGGGCGGTGCGCACCTGGTTCGAGATGCTCGGCGTGCCCGGTGCCGTCCGGCGGGCGCGGATGCGGATCCGGCACCGCGACGGCACGTGGCTGTGGTTCGACGCCACGCACTACAACCGCCTCGACGACGCGTCCGCACCCGGCATCTACACCGAACTGCTCGACATTTCCGACGAGATGGCCGCGCACGAGGCGCTGCGGTCCGCCGAACGGCTGCTGCGACGGCTCACCGAGGCACTGCCGTTGGGCGTTGCCCAGATCGACGTGCAGGGCCGACTGATCCATCGCAACGACCGGCTGATCGAGATCCTCGGCGAGGCCCGCGCCGAGACGTTCGCCCAGCAGTTCGCCGGGCTGGATCCGATCGATCGCGACGCCCTGGACGCCGCCGTCGCGGTCGTGCTGTCCGACGGCGGCGACATCGACACCGAGGTGCGCCTGCACCGCTGCTGCGAGCCGCGCTACTGCGGGGTGGGCCTGCGCGCGCTGTTCGCCGATTCCGGCGCCGTCACCGGCGCGATCGTATGCGTCACCGATGTCACCGAGATGGTTCGCGCGCGCCGCGAGTTGGAGCGGCGCGCCACCTACGACCCGCTCACCGGCTGCCACAACCGGGCGTCGACGATCGCCTTGCTGGAGCGGGTGATGACGCACTGCCCGCCCGGCCTGGGCACGGCGGCGATCTTCGTGGACCTCGACGGGTTCAAGAAGATCAACGACAGGTACGGCCATGCCGCCGGCGACACGGTGTTGCGCTGCGTGGTGACCTGTCTGACGGCCGCGGTCCGCCCGGGCGACGTCGTCGGGCGGCTCGGCGGCGACGAGTTCCTCGTGATCTGCCCCGACGTCGACAGTCCGGCCGACGCCACCACCATCGGCGACAAGCTCACGGGAGTGATCCGCACCGATGTCCCCGTCGCCGGCACGACCGTCGTCCCGGCCGGCAGTGTCGGCGTCGCCTGGGCCCGGGGCGGCACGGGCTCGGCGCAGGAGCTGATCGCCGCTGCGGACAAGGCGATGTACGGGTCCAAGAAGAGCCACCGGGCCCGCTGACCGGTCGAGCTACGTCCAGGGGCCCTGGCCGTAGATCCGCTCGACTGTCACGTGCAGCACGACGCCCTCGGGCACGTCGCGCATCGGGTACCGCTGACCCGGGCCGATGTAGTGCTCGGCCAGCTTGTCCATCACCGCCAACGCCCCGCCCTCGGTGATCCGGTCGACCCGGCCCTGCACCACCGCGTAGGGCCACAGCCCCTGACCCGAATGCTCCTTGGCCTGGAAGATCAGCGTCACGCGGGGATCGCGTCGCACGTTCTCGAGCTTGCGCTGCTTCAGGTAGAAGAAGGTGGCCATGACGATCTCGTCTCCGTCGAACCCGGCCCAGCTCAGCGTGGCGTGCGGGGTTCCGTCGGGGTCGATCGTCACCACTGTCGCGAGTGGACCGGTGGCCAGGAGTTCGCGCAGCGCGTCGGGAATCTCGGTCATGGGCAATGACTTTACTGCCGGACATACCACGCTGTTGCGGATCGCGTACGCCTACGAACAGCACACCCACCACCGGCGTCCGCCGCCCGACTAACCAGCGGGGTTGGCCGCCGATCCCTCCGTGACGAGCAGCACCACCGTGCTCTCCGGGGTGAGTTCGCGCGCGGCGTCGGCCCGGATGCGGTGCAGCGCCGCGAGTGTGGCGGCACCGCACGGGCCGGCGTCCACGCCGTGCTCGGCCAGTTCGCGCGCGGCGTCGAGGGCCTCCGCGTCGTCGACGGCGACGCAGGCGTCGAGCCCACGGCTGATGTACGGCCAGGCGAGCGACGACACGGTGCCGCAGTTCAGCCCTGCCATGACCGTGGTGCCGGTGGCGACGGTGACGGGATGCCCGGCGGCGACGCTGGCCAGCACGCAGGCCGCCGAGCGCGGCTCGACGCTGACGACGACGGTGCCGGGCGCCGCGTCGTCACTGCGGTAATGGCTGAGGGCGGCCTGCAGCAGCGATCCGACGCCGGCGGGGACCAGGACGAGGTCGGGTCGCTGGACATGTTCGTCGATCTCGGCGAACAGCGTGGTGTACCCGTCGACGATCCAGCCCGGGATGTCCTCGTAGCCGTCCCAGGCCATGTCCTGAACCAGAACCGCCGCGTCGTCGTCGGCGGCGTGCACGGCGGCGGCGCGCACGGCGTCGTCGTAGTTGCCCGCGATGTGCGTCACGTCGGCACCCTCGTCGCGGATCGCCCGCACCGCGGCGGCCGGGACCCCGTCGGGGACGAAGATGGCCGCGCGGTGGCCGAACCGCCGCGCGAAGCGGGCCACGGCGCGGCCATGGTTGCCGTCGGTCGCGGTGACGACGGTGACGGCACCGGCCGACACGCGGTCGCGCAGGGCCCGGTGGATCGCCCACGACGCGCCCAGGGCCTTGAAGGCCGGCAGTCCGAGGCGGTTCGACTCGTCCTTGGCCAGAACCCGCGCGACGCCGGACCTGGTTGCCAGGCCGGGCAACGATGCGAGCCGGGTGGGTGCGTAGCCGGGCAGGGACCGGTGGAAGTCGAGCACGTCGGAGGGTGCCGGGCGGCAGCGCCAGGCGCGGTCGAGGGCCGCGTTCGTTACCCGGGTCATGGCTGGCTCAGCCGGTCCGGAACGCGTCCCGGAACCGGACCCGGCTGCCCGTGCGCAGCACGGCGTTGCTGTATATCCGGCCGGCGAGCCAGACGAGGACGACGATCAGCGTGACGCTCAGCGCGATCGACAGCGCGATCTCCCAGGCCGGCGCGACGCCGAGGGCGATCCGCATGGGCATCAGCATTGGCGAGAAGAGCGGGATGAGCGAGAGCACCGCGGCGAACTCGTTCGTCGGATCCGCCGGTAGCACGGAGATGCCGACCAGGTACGGCAGGACGATGAACATGATGGCCGGTGCGGTCACGCTGCCCACGTCCTCCTGGCGGGAGACCAGCGCGCCGAGCGCCGCGAAGACGAGCGCGTAGGTCAGGTAGCCGAGCAGGAACCAGGTCACCGCCCAGAACGCGGCGCCGCCGGCGATCGACGACGGGAACGTATACGCGTCGGTCGCCAAGCCGGTCAGGACCCCGGCCACCACCACGACCACCAGTTGGGCGAACCCGACCGCGCCGATGCCGAGCACCTTGCCGACCATGAGCTGCCACGGCCGGATCGTCGTCAGCAGGATCTCCACGATGCGGCTGGACTTCTCCTCGACCACGCCCTGCGCCACGAACTGCCCGTACAGCATGATCGACAGGTAGACCAGGATGCCGACGATGATGCCCAGCAGCAGCCGCGCGGCCTCGAACTCTCGGGGCGGTTCGAGCGTCTGCAGCGAGAACGTCGCGGCGCCGACGGCGCTGTTGACCGCCGCAGGGTCGCCGCCGAGGCGGGCGATCTGGTCGTTGAGCGCGATCTGGCGGGCCAGGACGGTGAACGCGCTGTTCAGGCCGTCCGGCAGATCCTCCTGCACCACCACGCGCAGGCTCGTCGGGGTGCCCGTGACGAGGGCGTCGAGCTTCCCGTCGCGGACCTGCTGTTCGCCCGTCGCCTCGTCGACCTGACTCGTCGTGACGTTCTCGCCCACCGCGCCGGCCACCGACGTGAACGCAGCGGCGAGGGGCGCCACGGCCGGGGCGAACCCGATGCGGCTTCCGGCGTCGTCGCCGCCGCTGAGCACCTTCATCAGCACGACGAAGCCCACCACGACGACCACCATGAGGATCGTGGTGATGCGGAAGGCCTTGCTGCCGGTGCGGGTCGTGATCTCCCGCCCGGCGACCAGGCGGACCGCGTCCCACGTACCGAGTGCCGTCCCGGTCATGCCCTCGCTCCGCTCGGTCATGCCCGCCCCCCGCTGTCCACAGTGGACTCTTCGGCGCTGACGACGTGCCGGAAGAGCTCGGTCAGCGACGGGCGCCGCTCACCGAACTCGCGAACCGGACCGGTGGCGAGCGCCGCGCGCAGCACGTCCTGGTCGTCGACGCCGTCATCGAGCTCGAGGAGCGTGCGCCCGCCGTCGAACGAGACGACCCGGACACCGGCGAGCCCGGCCGCCCATCCGGCGTCGGCCCGCGGAGCATCGACGAACAGCCGGCGCGACCCGGTCGCGCGCAGCTCGTCGACCGGACCGGCGGCGACCATCTGGCCGGTTCGGACGATGCCGACCCGGTCGCAGAGCCGTTCGACCAGATCGAGCTGGTGGCTGGAGAACAGCACGGGGATGCCGGCCGCCGCCTTCTCCCGCAGCACCTGGCTCATCACGTCGACGGCGACCGGGTCGAGGCCGGAGAACGGCTCGTCGAGCACGAGGATCGCCGGATCGTGCACGAGGGACGCGGCGAGCTGCACCCGCTGCTGGTTGCCGAGGCTCAGTTTCTGGACCTCGTCGTCACCGCGGGCGGCGACGCCGAGGCGCTCGAGCCACCTGTCGACCGACGCGGTGGCGGCGGCCGGGGACATGCCGTGCAGCCGGGCCAGATACACGAGTTGCCGACGCACCTTCATCCGCGGATAGAGGCCGCGCTCCTCCGGCATGTAGCCGATCCCGCGCCGGGTCTCCAGCGTCAGTGGCCGACCCGCCCACCGCACATCGCCCGCATCGGCGGCGAGCACGCCGAGGATCACCCGCATCGCCGTGGTCTTGCCCGCGCCGTTGCTGCCCACGAAGCCGAACAGCTCACCCGCCCGGACCTCGAAGGTCAGCTCCCGGAGGGCGACCACGTCGCCGTAGCGCTTCGAGACCGAATCGACCTCGAGTACGTCGGCCATCGGGCCATGATAGCGATCATCGATGAAGGCTTCGCGCACCCCGCCGCCCGTCGACGTACGGGCGAACTCGTACCGTCAGGCGGCGTAGGTCTCGAACTCGGCGACCGTCGGGGTGCCCGTCGAGCTGAGAATCTCGAACGTGATCTTGCGCGTCGACGTGCGGGCGAAGGTGATGACTCCCGCTCCGGTTCCGGAGGCCAGGACCGCGCCGGTGTCGGCGTTGAGGACCCGCCAGGTCCGGATGCTGCCGGCGGAGCCCGCCGCCTCCCGGATGTTGACGCGGGACACAGCCGTGGCCGAGCCCCACTTGATCGAGACGTACCCCGTCGAGCCGGCCGGCGACCAGAAGGTGCCCATGTCGCCGTCGCGAACGTTGCCGTAGCTCGTTCCGCTCGCCTTGCTGGAGCCGTCGGACCCGGCACCGATGCTCAGGTTGGTGCCGCTCGGTTGGGACGGCGTCGGGCTGGACGGCGTCGGGCTGGACGGCGTCGGGCTGGACGGCGTCGGGCTCGACGGTCGCGGCGAACTCGACGACGACGTCGGCGACGGTGACTGCGGCGAGCAGTTGCCGTTGGACACCTGCAGGCCCTTGTTCGCGCCGGCTGTCTGGGCGACCACGCTCGGCACGCAACTGGCCGCGTCCAGGCTGTAGGAGTACGGGATGCTGACGGTCGTGGTCGACTGCACGTTGGGGCCGGCCGGCCGGTTTTCGGAGCCGGGGGCGGACCATGTCACGTTGTCGAAGACGTTCCCGCTGACCTGCCAGTAGCCGACCGCGTCGGTGTAGAAGGTGCCCAGGACGTCCTTGGAGTTGCGGAAGTAGTTGTTGTCGACCTTGGCGCGGGCGCCGGCCCGCGAGTTGATTCCCGACTCGTGCAGGTCGACGTAGTAGTTGTTGTAAATGTGGGCGATGCCGCCACGCAGCAGGGGCGTGCGGGAGTCGATGTTCTCGTACAGGTTGTGGTGGTAGCTGAGGAAGCCGTTCGAGAGGTCGCTCTCGCTCGACCCGACCAGGCCGCCCCGGCCGGAGTTTCGCAGCACGCTGTACGACAGCGTCACGTACTGGACGTTGTCCTTGACGTCGAACAGGCCGTCGAACCCCTCCGATTCGCCACCCGACGCCTCCAGCGTGACGTGATCGACCCAGACGTTGCGCACGGTGCTCTCCATGCCGATCGCGTCGCCGCCGTTCGACGTGGGTGAGCCGGACTTCTTGACGTTCCGGACCGTCACGTTCTGGATGATGATGTTGCTCGAGTCACGGACGTGGATCCCGAGCTGATCGAAGACGGCTCCGCCACCGACCCCGATGATCGTGACGTTGCTGATCTCCTTGAGTTCGATCTTGTCCGCGGCGGTGTTGCAACTGTCGCCGGACACCTTGGTCGTGTTGCCGTGGTTGATGGTTCCGGAGACCTCGATGATGATCGGCGTGCTGCTGCTCGCCCGGCCGCACAGGGCCGCGTGGATCGCGGTTCCGGTGGTGGCGCGCACCGTCTGCCCGCCCGCGCCGCCGGTGGTTCCGCCGTTCTGGGTCGCGTAGCCGGTGACGCCGCCCACCGCCGCCGACGCTCCGGCCGTCAGCAACACGGCCCCGGCTGCCGCCGCAACGGCCGTCGTGGCCAGTGCCGCACATACCCGCAACGCGGTCGGTCGTCTCATCTTGGCGCCACCCTTCGTTCGTTGCACACGCGCGACCTCGCTCACCGCGGAGCGATCAGATCCCGTTAGGAAAGCGCTTTCCTGTCGCGAGAATAGAGTCACATCGATGACGAGGCAAGAGGAGTCACCAGTCGATCTCTACCAGAAACCCGCTGACACATCGGCCGGTTACCCCGTTGGTCGGCCTGCGCCGCGGCTGCGACCGTTTGGTGGGCGTCGTTCGCGCCCAGTACGAACAGAGAATGGAGGAAACCATGAGCGCTCGTCGGGTGTCCGTGCACCGCGGTCGCCACCTGGGCTGGTGGGTCGAGGGCCGGTGGGCCAACGGCAGGTTGTTCATGATGACCTGGTGGCCCACCCGGGGTCTGGCACAAGCGGTCGCGCGCATGGTCGGCGCGCGCCCGCAGGAGGCAACGTCGGGCGATCGGTAGCCGGGTTCTACGGCGTCTGGCTCCAGATGTCGTTGACCGTCTTCTGGACACCTGGCTTGTGCTCGGCCTTCGACGCCTCGGCGTCGATGAGCAGGACCCAGTTCTGGCCGTCGATCGCGAACGTGTGATTGACGGTCAGCAGGTACTTGCCCGATTCCGTGCGCTCGGCGTAGCGGGTCGTGGCGTCCTTCGTGGCGTAGGGCGGCACCGTCGACATCGCCTTCTTGTCGACGTTGTCGCGCTCGGCCGCCGTGCACGTGCTGGCGCACTTGGCGGCGGCGAGGTCGATCTGCGGACGGCCGCTGCCTGCCTGCTCGTCGATGCACCGCCAGACCACCGCATCGGGCAGTCCGTCGACGGATGCCCGCAGGCAGCCCCAGGTCGGCGGCGTGTTGAACGCGAACGGCATGCCGTTGAGCTTCATCGCATAGGTCTGCTCACCGGACGCGAACGACGGACCGACAAGGGTGCGGGCGGGCAGATCGCGACGCTCCGGCCCCGCCGGCGACGACGGTTGGGCGCTCGGCTGCGCGCTGGGCGCCTCCGAACCGCCGTCGGTGAACGGGTCCCCGGTCAGGTTGTCGATCCTCGTCGGCTCCGCCGTCGGGATGGCGCCGGCCGAGTCGGCCGAGCCCTTGAAGAACGACTTCGGCGAGACGAGCACTATGACCAGGCCGATCAGGGCGAGCACGATCCCGATGCCCACGAGCACGGCGGGCATCCGCTCGCCGCCCGGTCGCGGCGGCGGCGGGCCGTACCCGGGCTGGAGCGCCGGCGGCGCGAGCGGCGCCATCGACGGCGGCGCGTAGGGCTCCGCCGACTGCGGGAAGGGCGGATACGACGGCTCCGCGGACGCGAACGGCGGGTACGACGGGTCGGGCTGCCGGGCCGGGTTGTCGTACAGGGCGTACGAGTTCTCCGCCGGTGGCGCCCCCGGGTCGGTCGGCTGTTGCCAGGGCGGCCCCGGCTGCGGAGGCGGGAACTGCTGTGGCGGCGGATAGGTCATCGCAGCTTCTCCAGGACCGCGCGGGCCACCGTCACCGCCGCGGCGGCGACGAGGTCCGGGGACGACGGATTGGCCGAGTAGGTCACCTCGACGATCACATCGCCGCGCAGCACGTTCACTTGGGCCCGGTTGTAGTTGCCGACGGGCTTGGGGTCGATGGCGACGAACGCGGAGTCACCGAGTCCGGCGACGTCCTTGGGCTGGCCCGTGGACAGCTTCGGCGCCAGGTTCTTGTCGCTGATGAAGTCGCGCTTGGCGTGTTCGCGGGGCGGATAGTCAAGGAACGTCCCGTACCGGTCGACCTTGATCCGCAACTGGGCGATGCGGTCGCCGGTGTAGCCGGTGTCGGCGTCGCATCCCTTGGTGGTCTGCAGCCGGGTCGGATAGATGTCGGGCTTGTCTTCGGCCGTGGCACCCGGAACGAGCCGGGAGATCAGGTCGGCCGGCACCAGCCCACACACGGCCGGCAGGGAGTTGGAGTCGACCTGAACCTTCCTGGTGCCGCTGTTGGACAGACCGACCCAGAGCGCGGAGCCGGCGGAGCCGCAGAGCACCAGCGCCCCGAGCACGACGACGAGGATCGGCACCAGCAGGTTCGGCCGGCTGGACGTGGGCCCGGTCACGAGGTCGAGGACCGCGACTCACCGCTGCCGAGCGGTGCCAGCCCGTACATGCGCACGGCAACCAACATGATCATTCCCCCGTGTATGGTCCCAGCCTGCCCCGGAACCATAACAGGGAATCGCCCGACGCCGATCCCCTCGGGCGCGACGGCTGGGCGCGCGGGCTAGGACAGCGCGACCGCCAACTCGGCCGCGAACCGTTGTGGGTCCTCCACGTGCGGTGAGTGGCCGCAGCCCGCGAACACGATCTCCCGGTAGCGCCCGCCGGCCGCCGCGTACCGGTCGAACACCGCCCGGGTCTGCCCCACCATCGGCTGGGGCGGGCACTCCCCGGCACCCGGCCACCCCGGCACGACGCCGAGGCTGCCGAGCTGGGCGAGGTCGAACAGCGAGGCGTCGGACACGATGACGTCCGCATCGCCGCGGATCCAGGTGATCGGCGGCTTGACCGCGACGTCGACGATGCCCGTCAGGTTGAGCCAGCGTGGGGTCAGCGCGTTGAGCACGCCCCGCCGGCCCGGCGCCGTCATCGGCCAGTTCTGCGACGATTCGGCGTCACCGGGGTAGTTGTCCGGACCGACCGCCGTGGACAGGACCGTGTCCAGGAGCAGCTCCTCGTCGTCGCCCAGGCAGGCCGGGTCGGCGACGAAGGTCGACCGCATCACCGCGCGCGGGCTGACCGGATGGTCGCCGCCGCGCTCGCCCGCCGCGAGCAGCTTGACGAATTCCGGGTTGGCCGTGCCCCCGCCGGCACCGGCGAAGTCGGGCGTGGTCGGGGTGCCCTCGAGGTCGCGGGTCGCGCCGAAGCCGAACGGGGACACCGGCGCCTCCAGCACCAGCGCGGCGACCCGCTCCGGGTGCGCGATGGTGAACTGCAGCGCGACCCCGCCGCCCAGCGAATGCCCCACGACGATCGGCCGTACGCCCGGTGCCACGGCGTCCAGTGCCGCGGCCACGTCGTCGGCGAAGTCGGCGAGCCCGCGCGTGGCGTCCACCGGGGCCGCCTCGGTTCCGCCATAGCCGCGCAGGTCGGGGGCGATGACGAAGTAGTCGTCGGGCAGATGGCGCCACAGCGGCCGCCAGAAGTCGGCGGCCGAGCAGTTCCCGTGGATGAACAGCACCGGCTGGCCGTCGGCGGAACCGCCGACGTACACCCGCTGCCGGATGCCGTTGGCGGAGACGGTGCGGGAGTCGATGGCGTCCATCCGCGCATGGTGGCCGATCGTCCACGTTCGCGCAGTGGTGTCCGCCACCACAATTCGGCCGCGGACTGTGTCCCACACTTTCTCCGGCCACGATGTAGAGAACCGGTCGTCGGCTCCGACCCATGGTGAAATCAGGATTCGCGAGACCGAGGAGCCGACGATGAGGAAGATCATCTACTGGGTGCACACGTCAGTCGACGGTTTCGTCGACGGGCCGAACGGCGAGTTCGACTGGCCGGTGATGGGTCCGGAGCTGTCCGCCTATTCCGAGGCGCTGGACCAGCGGGTCGACACGCTGCTGTTCGGGCGGCCGGTATGGGAGATGATGGTCGGGTTCTGGCCCAACGCCGAGTCGATGTCCGACGATCCGCATGTCGTTGCGTTCGCCCCGTTCTGGCGGGCCACCCCGAAGATCGTCTTTTCCCGGACGTACGCGGGCGACGAGTGGACCGACCGCGTCATCAACGGCGACCTCGAAGCGGCGGTCACCGCGTTGAAGGCGGAGCCGGGAGCCGACCTCCTGCTGACCGGCGGCGCGACTCTCGCCGGCACGCTGGCGGAACTCGGCCTGATCGACGAGTTCCACGTGGCCGTGCATCCCGTGGTGCTCGGCGGCGGCCGCAGGCTGTTCGCCGAGCCGAAGCAGCGGCACAACCTGCGGACCGTCGGCTCCCGCGTGCTGGACGGCCAGGTGGTGGTGACCAGCTACCGGTGACCACGAACCCGGGCGCAACCTGTGACGCCTCAGCGTTGCCAAAACCGAGGTTCAACAACGTTAAGGCGTCACACGTTGCTGCGGCGGCGCCGATGTGGCCGGCTCGGCCGCCGGGGCCGGCTCGGCCGGCGCGGGAAGCGCGAGTCGGTAGCCGACGGGGAACAGCCGGAACCGGCCGGCGAGTCCCCACAGACCGTGCGGCAGCAGGAGGGTGAACGCGATCGCCGCCACGCCGAGGATGACCAGGTACCACAGGTCCAGCGCCTGCAGCCGGTCCTGGATCAGGTAGAAGGCGACGGCGCCGACGATCGGCCCCTCGATGGTTCCCATCCCGCCGATAATCACCATGAACACCATCAACGCGGTGTAGTTCACCGAGAAGACCGAGTCGGGCTGCACCCGCAGGGTGTTGCACGCGATGAGCCCCCCGGCCAGCCCGCAGCCGACCGCGGCCACGACGAACACCAGGCGGCGGGCTCGCACCACCGGCACGCCGACGCTGCCGGCGGCCACCGCGTTGTCGCGGATCGCGGTGAGCCCGAGCCCGAGGCGCGACCGCATCAGCAGATAGGTTCCCGCGACGGTGAGCACGGCCAGGCCGAGTCCCAGCCAGTACACGTAGGCGATGCGGAAGCCGGGCGTCAGGTCGCCGAACGCCGCCAGCCGCAGGGACGTGCCGGAGCCGGCCCCGACCGCGTCGATCTGCGTCGTGATCAGCCGCAGCACCTCGGCGACCACCCAGGTGGCGATCGCGAAGTAGCCACCGGCGAGCCGGAACACCAGATACGACACGGCGAGCGCCACCACGCCGCAGGCGAGCGCCGCCACCGGCAGCGCCAGGAACGGGCTGACCCCGCCGGTGTTCGCCAGGTACACCAGGCCGTACGCGCCGACGCCGATGTAGGCCTGCTGCCCGATGGAGACCATCCCGCCGTACCCGGCGAGCAGGTTCCACATCGTCGCCAGGACGACCAACGCGAACAGGTTCGTCAGCTCCCCTTGAGTGCCCCGCGACACCGCGTACGGCAGATACGCGAGCGCGGCAACGACGGCGCAAGCCGCGGCCAGACCGGGCCACGGTGAACGGGCGGACCGCCGGACCGCAGCATGACTCATGTCGTCACCGTCCGGGGGAACAGGCCCTGGGGACGCAGCCCCAGCACCACGAGAAAGACCAGGTGCCCGGCCAGGACGCCGTAGGCCGGCTGCACCTGCGCCCCGATCGTCTGCGCGACGCCGAGCACGATCCCGCCGGCCAGCGTGCCCCACAGCGACCCGAGCCCCCCGATGATGACGGCCTCGAACGCGAAGATGAGCACCAGCGGCCCGAGCGTCGGCGAGAACTGGGTGCGCATCCCCAGGAACACGCCGGCGAGTCCGACCGTCGCCAGCGCGATCGCCGTCGCGATGCCGTAGACGTGCCGGTTGTCGATTCCCATCAGGCCGGCGGCCTCCGGGTCGTCGCTCGTCGCGCGCATGGCCCGGCCGAGCCGCGTTCGCGAGAGCACCAGTTGCACCGCCGCGACCGCCCCGACGCCGACCGCGAACGTGACGAGCGGCAGCCAGCCCACCGCGAGCTGGTCGGTCAGCCGCAGGCTCGCGGTCGCGAAGCCACCGCTGTCGAGGCTTTGTGTGTCGGCGCTGAACAGTTCCTGCAGCACGTTCTGCAGCACGACGGCAAGCCCGAACGTGACGAGCAGCGGAGCGATCTCTCCGCGCGCCAGCGCCGGGCCGAGCAGGCCGCGCTGCAGCGCGTAGCCCGCGGCGGCCATCACCGGCACCACCGCGACAATGCTGACGGCCGGATGCAGCCCCGTCCGCTCCACGACCACGAGCCCGAGGAAGGCGGCGAACACCGCGAGGTCGCCGTGCGCGATGTTGACGGTGCGCATGACACCGAACACGAGCGAGAGCCCGCACGCGAGCAGCGCGTACAGCCCGCCCAGCAGCAGTCCCTGCACGAGCGCGTTGACCCACTCCATCCGCATCACACTCCGAAGTAGGCGCCGGCGATCTGCTCCCGGGTGAACGCGTCCGCCGCCCCGGCGAGCACCGTGCGACCCTCCAGCAGGCACTGCACCCGATCGGCGACCCGCAGGGCCTGGTTCACGTCCTGCTCGACGATCAGCACCGTCGTGCCGCTGGCCGCGATCGCCGGCAGCGCCGCGTACAGCCGGGCCACCACGACCGGGGCCAGCCCGAGCGACACCTCGTCGAGCAGCAGCAGCCGAGGGTTGCTCATCAAGGACCGCCCGATCGCGACCGCCTGCTGCTCGCCGCCGGACAGGTGGTGGCCCATCGCGGTGCGCCGCTCGCCGACGAGCGGGAACAGTTCGTACACAGTGGACAGTCGCCAGGGCCCGGTGCGGGCGAGGTGCGCGCCGACGAGCAGGTTCTCCTCGACGCTGAGACTGGGGAACACCCGCCGCCCCTCGGGCGTGAGCGCTACGCCGAGGGCCACCCGCCGATGAGCGGGGAGCGGACCGACGTCCTGCCCGGCGAAGCACACGGTGCCGCGGCTCGGCCGCAGCAGACCGGCGATCGTCTTCAGCAGCGTCGACTTGCCGGCCCCGTTGGCCCCGATGACGGCGAGCGTCTCGCCCTCGTCGAGGCGGAGGTCGATGCCGTACAGCGCCTGGAAGTCTCCATAGTGGACATCGACGCCTTCCATCGACAGCAGCGTCATGAGGAGACGTCCACGTCGAACGTCGAACCCAGGTACACATCCACGACAGCCTTGCTGCGCAACACCTCGCGCGGCTCCCCGATCGCCAGCACCCGCCCCGCCGCGAGGCACATCAGCCGGTCGACCACGGCGACGAGGGCGTGCACGATGTGCTCGATCCACACCACCGCCATGCCGTCGGCGCGCAGATCCCGCACCGTGCCGACGAGTTCGGGGACCTCGCGGTCGGTCAGCCCGCCCGCGATCTCGTCGAGCAGCACCAGCCGCGGACCGGTGGCGAGTGCGCGGGCCAGTTCCAGCCGCTTGCGATCCAGCAGCCGCAGCGCACCGGCCGGCTCGTTGGCCACCCGCAGCAGCCCGGTGCGCAGGAGCGCGTCGCGGGCCGCGTCGTAGCCGGCCTGCCCGTGCGTGCCGGCACCGAAGGTGGCCGCGACGAACACGTTCTCGAACACCGTCATCTTGCCGAACGGCCGCGGGATCTGGTACGTGCGGCCGATCCCGGCCCGGCAGCGGGCCGCCGGGTCGAGGCGGGTCAGGTCGCGGCCGTCGAACCGCACGGCGCCGGCGTCCGGGCGCACCACGCCGCCGATGAGGTTCAGCAGCGTGGACTTGCCCGCCCCGTTGGGCCCGACGATGCCGAGAGCCTCGCCGGGCGCAACGGAGAACGTGACGTCGGCCGCGGTGACGACGGTGCCGAACCGCTTCGCCAGACCGTCGACGTCCAAAAGGGGCGTCACGGCGGGTCCCCACTTCGTGGTGACCCGCCCTGACGGGCCCGGCTGAGCCCAATGGTGCCCTCGCTTCGCTCGGTCACGGAAGGGCTTCGACCTTGCCGCCGACCGGTACCTGCGGCGCCAACTGGTTGTCGACGACCACGAGGGTGAACGGGTACTTCCCGCCGGAACTCTGCCGCCACTGCCCGCCGGCGAGCGGCGTCTTGGCGACGTTGGGAACCGGTCCCTTCGTCCAGTCGAGGTTGCCGACGATCGTCGTCGCGGTCAGCGCCTTCAGCGCGTCGCGGACCTTGGCCTTCTCGGTGCCGCCGGCCTTCGTCAGCGCCGCCACCGCTACCTCGAACAGGGCGTGGACGAAGCCGAGCGGCTGGGTCCACTGCTTGCCGGCCGCCTCGTACGCGTCGGCGAGCTGTTGCGCGGTCTGCCCGGTGAGCGAGCTCTTGTACGGCGCGGTCGGGTGCCACCACACCTCGGTGCCGAGGTTCTGGCCGATCGCGCCGAGCGCCTCGACCGACGACGGGAACAGCAGCGCCTTGCCGATCGTCGCGATCTTCGGGGCGTAGCCCTGCTGCTTGGCCTGCTTCCAGAACGTCGTGAAGTCGGGCGGGATCGGCACGCCGAGCAGGATCTCGGCGTTCTCCGCCTTGAACCGGGAGATCTGCGCGGAGAAGTCCTGGGTGCCGTTCGGGTAGTGCCCGGGGTCGGTGATCGTGTAACCGCTCTTGCCGACGACGGGCGCGAACCCGGTGGACGGGTCGCCCCAGGCGTTGCCGTCGGGGTCGTTGGGCCAAAGGGCGCCGGCCTTCTTGTTCGTGGAGAGCGCGTTCCACATGTTCAGGTAGACCTCCTCCACGTCCTCCAGGCCCCAGACGAAGTGGTACGTCCACTGGAACGCCTTGTCGGGCGTCCCGCCGCGGCCGAAGAAGAACGGCTGCCACGGCGCGACGGTGGTGATGCAGGGCGTGCCGTTGGCCTCGCACTGGTCGGCGACCGGGTTGACGATGTCCGGCGTGCTGGACGCCAGCACCAGGTCGACCTTGTCCTGGTTGATGAGCTCGCCCGCCACGTCGCCGGCCCGCTTCGAGTCGCTCTGGGCGTCCTTGACGATGATCTGCACGTCGTACTGGGTGCTGCCGATCTTCAGCGGCTTCGCCTTGAAATGCTGGTTCATCTGGTCGACGACGAACTTGTCGGCCTCGCCGAACGGCGCCAGTGGGCCGGTCTGCGGCGTCACGTAGCCGATCTTCACGGTGCTGTCGGCGGCGGCCTCGTCCTTGTCCAGGTCGCCGCAGGCGGATAGGCCGGCGGTCACCAGTAGGGCGGCCGCGAACGCCGCGACCGGTCTGCTGCTGCGCATGGGGTTCCTCCGGGGAGGCGGGTGGTGGGGGGATCCCGCTATCCGCGGGGGTAGAACGGCGGCAGCGCCGCGTCGACGTTGATCCAGACCGACCTGGCCTCGGTGTACTCGCGCATCGCCTCGAAGCCCATTTCGCGGCCGTACCCCGACGAACCCACGCCCCCGAACGGCGAACCGGGGTTGACCCGCTTGTAGGAGTTGACCCAGACCATGCCGGCCCGCAGCTCGCGCGCGATGCGGTGCGCCCGGGACAGGTCGCGGGTCCACAGCCCGCCGCCGAGCCCGTAGTCGACGCCGTTGGCGATGGCCAGCGCCTCCTCCTCGGTCTCGAAGCGGTGCACCGTCATGAACGGGCCGAACACCTCCTCGCGGGCGACCCGGTCCGACGGCTCGGCGCGCACGATCGTCGGCTCGACGTAGCAGCCGCGCGACAGCTCCGGCGCCGTGGGTGGCCGGCCGCCGGTGAGCACGGCGCCGCCGTCGTCGACGGCGACCTTGATGTACGACAGCACCCGGTCACGGTGCCCGGGCGAGGTGAGCGGCCCCATCTCGGTGGCCGGGTCCTTCGGGTCGCCCAGCCGGATGCTGCGGGCCAGCGTGATCAGCCGGGCGAGGAACTCGTCGGCCACGTCGCGGTGCACGATGAGCCGGCTGGCCGCGATGCACGCCTGGCCCTGGTTGTGGAAGATGCCGAACGCGGTGCCACCCACCGCAGCGGGCAGGTCGGCGTCCGGGAAGACGATGTTGGCGCCCTTGCCGCCGAGCTCCAGGTGGACCTGTTTGAGATTGCCGGCCGAGCCCGTCACGACACTGCGCCCGACGGCGGTGCTGCCGGTGAAGGACACCTTCGCGACGTCGGGGTGCTCGACCAACCGCTGCCCGGCCGTCGCCCCGTAGCCGGGGACGACGTTCACGACGCCGGGCGGGAAGCCGACCTCCGTGACCAGTTCGGCGACCCGCAGCGCCGTCATCGGGGTCAGCTCGGCCGGCTTGAGCACGACGGTGTTGCCGGCGGCCAGCGCGGGCCCCATCTTCCAGCTGGTGAACATCAGCGGGAAGTTCCACGGCACGATCTGGCCGACGACGCCCAGCGGCTCGCGGGTCACGTAGTTGAGGAAGCCGCGCTCGACGGGCACCACCGTGCCCTGGTGCTTGTCGGCCATTCCGCCGAAGTACCGGAAGGTGGCCGCGGTGCGGGGCACGTCGAGCCCCGTCGTGTCGCGCAACGGGTGCCCGGTGTCGCGCGTCTCCAGCAGCGCCAACTCGTCGGCGTGCGCCTCGATCGCATCGGCGAGCCGCAGCAGCAGGCGGCCGCGCTCCGCCGCCGGCGTCAGCCGCCACCCGTCGAACGCGCGGCCCGCCGCGGTCACCGCACGGTCGACGTCGGCGGTGCCGGCCTCCGCCACCTCGGCGAGGACGCTGCCGTCGTGCGGGTCGAAGACCTCGATGGTGCGCGCCTCGACCCCGTCGACGAACTCGCCCCCGATCAGGAGCCTGGTCTGCACTGTGCCTCCAGAGTTCGGCCGCTTGACCGCGGGCTCCGCTGCGCTGCGCCCGCTGGCGGCCGCTTAGAACTCCACCGGGTAGGTCGGAGTGCGGCCGCTCGCGATCAGATCGGGCAGCGCCGGGTCGCCGTTCTCCCACACCAGCAGCATCGACCGCTTCGGCGCGTAGCCCTGGTGCCGGATGTCCGCGGGCATCGCGCACACGTCGCCCGGCTTCATCACGACGCGGGCCCGCACGCCGCCGGTGTCGCGGTGCTCGACCTCCCAGTGGATCTCGTCGGAGAGCTGGAAGAACCACTCCACGCGGTCGTTGCCGTGGATGATCGGCAGGATGTACTCCTCCGTGGTCGGGCAGAACAGCGAGTTCTTGCAGACGCTGACCACCGACGGGTTCCAGGTCACCTGCGAGCGCGACAGGTAGGCGAACAAGTTGAACGCGGCCACCTCCGACTCGAAGCCGGGCTCCGCCTCGATCTCCGGCTCGTCCTGCGGCACGTCGAGGAACATCCGGTTGACCGGGTGACCGTTGTCGTCGGAGCGCAGTTCCTCGTCGCCCGCAACGTTGACCATCCGGTCGGCGGCGACCCGGCGACGGGTCACGGCGGCGTTGTTCCCGCCGTTCTTGATGCCGAAGGCCGGCCCGGTCTCGTGCGGCGAGGCGAACGGGTCGAACGTCTCGTTGGTCCAGTCGTCGAGCATCGCGGCGAACGTGCTGCGGATCAGCGGCGTCTCGATGTTCTCGCTGTAGTCGAGTTCGGCCTTGCGGTAGGCCTCGTTGAACCGGCCGGCGAACATGTCGACGGTGCCGTAGTGGTTCACCGTGCCGAACACGCCGTCGAAGTTGACGATGCCGTAGAAGAAGTCCCAGGCGACGTCGCGTTGCAGCGCCCGCAGGAACGCGTCGACGCTCATGATGTGGCTGCCGGTGGGCCACGTGATGTAGGCGAAGAACTCGTCGCGGCGGAACCTGAACTCACCGAGGGCGAACTCGCGGTAGCCCTGGCTGTTGACCGGACCGGCCTGCACGGTGTCGACACTCATCGTTGACGCTCCCCTCAGACCGTCTGGCAGATCTCGTTCCAGCGGAACTTCGTGTCCCGGCCGGCGATCGTCTGGATGATGAGCACGCCGGTGCGCCGCGCGTCGAAGCGGTACGCCGCGCCGGCGGGCAGCAGTGCCTGGTGGCCGCGCCGCACGGTGATGCGGCCCATCCGCGGGCCGGCCGGCTCGCCGTCGTGGCCGACCGAACCCTCCACATCGGACGGTGTGACCCGGTCGGTCTTCACCAGTTCGACGACGATCTCCCCGTCCATGCACAACGCGAACTGGTCGTGCGACGCGGTGCGCCACGGACTGACGCCTTCGGCGCGCACGCACTCGAGGACGTACTCCATGTTCTTGCCCACGGCGACCTGCTCGTACGGTGCCGAGATCGAGGCGACCTCGAACACGTTGGAGAACGCGTAGTGGCGGGCGTCGTCGTTGATGAGTTCGACGCCGCCCTTCTCGTAGTCGTCAAGGGAGGCGAAGCGCGTGTGGTACGTCGCGGACTCCAGCGCGCCAGACTTCGTCACCCGGCCCGGTCCGGTCACGGTGAACCTCCTCGGCTCGACTCGGTGAGTCGAGTGTCGAGGCAGCTACCGGGGTGCTTCCTGCACGTTCCTGCTGAGGTCGCTGCACAAAACGCGCATGTGTGGCACGCGTTCCAGATCTTGGACGCTGGTTGCCCCTGGAAGGGCAACCAGCGTCCAAGATCTCCCGAGAGACGCGCGTCAGCCGCGGTCGAGCAGTGCGCGCGTCGGGCCGACGACGAGGGCCAGCGTCTGGGCCAGCAGGTCGGCCACGTCGATCTCGTCGGCGAGGGTCACCCGCAGTTCGTCGGCGCCGGCCCGGGCCAGTTCGAGCACCAGCGCCTGGGCCTGTTCGAACGTGCCGAAGATCCCGGCCACCTGCGGGTGCGCCGCACCGGCGAACCGCGCGTCGCGGGCGGCGCGCGCCGCCGCCTCGCTGCGGGTCCGTCCGATGGAGACCGCGACGTCGACGACCACACGGGCGTCCTTTCCGGCGCTCGCCCGGGCGGCGCGCACCGCGTCCGGATCGGCGCTGCGCACGATGGCTGTGCCGGGCTGCGGGCCGTCGGTCAGCAGCGCGGCGGGGGCCGCGGCGGCGGTGAGCCTTCCGTTCTCCTCCGGCGACAGGCCGGGCGGAACGACCACCGCGGCGTAGCCGAGGCGGCCGGCGAGCAGCGCGATCTGCGCGCGGCGGGCCGGATCGTGGTCTTCGTGCAGACGTACGCTCAAGGCCAGCAGCCCTGCTTCCACCGGGCACCTCCCGCATAGGATGGTGCGCCATGCGCACAGGAGTTCGCCAGTCGGACGGTCCAGCGTATGCCGGTGGTCCGTCGGCGTCCATGGCGCTCGCGGTCGCGCCGGCGCAGGCGCTCGCGGGCCGGTTGCGCGCCGTGGGCCTGCCGGTCTCGACGAGCGAGGTGCTCGACGCGGTGCGCGCGGTGGCCCGGGTCGACGTCGTGAGCCGGGTCCAGGTCCGGGCGGCGCTGCGGGCCACGCTGGTCAAGGACCCGGCCCACGACGCCGCGTTCGGGCGGGCCTTCGACGACGTGTTCCCGCGCGCGGCCGGCGTCGCACCGGTGGGACCGCCGCCGGCCGCACCGGCCGGCGGCATCGGGGGTGACGCCGACCCCGCGACGCTGCTCGCCCGCGCCCTGCACGAGCACGACGACGACCTCCTGGAGCGGCTGCTCGCTGAAGCGGTGCGCCGCTTCGCCGGCACCGAGGAGGGCCGCTCGGTCGAGCACCACACCCAGCGCACGCTGCGCCGGCTCGACCTGGCCCAGGTGTACCGGCTGCTGATGGCCGACCGTCGCCGGGAGGCGCGGTCGGACCTGGAGCGGGCGATGGCCGGGCCGGAACTCGACGCGGCGCTCGCCCGGCTGCGCCGCCTGGCCGGCGAGATCGTGGCCGGCCGGCTCGGCGCCCGGACCGATCCGGAACCACCGGCGGATGTCACCGACATCCCGGTGCTGGGCGCCTCCCCCGACGAGCTGCTCGCACTGCGGCAGGCGCTGCGCCCGCTGGCCCGTCGGCTGGCGACCCGGCTCGGGGCGCGGCAGCGGCGCGGGCGGGGCGGGCTGGACATGCGCCGCACGATCCGGCGCTCGATGGGCACCGGTGGCGTGCCGGTGACCCCGGTCCTGCGGCGCCGGCACCCGACCAGGCCTGACCTCGTGCTCCTGTGCGACGTGTCCGGCTCGATCGCCGAGTACGTGCCGTTCGCGTTGAACCTGTTGCAGGCGGTGCACCGGGAGTTCAGCCGGGTGCGGTCGTTCGTGTTCGTCGACGGGGTGGTCGAGGTGTCGGACGTGCTCGCGACGAGCCCCGGCGTGCTCGACCCGCGCCAGCTGCTGGACCGGCGCGGCCTCGTCGCCCGCGACGGCCGCAGCGACTACGCGCTGGCCCTCGGCACGTTCCTGCGCCGCTACGGCGACGTGGTGACCGCCCGCACCACATGCGTGGTGATCGG
>Ga0111538_10000550_pt1 | contig 50199 bp, 73 predicted proteins | sample SoiMethybrSBSTD1_FD_79669 | JGI IMG/M metagenome (GOLD analysis project Ga0111538, IMG submission 79669) | Bulk soil microbial communities from a Populus tree surrounding site in Tennessee, USA - Soil MetaG P. TD hybrid SBSTD1 (version 2)... | ecosystem: Environmental > Terrestrial > Soil >... | reverse complement strand
CGGTACGAGCTGGCACGCACGCGCGAGCAGGTGGACCACTATTTCACCGTGCTGCACCGCATCGCCAGGAAGGCTATGCAGAACGGCCGGAAGGTGCTTTGGAGCTAACCATGACCGACGACAAGATGACGCTGAAGCTGGAACGCGGCCGCCTGGTGTTGGAGCTGCCGCACAACGCCCTGGACCTGGAAGTGGGTGGGAAGTTGCAAGCAACGTACTTCCTGGGAGTGTCCGCAGGCCCGGAAGACCTGCGCGCGGAGCTGAGCAAGGCCACAGCCGCGAAGAGTGCGTGCCGGATGCTGGCGCACGTGCACAACGACCTGTTCGGCGCCGAGCGGATCGGAGGCCCGTTGCCGGCAGCGGAAGCCCGCGCACTGTGGGCTGCCGGGTTCGAGCTGGGAATGAGCGGCGCGCACCGGATCGTGGGCGGGTTCCACCTGTGCCCGATCCAGGACCTGCCCCTGCGGCAGCACAACCGGTTCGAGCGCGGGTGGGACCTGGGTTACGCTATCCGGGCAGCGGTGGCCATGTCGCAAACCGGGATCGATCCGAGGACGCAGGCTCAAGTCCCCGAGGAATCCGGCCGATAACGGTAGTGTGAGCAACACCGCAAACGTCCAGTTCGAAGCCCTCTTCATCGCAGACTGCTGCGGTATCCGCCGCGAGTTCGTGGCCACCTTCGACCTGACCGGCATGCGCGACCACCGGGACCTGGAGGCCGCGATGGTGCGGCACGCGAAGATGCACGCTCCGACCAGCGAGCACATCGTAACCTTCGCAGGTGTCGGCGCGAACTGGCGCCACGTCCCGAAGCTGGGCCCGGCCCGCGAGCGGTTCGGGTGGGAGTCCTGATCCGAGAATCGGAAGCCAGGGCTAAAGTTGTGGCGCCTGGCGTCCGATAGTAGTTGTGGAGGCACTAACTATGACGACCTACACGGTGACGGTGGAGTTCACGGGCGGCCTGCTGAAGGGCCTTACGCACACGACCACGCAAAGCTGGCCCAGGCGGGTCGGCCAGGTGGTGGCGAAGCCCATCGGGGGCAGCCCCTACGTGGTGGTGTCCTGCGTCGAGGTGAGCAAGTGAACCCCGGCGTCCACGCGATCCTGGCGGGCCCGGCGAAGGACCCGAACCGAATTCGGACCGTAGTGCATGGCAGCCTGCACGTGGAAGGCAACAGCCTGCGGCTGTGGCTGAACAACGAGACACACGCGCGGGTGACCCTGGACGGGCCCGCGGACATGGTGGCCCTGGCGGCAATGCTGCTGCGCGCGGCCGAGGTGAACACAAACGGCGACCTGTTCTCCAGCGTGGAATCGCTGGCGGCCGCCATGCGGGAGCTGGGAGGCCCCGAACAATGACGACGAAGACGATTGCTACGATGCTGTTACTGCTGCCGCTGGCCGCGTGCGCCAGCCTGGCCGACGAAGCCCGAGTGGGGTTCACGACCAGCCGGCAGAAGGCCGAGGTGTCAACCACCTTCTTCGGCCAGAAGTACACCGAGACGGTGGAGGGTGAATCCTCCGGCGTCCGGCTGGAGCTGGCGAAGCGCGTGCAGCCGGACGTGGCCGTGGGGTTCACGGTCAACTACGGCGAGGGCACCATGGACGACGTGGACGTACGCAGCACCGGCCTGGGCGCGGCCGTGCGGCAGTACATGGGCCCCGTCTACGGCGAGGCCCGGGCGACCTACCGCTACGACGAGGCAGCCCTGGAGCACACCAACGCGGTGGAGCTGGGCGCAGCCCTGGGCGTGGAGCTGGAGCTGTCTCGCCGGCTGTCCCTGTTCGTACAGGGCGGGTATGACTGGTCGTTCGGCGACCAGGACACGGGCGGCCCCTCCGGCCTGATCGGCATGGCAATCCGGCTCTGATCCAATTCGGGACGGGCGCGATCCGCCTGGCTAAAGCTGGGGTAGACTTCCACCGATAACGGTAGCACCATGACCAGCAAGTGGACAATCCAGGGTGTAACGGACGAGGTGGATACCTGCGAGTGCTGCGGCCGCACGGACCTGACGAAGGCCGTGGCCCTGGTGGACGCGGAAGGCACGGAGTGCTTCATGGGCGTCGTCTGCGCGGCGGCCGCCCTGCAACTGCCGGCGCCGGACGTGCGGGTGCAGGCCCGGAAGGCCCAGGATCGGGCCGACGCCCTGAAGCGGGCCCGGGCCCAGCGGAAGGCCGACCTGGAAATGGCGGAGTGGGTGGGCTTCCTGGTGGCCCGGACGGGCACGGCGAACATCATGGAGGCCTGCGCGAAGCTGGGCGGGTTCTCCGCGGCGCGGGCGGCCTTCGCGGCAGTGCAGAAATGAGACAACAGGGGCCAGGGCTCAAGTTCCTGGCCGGGTGTCCGATAACGGTAGTGGAGGCAACAACCATGCAGAACATCGACTGGAACCTGATCGAAACGAAGGCCGCGGGGATGACGACGGAGGGCCTGCACTACGCCCTGCTGGACATCAGCAAGGTCCTGGACCTGGCGGACCGCATGGACCGGGAGCTGGGCGGGGACCGCGGCGGCCGCTACCGCGACGAGGCCAGCGTCTACCGCCGCGAGCTGGCGCGGCGCCGGGGGGCGGCATGAGGCTGCACCCGAGCTTTGTGGAAGACGCGCGGCGCCGAGCGGAAACCCTGGTGGCCTACAGCGAGCGGGAGTCCATGTGCCCCGAGACGGGCGCGGAGGGAGTGCTGCGCAAGGAATGGCGGATCCGCCTGCTGGGCGATGCGCCGGACGTGTCGTACGACGCAATCCGGGCGCTGCTGCCTTCGGTGGTGGAAGTCCGCGAGCAGATCCTGGAGCTGCGGTACATCCGGCGAGGCGTGGACGAGGGCTGGCGGTTCCACGACTGTAGCGATTCGCTGGACGAGCTGCTGACGTGTGTGGACAGCCGGGCCGTGGCCATCCACCCGAGGCTGATGGAGCTGCGCGGCCAGTGGGCTGCGGCCGCCGAAGCGCGGCAGGAAGCGGACCGTGTGGCGCGGCAGGCGGCCGCCGAACAGGCGGAACGGCAGCGGAAGGAATCCCGAGCACGGAACGCGTTCCGTCGGATGACGGAGCCCGAGGCCAGCGCGCGAGTGCGGGAGCTGGCCATCCGGTGGAACGACCACATTGCGGAGCTGAGCGCGGACGAAGCCCTGGTGGGCCGGCTGTGGGTGGATGTGGACTACCGGAAGACGTACGACGCAGTGCTGGCGGCCGAGACTGTGCCGGCGAAGGCGAAGGCCATCCGGCTGCACCTGGAGGCCTGGAGCCGTCGCAAATAGAGACGAAGCGCGGCCTGGTGCTGTATCGTGGGGTAGGATTCTGCCGACAATGGTAGCGGAGGCAACAATCATGCAAGCGACGACGAACAACGACTGGGACCTGATCTGCGCGACCCTGCACTGGAACGGCGTGGCACGCGGCCGGCTGTCGGTGAACATGTGGGAACAGGCCTGGAGCCTGGGCGACGGCTACGGCAAGATGACCCTGGGCGAGCTGAAGCGGATGGAGCTGGTGGGCGACTGGTCGCACATTCGGGACAGCAGCCCCGAGGCGACGGTGGACGTGGCCCGCAAGATCCGGCTGGCCCTGGGCAAGGCGGGAGTGGAGCAGGTGCTGCTGGCCATCGCGGCCAACGGGGGCCCGACCCGATGAGGGCCGAGACGAAGACGCGGGTGGCGCTGCTGCGCATCTTGCAGGCCCTGCCGAATCCCGGGACCACCCGGGCGAAGCTGCTGCCCGTGCTGCTCCGCCGGGCGCCGGACTCCATGCTTCCCGGCCTGGAGCGGCTGGTGATGGCCGAGCACGCGGCGCAGGCCAGGCTGGCCCGGATCCTGGCATGAAGAAGGGCTGCTGAGACGACCCGAAGACGGCAGCCGGACGGGCTGCCCTGGTCGTGGACCTGATCGAACGCATTCTAACGGACACCAGCGAGACGCGGAAGGAACGGACCCGGAAGCGGCTGGTGTTCGCGCAACTACTGGCGCAGTGGATTCTGGAAGACGCACGATGAAGACCTGGGAGCCAAAAGACAACGCACGCAAGACGTGCGAGCGATTCGTGGAGACGATAGCGCGCGGAGTGCATCCGGCCGAGCGGCCGGGCGTGCTTCGCGACGTGGCGAAGGACCTGGAGAAGCTGGCCGTGGACGCGGAGAAGAGCAACGAGCGCGACGGGGTGCCCGAATGAGCAACGGGCTATCCATGCGGCAGGTGTACATCAGGCTGGACGGGGACATTGCCCTGCCCAGCATGTGGCACGCGTTCGACGCGAAGACGGGCGTGGAGATTCGCGACGTGCAATCCGCATACCTGGAAGTAGGTGTGAACCGAGCCTGCACCAACGTGTGCCTGAACTACACCAACGGTTCCACAGAACTGTGCGAGGTGATTGTGGGGCCGCCGACGAAGAAGGTGGTGCCCGACGGCACGCACCTGATCGAACTGGAGCTGGAACACCGGCCCCTGGATCCGACGGCAGATGAATACATTCTGCGCGCTAAGCGGTACGTAACCACGGACGACAAGGTGGCGCGGAACGCAGCGCACGACACGGTTACCATGTTCCGGGTGGACCGCGCGGTGTTGGCCACGCACACGAACCCGAAAGACTTCCTGAACAGGGAAATGATCGGCCTGGGCAGGATGCTCGGCGCCGACCTGGCCGCGGAGCTGGTGCGGCGCGGCGCATCAGTTCCGTTTACACTTCCGACGGGGGGAATGGTGAAAAAGAAGCAACCGGCCACGGGTGGCGTGGTGAGGCCACCGAACTTCGGCGGAGTGCCGGCGAAGAAGTGCGCGGAGTGCAACGGGACGGGACAGTGGGAGAACCCCATCAGCGGACAGCGCAGCCCGTGCAAGAGCTGCAAGGGGAAGCCATGAAGATCATTGTAGAAGAGGGCGAAGAGTTCGCGGGCCTGACGGCGGGCACGTACGAGATCCACATGACACAGCTAGACGTGTCGTACGAGCGGGACACGTTCGCACACCACCGGGTCGGGCCCGCGCGCACGCACGTGGAGATTCAGGGCCAACTGGTGGGCGTCGGCTGTGCAACATGCGGCGAGCTGGCCGGCAGACACGACGCGCAATGCCCGCTCGGAATCGCGAAAGCGTGGGCTGCCGCGAACAACAGTACGCCAGCCAACAGCAGCCAGTGCGACAACCTGAACGGGCCCTGCTCGTGCGGCGCCTGGCACAAGCCCCGGGGCCTCGTCCAGCGAGCGATCTCGGACGTGGTGCCGGCCGACTGCGACCGCGCCGACTGCCGCGTGTGCGATGCGCTACGCAAGCCCCGCGTGCCGATGGTGGTGGGCGAGGCCGTGGGAAAGAAGCTGCGCGAGACGGGAAACCTTCCGGCTGGCGCAGTAGTGGTTCCGATGAATTGCGACGAATGCCAGGGCACCGGCGAATGGGAGAACCCGGCGAACGGCAAGCGGTCCCCGTGTTCGCGTGGGTGCGGGAGGCCGAAGGCCGTGGCCGTGTCCAGCGAGGGCATCGTGCGGAACGTGGTGTACACGCAGCCCTGCAAGTGGGAGTTTCCGCAAGGGTTCGGGGACCTGCCGTCTTGCAACCGTAGGCCACACTACTTCCGAGAAACATGAAGAACTGGAGCGAATGTCCGAAGTGTTGGGGTACGGGCCTGGTGGGCGGGTTCTCGCGGCCGTGCAACAACGGGCGGGAGCTGGTGCAGGACATCAGCCGGATGACGGAGGCCGAGAAGCTGGTGGAGCTGACGAAGGCTGTGGATGAGTTCTACAACAGTGGTGACTTGCGCGCATTCTTGCAGACGTTCCTTCGATTGTGCGTCCAGGCTGTGATCGTGGAAGAGGTGAAGAAGTGGAAGAAGCAGAGCTGACGCGGGAGCAGGTACTGGAGGCGCTGCGGCTGGCGTACGAGTCCGCGGTGGTGATCGCGGCGAAAGAAAACGGAGGAAACCCCCGACACTTCGGCGAAGCCGCGTGTATGCTTCCGCCGGAGAAGTTCGACGCGATGCGCGACGCGTACCGCCGACAGATCGAGGACCTGAGCTAGCCATGATCCAAGTACACCTGGTGATGGTGCGAGTGCCGACCCCGCAGGGCTTCGCGCAGACGAACATGGACCGCGCGGGGACCTACCTGAACCCGGCCCGCATCGACACGGTTACCCCGATCGAAACGGAAGAGGTGCGGCGGACGGACCACTTGCCGCCGGTGGTCAACTGCGTGATTCGCTACGACGATCCCGCCTGTGGCTACCGGCTGATGTACGTTCGGAACACAGCCCACGAGGTGGCACGGGCGCGGAGGCGGGAGATCCTGGGGGAAGACTCGGATACGCCGGACTGGACTAGCGGGAGTTCGGCGTGAAGCGTAGTATGGTGCACCATGGGTGCGACACGGAAACCGAGCAGGGCGACGATCGGCAGACTGGCCGAGAAAAGCCCTGAGCTGCTGAACCCCCTTTTTGCGTTCTTCGTGATGGGGTGGCGCAAAGTGTTCGTTACGTTGCCCCAGCATGGCGTGGACCAGCGAGGCAAGGCCCGGGTGCTGCCGAACTTCGTGGGCATGCTCGGCGTGTCGGCCTGTGTGTCGTACCTGTTGGAGGCGCCGGACGAGCGCGACGGAGCAAACGACGTGCTTTCCCGGTGGATGGGTGAGGTGGCCGGGCGCGAGCCCGAACACTGGGACCTGTCCCGAGACGAGAGAGAAAAGATAGAGCGAAACACGCACGACGGCTAACGTTGTGCTACAATGCTGGCACCATGGCTACGAATTCACAACGAAAGGCGGACGAAAAGAGCTGGAAGCAGGACATGCAGCGAGAGCGCGACGCGAAGCGCGGCCTGGAGATCCGGCTGCGGCTTCGGATCGCCCAGTGGACGATCCTGGGACACGACACTTCCGACCTGGAGGTGATGTTGTCCGCGGTGCTCCGGAAGAAGGCGAGCTGATGGAGATTCACGAGACAGTGGTGCGAGACGATTCCACGGGCCGCGAGATATGGCGGTACCACGACGACCTGAAACAGGTGCGCGTGGGAAACCAGTTCTTCGTGGAACAGCGTGGCTACGTGGTGCAGCGCGTGCAGGTTGAGGACGGCGTACGCGCGATCTACCTTACCGGGCTGCCGTCCGATGGCGTGATGGTGGACTGAACATGAACAACTGCACTTTTATGGGGCGGCTGACGCGCGACGTGGAGACACGTACCACGCAGTCGGGCAAGACGGTGGCGAAGTTCGGGCTGGCCGTGGACTCGTACGCCGGTAAGGATCGGGACGGCAAGGCGAAGAAGCGCACGTGCTTCCTGGATTGCGAGGCCTGGGAACGCACGGCCGAGAACCTGGCGAAGCACTTCCGCAAGGGCTCGCCGATCATGGTGGAGGGCGAGCTAGTGCTGGACCAGTGGGACGACAGCAAGACCGGCGAGAAGCGAAGCAAGCACAAGTTGAACGTGGGAAGGTTCTACTTCCTGCTGTCCGACGGCACGCGTTCGCAGCCGGAGGGTGAAGGGGACGAGGCACCGTCGCGCGGCACGGCCGGGGATGTTCCGTTCTAGTGGCCTGGCTTAGAACGTTCTTCCTGATGCTGTACGTGGCGTCGGTGGTGCTTGCATTCGGGCTGTTGGTGGCGCGGAGACAACGATGAGCATGAAGCTGAATCGGGCGGACATGGTGCGGCTGTGCGTGGCCGAGCTGCGCGAGCAGATCGACGGCGAGGGCGGGCGCGCGGCGGCCGCGGAGGTGGCGGCACGGCGGGCGTTCGAAAGCGTGATGCGCGAGGGCATCCTGCGCGAGCCCGAGCTGCTGCGTAGCGTGGCGTCGCTGTGCGGGTCCAGCGTGGACCGGTTCGTGGTAGACGTGAACCTGGAGCCCACGGACGACATGCTGGAGCTTGCGGGCGGGCAGCCCCTGTTCGTGAACGTTACCCTGCGCGATGACGAACCATGGGCGGCACGGATCATGCTGAAGTTCGTGTGCCGGGCGGACGACGCGGCGCTGGGGGCCTGGTTTGCGGCAGTGCGTAGACGGAAAGCGGCCTGGGCCCGTAGCCAGAAACTGGCGGCGCTGTCCGACGAGGCGCGCGTGATGGCCGTGGAGAAGGTGCTGGCGGAAAGCGCGGACGGACAGCGGATCATGTCGCTGCTGCCTGGCCTGGCCAAACGGGTGGCCCTGGACGTGGGGGTGGATGCTGGCTAGAATTGGGGCATGCGCGTGTTCCGTGCTGTCCTGATCGGCCTGTGTCTTTCCCTGGTGCTCTGGCTACTGCTGGGGCTTTTCGTGGTGTGCCTGCTATGCAACCGATGATCCGTGAGCTGTTGTCTTCGAAGAAGTTCGTTGTGTCTCTGCTGGGCGTGGTGGTCATGGTGGCTGTGAAGCTGCTGGGCCTGCCCGAGGCAAAGGCGGACGAGCTGATGGTGATGGCGTCCCCGTTCGTGGCCTACGTGGTGGGCCAGGGCATGGCGGACCTGGGCAAGGAACGAGCGAAGGTCGAAAAACTATGAACGAAGTGCGAGTGCGTGGTGTCAACCGAATCGTTGCGGCGTCGATGTTGTTGCTGGTGGCGCTGTTCGCGTGCACCGGCGTGACGGCGCGGAAGGACGTGCTGCTGCCGCGGATGGCGCCGGTGTTCACGAAGATCGAACCCGACGTGGAGCGCGGGTTGCGGGTCCGGCAGATGGAGGGCACGGACGCGGCGCTGGTGCGCGTGCTGGTGTCCGACGTTCGCGGCGCGCTGGAGCGCGGGGACCGGGAGCTGTTGCGGGAACTGTCCTGGCCTTTGCTGGCCCAGCTTGCCATGGAGGGGATCCAGGACGGTGTACTGGCGGGCGAAGTATCGGCCGAGCTGGCGGAGGCGAAGCTGGAGCGGCTGCGGATCTTCGGCGAGGCGTGGGAACGGGCCACTTCCCGATGATCGTGCAGCGGTTCGACGACTTCGAAGAACAGCGGCATGGCGGCGGCGACATGGTTGCGGAGCTATTGCGCGAGAAGCGCAGCGAGCTGGAGCTGGTGCGGCTGGAACTGATCCGGCGAAGCGTCGAGCTAGAGCAGCGGGCGCTATGGTGGCGTCTGCTGGCTGGCGCGGTGGGCTTCGCCCTGGGCTACATTGCGGGAGTTTGCGGATGATCACGGACCTGATGGACACGGTGCGGGCGGCGGCGAAGAGGCTGGGCAAGAACCTTGCGGGGGACCTGCCCGAGGTGGCTGGGTACGCTGCCGAGCGGATGGAGCGGCTGTCGCGTTCGTTCGGCAAACCGGACTTCGCGGAGGTGGCCGACGTGGAGCGCGACAACGTGGCCCTGAAGCTGGGCATTGCCGCGGTGGACGCGGCCGATGCCGCCGACCGCGAGCTGCTGGGCGTGCTGGGTGGAGCCCTGACCATGGGGGCCCGGGCCCTGTTCTGGATGCCGTAGCTTGCGCGAGAGAATAGGAGCCTGTATCCTTTCCCCTACGGGTGCGGGTTCGGGGCCGGCGGCGTTGCATGGGCGCCGTCGGCCCATTTTCTAAGACATGGAAACGTTCTGGAAGAAGGTTCGCCGCGGTGCTCCGATGGAGTGCTGGCCCTGGACGGCTGGCACAACGTCGGAGGGTTACGGGCACCACAAGATTCGCGGCAGGTGGTGGCGGGCACATAGACTGGCCTACTTCCTGCTGCGGAAAGAGCTGCCGCCACTGCTTCGGCATTCGTGCAACAATCCCCGGTGTTGCAACCCTGAGCACCTGGTTCCTGGAACGGCTGCGGAAAACGCGGCAGACATGGTGCGAGCTGGCCGACAGAGAACCGGTCTGAAGCCCTGGCGGTTGACAATCGACGACGCAAGAGCTATCCGACGGCTCCACGGACTACTGACGCACGACGAGCTGGCTGCGCTCTTCAACAAGACCCGTTCGGGAATCCGAAAGATTGTTCGAGGGGACAGCCTGCCAGGCTAGACATGGCCGTACAGGTTGTGGAGATGCCGTCCGACTACGCGCGGGCGCACGGTGGTGCGCTGCGGGTTCTCGTCTGCACGGTGTGCCTGATGCGCCTGTGGTGCGCTCCGTGGGTGGTGGGCACGGAGTTCCTGGCACGGCAGTATCAGTTCGAGAAAGCGCACAAGAGCTGCCGCTAAAGTTGTGTGCTCTGGCGTCCGATCATGGGTGTGGAGGCAACAACCATGATGAACAACGGATACGTGGACTGGAACCGGGTGCAGGAGATGCAGGACGAGATGGGCGCGGAGCTGGGTGACCCCCGACGCTGCGCGATTCACGGCGAGGTTACGTCGTCCCCCTGCGGCCAGTTCGATGCACCCTGCGGGCGCTGCGAGGCCGAAATGGACGACTACGGGGAAGAGCTGGCCGCCCTGGATCGGCCGCCGGTGGTGCTGGTGGAGGCCCCGCGGCGGGTGCTGGGCGCCGGCCCGGACTACGACCTGCCTTTCTGAAATTCCGAAGGCCGTGCTAAAGTTGTGGTAGACTTCGGCCGACAATAGGGTGGAGGCACGATGAACACGGAACAACGGAACGACCTGGCGGCCCTTCTCATGGTGTTGCGGAACGAGGGGCGGACGCTGCTGCCCACGATGGTGGCGCTGCACGAAGACCTTTGCATGCAACAGCGTGCGGCGCTGGAGCGCGTGTGCAAGCTGGAAGCGGAGCTGGCCGAGCTGTCGGCGCAGGACCCCCGGGAGGGTGGACACTTCGAACTGCACCTGCGCGCGAGCGTCGAGCTTTCGCCCAGGATCCGCAAGTGGCTGAAAGTCATCGGCGGCAGTTACACGGAGTGCCGTGGGCACCACGAAGTTCGGTTTGTCAAGATCCCGAACCTGGGCGACACGTTCAACACGCTGGGCGTGGCGGCCGAGCTGCTGAACAAGAACAGCCTGGAGTGGAACGGCAAGCGCAGGGCTTCGGTGTGTATCCTGCGCACCGGCGCGGACGTGCACATGCGGGAAACCACCTGGACCGTGGAGCGGCTGGCGGAGAAGATGCTGGCCGCCAACAAGGTGGCGCTGGCCAACAGGATCCGCGAGAAGCGCGCGGCCCTGGAAGATGCGCGGAGGGCGCTGTAGTGCTGAGCTACTACGAGCTGCACGTTACGTTCGTGGATCCGAACTTCACCAACGAGCCGGACAACAGCCGAAGCTGGGTTTCGAGGGAACCGAAGATTCGAGGGTGGAAGTTCTCGCGCATCGATGGGGACCCGACGCTGGGCGCGGGGGTGAAGAGCTACCTGACGCGGCAGTACCCCGCGCGGTTGCCGATGGCGGAGGTGGTGGGGCACCTGGAGTTCTGTGCGAGGAAGCTGCACGAGCTGGGATACCGGGTTCTGCGCCAGAAGGTGGAGCTGGTGCTGTACGACAAACGGAGCAAGGCATGAAGCTGCGCGGCAAGTGCGTGAAGGTGTATCGCAATCTGCGGAAGGGCTGCTACAGCGTGATGTTCCGAGGCCGGGTAGTGGCGCACGTTCACCGGATCTGCCTGGGCATGGTGGAGTTCCGGGTGAACGAGAAGGGGCGCCAGCGGGTCCTGGCGGAGTGCCGTAAGAACGTGCACGCGTTCGTGGTGGGCATGGTCGTGGATGACGTGGAGACGGATGGCCCGCCCGGGTGGGCGTGGGTGACAATTCGGTACAACCCGTACCGAGGGCCGAAGTTCTACCGGGCTGCGGACGGCCAGGCTGTGGCTGGTGCACAGATGGTGCGGCTGGGCGATTCAGGGATCATGGCCTACGGGCTGCGGATCGAGGCTGGGCGATGAAGACGGTGCCCCTGGGTGCGGAGTGGATCGGGCCGTGGGCGAAGTGTCCGGACGGGTGGGTGGTAGTGACCCGCCGGCAGGCCGTCGAACTGCGGCGGAAAATGACGGCCCGGATGCTGTGCACGCTGTGGCAACCGTTGCGGCCTCGGAAGGCCCGGGACGGGACACTGGTGCAGCAGCGGGCGGAATTCCTGTTCATGGCGCGGCCCGAGGACCTGCGATCGGCTGGGCTTCCCGAGAATGGAAGAGGGTGGGGACGGAGGAAGAAAGCATGAAGACACCGCTGGGTTCGACATGGTTAGGGGTAGGGACAGAGTGCCCTGGAGGGATGGTGCCTGTGGTGCGGAAGATGGCGGCCGAGCTGCGGCGCCGGGATCCGTGGGCGGCCATCGGGTGCAAGCTGGAGCGGGCGCAGAATCCGGGCACGCGGCGCGGGTGTGTCCTGAACAATCTACCGGGCTGGCTGTTCTTCGCGTGGCCTTCGGACCTGCGGCAGGTGGGGCTGGCTGTTCCAACCCTTCCACAGTCTGCCAATCCCTGAAAGGTGGGGGTTGGCATCGTAACCCGTTGTGGCACAAAGCCCGGAACAGGTTGCCGAGGGCTACCACCCCTCTGAATCAGTCGCCCATGTTTCCAACCCTTCCCCCTGCCTTACCTATCTTTCTTAGAGAGAGAGAAGGGTAGTATGGAAGGGTTGGCACGTACTACGGGTATTGCGATGACACGGGCAGATGCCGAGTGACACCCTAACAAATAGTAGGGTTGGCAAAACGTGGAAGGGGTGGCTGACCGGGCGCGAAGGGACGGCCGGACGAGGGGGTTGACACGTGGCACAACTGTTGCGAAACTTCGCGAGTCATGCCTGACCTGCCGGCCAACCCCAGCCCCCAACCATTGGGGCCGAGACACAACCGTACCGTGTGGAATCCCGAGGTGCGGGCGTCGTTCCTGCTGGCGCTGCAACGGTCGGGCTCCGTCAACGCGGCGGCCGCAGCGGTGGGCATCTACGAAAGTGTGGTGCGCTACCACCGCGACCATGACGAAGAGTTCGCGGCGGAATGCAAGCGAGCCATGGACCTGCTGGCCGAAGAGCTGATGGGCGTCGTGCGGGAACATGCTGTGCGCGGTGTGATCACGAAGGAAGTTCGCAACGACACGGGAGCTGTTGTTGTGCGCGAGCGTCGGTACAGCGAGCGACTTCTGCTCGCGTGGCTGCGCAAGCAAGAGTCAGGGAGCTGGACCGAGCGCGTGGCTGTGGACCAGAAGCACAGCGGCACGGTGGAGCACAAGCACAGCGGGCGCATCGAGGTGGAACACTACACACCCGAGCAGCGGCGAAAGGCGCGCGAGTTCCTGGCTTCGTTCGAAGTGGTGGCCGATGGAAGCTGAGCGTATCGCGATGCTGTGCGACGAGCTGCTACGGCGCGGTGTGCCGCACGAGCTGGTGGGCGCGATCACGGCCTGGCTGAGCAACAACGCGGGACATCCGAGCCAGGGCTGGACCTGGGCCGCGCATGTCTACACCACACGCTGGGACGAGAACGGCACGGCGAAGATCCGCTGCAAGCACTGCGGCAAGGCCTACTCTTTCGACGAGCCTATCGGCCTGATCGGCGGCCGCGGGTGCCCGGGACCGGCCAGCATGGAGCGGTGCACGTGACGGACGAGGTGCGCGACTGCTGCCAGACGCATGCGCCGCAGCCCTTGCAGCGGATGTACTGCTGCGAGACTTGCCACAGCAAGCGTTGCCCACATGCGCGCAACTGCGAAGACCTGTGCGAAACAGTTCGCTGCTACTACAAGCGTCATCACCAGCCGTGCGACTGTGCGGGCATGGGTGGTGACCGGTGAAGTTCGACGCGGCCGCGGAGCTGGCGAAGATGCAGGCGGACCCGATGAAGGCCCGCTGCGAGCTTGCGCTGATCGACTACACCGAACAAGCGTGGCACGTGCTGGAGCCGGGCACGAAGTTCCAACGCGGTAGGGCCGTGGAAGCGATTGCGGAGCACCTGCAAGCGGTGACCGAAGGACAGATCCGCAAGCTGCTGATAAACGTTCCGCCTGGATGTACGAAGAGCTGGATGACGTGCGTGGCCTGGCCGACGTGGGAGTGGGGCCCGCGCGGGCTCGCGCACCATCGGTTCATCGGCGCGAGCTACGAGCAGGGCCTGAGCATCCGCGACGCAGTGCGAAGCCGCGACCTTGTGCGCAGCGAGTGGTATCAGGCGCGGTGGCCGCTCGCGTTCAAGGACGACCAGGACCAGAAGACGTACTACGAGAACACGAACACGGGTTGGCGTTTCTCGTCTTCGGTGCGCGCGAGCCTGACGGGCTACCGCGGAGACCGAATCCTGATCGACGACCCGCACAGCGTGAAGGGCGCCGAGTCCGATGCGGAGCGCGAAGAGTCCCTGCGCTGGTTCGCGGAGACGCTGCCCACACGATTGAACAAGGCCAACGAATCGGCCATAGTGGTGATCATGCAGCGGCTGCACCAGCGCGACATCGCGGGCCTGATCCTGGAAGAGCTGGGCGAAGACTGGGTGCACCTGTGTCTGCCGATGGAGTACGAGAAGGACCGACACTGCGCTACGCGTGTGGTCATGCCGAAGGGCAACACGTTCGCGGACTGGCGCACCGAGGACGGGGAACTGTTGTGGCCCGAGCGGTTCCCGCGCAACGCAGTGGACGAGCTGAAGACGCAGCTACGTGCGTGGGGCGGCAGCTACGCGGAGGCAGCACAGCTACAGCAGCGGCCGGCACCGCGCGAAGGAAACCTGTTCAAGGTGGACAAGGTGCAGTTCCTGGATGCTCCGCCTGCAAACGTTGTGCGCGTATGTCGTGGGTGGGACTTCGCGGCAACGAGCAGAAAGAAGAACCCCCGCGCGGCCTACTCCGCGGGCGCGAAGCTGGGCATGACGGCCGACGGCAAGGTGATCATCCTGGACTGCCGGCGTGTGCAGGCGGGCCCGGGCGAGGTGAAGACCTTCGTGCGTAGTGCGGCCGACCAGGACGGGCGCATGGTGCGCATCAGCATCCCGCAGGACCCTGGCCAGGCCGGCGTGGCGCAGGTGGCGGACTACGCAAAGGACTTCCACGGATTCCTGTTGACGAGCAGCCCCGAGGCCGGTGAGAAGGCGCAACGGGCCCTGCCCCTGGCGGCGCAGATGGAGAACGGTAACGTGTACATCGTGCGCGGCCCCTGGAACGATGCCTACCTGGCCGAGCTGCGCCTGTTCCCGAACAGCGACTACAAAGACCAGGCCGACGCAACCAGCCGGGCCTATGCCGAGCTGCTGAACATGGCCCCCGCGCAGGGCCCTCGTGTGCCTGCCACCTTGTTGATGCGAGACTAACCTGGTAGGATCGCCACCCCCATGGACACCCCCGAAGTTGTGAAGGCAGTGAACGACGACCCGGAAGGCCGGCGTCCAGACATCGAGCCGGCCCCGTTGCGTCCGATGCGCGAGGTGGGCACGTCTGGAACGGCCATCTACGCGGGTCACATCGTATCGAGCGAACGCGAGCCTTCCCTGGTCGGCACGGAACGGTATCGCACGTTCGGGCAACTGCTGGCCAACGTCACCATTGTGTCCGCTGGTGTTCGGTTCTTCCTGAATCTCGTGAGTGCGGCGAAGTGGAAAGCCGAGCCACCGAAGGACAGTGGAACGGAGGGCGAAGAGCTGGCGGAGCGCGTGGAGACGATGCTGAACGGAATGGAAACGTCCTGGCATCGAGTCGTGCGCAAGGCGGCCATGTACCGCTTTTACGGATTCGCGACGCTCGAATGGACGATGCGTCGGAACAAGGAAGACGGCAGCGTAGAGCTGCGCGACGTGGAGAACAGACCACAGGCGACGATCCAGCGGTGGGACACGGACCCGGAGACGGGGAAGGTGATCGGCGCGCTACAGACCAGTCCGCAGACGGGCAAGGAAGTGAACATCCCGCGCGAAAAGCTGGTCTACCTGGTGGACGACAGCCTGACCGACAGCCCCGAGGGCCTGGGCCTGTTGCGGCACATCGTGCAGGCAGCGCAGCGGCTGCAAGTGTACGAGAAGCTGGAGGGCTTCGGCTACGAGGGCAACATGAAGGGCATTCCGCTCTTGCGCGTGCCCATGCGCGAGCTGCTGAACGAGGTGGCGGCCGGCACGCTGAAGAAGGAAGACATGCAGGCCCTTATGAAGCCGTTCCGCGACATGATGGAGAACCACGTGCGGAACCCGATGCTTGCGCTGATGATCGATTCCGAAACGTACGCCACAAAGGACGCATCGGCCAACCCGAGCCCGGTGAAGAAGTGGGACGCGGAGCTGATGGAGGGCGGCCAGTACAGTCTGGAGGAAGTGGCGCGGGCTATCGAGCGCATCACGATGGAGATTGCGCGCGTGCTGGGCGTCGAACACCTGCTGCTCGGAAGCCAGACTACGAGCAACGGCAGCTATGCGTTGTCGAAGGACAAAAGCAACAACTTCGGGCTGATCGTGGACAGCACCCTGAAAGAGCTGCGCGAAGCGATGAAGCGCGACCTGCTGGGCCCGCTGTGGAAGCTGAACGGGTGGGACGAAGACCTGATGCCCGAGCTGGTGACCGACACGAACGTTACGCGCGACGTGGAGTCCCTTACCGCAGCAATTCGCGACCTGTCCGCGGCCGGCGTCGTGCTGGACCGCGAGGACGAGGCCGTGGCCGAGCTGTTCAACCTGCTGGGCCTTCCGCGCCTGGTCGGGCAGATCCTGACGGATCCCAACATGCAACTGGCGGGCAACACCCCCGAAGATCCAACCGCGCCTGGTGAAGACGGCGGCGAAGAGGATCCTGCCGACAGCGAACCCGTGGACGAGAACATGGCGAAGCAGCGGCGCGGCGTGCTGGCCCTGGCCATGCTGCAACGGTGGGAGTCTGTGCTGAAGGTTCTACCGAGCCCGAGCGCGGACGAGGACCGCAAGGCATTCATCTCCCGATTCATGGGCGATGCGAAGGCGAACGAAGAATTCCCCGACGCGAAGCAGCGCGCAGCGGTGGCGAACCAGAAGTGGCAAGCGAGGAACAAATGAACGAGAAGCAAGCAATCCAGGGCCGAATCGTCATCGTGCTGACGAACGAGAAGACCGGCGAGAAGCGCACGCACGTTTCGAAGAACATCGTGACGAACGCGGGCGACCTGTTCTACGCCGAGCGCGGCGTGGACACAGCGATTCCAACCAACTTCACCAACGGCTCGGGCGTCTTCGACGGGATCATGGAGCTGTACAACGGCGCGAGCGCGGCCCCGGCGAAGGGCAACAACCGCAGCAACCTGGCGGGCCTGGTCACGGGAAGTGCGAAGGCCATGGACAGCACCTATCCGAAGGTGAACGACAGCGACCCGGACAACACGGGCGCCGGCACGGATAAGGTGACGTACCGAGTCAGCTACACCACGAGCGAAGCGAACGCTACGGGAATCGCGGACGTTATCCTTACGAACCCGAGCCCGGGCGCGAGCGAAGCCCTGCTGATGCACGCGGAGTTCACGCCGTTCGACAAGACGAGCAGCGACACCCTGAAGGTGTTCGTGAATCACGAGATGAACGGGGTGTGATTCCCCCATGTGGACCATCCCCGACAAAGGCGAGGGGCAGAACGACATTCAGTCAATCTGCTTCCAGGAGTACCTAGAAGCCCTGGTGGCTGGCATCGACGGGCAGGATTGCGTCCTGAAAGGATGCGACTGCACCGCGCAGGGCAGCCCCGACATGACGGTGGCTGTCGCGAAGGGCGCCGTCTTGACGAACGGAGTGCTGAAGCCTGTAACGGCGGGCAACGTCACCATCGGCACGGCGGACGGTAGCAACCCGCGCCTGGATCTGATCGTGGTGAACAGCAGCGGCACGAAGTCCGTGCGAGCTGGCACTGCGGCATCGAGCCCGAAGCCACCTGCGCGCACAGCCAACGATGTGGTACTGGCTGTGGTCTACGTGCCTGCGAGCGATACAACCATTTCATCGGCGCAGATCGTGGACATGCGCGTGATGCGCACGCGTGGCCCGCTGGTGCTTTACAAGACGACCACGGCGGAGACGACGAACAACACGTCTGCGGCCGTCAATATTCTCGACAAGACGAACAGCGGCGTGGTGATCCCGTCCGGGCTCTTCACGGCCGGCCGTGTCCTGCGCGTGTGCATTGGCGGGAATCTGCTGCTCAACAGCGGTACGCCAACCCTGACCCTAACGGTGATCTTTGGCGGCACAACGATGTACGCTAACGCGTCTGTCGCTTCTGTGGCCGACGCAGATAGATCGGCATGGTTCCTGGAGCTACTTGTGGTAGCACAGGGAAACTCTGATCAAGCCCTGACGGGCTCATTGCAACTACAGCCTCTTGATGCGGCGCGAGTAGCAGCAACCACAGGAATCGGTGACTTGAAGTTCGCCAACACTTCAAACCGCTTGGGCTCTGTTCCCTTCTCGGGATCCGCAGCGGTAGATTCGGACGCGGCGGATAGAACCTTGCAGGTGCAGTTCACGATGAACGTAGCTAACGCAGCGGACGAGATTGTGGTGGAGGGCGCCACCGTGGAGCTGCTGTAGTGGTTGGATTCGTCATAGGATCCAGCACCAGCTATATCGGCGAAGCCGAAGTAGGTTCGGACACGCCACCGGGTGGCGGCGCTGCGCTCGTCACGGTGGTGAACGAGACGGAGCAACTGAACGAAGCGGCTACCCGACGCAGCGGACAGACGCGCATCGTGTCCGAGGTGGAGCAGATCCCTGAGACGGATCCGCGAGCGCGCACGCTAGCCAGGATCCTGTCCGAGCAAGAGCAGATCCCCGAAGCCATCGTACGCCCGCGCGTGATGGCGCGCGTGTTGTCCGAGGTGGAGCAGATCCCCGAGACGGCCCTACGCCCCCGCGCACTAAGCCGGCTCCAGAACGAGCAAGAGCAGATCCCCGAAGCTGCGAGCCAGGTACGCGGGCTCGTCCGAATTGCCAGCGAGGTGCAGCAGGTGGTGGAGGCCACGAGAGTGGTGACCGGCCGGCGTCTGGTGGTGAACGAGTCGGAGTCCATCGTGGAGACCACCGCGGAGGCCATAGCGTCCCTGCTGGTCAAGGTGATCGGAGAATCTGTTTCCCTTGTTGAGACGACCCTACAGCCCCGCGCGCTGCGCCGGATCCTGAACGAAGTGGAGCAGATGCCCGAGACGGTGGCGCGCGTGATGACCCTCCGCCGTGTAGTGGACGAGCTGCAAGCCATTGCCGAGCAAGCCAACCGCGCGGCCACGATGCGCCGTGTGGTGAACGAGCAGGAACAAGCGGCCGAAGCCCTGGCTACGATCCGCGGGCTGGTCCGGCTGATCAACGACGTGGAGGCCATGTCGGAGACCCGGCAGGCCTTCATCATCTCGCCCCTTTCCGGGCCCATCGAGGTGATCGGCGTACCCCTGTCCGCTTCGGTGGTAGTGGCGACCCTTTCCAGCAGCCAGGCCACAATCCCCCTAGCCAACAGCCAGGCGCGAGTGGGGACTGGCGCAACGCAGGCGAACGCGGTAGGATCTTCGACGCGGGCCACGGCTACGCTGGCCGCGTCTTCCATCAACGTAGGAACGTAACGTGGCGAACCTGAACCTGCTACCTGCCGCCATCGACATAGCCGTTACACGCGGTGACACGCTGGCGTTTACCTTCGCCGTGAAGGATAGCGCGGGCGCGGCGCAGAACATCACGGGCTTCTCGTTCCTGCTGACGGTGGATCCGAACGAGGACCCGACCACATCGGTGGCCAACCTGTTCCAACTTTCGGGCACCATCACGGACGCCCCGGGCGGCATCGTGTCCTTCTCGATGAGCAGCCTACAGGCGGACCAGACCCCGAACGTGTACTACTACGACGTGCAGATGACGGACGGCGGCGGCAAGATCCGCACGATTGCAAAAGGCAAGTTCGAGTTCCGCCAGGACATCACGAAGTAAGGCATAGTCATGGGGCAAGTTTCCACAGTAACCATCGGTTCGACGAACTACAGCGTGTACGCGCTGACGGCGGACCCTGTTGCGGACGCAAACGGCTACTTCGCTGCACGGCTGGGCGCTGCTGTCTGGACCGCGGCGGACACGACGACGAAGAAGCAGGCGCTGGTGTCTGCCGTGCGCATGATCGATCGGCGCGCAACGTTCACTGGCACGAAGACGGTGGCGAACCAGCCGCTGGAGTGGCCGCGCAACAGCGCAACCAACTGCGGCGAAGCTGTGCCCGATGGCACGATTCCTGACGACATCGTGCTGGCCGAATTCGAGATGGCGCTGGCCCTGCTGGAGAACGAGGCCGTGCAGGACACGCAGAACGTCGGCAGCAACATCAAGCGAGCGAAGGCCGGCAGCGCAGAAGTGGAATACTTCGTTCCGACGATCGGCACGACGGCTGCAACGCAGTTCCCCACACCGGTGCAAGAGCTGCTGCAATGCTACCTGGATAGTGCAACCGCGCGGCTGCTGGCCGGCCCGCAGGTTACGGGCATCAACCCTGACTGCTGCAACCAGCGAAGCACCTTCGACGAGTGCAACCCGTTCGGGCTGAACGGAGGCCTGTGATCAACGTATCTATCTACTCCGTGGACGGCGTGCAGAAATTCGTTGTCCACGAGGGCGACGAGTCGGAAAACGTTCGCGACGTTACCGATTCGTACGAGGTTCGGGCCCTTGTCGTGGAAGACGATCAGGGCTACGTCAACGGCTACCACATCGGCAAGCGCACGACCCGGAACCCCAGCGGCGCGGAGCTGTAACCATGGGCAACCCACTGTTCGGTGTCAACATCAGCGGCATCATCGCGGGAGCCATCGGCCCCGGCGTGCTGCCGGCCACCCTCACGAAGTCTACCCCGGGCACGCGCACACCAGGTGCGCTGACGGCGGGCACGAATCCTACGACGGCGGACTACTCCTGCCGCGGGTTCATCGATCGGCAGCGCGTGCGGTTCTCGAATGGCACGCTGGTCCGAGCGGGCCGCAAAGTCATCGTGCTGATCGGGGACACCATCGCAGGTGGCACCATCGCACCCGAGCCAGGTGACCGAATCATGATCGAAGGCGCCACCTACACCATTTCCGAGGACGCAACAATCGACCGAGACCCTGCCGGCGCCACGTACACGTGCGAGGTAGCGGCGCGATGACTCCCGACGACGTGCGGGCCCTGGCCGAGAGTTCCGAACCCCGGCTGGGTGTGGCCTGGGCTACGGTAGTCACGGCCATGCGCGACACGCACACGTTGACGAGGCTGGCCCAGCTACTGGCGGCGGGACGGTTGGAGGATGCAACGGAAGCGGTGCTGCGCCAGGCCCGCAGGTTCCCGCCCGCGTGGGCGCGCGAGTTCGCCCGCGCGGGAGAGGCCACGGCCGAAGACATCGCGGCGGCCCTGTCGAACGTGGCCCGCGGCGAAGTGGTGCTGGACTTCGACATGGTGCACCAGGACGCGGTGAACGCCATTCAGCAGAACCGGCTCCGCCTGGTGCGCGAGATCACCGAGGCCCAGCGGCGCGCAATCCGCGAGGCCATCACCGAGGGAGTGCGGCGCGGGGACAACCCCATCGCGCAGGCTCGCAACTTCCGCGACAGCTTGGGGCTGACCGAACGCCAGGTCCGCGCGGTGAACAACTACCGGCGGCTGCTGGAGCAGAACAACCCCGAGGCGTTGGAACGTGCACTGCGGGACCGTCGGTTCGATCGCTCTGTGGCCCGAGCCCTGGAAGACGGGACGCCCCTTACGCGGCGGCAGATCGACAACATGGTGGCGCGCTACCGCGAGCGATACCTGAAGTATCGTACCGAGGTGATCGCACGGACGGAGGCGCTGCGCTCTGCGCATGAAGGCACCTTCTCCATGTTCCGCCAGGCTATCGCGGACGGCAGCCTGTCCGACCAGTCCCTGACGCGAGAGTGGAACACCGCGGGAGACGAACGCGTACGCACGTTCGAATCCACCGGCGGCAAGACCAGCCACGCCAGCATGCACGGCCAGGTAGTGCAGGGAATGTCCGAGCCGTTCATCAGCGGCGGCGGGAACGCCCTGCTGTATCCCGGGGACCCTTCCGCCCCAGGCGAAGACACGATACAGTGCAGGTGCGCGGTAGGTGTCCGCATGTCCGCGGTTAGCGGGCCGGTCCTGTCCGCGCAGGTGGTGCAATGAGTTCCCGCAGCGTATTCCTACTCGGGCCCGGCACGGCCGGCGAAGCCTGCGCGCGGATTCGATCCGACACGGAGGCGCTGCAAGTCTACGTTGTGAACCCCGGCGGCGGTTCGGGCGGAGACGTGAACCTGGCCCAGTACGGCGGCGTGGCCGTGGGCGCCGGCAATGCGCTGCACGTACAGCCGGGCACCGGCGCTGTGTTCGTCGTGGCGGACGGCGGCGGCAGCCTGACCGTGGACGGCACGGTGACTGCGAATCAAGGTGGATCGTGGCTTGTAGACGTAGTGAGCGTGATTCCAGGCACGGACCCGGATCAGCTTGGGAAGGCTTCCGGGGACCTATTTGTTGCCGGTGCAACAGGCGTTGCCTTCTATGGTATCGACCTGACAACCGCGCAGTGGAACCCGATTGCCCTGAACAACACGCGACTTGCCATCAACCTGGATGATGGCAGCGGAACAGCACAGTTCCTGAGCGTGCAACGGGCCACGGACACCTACAACGCGGCCGCCGACGGGGGCGCTGTTGTGGCCGCGCGAGTGGACACGAGCACGCCGAGCCTGGCCACGGACACCTGGGACTTCCTGCGCCTGACTGCTGCCGGACGACTGAAGACGGACGTTGTGGGCACGGTTTCGATCACCACGGGTACGGCCGCGGGCGACCTGGGCAAGGCCGAAGACGCCGTGCACGCATCGGGCGACACGGGAGTGATGGCGCTGGCCGTGCGCCAGGATTCTGTTGCGGCCCTCGCCGCGAACGGCGACTACATCCCGCTGTCCGTCAACGCCACGGGACACTTGCGAATCGAGGCAAGCGGTTCGGGCGTTACGAACCTAGGCAAGGCGGCCGGCGCATCCTACACCTTCGGCGGCGAAGTAGGCACGGCCATGATGACGCTGGACCAGGGCACGCTGACGTGGCAGCCCGTCTTGTCGAATGGCAACGTCTTGCAGGTCGGCGGTAACGTCGTGGCCACCGCGGTGACTCCAGGCACCGGCGCTACGAACCTGGGCAAAGCCGAAGACGCCGTGCACGCCACGGGAGACGTGGGCGTGATGGCGCTGGCCGTGCGCAACGATTCGGGCGCAGTGTTGGCTGGAGCCACTGGCGACTATATCCCGCTGACCACGAACAGCGTAGGTGCCCTGCGCGTTTTCGTTTCGTCCGGCTCGATAGACGTAAGTAGTGTCGTCCCCGGTGTTGGCCAGTCGAACCTGGGCAAGGAAACGGAGAGTACACCGTACGCAGCAGGTGATACAGGCGTCGCCATGCTGTGCGTGCGCGGTAGCGACAGTGTTTACCTTCCACCGCTGCTGAACAATTCTCAGCACCTGGTCGTGTCGGTGAACGATGCGAACGTGTCGTCTGTGATTCCCGGCACCGGCGCCACGAACCTAGGCAAGGCCGAGGACAATGCGCACGTGTCGGGAGACACCGGCGTGATGATGCTGGCCGTGCGGCAAGACGTGCCTGCGGCGCTGGCTGGCACGACCGGCGACTACGCACCCCTGAGCCTGGATGCGCTCGGGCGCGTGCGCGTAATCCAGGACGGCGGCAAGATCACGTACCGCGCTTCGACCACGGCCCCATTCTCTGCGGCCGCGGGTGCGGCTATGTTCTTCGTCATTGCGGGCAGCAGCACGAAGACGGTTGTTGTGCAGCGCATCCGAGTCAGCGGCATGCGCCTGACCACTGCGGCGTACCAGTCGATCGTCTGCGAGCGATGGTCCACGGCCCCGACCGGCGGCACGAGCACTGCCCTGACGAAGATTCCGAACGACGCAAACGACGCGGCGGCCACGGCAAACCTGGTGCAGGTGTACACGGCGGCCCCGACGGAGGGCACCCTGGTGGGCGCCATCGGGAACGTCAGCTACACTGCGCAGTCCACCACGGTATCGGCGGCCGCGCTGCCCTCCAGTCTGGAATGGAGATTCCAGAACAGCGACGGGAAGGGAGAGGTATTGCGCGGAACAGCGCAATGCATTAGCCTTGCGTTCGACGCAGCCCCCGCAACGGCAACCACTATGAGCATCGAAGTTGAGTGGACCGAAGAGTAACCCGAACCCGAACCATGACACAGCAACAAAAGCAGATCCTGATTCCCGCAGCGTTCGCACAAGAGCTGTGCGAGTACTTGCAAACCCGGCCCTACAAGGAAGTGGCCGACCTGATCCAGCGGCTGATTCGCTCGCCCTTCGCAAGCATCGTGCCCGCTCCAACCCCTGAAGAGAAGAAGCCAGAATGATCGCAACCCACAACATCGACGTGCGCGCGGTGTCCAGCGTGGTGGCAGGTGTCACCACGGTCATCGGTGTGTGCACGTACTCCGGTGCTCCGGCTCGCACGTTTTACTACGCCATTCAGGTGCCGGAGAATTCCGACGCCGGCACAGTCAACAACCTAGAACGCCGAGCCATCGGCCAGGCAACCGACCAGTTCCTGCTGTGGGTGCAGAACGGGAAGCCAACAGGGTAACCACATGAAGACATTCACCACCGCGGCCACCTTCTGCAAGGTGGAGGAATCCCTGGGCCTGATCCTGGGGTACGCCATCGTCTGCAAAGAGAATGGCGAAGACTACTACGACCTGGGCGAGCTGCAAGAGGATGGCAGCCGGATCCACGACCACGTAACCGAAGAGGGCATGCTGAAGGCGGCCGCGCGGTTCATGCAGAACAGCCGGGTGGCGGCCGAGATGCATGCACGTGATGCCGATGGCAACGTGGTCCAGGGCGGCACGGTCGTGTTCTGCTGGCCCATGACCACGGAGATAGCCAAAGCCCTGGGCATGACCGTGGAGAAGACCGGCCTACTGGTGGCCGTCAAGCCAGACGACCCGGAGGCCCTTGCAAAGGCGAGGCGCGGTGAGTATCGTGGTTTCTCCATTGGTGGCAGCCGCGTAGGTTCCGCCGAAGAATTCGTACAGCGATGAGCAAGCCGAAGGACAAGTACCGCGTAATGAAGGACCTGGAGCTGGTGGAGATCAGCCTAGTGGACTTCCCGATGCAGGACCCTGCACGGATCGCGGTGATGAAGCGCGCGGACGTTGTGAAGTCTGTTGCGCTGACGACGCAGGCCGACGGGCACGCGCACAGCATCGTGACGAACAGCATGAGCGGCGGCGAGAATCGCAGCGGCACCACGAGCTGGGACAACGGCCACGCACACCAGTGGATCATGAACGAGGCCGGCGTCATCTACATCGGTGACGCGAACGGACACACGCACGGCCTGGCCGTGTTGGCAAAGCGCGAGTTCTCCGGCGACATGCGCGAGCACATGGCGGACGAAGGTACCGCGATGCCAGACGGTTCGTTCCCCATCGCGAACAAGCAAGACCTGAAGAACGCAATTCAGGCGTTCGGCCGCGCAAAGGACAAGGCTGCGGCTGCGAAGCACATCAAGAGGCGCGCACGCGCGCTAGGACTTTCCGACCTGCTGCCCGAAGAGGGCATGCTGGCAAAGAGCACAACCGAAGACGGCGGGCCCGCTGCCGGCATCGGTCAACTTCCTGCGGGCACAAACCAGACGACCGCCCCGAGCGGCGAGAGAAACAGCATGACCCCTGAGCAACAGGCCGCGCTCCAAAAGGCGGCAGACGATGCGAAGCTGGCCAGCGAGGCCGCGACGCGGCGCGCAGACCGTGCCGAGTCGATCCTGAAGATGAGCACCGAGCAGCGGGCCCACTTCGATACCCTGAACGGTTCGGACCAGGATGCGTTCCTGGCGAAGAGCCCCGAGCAGCGCGAGCTGATCGTGAAGAACCTTCGCGACAGTGATCCTGTCGTGTTCACCTGCGCCGACGGTACGCAGATCCGCAAGAGCGCGGGTCCGCTCATGCTGAAGCTGGCCCAGGACAGCGAGCGCGCGGGCGCGGAGCTGGTGAAGGAACGGGCGCTGCGGAACGTTGCGCGGCTGGAGAAGCGCGCGGCCGACGAGATCCCGAACCTGAACGGCGACGTTGCCACGAAGACGGCCCTACTGGGCGCCGTCGAGAGCATCGCGGACGATGGCGTGCGCGCGAAGGTCACCGAGTCGCTGAAGGCGGCGAGCACCGGCCTGGCGCTGGCGTTCACGCGCAAGGGCACGAGTGCTGCGCCGGCAAGCGGCGAGGGCAAGCGAGCTGGTGAACAGCTTTCCGCGATGGCGGAAGAGTTCGCCCGCACGAACAAGTGCGACCTTTCGAAGGCGTACGAGGCCGTCACTTCGACGGACCAGGGCCGCGAGCTGTACGAGCTGCACCGGCAGGGCAAGTAACCACAACCACCAACCACAAACAGAGAACAAGACATGGCTACTTTTCAAGGGCTCGGACCGATCAACGCGATTGCTGGCGCAGTGGTCCGACTTTACCGATTCGTCCAGCTTCAGAGCACGGGCAAGTACATCGAGGTGGGCGTTGCACAGACGCGCGCCGACGGCGTGGCATGCTCGGCGGGTTCGGCGGACGGCAAGGTGTTCGCCATGCAGCCGCTGAACGGCGTGTGCATGAAGCTGGAAGCCGGTGCGGCCGTCACGCGTGGCGTGCTGGTCGCAAGCGACGCGCAGGGGCGAGTCATCGCCGCTGTGTCGGCCGCGGGCAACTACATCCTGGGCGTAGCAAAGGAAGCTGCGGCCAACGCCGGTGAGATCATCGAGATCCAGCTCGGTCAATACCAGGACGGGTTGACGTAATAGCCAGCCCCCTTCCCCAACTACCCCAACAACTACCAACTGAGGAACAAGACAGATGCCTGTTATCCAACCTGGGCTCGGTGACGTTCACATCGACGGGCCCCTTTCGAACCTTTCGCTGGCTTTCATCCAGCGTCAGGATGTTTTCGTTGCCGACCGCGCGTTTCCGCGCGTGCCGGTGATGAAGGTCTCCGACAAGTTCTACACCTACGACCGCGGCATGTTCAACCGCGACGAAATGCAACTTCGCGCCCCCGGTGCGGAGTCCGCAGGCGTCACCTACACCATCGGCCAGGACTCCTACTCCTGCGATGTGTGGGGACTCCACGTCAACGTTGCGGACCAGATCCGCGCGAACGCCGACAGCCCGATCCAACTGGACCGGGAGGCGACGGAGCTGCTGACCATCAAGGCCCTCATCCGCAGGGAGAAGGCGTGGGCGGCGGACTTCTTCACTACGGGCGTGTGGACCGGTGACCAGACCGGCGTGGCGGCTGCGCCAGGCGCGAACCAGTTCCTGCAATGGAACGATGCGCTGAGCAACCCGATCGAAGACGTGCGGCGTGGCATGACGACCGTGGCCGAGCGTACTGGCTTCCGTCCGAATCGGATGGTGCTGGGCCGCAAGGTCTACGATGCCCTGCTGGATCATCCGGACATGGTGGGCCGTGTCGATCGTGGCCAGACCACGGGTACGGCGCTGGTCATGCGCCAGACCCTCGCAGCTCTGTTCGAGCTGGACGAGATCCTGGTGATGGACGGCATTGTGAACAACGCCATCGAAGGCGCCACGAACAGCCACGCGTTCATCGGTGGCAAGTCCGCGCTGCTGCTCTACACGCCATCGGCCCCGGGCCTCATGGTCCCGTCGGCCGGCTACACGTTCGTGTGGCAGGGCTTGCTGGGTGGTGGTGTGCTCGGCTCGCGCATCAGCCGCTTCCGCATGGAGCACCTGAAGGCCGACCGTCTGGAGATCGAACAGAGCTTCGACCAGAAGAAGGTCATGGCCGATGCTGCGCAGTTCTTCGCGACGGCGGTTGCCTGATCGAAGTGCGCGGGCTACGGCCTGCGCACAGCACTGACGGCGGCGCTGGTGGCCGCCGTCCTACACGGAACACACCCCATGAAAAGACGACACTGGAAGCAGCGGTGGGACCCCAAAGCCCCCCTGATCTTTGTGCGCCGGGTCAGGCTCGGTTTGCCGAGCTGCCCTGTTGCACTGCCCGGGCAGGAAGTGACACCCGAGATTCGGGCGGCACTGGGCACGAGTCCACAGCGGCAGCTTGTTCGGCTGCGGAAGTGGTGGGAGGGTGGTTTCCTGGCCATCAAGGACTGGCAGCCCCCAGGTGAGGACCGGCGGAAGAAGATCGCGGAGTACCGGCGACTTCTGGAAACCGGCATGTCGGAAGCTGGAGCCAGGGCCACAGTCTGGCCGGAACCGACTGTTACCGCAGACTGATGGCCGGCCCGCGCGTACGGGTAGTCGTCACGAGTCTGCACGCGTTCATCGAGCAGATCGTGAAGAAGATCGCCCTGGACATTGTGGCGAATCTCGTACGTGCGCCGGGCGAGGGCGGCACGCCGGTGGACACGGGCTGGGCCCGAGCCAACTGGGTGCCGCGCATCGGCGAGCCGTTTCGAGGGACCGCGGGCACACGCGCGGCCGCGGAGCAGGGCAACGTGTCCTTCGCCGAACAAGGCCAGGGCACGGCGTCGGTGGCCGCGGGTTACAAGCTGGGAATGGGCAAGGTGTTCGTCTCCAACAACGTGCCGTATATCGTGCGCCTGAACGAGGGCAGCAGCCGGCAAGCACCGGCGGGCTTCGTGCAGGCCGCGGTGGCGAAGGCCGTTCGCGAGGACTTGCCCCGAGCCCTGGGTGCACGCTAAGATGGGGCGACCATGACCACGCTGAACCAGGCCCGCGAGCGCATCACGCAACAGTTCCTGGCGGACTGGGGCACGACCACGCCGGTGGACCTGGACAACGAGGCTTTCACCCCGCCGGCTGGGACGGAGTGGGTGCGCATGGTCGTACGCCACGCGTCCAGTTCCCAGGATTCCCTGGGCGGCATCGGCCTGCGAAAGTTCGAACGCGTGGGCTCTGTGCTCGTACAGGTGTTCTCCCCCCTGGACAAGGGGCAGCAGGCCGGAGACAATCTAGCGCACCAGGCCCGAAGCGTGTTCGAGGGCAAGACATTCAACCCCGAGGCTATCCACTTTTTCGCTGTAGCAGTTCGTGACATCGGGGCCAGCGAGGGCTGGCACCAGACTAACGTGGATGCCGCATTCATCTATTACGAGACAAAGTAGCAGGAGCACATGTCGAGAGTTCTTACCAACAACGTCGGGCTTCAGTTCGCCAGGGAATCCACCATCGGCGTACTGCCTGGTTCTCCGCAGTGGCGCACGCTGGAACCCAATTCCATCGGCGCGTATGGCGCGACCATCACGACCGTCGAGCGCAGACCGATCAGCAAGCAACGCGGCCGAAAGAAGGGCACCGTTGTCAACCTGGAGTCCAGCGCAGAGTGGGATGCAGACCTGACGCTGGACAGCGCAACGGACTTCGCCGAAGGGTTCGTGTTCGCTGAGTTCGCGAACAAGGAATTCGACCTGAAGAGCAGCACCGGCACGCTGCCGCCACCGGTGGCGTCGGCCACCACGTGGACGATCGACGCGGCCAGCGCGCTGCTGGCTGGCAAGGTCCAGTTCACGGCAGTGCAGCTTGCCACCCTGCTGTGGGCGAAGGGCTACACCAACGCGGCGAACAACGGGCTGCACGTCATCACGGTGGACCTGGCTACGTCGGGCACGGTCCTGACTGCGGGCGGTTCGTCGCTCGTTACGGAGACGCCTCCGACGAACGCCAGCTTGCAGGTGTGCGGCATCCGAGTCCTGAACGACGCGGACCTGACCCTCACCGTGACTGGAAGCACTGCCACGCTGGTTTCTGGCGCGGCCATTACCAACTGGGCTACGCTCGGGATCTTCCCGGGAATGTATATCCACATCGGCAGCGCAACGAATGCGGGCGCCTTGCAGTTCGGCCTGGGTGCGGGCGGCACGGTTAGCTTCGGCTACGCGCGTGTTACGTCGATCAGCGGCCCCACGCTCAACCTGGACAAGCTGTCCACCACGTTGTCCACCGCGGTGGGTGCGGCGGGCCTGAGCCAGGACGTTCTTTTCGGCCGGTTCCTGCGCAACGTTGCGGTGGATGCCGACGCGGACGACAACCGCTACCTGGAACAAAGCTACCAGTTCGAGGCCGCGTACCCGGACCTGGGCGGCGTGGGAGTGGACGAGTACGAGTACGCCATTGGCAACTTCGCGAATGAATGGGCCATCAACATCCCGCTGATCGAGAAGGCCACGGCCACGTGGAACTTCGTGGGCACGAACAGTGACCCGATCACGAGCACGCGCAAAACGAACGCGTCGGCTGCACGCAATCCGTTGCGCACGACTGCAATCAACACGTCCAGCGACGTGGTGCGCATCACTACCGACCTGGTGTCCAGCCAGTCCGATGTCTGCTTCAAGTCCCTGACGTTCACGCTGGGAAACAACGTCACGCCGGAGAACTGCATCGGCACTCTTGGAGCCAGCTACGTCAACACGGGGCTGTTCGAGGTGAACCTGGACGGACAGATGGCCTTCACGCGCAAAGAGATCGTGAACGCCATCCGCAACAACACCACGGTTACCTTCTCGTGCATCCTGCGCAACCAGGACGGCGCGCTGGTCATCGACATTCCCAGCCTGACGTTCGGCGGCGGAGATCGCGAGTTCCCGCTGGACGCTACGGTGCTGGTGAACATCACGGGGCTTGCATTCAACGACCCCGCTGGTACGATCCCGAACGTGTCCCTGGGCATCAGCGTCTTCGCTGTTGTTCCGTGGGCGTAATCCCGTGGCCTAGTCTCTAGGCCCTTTCTCTGACCCGACCCGCTATGCAATTCGAGCACCTTTCCCGTCTTGACCCCCAGGGCGAAACGTCCTGGCTGGATCTTCCCATGATCGCCCCCGATGCCGCAGTGCAGCTTCGGTTCGCGGGCGAATCGAACGCCCCCTACTACAACGCGATGCTGGCCCGGTCCGGCAAGCGCACGCGTCTGATCGCGGCGCGCGGTCCGTCGGCCATCGACGCGAAGATGATCGCGGAGAACCGCGCCGAGGACCGCGACCTGTTCCCGAAGCATGTGCTGATCGGCTGGCGCGGCATCCGCGACACTGCGGGCCAGCCTGTCGAGTGCACGCTGGAGAACCGCAAGGCCTTCTGCGCGGCGCTGCCGTCCTGGATCTTCGACCAGATCCGGAACCACGCGGGCCAGCCCGAACGGTTCCTGCACCAGGACGAAGAGACCCCGCCGGACAGCGGGGAACTAGCAAAAAACTGACGGACCGTCTGCGCTGGGAGCTGCGTTACGCCCGGGACGGTTGGATGATCGATTCCGGGCAGTACCAGAACAGCACAGGCGGGCTTCCATCCTGGTACCTGGAGCGGCCCGCACACGTGCGCGGGGATGAGTTCTACCTGGTGGCCTTTTGGGAGCTATCCACCGAGCGACAGTACGGCCAGGTCCTGGGCCCGATCCCGCACCACTTCATCGTGGAATACGGCTACCGGAAGAGGCTGGGCCCTGCTATGATCGAAGTCCTGGTGTCTGTCATCCGCGAGCTTGACGAGAAGTTCCTGGAGTGGCAGCGCGAAGAGCAACGGCAGCGCAACAACAGGCCTAAGAAGTAGCGCATGGTGGACTTCCGCATTGACGTGGTGATCGATCCGCGCGGAGCGGTGACGGGTACTACCACGGTCGAAAAGAGCCTGCTGCGGCTGGAGAACAGCGCGGACCGGCTACGACTGGGACTCGGCCGGGCCTTCGCATTCCTTGCCGGCGGCGCCGGAGTTTCTGCGGCTGTGCGCGTGCTGGCCCAGTTCGAACAGTCCATGTCCACCGTGCGCGCAGTCTCGGGCGCCACCGCGGACCAGTTCGACCAGTTGAACAAGGCAGTGCAAGAACTGGGGCTTACCACGCGGTTCAGCGCAGGGCAGGCCGCGGATGCGCTGGGCGACCTGTCCCGAGCGGGCTTCACGGCGGAAGAGTCCATGTCCGCGCTGGGGGATACGCTGCTGCTGGCCCAGGCCGGCGGGCTCGGGCTCGCAGAAGCCGCGGACATTGCAGCGACGACAATCCGAGGGTTCCGTCTGGAAGCGGATCAGATGGGCCGTGTGGCGGACGTGCTGGCGGCCATCGCGAACAAGACGAACACGAGCGTGGGCGAGATGGGCGAGGGCCTGAAGTTCGTCGCCCCGATCGCGGCCGGCCTGGGTGTAACGCTGGAGCAGACGGCGGCGGCCATGGGCGTGTTGTCCGATGCCGGCCTGAAGGCGAGCCTGGCGGGCACGGGTCTGCGGCGTGTGCTGTCCGAGCTGGAAAGCCCGAGCGCGAACAGCCAGAAGATTCTGGCACGGCTCGGCGTATCGGCCGACGAGGTGCGCGTGTCGCAGGTGGGCCTGGCGCAGGCCATCGAACGACTGGGCCAGGCTGGCCTGACCACAGGCCAGGCGCTGGAAGTGTTCGGAGACCGCGGCGGCCCGGCCTTCGAAGTGTTGGCGAAGAACGCGGACCGGGTGAAACTTCTGACCGAGCTGATGAACAACGTGGCCGGGAGTGCGCAGACCACGGCGGACATCATGGACGACAACCTGAACGGCGCGCTGTTGAAAGTAAAAGCGTCGTTCCAGGGCCTGATCATCACGCTGGGCCAGGCAGGGGTTAGCGAGAAGCTGGCTTCCTTCTTCGTAAGCCTGCTGGACAGCATCCGGTTCCTGGCGGCGAACGCGGATTCGGTCCTGCGCTTCTTCGAAAACTTGGCTTTGCTGCTGGGCCCTCGGTTCCTGCTGGGTGCGCTGCGCGCGATCACCACCCTGATGTTGGCGAACCCCTTCGTGTTGCTGGCTACGGGAATCGCTCTGGCGGCGACGGCCATTCCCCAACTGCAAGAGGGGCTGGACCAGATCGTGAAGATGATTCAGGACGTGGGCGCGGCCATCCTGGAGGGAATCGACTTCGGCGGGCTCGTCCGTGGATTCGCGAAGGTGATCGACGACACGGTGGCGCTGTTCGCCGGCCTGGGCGCGGCGCTGGGTGTGGTGTTCGACAACCTGGCGACGCAGCCCGCGCGAGTGGGCGAGCTGATGCTGAAGGCTTTCCGCGACGCGATCGAAGCCACGCTGGACTTCTTCCTGGCGTTCGGCGAAACGGTTGGCCGGATCATCCTGGGCGTTGGAAAGGACATCCTGGAGATTGTGGCCAACGCGTCGGGCGCCATCGGCGCGATCAGCGTAGGCAACCTGGAGGCGGCGCAGACGTTCGCGGACAACGTAACCGGCACCCTGTCCCGCATGGGCAACCGAGTGGCTACGTTCACGGGCCAGTTCAAGCAGAACCTGCGCGAGCTGCGGGAAGAGGACCTGTTGCCGAAGGTGGAGCTGACCGACGACGCCCGCGAGCTGGGCAACGCAGTCTCCGACGCATTCAACCAGGCTGTGGCGGATTCTACACCCACAGCGCAGCAGACGCTGGACGGCCTGATGGGGACCGACGAGGACCTGGCGGCCACAGCCGCGCAGAAGGGCAAGGCCACGGCCGAGGGCTTCAAGTCCGGATTCGGCGAGGTGACGGTAACCAATACCGGCGACGTGGACGTTACAGCCATGAGCGCGCGGGCGCAGGAATTGTTCGACCAGATCGATTCCACGCGCATGTTGCAAGAGGAAACGGACGCCCTGAACGAGATTCTTCGCCAGCAGCCCGAGCTGTTGGACGAGATCAACACGGCGTACCTGGACATGCAGATTGCGGCGCTGGCTTCTGCGACGAGCGCGGAAGCTGGATTCCAGCGCGCGTTCCTGAAGATCCGGAAGGAAGCCGAAGACCTTGCGAGCGTCACCGAAGCCATCGTGGACACGCTGGCCGACCACATGACGGACGCGCTGGTGGAAGCTGTCACCGAAGGCACCTTCTCGTGGCGCGAGTTCGCCGAAGGACTCCTGAAGGACCTGACGCGCATCATTGCACGGCTGCTGGTCGTGCAGGCCCTGAACGCAGCAATCGGCGCCCTGGGCGGCGGAGGCGTGTCTGTCAGCGGAGCCATGGCCGAAGGTGGCACGACGCAACCGGGCCGCAGCTACCTGGTGGGCGAGAATGGCCCCGAGCTGTTCACACCGGACAAGACGGGTGCAGTGCAGCCGCTGTCCGCAGCATCCGAGCAGAAGGCCCCGCAGGTGAACGTCCAGGTGGTGAACGTCACCGATCCGAACGAGGTGCCGCAGGCCATCGCAGGCGGCAAGGCCGACGAAGCAATCCTGAACGCCCTGGCCCGCAATCCAGACCGCGTGAAACAAGTAATTGCGTAACACATGTGGCAAGCTAACGTAGGAAGTGGAAGCGGCCGGGCGACGACGTACAAGGATCTTCTGACGAAGATGGTGGGTTTCGCCACCAGCCAGGGCGTGGACACCGTTGCGGTGAACGCGGGCGGCACCGGCTACGTTGTGGGCGACATCATCAACCTGCCGCACGCGGGCGCGTTCCTGTTGGCACGGTTCGAAGTGCTGACCGTGAGCGCGGGCGCAATCACCAGCCTGCGCATCGTGAGCAACGGCGCGTACGGAAACCGCGGGACCAGTGCAACGGTCAGCGCGGGCGGCAGCAACTACGCGGTGGGCAACATCCTGCAAGTCCAGGGCGGCAGCTACAGGTGCCGGGCGAAGTTCAGCGTGGCCACGCTGTCCGGCTCTGCTGTTGCGACGGTCACGGCATTCGAAGACGGCGGCGCGTACAGCAGCACCCCGAGCAACCCGGCGGCCACTACGAAAGTGGGCCCAACTGCGGGCACGGGTTCGGGCTGCACGCTGACCGTAACCTACAGCGGCCTGATAGGATCCACGAACCTGACCACGGCCGGCGGAACGGGCACTGGTGCAACGGTAGACATCACGCTGGCGCAGACTGGAGCCACCGAGGAACGCAACGACAACAAAGCGACGTTCAATAGCCTTACGGACGAGAAGGAAGTGGTGCTGAAGTTCGACGCGACAGGCCGCACGAACAAGCCGTACGTTGGCTTCTGCACAGGGACCACCACGTCGGGAATCAACACGCGGCCGTTCATCGCGATCATCGGCATGATCGCACACAACCCCGCGGCGGCCATGTCGGCCCAGCCGAACATCGTGGGCACACCTGGTACGTTCTCCACAGACGGCATCTACATGATGACCGACGAGAACGCTGCGCAGGAAATGGACTTCTGGATCACGTGCGATGACCTGCGCATCGGCGGCGTCTACAACATCAACAGCGGAGCAGCGAACACCGACGACGGCCAGTACATGCAGTGGTATGCCGGATTCATGGACACGTTCGCCACGGAGTCCGAGAACCCGTACCCGATGTTCGTGGGAGCAACCAGCCGGGACCGCAGCGTGGATCCGTCCACGTCGCAGATCAACCACACCGGCCTGGCCGAGTGCCTGGCCCCGACAGCCGCGAGCAGCCCGCACTACTTCTATCGTGTCGAAACGGGCACGTGGGTGAACATTCAAAACTCCGTCAACTTCGGCAACGACGTGTACGCCCCGAGCGGAATGGGGCCAATGTGCAAGCTGCAAGAGCCGACCAGCGCAGGCGGCCTGACTCCGCTGGAGTGGGTGGCCACGGCCACGGGCAGCCCGCTGGTCCTGCATAATGCAATCGGAAGCACCAGCCGCGGCACGGTGACCCGCCGGCTGCTTCCGATCCCGGGAACGGTGGATCATTTCTTCCCGATCCCCCTTACCGTTATCTCGCACCCTGGCACGACCACAAACCAGGTCCAGGACACGGTGCGCGGCCAGTTGCGTGGCTTCTTCTGGCAGTACAACACGGACGGGTCTGCGGCTACAATCACCAACTTCTCGGAAGACTACATCACCATAGGCTCCGATCGGTACCGGGTGTTCCACAACCACGTGCAGACGGCGCTGTACCAGTTCATCGCGATCAAGGAAGACGTGTAGCATGGCTTTTACTTCGCAGAGCACCAGCAGCATCGCGGACTTCTTCAGCAAGCTGAACACGTTCCTATCCGGCGAGGGGTGGAGCACGCACCACAACGCCAGCCTGGGGGAGTTCGCTGCATGGAAGAATCCCAGCGGGTCCACCTGGATCACGATGGCCACGAACTACGACACGACCACCAGCGACGCCGTGGGCATCTATCAGTGGCACGGTGCAGCCTACAGCAGTGGCAGCAATCCGTGGGCGCAGACGAACGACAGCGGCAACGGTGCAGCCAGCGACACGAACGCTACCCTTGCCGGACAGCGACACGTGAAGCTGGCCGATCAGGCCGCGGTTTCGCAGTTCTGGTGTTTCGAAGACACCAACTACTTCCACGTGGTGGCCCGCACGGGTAACCTGGGCACATACCGGTACTGGCATTTCGGCTCAGGCCTACTGACGAAGTTCAACGACTGGACCGGCGGCGAATACTGCTACGGGCAGGCTGTCGAGGTGATCACGAACGGCGGCGGCGTGGCCCGACTGGCGCCGGCCAGCTATCTGCTGGATGGGCTGGCCGCGGACGGCACCGGTGGCCAGTTCCAAAACATGGAAGAACGCTGCGCCACGTTGCACATCGAGGGCATGAACAACCAGGGCGGCAGCAGCAAGTGGGGTGTGGTCCTGGGCAACCAGAACAGCGCGAACCTGGGAGTCGATCGTGCGGCCGTTGCACGCATCCACATCAACGGCGGGTTTCGCGGCGGCGTGTTCCCGGTGAACATGGGCAACTTCACGGCGTCTTTCGGCCGTGGCCTGGTGCCGCTCTACCCCATCCACTGCTTCTACTGGAACCGCACGACGGACCACGCCGAAGGCCCGCTGGGCTACATGCCGGATGTTCGCGGCGTGCACCTTCTCAACTTCGAAGACGGCGACTCCATCACCGTGGGCTCGGACACGTGGGTGGTGTTCCCTTCGGCCCGCAAGCTGGAATCCGTCAGTAGCAACCTGGGCACATCCGGATACCAGGGCATTGCCTACAAACAGGTGGCCTGATGGCCGGCACGGCGCGAGCAGGCGAGGCCTACGCCCCGGGCGAGCTGGCCGGCGACTTCATCGGGCGCACGCCCCTGACGCACATTCCGTTCCGGCAGTGGACGACTGGCGAAGGCGGCAACCCGGGCTGGCAGGACCCGTTCGTGTTGCTGGCCGCGGGTGGCACGCGCACCGACGGCGGCAACCACGGTAACGCCCGCATCGTCAACACCTGGCCGGGAGAGGACGAGGCCCGGACTACAACGCTGGCACTGGAGTGGTTCGAGCGCATCCACATCCTGCCGCGGGTGCCTATCGAGTTCGGCAACATCATCACCCTGGAGGAAGCCGACTTCGAACTGTTCAACGCGTACCGAAACCTTACGGTCACGCTGAACAGCATCGTGAACAACGTGGCGCCTGGAATCGAATTCCCGACGCTGACTCCACCGGTAGCGCGCGGGCACCTGTCTAGTTGGCTGGATCCGACGAGCACGACGCAGACCACGAGCGCGCTGGGCACGATGGTGAAGATGAAGGTGCGCGCGACGCAGCTAGGGCTGCCGACCTTCAACGGTACGGTGGACTTCCTGTTCTCGTCCGGCGACGAGGTGTCCCTGTTCTTGTCGGGCACGCGCGTGGTGTTCATCCCATTCGAGTACGAAGCACCGACCGACGAGTCCCTGGCGTTCCTTACGGACATCATCGAATCCCTGAACGGAAACGAGCAGCGGCTGGCCCTGCGCAAGCAACCGCGGCAGTCCTTCCGGGTGGAGTACGCCCTGGACGGCAACGACCGGCAGCGTATGCAGGTCCTGCTGATGGACTGGATGGACCGGGTGTTCGGGTTCCCGCTTTGGCACGAGGTGATTCGCACCACGGCGCCGGTGTCTCCCGCGGCTACCGTCTACCAGGTGGCGAACGCGGATGATGTGGACTTCCGGGCCGGCGGGCTTGCCGTCATCCTGACGGACGCGAACACCTTCGACGTAATCAACATCGTTTCGGCGACGGCCACGACGATTACGGCCGCCGACCCCAGCCAGAACGGCTACCCCGCGGGTACGCAGATCATGCCCCTGCGCGTGGCGCGCATCACGGGCGCGATTGCCGGCAACCGATGGCAGAACAACCTGGAGTCGTTCATCATCGAGTTCGAGGTAACCGACAACGATACAGGTGCACCGACTGGCAGTACGGCCGGCTGGAGTTCGTACAATGGCCGCGTGCTTCTCGACGATTGCAACGTGCTGCGAGCTACACTGAGCGAACAGTACAACCGTAGGCTGTATGTGATCGACAGCCAGACGGGGCTCGTTAGTGTTCGCACGGCGTGGGACCGCAACAAGCGCAGCCACCTGAAGACGTTCGTGGCGCGCAACCGAACCGAGGTGTTGAAGTTGCGCCGGCTGCTGCTGGCTCTTCGCGGCCGGCAGAAGGCGCTGTACATCCCGACCTTCGCGGATGATCTGACCGTGGTGGCCAACCTGGGTTCCGGTTCTGCGATCATGGACGTGCAGAACATCGAGTACACCCGGTTCGCCATCTCGCGCCACCCGAAGCGCATTTTCCGAATCACATTCACGGACGGCACCAGCCTTATCCGGGTGGTGCAGAGTTCCACGAAGATCAGCGCAACCGTGGAGCGGCTGACGCTGGACACGACCTGGCCAGCGGCGCGCACGGTGGCCGAGATTGTGCGGGTGCAATTCTTCGAACTGGTGCGTTCGGACACGGACCGATTCACCCTGACGTACCCGCGCATCGGCCTGGCTTCCTGCGAGATGCCGGTGCGTCAAGTCTTCGACGACAACTAAACCATGTCCAGCTTCTCCACCCTAGAATCCAGCCGCGAGAGTTCTCGCCCCCTGGAGATATACCAGTTCACGCTGGGCACCGAGGTGTTCCGCTACACGTCGGCCGAAGATACGCTGATGGTTGGCGCCGACACGTTTTCGCCGGTGGCCATGCAGCGCGGCAGGATCGAGCAGGGCAGCGACAGCCAGGCGCGCAACCTGATCATAACGATGCCAGGCAACGATCCACTTTCGGCCCGCTACCGGAACGTGGTTCCGGGCCTGCGGTGCAGCCTAAGCCTGTGGCGCCTGCAACGCGACGAAACGCCGACCTTCAATACGAAGCTGCTGATGTACCGCGGGCAGATCATGTCCGTGCGATTCCCGCAGGACGGCTACAACGCGGAGCTGACCATCCGCAGCATCGAGCAGGCCCTGAACCGCAACGTGCCCCGATTCACGTTTGCGTCGGTCTGCAACCACGTTCTGTACGATAGCCGCTGTGGGGTGAACCAGGACCTGTTCGACTTCGTGGGCACGGTCACGGCCCTGTCGGGTAACACCATCACGGTGCCTGGCCTGAATGCGCAGCCCGACCAGTTCTATCGCGGCGGCTACGTCCGGCCCGTGTCGGGGGAACAAGACTTCCGCCTGGTCTTGTCGCACGTGGGGAATGTGCTTACACTGCTGCTTCCCTTCGCCAACAGTCCCCTGAACGGTCAGGTGCAGGCCTTCGCCGGATGCGACCACATAGCCACCAGCCACTGCGCCCTGAAGTTCGACAACGTAGCCCGCTTCGGCGGGTTCGCGTTCGTTCCGAATCGGAACCCGTTCACCACGGGGCTGACGTGAGACACGAAGTCCAGACGTTCCGCGCGTTCCGCCTGTGGTTCCGCGCGCTGTCGAAGACGAAGCAGTGGCTGCTGGGCCTGCCGGCGACGGCGGCCGGGCTGTGGGCATGGTGGGCCGAGACATTGCGCGAGCAACACGCGGGCGAGCCCGTGCGCGCGATATGGGCAACGCTCGTCCTGTTCGTCATCTCGGTCCTGCTGAACGAGCTGCTGCGACCGAAGCCCCAGGTGGAAGATGCCCGGCCGAAGGGGCTGGGGGACTTCCAGTTCCCTACGGCCACGGAGAACCGAGTGGTTCCTGTGATATGGGGAACCGTGCGCCTGCGCGGCCCGAACGTCGTCTGGTACGGCGACCTGGAACAGTACCCCATTTCCAAGTTCTTCAAGTCCGGCCTGTGGTCGGGCAAGCGAGCAATAACCGGGTTCCGCTACTACCTGGGCATGCAACTTGTCTGGTGCCGCGGCCCAGGCTGTGTCCTGAAACGCGTGTGGATCGGCGAAGACGAAGTGTTCTCCGGATCGGTGAGCACCGACGGCGGCACGTTCGACATCGACAAGCCGGACCTGTTCGGCGGCACCGAGTACGGTTCCGGTGGCGTGAAAGCGCGCTGCGACTTTTACACCGGCAGCACCACGCAACTGGTGAACGACTACCTGAATGATCCGGCCCGCCAGAAGATCATGACGGCGGCGACGCCCACGGCACCCGCATACACGGGCACGTGCTACACCGTGGCGCGATGGCTTCCGACGGACCTGGAGTTCGGGCCGCACGAGGGCTGTTGGCTCGGAAACTCCACGACGATCAAACCCTGGTCCGTGGAGCTGGAACGAATCCCGGCGCTGTTCGCCGGGCAGAGTGGATCACAGAATCGGGTAGGCACGAAGGACGCGAACCCGATCAACGTACTGTACGAACTTCTGACGAACACGGAATGGGGCTTCGGATTCGCAGCGGGTGACATCGACGTGGGCGCAGGCAGCACTTTCAAGTCTGCGGCCGATACCATGATCACCGAGGGCAACGGGTTCAGCCTGGCGCTGGACCGAGCCGTACGTGCAACCGAGCTGCGGCAAGAAATTCAGCGGCAGATCGATGGCGCGCTGTACCAGGACCAGTTCTCCGGAAAATGGAAGATCAAGCTGGCCCGCGCGGACTACAGCATCGGGTCCGTTCCACAGCTTACCGACAGCAACGTCCAGGAAGTCCGAGACTTCACGCGCGGCGGCTGGGAAGACACGACGAACCAACTACAGGTGCAGTTCACGAAGCGCGACGACGAGTACAAAGAGTCGTTCGCCATCGCGCAGGACATGGCGAACGCCATGATTCAAGGCGGCGGCAGCCCGGCCACGAGCAACGTGGCCACGGCGAACGTCAGCTACCCGGGCGTGATGGACTCGGCGCTGGCCAACAACCTGGCCTGGCGCGACATCCGCGGACAGTCCTACCCGCTCGCGCGGGCTACGTTGGTGATAGATCGCGAGTTCTTCGGCCTGTCGTTCGGCGACGTGGTGGCCTGGACCAGCACCGCGCTGGGCTTCACGCAGTTGCCTATGCGCATCAACCGGATCGATTACGGCATGCTGGACGACAACGCCATAGTGATCCAGGTAGTGCAGGACGTGTTCGCATTCGCGGCCGCGAGCTACGGCAACCCGCCGGCCACCGGCTGGGAGCTGCCGACGATCGACCTGGCGGCCTACCCGTCGGATGAGCAGCTTGCGATCGAGGCCCCCAGGGCCATCATCGTCCGCGACCCCGAGTACGCGGGGGATCCGACCATCGCGCGCATCTTCGCGGCTGCTCGGCGGCAGACTTCGGAGATCGGTTTCCAGATCGGCCAGCGCAACGCAGTGGGCTCCCCCGGCGGATCGTTCGCGGACGATGGCGACGTGGTAGCGTTCATGCGCATCGGAAACCTGACGAATGCTCTGGTGGCCGGCGTAGCGAATCCCACGGCCAGTATCCTGATCAGCCCGGGGCCCGACACGCAAGCGGCGCTGGAAGCTGTGTTCAACGACCTGGCTACGGTGTACGACCTGGGCACGAACCTGGTGCACCTGATCATGGTGGGCACCGAATTCATGCTGGTGCAGAGCGCGAGCAACAGCGGCGGCAACGTGTCCCTGGCGAACGTCTACCGCGGAGCCTTGGATAGTGCACAGCAGAAACACGCGGCGGGTGCCGACGTGTTCCTGTTGTTCGTCGGCGCCGGACTGGGCGAGACGAACATCACCCCGACGAACAACGTGGACGTGGAGCTGCGAGCGCGAAGCACCACCGCAGTCTACGCGGGCGCGGCCACGGCCATCAGCTTCGCGATGGCGAAGCGTGCGATTCGGCCCTACCCGCCGAACGCCCCGACCTACAACGGCGGCGGAACCCCGTTCGCTGTGCCGAGCGTCGAAGGTGCCGGAAGCGGCGCGAACGGGCTTGGCTTCAACACCGCGTGGCGGCGGCGCCGGTACGACGCAACGGACGAGGTGGCCGAGCTGTTGGCAGACTTCGCCCCCTCCGCGTCCACCGAATACCGGGTACGTGTCTTCGTGGATCCCGATGGCGTGAACACGGAAGTGGTTGGCAGCCCTTCGGCGTGGGCCACCGGCGTGGGGCCAGTCTTCACGAACCGGCTGCGGCTGTGGGAGGTGGCGGCCGCGGGGACGAAGATCAACGTGCAGATTGAGGTACGGCACGACATCGGCACCGAGGTGGACCTGACCGGCCGGTACGCCATGATCCACCACGTTACGCCAACGTCGGCCAATGACGGCAAGTTCTACCTGGGCGGCAACAAGAGCGCGAACCAGCCGACGAACAGCTACACCGCGCTGGCCACCGGGACCTACACCGTGAATATCGGTGCAGCGTATTCCACTTCAAACGTCCAGGTAGAGCTGAACGGCAGCGCGGTGTGGAACACCGTGGTGGCCGCCGGCCTGACCACGGGCACGTTCGCGGCGACGGCCACGGACACCATCCGCCTGCGGCACACGAACAACGAAGCACCCGACCCCCAGTACGTCGAGCTGGTGAACCCCAGCGCGGCAGTGGTAGCATACGGAACGTTCTCGGCATGAGGTAGCAATGGACGACAGGACACTGGAGCAACGGCTGGCAACGATCGAGGCAACGCAGGCGCGAACCATCGCCCTACTGGAGTCGCTGTCGGAGCAGGTGTGCGACGAATCGACTGCTGCCGGCGAATGGCGGGCTGGTGTAGACCTGAAGCTGCACGGGGACGGCAACGGCCACCGCGGCCTACTGGTGCGGATAGACAGGCTGGAGCAGGACCACGACCGCGCCAGGTGGATGATCCGGGCCCTGGTCGGGGCTGTGCTCGCGCTGGGCGCGCATGTCGTGGCGGGCCTTCTGCACGGCTGAGCTGCCAACCCCTCCACCTTTGCCAACCCCTGAAAAACAGGGGGATGACAACGTAACCCCTTGTGGCGTAAGTTCCGTCCGGGGCTTCCGAGGGCTACCACCCCTCCGCGTCAGTCGCCCATGTTTTGCCAACCCCTTCCCCCTTCCTTACCCCCTCTCTTTTGAGAGGGAGGGTATGGAAGGTATGGCATCCTGGTAAGGAACTCTCCATGTTATGGGCAGTCTCACGATGCCATACCCTGACGAAATACAGGAATGAGACCACGGAGGGGTTGGCAGGCTCAAGTGCGGGTAGACTTCCACCGATAACTGTTACGGAGGCAACAACAGCCATGCGCAACGACATCCACCGCGTCAGCCAGTTCGATCCGGCCGGTTACATCCCGGTGTTCTGCTTCGCCCTGCCCTACGGCGGCATGCCGGGGATGAACCACGGCCTGCTGCGGGCCAGCATGACGAACCAGCCGGCGCAGGATCCGATCTACGCTGCCGGCCCGTTCGGCCCGATGGTTGTGGGTATGCGCGAGGTGCAGCCCCTGCCCCTGATCGCGGGCAAGTTCTTCAGCCAGCGCGGCCCGGGCCGCTGCGATGTCTGCGGCGCTACGTTCCGCTACGGGGACGTGTGGTTCCACGAGGCCAGCCAGCAGGCTATCCAGATCGGCCACGAGTGCGCCGACAAGTTCGGCATGCTGTGCGACCGGACGGCCCTGGAGACCTACCGGAAGGACCTGGCGGAAGCCCGCCGGATCGGCCGCAAGCGGCTGGAGCAACGGAAGGCCCTGCGGGCGACCATGCGCCAGGCCAGCCCCGAGCTGCGCCAGGCCCTGCGCTGCGGGCACAAGATCGTCCAGGACATCCGCAGCCGGCTGATCCAGTGGGGCACCCTGAGCGACGCCCAGGCCGCCCTGGTGCTCAAGCTGGCCCGCGAAGAGGCCGAGAAGGCCACCCGGCCCGCCGAAGTGAAGGTGCCGGCCCCGGAAGGCCGCCAGACGATCCGCGGCGAGGTGGTGTCCGTCAAGGAACACGCGAGCGACTACGGCACCAGCTACAAGATGACGGTGAAGGTATCCGCGGCGGGCGGCGTCTTCCTGGTGTGGTGCACGGTCCCGTCCGGCCTGGACGCGAAGCGCGGCGACCACGTGGAGTTCGTGGCCACCCTGACCCGCAGCGATCGGGACCCCGGGTTCGCCTTCGGCAAGCGGCCGACCGGTGCCCGCAAGCTGGCGCCAGTCTCCGCCTGAGACGACCGGCTAAAGCCAGGCCCGGCCCGGCCGATAACGGTAGTGGAGGCAACAGCCATGACGAAAGCAACCCACAACGGAACCTGCCAGGTGTGCGGCCGCGTGCAGGCACGAGGCCTTCGCGGCGTCGCGAAGCATGGTTACAAGGTGCTGGACTGGGGGTTCGCCGGAACCTGCCGGGGTAGCGACGAGGACCCGGTGGAGCTGTCCACGATCCTGCTGAACGAGACGGTGGCTAGCCTGTCCCGCCGGGCGGCGGAGCTGGAGGCCCTTACCCTGGAGACCCTGCCGCCGATCACCATGGCCCGCCGGGACCCGACTAGCAGCGCCTGGAACCGGAAGCCCAACCTGATGACCGTGGTTCACAACGCGGCGGAGTTCGAGGCCTGGAAGGTCGAAGCCGGTTCGACGGTACGGGGCTGGACCTGGAAGAACACGCAGGACGGAGAGCTGCGCCGGCTGCACGGAGTGGCCCGCTCGATGCGCGGCCACGTGGCGTTCCTGGGGGAGCTGAAGCAGTCCCGAAGTGGGAAGCCACTACACCCCCGCGGCTAAAGTTGTGGTAGGCTTCGACCGATAACGGTAGTGGAGGCAACAACCATGAAGGTCATCCTGAACGAAACGCACCGCGCCCGCCTGGCCAGCATCGTTTCCGAGGCAACCAAACTGCTGGAGGCCGGACAGGCCGACACGGGCCCCGGTGGGGAAGACGCGAAGGCCCTGGAGAAGTCCCTGGGCGACATGGACGAGGCGCTGGACTACTACCTGGGGGAGTCATGAACGTCAACCTGAACGAGAAGGGGCTGGCCGTGCTGGTGGCGCTGTGCCGCTACATCGAGCAGCACGGCAACGTGACGAAGGACGCCGGCACCGCGGCGAACGTGCTGCGCCGGGTGTTCGGGGACAACGCCCCGCGCCGGTACGACGAGGCACACTACCGAATCGTGTTCGGCGAATCGACGAAGACGGCACAACAGGAACTGACCGAAGCGGTGGAGGCGCTACGGAAATGAACCGACGAGACTGGTACGAACGGGTGAACGCGGCGTGGCCGACGGGCCCGCTGCCGAAGCTGACGGCGGCCGAGGCTGTGAAAGCAGCCCGACGGCTGTTCCGATTCTGCAAGATGAAAGAGCGGATCGAGCCGACAACCGGCAACCGCCACACATGGCGCCGCGGTGGGGTGTTCTACGTCAACCCGGAAAAGGGCTGGCACAGCCTGGTGCACAGTGTCTCCCACTGGGCGCACTACATCCGGCACCGAACTGTGAACGTGGGGCCGCACGACAAGAGCCACGCCCGTCTGGAGCTGCGGCTGATCCGGCAAGTGGTGAAGCGCGGCTGGCTGGACGGCAAGCTACGGACACGACCGAAGGAAGTGGCCGTGGCTGATACGAGCCCGGCGGCCGTGGCCGACGCCAGGCTGGAGCACGCGCGGGCGATGCTGCGCAAGGCGGAGACCCGAGCGAAGAGGGCCGAGACGATCCGGAAGAAGTGGGCCCGCCGTGTGGCCCGGTTGGAAAAAAATTCAGCACACACGAGCGCGGCGTGATAGACTGCCCCAGGCGCTACCGGCTGGGCGAGTTCCCTACGACGGCAGGGCCCGCGGGTAACTCGTAAACCCCGCTTCTTCTGTCGAGACTCCAACATGCTGCACAAAGACGTTTCCGTGAAAGTCACCATCGGCTACCAGGACGTGGCCGAAACGAAGGACCCGCAGGTGTGCGCGAAGGTGCTCGCCCTGCTGCTGGAGGGCAAGCCCGAGACGCCCGAACAGACCCTGATCCGCGAGCTGCGCCAGAAGGCCGAAGACGCGGACTACCGGACGTACGAGGCGAAGGAACGAGCCACCAAACTGGAAAAGCAGGTGGCCGACCTGGTGAAGAAGGTGGACGAGCTGCGATCCAGCCCGCCGCTGTCTGTCCCGCTCTGAGACAACAGGGGCGACGGCTAAAGTTGTGTCGCTCCACTGCCGATAACGGTGGTGGAGGGAACGAACGTGGAAACCATCAAAGACATCCTGAGCAGAACGTGGGACAACATCCTGGGACGCATCGCCATCTTTTCGGTGGTGCTCGGCTGGGTGCCGGCGACGCTGCTTAGCATGGCACACAGTGCAATGCGAAACTGATCGAACACCGCGAGGGGTGCTCATGCGGTAAGGGCACCGCAGCCGGAGGAAGTGAGGACTCCGGCACCCCCTCGCACCTATTCCGTGGTTCGTTGCCTCCAACAACGCCACAGGGGGCTGGTCTATGTGGCCAGCCCCCTCTTTTTTCCATGCAGTACACCCCGAAGACGAAACCGTTTGCGCACCAGGCCGAAGAGTTCGAGCTGTCGCGGGACATGAAGATGCGGGCCCTGTGGTGGGAGCAGGGCACCGGGAAGACGAAGCCAGTTATCGACACCCTGGCCTGGCTGTTCCTGCAAGGCAAGATCCGCGGCGTGCTGGTGATGGCGCCGAAGGGCGTGGCCCCCAACTGGGCCGCCGACGAGCTGGACAAGCACCTGCCCGACAACGTGCGCGAGCGCGCGAAGGTGCTGCTGTGGGACACGGCGAAGAGCAACACCCGCTCGTTTCAGCAGCGGATGGATGAGCTGCTGCGGCACGACGGGCTGGCCATTGTGTGCATGTCGTACGACGGGATCATGACCGAGGTAGCCACCGGCGCGAAGCGGAAGGACGGTTGGCCGAAGCTGCGCAGGGGCCGCGAACTGGCGAAGGAATTGATGACCAGCCGGCCTACGCTCATGGTGCTCGACGAGTCGCCACGAATCAAGAACCCGAACACGCAGCGGACGAAGCGCGTGCTGTCCGCCGGGCCCTACGCCACGTACCGCCGCGTGCTGTCCGGAACCCCGATTGCAAACTCCCCCTTCGACGCGTACACGCAGATACAGTTCCTGGATCCGTTCTTCTGGCAGAAGTACGGCTGCAAGGGCTGGCCGGCATTCAAGACGACGTTCGCGGACTGGGCCAACTTCCTGCGCGACCCGAGCAAGTGCCCCCACAAGGCAGAGCTGCGGCCGCATTGCGGCTGCCTCACCTTCCCGAAGCTGCTAAACTACAAGAACCTGGTGGGGCTGCACGACGTGATGCAGCAGTGGGGAAGCCGGCTGTTGAAGAAGGACGTGCTGGACCTTCCGCCGAAGCTGTTCGACAAGCGACGGTTCGCCCTGTCTGCGAAGCAACAGGAACTGTACGACAAGCTGCGCAGCGAGTTCATGGCCATCCTGGCCGACGGTTCGATGATCACGGCGCCGCTGGTGGTGACGCAGCTAGTGCGGCTGCAACAGATCACGAGCGGCTACGTCGTCACCGACGATGGCCAGATGGTGCAGGCCGACGTGGAGAACCCGCGCGTGGACCTGCTGATGGATGTACTGGAGGACACACCCCACAAGGCAATCGTGTGGGCGAAGTTCCGCCAGGACTTCGCGCAGATCGGTGCGCGGCTGCTCCGAGAAGAAATACCCTTCGTGGAGTACCACGGCGACACGAGCACCACGGACCGCGAAGAAGCGCGGCGCCGATTCCAGGAAGATCCCGAGGTGAAGCTGTTCGTGGCGAACGCCACCTGCGCGGGCGAGGGCCTGACCTTGCACGCAGCGCAAACGGTGATCTACTACAACACGGACTATAAACTGGCCCCGCGGCTACAGTCCGAGGACCGCGCGCACCGCATCGGGCAGACGCACCCCGTGCTGTACTTGGACCTGATCGCGGAGGGCTCCGTGGACGAAAAGATAATCCAGGCCCTGCGCGACAAGAAAGACATTGCGGACCTGATCATGGGCGACCCCCGAGGCAATTGGATATGATGACTCCCGTACAGCGTGCCGACTGCTACAACTGCGCGTTTCCCGATCGGCCACCGTTGTCCACGTTCAAGCCGAGCGGCTGCCGCGGCACGCAGTGGGTATGCGGCACCTGGGCAATCGGCGCCTGCTACAAGAACCCGAACCCGCTATACGGCGCGTACCCACACGGCTACCTGGAGCGCGTGCACAGCATGTTCCCCGACACGTGCAGCATCCTGCACGTGTTCAGCGGTGGGCTGACGAAGGACGCGGCCGAGATGGCTGCGGCGAAGGGCGAGGCCATGGCCCACGAGCTGCCGCTGGAGGTAACGGGGCCGTTCGATATCGAACTGGTGGACCTGCACGGGCCCGAGCAGGGCCGGCATCCGACCTGGCAGGGAGACCTGCACGCGATGCCCGCAGAGTGGAACGGCCGGTTCGACCTGGTGCTGGCCGACCCGCCGTACTCCGCGGCGGACGCGGAGAAATACGGCACGCCGATGGTAAACCGTGGGCAGGTGCTGCGGACCCTGCGCCGGGTGACGAAGAAGGGCGGCAACCTGGTCTGGCTTGATGTGGTATGGCCGATGCACCGCAAGGAAGACTGGCACACGTGGGCACAGATCGGGCTCGTGCGCTCGACGAACCACCGCGTGCGTCTAGTGTCCATGTTCGAAGCGGTGTGATACAATCCAACAACCATGAATCTACGAGACCTTTCGGGCCTGGCGGACGAGCTGTTCGCGGCGAAGAACACACAGGCACACCTGGAAAGCCAGCTTGCCGAGGCGAAGGAACGAGTGCGGCGGCTGGAGGAAGAACGGATCCCCACAGCGATGGAGGCCGCAGGATTGTCCAGCTTTAGGACACCTTCGGGCTTCACCATCTCTGTGGCGGAGCGCATTCGCTGCAAGCAACTGGAGCGCGCGGACGGCCTGGCGTGGCTGCGCGAGCATGGGCAGGGCGGCCTGATCCGCTCTTCGGTGGTCGTGCCGTTCGCCCAGGCCTGCGACGAGAAGGCCCGCGAGCTGATGAAGGACCTGGCCGCGAAGGGCATCGAGGCCAAACACGAAGCGAAGGTGTTGCACCAAAGCCTGGCCGCAGCGATCCGCGAGATGATGGAGAAGGGGGAGGACGTGCCCCTGGAAGTGCTGGGCGCGTACATCCAGAAGACCACGCAGGTGACAACGTAGTTGCCGACTTGCGAAAGGTGTGCTACAATCCAACCGAAACCGACATGCAAACCCAAACCCAAACCGAAGAGATGACGAAGAAGACCGCTACCACGACCGGAACCCAGGTTCCGGAGAAACAGCAGAAGATGGAGGTGGCGCTGCCGTTCGACTACGGCACGCACGCCGGTGCAGGCACCGATGACCTGAGCCAAGCCGAACGCGGCGTGCCGTACCTGCGGGTGCTGCAACCGCTGTCCCCGCAAGTGGTGGGCCCCGAGGGCCGCATCGAAGGTGCCCGCCCGGGCCAGATCGTGAACACGGGCACCGGCGCGCTGTACGACACGCTGACCATCGTGCCCGTGCTGCGCACGCACACGATCAAGGAATGGCGGCCGCGCAACCAGGGCGGCGGGCTGGTGGAGCAGACCATCATCACCCCCGGCGCCGATTACCCGGACTTCTTCAAGGCGGCCGTGGCCCGCTGCAAGGCCGAGGGCCGGAAGTTCGGCAAGTTCTGGACGGGCGAGCCAGACAAGAGCAACCAACTGAAGGAAACGTACGACGTGTTCGCTGTCATTCTCGACGGCAACCAGAACCCGATCGGCATGGGTGTGTTCTCGTTCGCAAGTACGGCAATCCCGGTGTACCGGAAGCAGTTCAGCCGGCGCATCGGCCAGATCCCGGGCCGCCCGCCGATGTTCGCGTTCCCCATCACGATCACCACGCAGTTCAAGTCTGCCGAGGGGAATTCGTGGTTCGTTCCGGTCATCTCGTTCCCCGTCGAGAACAACCCGGTGAAGTCCATGCTGGACCCGAAGTCCGCAGCCTTCAAGGCCGGCGCCGAGCTGTTCAACCTGGTGACCACCGGCCAGGTGGCTGCCGAAGAGCCGAAGAACGACGACGACGACGCCGGCCCCGCCGAGCAGTCGAACTTCTGAGCGAATCCAGGGACCGCCGCGTGGTGTCCAGCAGCGGCCTGGTATCTCAACCCTAGAGCCAACCAGCCGCGGGGAGCTGGACACCCCAATACAAAGACAGAATCTCCTGGGGAATTATCGGGCCGTGTGGCAGCCGGCGGCCTTCCCCTTGCATACCCCTGTAGCGGTCCCCAGGGATGGGGACTCTTGCGCAGCGGGAGCCGGTGGCCAATTTTTTCTCCCCATGCTCTGGTCCCCCCAACAAGAGGCCGCGCTGTCCGCGGTGTCCCGCTGGATGCGCGAGAAGTCCGCGCCGTTCTTCTACCTGGCCGGTTACGCGGGCACGGGTAAGACGACGCTGGCTACACACCTGGCGCAGAACGCACCGGGCGCTGT
>Ga0111538_10000546_pt1 | contig 50366 bp, 44 predicted proteins | sample SoiMethybrSBSTD1_FD_79669 | JGI IMG/M metagenome (GOLD analysis project Ga0111538, IMG submission 79669) | Bulk soil microbial communities from a Populus tree surrounding site in Tennessee, USA - Soil MetaG P. TD hybrid SBSTD1 (version 2)... | ecosystem: Environmental > Terrestrial > Soil >... | reverse complement strand
CTGCGCCACGCCCGGACGCGTCCAGTCGTCCCATGCGGTTGCGTGCGACTCGGGCGGCTCGCGTGGATCGCGCTCCAGCAACGTGACGTCGTGTCCGTCACGCGCGAGCAGTAGAGCCGTACCGAGGCCGCAGATGCCGCCACCGATGATGACGATGGTCATTGGTGTCGTTTAACGCGCCGCATTGACGCCAGTCAACAGCCTGCTGTGTCGTGGGTTCCGCCTTCAGGCGGAAGAAGAAGCGGGCCGCAGTTCGCGATCGACCTCGGCGCCAATACGCGAGAGCAGCGGAAGCAGATCCTCGACGTCTTTCACCGACGTGCGGAAGTTCACGATACAGGCGCGCAGCGCGAAGCGTCCGTCGACCATGGCGTTGGAGAGAAACGCCTGGCCGCTGCGCTCCACTCGTGACAGCAGCTCCTGGTTGAGCCGCGCCAGGTACTCCTCGGTCTCCGGGGAGGAGGGCTGCAGGCCGTAGGGCACGTAGCGGAACGTGCTGATGCTCAGGTGCTGGGTCATCGCCTCGAATTCCGGATGCTGCTGCACCGACGCGTGCAGTTGTGCGGCCAGCCGCATGTCGTCGCCGATCATCTGCCGATAGCCGCTCCAGCCGACCTGTCGCAGCGCCAGCCAGACCTTCAGCGCGCGGAAGCCGCGTGAGTTCTGTGGCCCGTAGTCGAAGAAATTCGTGACGTTGTGATCGAAGTGGTAATAGCTCGGATGATAAGAGAAGGTGCGCAGCAGGTCGTCGCGACGTCGCACCATTGCGCAGCCGGCTTCGAGCGGCGCATACAGCCATTTGTGGGGATCGACGGCCACGGAATCGGCCTCGCTCAGGGCGCGGAGGGCAGACGGCGCTCCCGGCACGCGCGCCGCCAGCGCGCCATAGGCGCCGTCCACGTGGAACCAGAGGTCATGCCGACGGCACAGCTCCGCGAGCTCGGCCAGCGGATCGACGGCGCCGGTGCTGACGGTTCCGGCGGTACCGACGACGAGAAACGGCAACGCTCCTGCGCTCCGGTCGGCGACGATCTGTCGCTCCATCTCGGCGACGTCGATTCGCTGCTGCGCATCGGTGCGAATCCATCGCACCGCGTCGGTGCCAAGACCGAACAGATCGGCGGCCTTCTGGATCCACGTGTGTGCTTCCGTTGACGCGTAGAACACCGGCGCTGCCGCTGCGTGGCGGAGGCCGCCGGCGCGCACGTCGGCGACCTTCGCGGTGCGGGCGGCAAGGAAGCAGACGAAGTTCGCCATGTTGCCGCCGCTCACCAGCAGCCCGCCGGTAGCGGTGGGGAACCCGATCATCTCGGCGATCCAGCGGACCGTCTGTGCCTCGATTTCTGTGGCGATCGGCGCCAGCCGCCAGGCGCCGACGTTCTGGTTGACGGCTGCCGCGAGCAGATCGGCAAGAGCGCCGATCGGTGCAGGACTCGACGTGATGTAGCCGTAGAACCGCGGGTGCCCGTTGAACAGGGAATGCCGGAAGAGCAGTTGCGCCGCTTCCGCGAGCAGTTCTTCGGCGTCGCTACCTGTCTCCGGCAGCGGCCGGTCGGCGCGCAGCGCCCGGCGGACGTCGGCGGGCGACTCGTCGTGTGTGACCGGACCGTCTGCGATCTGGTCCAGCCAGTCCGCAATCCCGTCGACGAGTGCGTGTCCGGCCGAGCGGAACGCGGGAGCGCTCATGTCGATCGGCGCGTGGCGTCTGGTCAGCGTCTCGGCGTCCTTCGCCATCACCGCAGTCCTTCGAACAGATCGGATTCGCGCATCCGTCCGCCGTTGACGCGGCTGAACGCGCGATAGAACTCCTGCACGCCCCACAACGCGAGATGGTGCTCGGGTGCCAATGTCGCCAGGTTCTTGTAGACGCTCATCTGCGTCTGATGGCACTGGACGGCGCGCCACGCCATGGGCCAGAACGCGCTCGTGTCGATCCGTGTCGTGATCGCCCAGTCAGCGGACGGCACCACGCGCCGCTCGACGCCGTCCACGGTGCTGGTCAGCTTCTTGAGAGCCGACTGGTACGCCGCCCATTTCGCCGCCGTCCACGCGATGTAGTACAGCTTCGACACGGCATGATCGCCGTCCGCGGCGGCGACAACGGCGGCAGTGGTCAGCTGCGAGATCGCCACGTGGTCCGGATGGCCATACGCCCCTTCCGGACCAAAGGTGATCACGACATGCGGCTTGATCCGTTGCAGATGCTCGGCGATCGCTGTCTGAGCGACGACGGCATCGACGGCGTCGAGCCCGCCATCGGGATACCCGAGGATCGTCACGTCGCGGACGCCGAGCTCCTTCGCTGCGGCTCTGAGCTCCGCTTCGCGCGTCCGGCCAACGACCTCGTCATCCGGCCGCACGCCGCCATCGCCAAACCGCCCGTGCTCGCCGCGGGTCGCGGTGAGCAAGTAGGTCTCGACGCCCTCGGCGGCGTACTTGGCCAGCGTTCCGCCCGTCCCTAACGACTCATCGTCGGGGTGGGCGAACACGCACATCAGCCGGTGTGTCACCGCGTGATGACCGTCTCCAGGTACTCGCCCGGCACGACGAGGCCGGCGGTGCTGCTGCGCGCCGACTCGCGCAGCAGCGCGAGCAGGTCGGTTTCGAGCGCCGCCTGGCCGTGTGCGTCGAGCGCAGCGAACGCCTTGTGGACGGGGCCATAGAACGTGCGGAACACCGTCACAAAGTGTTCGGGCGACTCGTACCTGAACATGAAGTTGCGGACCGAGTGCGTGATCGATGCGGCGTTCGGGAAGAGATTCTCGATGTGCGCTGTCGTGCCCCAGAGGAGCGGAGAAGCGACTCCTGCCGGTGGCGGCACATGCTTGCTGACGGCGCGAAAGAGTCCGCCCAGGAACCCAGTGGGGGTCCAGCAGGCGAGACCGATCCGCCCGCCCGGCCGACACACGCGCGTCAGCTCCTTCGCGGACGTGTAGTGGTCCGGCGCAAACATCACTCCGAAAGTCGAGAGGACGACGTCGAAGCTCGCGTCCGGATAGGGCAGCGCCTCGGCATCGGCAAACTCGAACGCGACCACGAGTCCTTCGGCTTCTGCGCGGCGCTTGCCGCCCTCGAGCAGTGCCGGCACGTAGTCCGTAGACGTGACATGGGCGAAGCGGCGCGCCGCGGCGAGCGTCGCGTTGCCGTTACCGGCGGCGACGTCGAGCACCCGTTCGCCGCCGCCGACCTCCACGGCTTCGCACAGGAGCTCGCCGACAATCTGCAGCGTCGTGCCGATGACGGCGAAATCACCGGACGCCCACATCGCCTGCTGTCTTGCCTTGATCGCCGCCAGATCGGCCACGGCGCCGGTGGGATTTTGAGTAGCGGTTGTCATGACTTTCCTCACTTCTCAGCCAACGAGTGCATTACGACTGCACCGCGCGCTTCAGCCGTGCCAGGTGGTGGTAGCTGTGTCGCACGGCGTGGTCCTCGAGGACGAACTGGCAGGTGACCGGGGCGTCAGAGTAGAGCGACGCGGGCCTGGCGGTCGTGAGCTGTTCGTCGCTGAGCGCACGGATAGCAGCGGCGGCGGCGGTGCTGTTGGTCCGCAGCAGCTCCAGCGCCGCCTCTTTGGTGACCGCGCCGTTGTCCACCGCGTGTTTGGCGTTTAACGCATGTACGTCGTCCATGGTCAGACCGGTCATCGGCTTGCCGTCGGCGATCGTCTGCGCGATCTGGATCTCGATCGGGTAGACGAAGGCGACGTGGTGGACGATGACGCCAACCGTGCGGCCGTCCGGCATGCAGCGGGTTTTCCATTGGGCGTCCGTCAGGGACGCGGCGAAGGCGGCGAGAGCATTGGCTCCGGCTTCGAGACGTTCCGCCAGCGCGTTGGCGAGGCGGCTGGGGGTCGAGGTCGACGTGGTGAATCCGGACGTGGGTGTCTGTGTCATGGGCAGGAATTTACCGCGTCCCGCGGCGCGTGGCTTCGCCGGATCGGGTCATTTCATTGGGAAATCGAAAAATGGCCCGTTCGGGCCACTTTCGTGCCGAGGACCTAAAGGAGCCCGAGTTTCGCTGCCTGGGCGACTGCGGCTGAGCGCGACGGGACGGCGAGCTTGGCGAGGGTGTTGGCCACGTGCCGATGCACGGTGTGCTCGCTGATGAAGAGGCGCTCGGCGATTGCCTGGTTGCTGAGGCCGCTGGAAATGAGGCGCAGGACTTCCAGTTCCCGGGCAGTGAGGCCGCTGCTGTTGCGGGACATCGCTGCGGGGTGCTGCACCCGCGGTTCGAGTCGATCGCGCAGCGACTGCGCTGCGTCCACCTCCAGCCGCGCGTCGAGACGCGTCAACTCGTCGAGGGCGTGATTCAGCTCGGTGACCGCCGCCTCGGTGCGGCCAAGTTGGTCCAGCACGAAGGCCAGATCGATGCGAGCGCGCGCAGCCTCGAACGGGGCGCCGCTTTTCTCGAAGAGGTCGACGGCGTCTTCGAGCTCGCGCTGCGCGGCGGCAAGATCACCGTCCGCCCGGGAGACGAGGCCCGCGGCCAGACTGGCAGACGCGAGCAGTGGCGATGTCTGGGCGCCGGTGGCGATTGACCGCAGCTCGTTCAGCGCGGTCCGCGCGTGCTCGAGATCGTGTCCGGGTCCTTCGCCTGACGCCGCGGCCCGAATCAGCAGCTCCAACGCAGACGCACGCTCGGTCCGGTTCATCACCGGCAGGCGGCGGAGGTGACGTTCGGCGAGGTCGATGGCGCTCTGGCGATCGCCCCGATCGAGCGCGATGGCGGCGCGCCCGAGCGACGCCATCGGGTGTCCGCCACTGCGCTCGAACAGCGCGGCGGCCTCGTCGAGACGGCCCTGGCGACGGCGCAGCTCGCCCAGACGCGCGAGGCCGTCCGTCGTCATCCCCGGGCGGCAGAGGGCAAGTTCATCGCACGCGCTCGTCAGCTCGCGCTCCGCTTCGTCCCAGGCGCCGCGCCACATGCAGACCGAGGCATACTGCGTGCGGCAGACCGCAAACAGCGGCTTCAGACCCCATTTGCGGCTGTGTTCCTTGATCCGATCGCACCACTGGATGGCACGTTCGGGATCGCGCGCGCGGTCGCACGCGCCGATCAGATAACAGCCGGCCAGCGCGATCAGCAGACGGTCCGTCAGCTCGCCGGCAAGGATGGCGGCGCTGACTTCGTCGAGCTCGCGCAGCCCCTCGGTGACCTTTCCTCTCGTGACGAGCGTGAATCCGTAGAGCGCGCGCCCGACCATTTCGTAGTCGATGGCGCCAAGGGTCTGTCCGACCCGGATCGCGTCCAGGGCGAGCGTTTCTGCCGCTTCCGGGTCGCCATCGTCGAGGAGGGCAAATACCGCCGCGCGGGCGGCCCAGAAGGCGTGTTCCGGCGACTCCGGTTGTCCGTCGAGCAGGCGGCGTGCGCGCTGGAGCCACCCTTTGGCGACGCCTTCCTCGCCGCGGAACGCGGCGCTGTCCCAGGCGATCCAGACGGCGACACGAGCGGCAGATCGCTGGTCGCCGCGCTGGCGGTACAGACTGAACGCGCGTGCGCGGGAATCAAAGACGACCGCGGCGAGGTCGAGCCACCACGCCGCCAATCCGAGGCCCTCGAGTGCTTCCGGCGTCTCCCCGTGTGCCAGCGAGCGTTCGAACGCGTGCATCGCGTCTTTCCACGCGCCCTCACTGAGGGCCGTTCGTCCCGCGATGAGATCGTCGACCGACGGAGAAGACGGCACTGGCCGCGATTATATCGATGCTCAGATGGGGCCTGAGCGCGGTATCATGGGTCGCATCCGCACAACTGAAGTGACAATAACGTCCGGCCCTCAAGTAAAAGGTGTGATTCGCCGAGACGATGATCGAACGAGTCGCAAGCCACCTCCGGCCCCGGGATTTCGTTTCTTCAGATCACCACACATGAAAGTCAAAACCGCGATCGTTGTCCTTCTCTCTGTGTTCCTTGTCCGCCCCGCGTTGGCTGACGACCCTGTCCAGCAGGCCAAGCAGCTCTACGACGCTGCCGAGTACGACAACGTGCTCTCAATCACGCGCGACCTCGACAGCTCGTCGCCCGGCGGGCTGCCGGTGGAATTGCGCGAATATCGCGCGCTGTCGCTGCTCGCGTTGAGCCGTACCTCGGAAGCCGAGCTCGAGATTGGGATGCTGTTTACCGCCGATCCGATGTACCTGGCGCCGGCGACGGCCCCGCCGCGTTGGAAAACGGCCGTGGATCGGGTGCGCACCCGCGTTCGTCCCGGAATCATCCGCAACCGGTACGCGTCGGCAAAGCAGTATTACGACGCGAAAGATTTCAGCAAGGCGGCAGGCGAATTCGACGCGCTGAAGGCATTGCTGGTATCGGCGCAGAAGGAAGGGATGACGGGGCTGGACGATCTGGTGACGTTGACTGATGGTTTTCTGCAGCTCAGCCGTACTGCCCTCGCTCCGTCACCCCCTGCTGGCCCTCCCGCTGTCGAGACGCCCGCGCCGGTCCCGGCTGCGGTCGCGGACGCCCGCGCGCCGGTGGTGACGCCGCCCGTCGCTGTCGAGCGCACGTTCCCGCGTTGGGATCCCCCGGCGTTCGTCAACGTCAGTCAGTCGTACGATGGTCGGATTGGTGTGACGGTGGCTGCCGACGGCTCCGTCAAGTCGGTGCGCATCCTGGACTCAATCCATGCGACCTACGACCCCATCCTGACCGCCGCAGCGAAGAAATGGCGGTTCGAGCCGGCAACCAGAAATGGGCAGGCGATCGCCTACGACGTCGAGATTCCGGTCGTGCTGACGCCTTCGCCGCAGCGTTAGGGGGGATACGATCCCTGCGCAAACGGAGCTTCAGGCGAACGACCGGACGGCCGCTCGGTCGCTTGGCGCGCTGGCGCTGATTGCCGCAGTCGTCCTCGTTCTCTACCGGAAGTTTCTCGACGGCTATCTCTGGGACGACGACTTCTCGCTGATAGCGGCCGGCCGAACGTTCGATCCGGGCGTGTCGTTCGGTCTGTTCAACCGCAATCACTTCTATCGACCGCTCATCGAGCTGTATTTCGACACTGGGATGGCGTGGTTCGGATATGCGCCGCGCGCATTCCACGCCCTCAATATCGCGCTTCACATCGTGAACGCGTCGCTGGCGTTCTTCATCGCCAGACGCGTTCTCCGAACCATCAGTGCCTCGTTTGCCGCGGCATTGTTCTTTGCCGTGCTGCCCGCAATCCTCGACACAATCGCCTGGGTGTCGGCGATCACCGCGCTGCTGATGACGACCTTCTACCTGATGGCGATGCTTGCCCATCTGACCTGGCTGGAAACCGACAGTCGGACGGCGCGCGCCCTCAGCTTCCTCGCGTTCGTTGCGGCGCTGCTCACGCACGAAGGGTCGGTGACGCTGCTGCCGATGATGATCCTGGCGGACTACCTGCGTCCGGGCCTTCCGCGCCCAAGCCGCCAGGGGAAGGACACGGGCGCGAGGGCGGTCGATCTGCTATGGCGCTACGGTGCGTTTGCGGCCGCTCTCGGTTGTTATCTCGCGATCGCCTTCCTCATCAACCGTGGCAACTACGTGGTGACCGAAGGTCACTATCGGATCGGGATTCACGGCGTCGGCAACGTCCTCGATTACGTGAGCGCGTTGTATGTCGGGCGCCGCGGCGCGATCGGAATGGCGACGACCGTTGCGCTGCTTCTGCTCGTCGTCCGCCTCGGCACGCGGCCGGTCTGGTTTGGCGTTGCCTGGCTGCTCCTCGCGCTTGTCCCGTACTCCTTCTTCACATGGTCGGGCAGCGGGCGCTATGCCTATCTGTCAGCGGTCGGCTTTTCGCTGATGCTCGCGGGCGTAATGCAGTTGCTGGTGCGCGCGCTGCAGCCGCGGATCGGGAAGACTGCCGCGGCTGTCGTCACCGGAGTTCTCGTGGCGGCGGTCGCCGGAAGGTTTGCGGTCTTTGCGGCGCGCGGAAGTTCCGGTGCGCTCGAACCAGGCGAGACCTATCGGGAGTGGCTTCAGTTCTTCAGACAATCGCACGGCACCGTGCCGCGCGGTGGCATTGTCACGATCGAACAGCCCACCAATCCCGGCCTCAACGTTCCCGCGCTGACCGCGATGCTGCAGCTGGAATATGACGATCCGACGCTGCAGATTGCGACCGGTCCACAGTCGCCTTGAGTCAGCGACTCCGTGCGAGCGGCGGCAGCAGCGGCTGGCGATCGGGCGGTAGGTGCTGGTCCGCAGCGTTCATCATGAAGCCGACGGTGAAGTAATCAGCCATCAGCGCCATGATTTCGATCGTTCCCTGGCGCCCGAACTCCTTGACCATCTGTGCCCACACCGCGCTCGTCACCTTGTGGTCGCGAAACAGCGAGCGTCCGAAGGTGATCAGCAGGGCGTCTTTGGCAGCGAGTCCTGTGACCTCTCGATCGAACTTGACGACGTCGATCACTGACTGTTCGAGACCCGCTTTCAGACCGGCGGGCTCGTGCGCCGTCCATTCGTACTGCTGATCGATCTCTCGCGCAGTGATGAGGACGATCAGCTGAAACGCGCGTACGCCGAAGCGGAAGCCGTCACCGCGCGGGACTCCCAGCGCGCGGCCGAGCGCGCCGAGACCCTCGCCGATTTTCGGACTGTAGATCGTGACGTGCGTCGGCCCTGGTCCCGGAGTCACCGGCCCACGCGCTGCCAGGAGCTTCTGCCCTTCTTCATCCAGGTCGGCTGGTGAGATTGGTGGCAGACGCGAGAGCGTCACCGGGTGAATGTCGGGTGGAAGCGCCGGCGCCTGACCCTGCAGTCCGATCGTAGCGCCGATGACGACGAGCAGACCGAGAAGTCGTGTTTTCATGAGGGCGGATTCTACGCCCACACGGCCATCGTTGCCACGCCGCGCCACGATAAACGCACGTCCGTTTCCCCACGTAATTGACGCTAGCCGCACGGTGCGTTGGCCGCAGGCGGGCTCTTGTCATCGCGGCCGCGTTCCAGGAAACTTAAGGCCCAAGGCCGAAGGCCTGAGGCCCAAGTGAAGAACGAAGCCTTTTCTGGAAGGGATAAGCGGTCTGATCCCTTGACCGGCCCTTAGGCCTTGGCTCTTCGGCCTGTTCGTACGGAGGTTCTGTGTGAGGAATTGGGGAGTCGTACTTGTCGCTGCGGTTGCCATTGCCGTGGCCATTTCGCCGTCGTTGAGCGCTCAGTGGCCGTCGTATCCGACACCAGGGGTGCCGCGCACACCTGACGGCAAGCCGATTTTGGACGGCCCCCCACCACGAACCGCCGACGGCAAGGTGGATTTCTCGGGTGTCTGGAACGCCGGCCGTGGGCGCCGAGGCGGCGGTGCAGGTGGCGGCGGAGCCGCAGCTGCCGCCGGTGGTGGCGCAGCGGCTGCGGATGCGCCAGCTCGTGGCGCCGGAGCAGCCGCAGGGGCACCGGCACGTGGCGCTGGTGCAGCACCGGCGGGCGGACCCGCGCCAGCTGGCGGAGCGCCGGCGGCGGCGGGCGGCGGTGGACGCGGTGGTGGCGGCGGCGGTGGTCGTGGCAATCAGCCCTGCATGCCAAACCCTGACGGCACCTTCAACTCTGCGTTCTTCGAGGTCGCTGGCAACGCGAACTGCCTGCCGCCGATGCAGCAGTGGGCGCAGGATCTGAAGAAGAAGCGGATGGCCAATAACAACAAGGACAACCCCGACGTGTGGTGCCTGCCAATCGGCCTGATGCAGTACCACAATCATCCGCAGCCGAGTCAGATCGTTCAGACGAAGAACATCATGCTGATCACCTACGAGTCGAACTATGGACTCCGCTATATCTATCTCGACGGACGGCCTGCGCCGGACAACGACCCGCAGCCGTGGTGGTTCGGCTATTCGCGCGGGTGGTGGGAGGGCAACGACACCCTTGTGGTCGAGACGACGCACTTCAACGCCGAAGAGCGGGCGGCGTGGCACGACGTCAACGGCACCCCGTTTTCCGACGCGCTCAAGATGACCGAGCGCTTCACACGTCCGACGTTCGGCTTGCTCCAGATCGACGTGACGATTGACGACGCCAAGGTCTTCGCCAAGCCGTTCACCGTACGCGTGTTTCGGAACCTGCTGGTCGACTCGGAGATGATCGAGTTCATCTGCAACGAGAACGAGCAGTCGACCGACCATATCCCGAAGGCAGGGGAGCCCACGCTGCCAGCATCGGCGCCGGCACCGGCTGCCAAGTAGGGCGGGTCCCGCCGGAGGCAGGTTCCATCGAAGGCGGACCCGCCATGGATAGGAGGTTGTGATGAAGATCCGGACGATCATCGCCATCATCGTCATCGGGTTCGCGCCGTCGCTGGCGTTTGCCCATCACGCCTGGCCTGTCGATCGCTCGAAAGAGGTCACGGTGAAAGGCACCGTGACCGCCTTCAACTGGGCGAATCCGCACGTCATGATCGACCTCGAGGTGAAGACCGAGAGCGGCAAGGTCGAGAAGTGGAGCGTCGGCGGGCCAAGCACCGACCGGATGGCCGGCAACGGCTGGGACAAGAACACGCTGAAGGCCGGCGACGTGATCACCGGATACGGCTACCGCTACAGTGACGGTGCGAATGTCGTCCAGTTGCAGAAGATCGTGATGGCAAACGGGAAGGAAATGCTCCTGTACGGCCGACGGTAATCGACTGGTCAAAACGCTCGATGCGCTGACCGTCGCCGGTCTTCTGGCCGTCGCGGTTCTGGAGGCCCTTCGCGTGACGACGGGCCTGCATCTCCCACCTGATCCTGATCTCTTCCGCAGTGCGGCGATCACGCAGACGATTGCCGACGGCGCGTGGACGGCGGATCCGTTCTTCGCCGGCGAGTCGAACTGGTACAACCCGCTCGTGCCGGCAATCGTGGCGGCGCTGCACGGCATCACCGGCACGCCAATCCTCGAGCTCTATGCACGTGCGGGTGTGGCGCTGAACCTGGTCGTTCCGATCGCCTTCTGGGCGCTCGTGCGCGTGACTTTTGGATCCGGGGTGGCCGTCGCCGCCGTGTTTGCATTTCTGTTCCTTCCTCCGCGTCTGCTTCCGGGCTGGTCGACGGCGGGCTACTGGCCATGGCTGTTCTCCGGCGTATTCACGCAGGGAGTCTTTTATTTCGGTCTCCTTGCCGCCGACGCTGCCGGGCGGTCGGCGGATTGGAGTCGATGGCTGATCGCCGGCCTCGCACTCGGTATGGTGTTTCTCGGCCACACCGCACCGGCGCTCATCTTCGGCGGCGTGCTCGTCCTCACCGCAGCGCGGACGTGGCGCCACGGTTGCCCCGCTGGCCGCTCAGTGCTCATGCTGACGGCATCGTTTGCAGTCGCGACCCTGGTCGCTTTGCCTCTCATCGCGGCCATCGCAGTGCGCTACCGCTTCGCCGTCGTCAACGACGTGCTCGCGTTGTGGTCGTTTTCAGAGACCGAGCCGGCCAATGTCGTCGGCTTCCTGGGCGATCACGCGAACGCCGGCGGAGCGCTGGCGCTCATCGGCCTCGGTCTGCTCGCTTTCGACGGCGAACGACGACAACGTGCCTGGGTCGTGGGCAATTGGGGCGTCGTCAACGGACTGATTCTGCTCGTTCATTTCGCGCGCCCCCTGCTCGCCAGCGTTGGCGTGCGTGTGCCGCAGGTCGTCACCGCGTTTCATTTCGTACTGTACGGCGAGGCGATTGCGACGATCCTCGCCGGCTACGGCATCTGGCGCCTCGTTGAATTTGCGGCGCGGCTTGTGCCGCGTCCGACCGCCTGGTTGACCGAGTCGCTCGTTGCGCGCGTGCTGCTTCTGACGGTCGTTGCCGTGAGCGTGCGTCCCGCGCTTCCCAACCGGCGCGCCCGCGAGGACTTCGACGAGTCGCGTGCGCGCGCCCTTCAGTATGAAAGCCGGCAGGGAGATCGGCTCGCGCGCGCCTGGATCCGCGCGCACACCGAACCGGGCACGGTCTTTCTCGCGTCGGATCGTCTGTCGCTGTATGTCGTGGCACCCGCCGGCGGACGAGCCGTGTCGGTGGAGGCAGTGTTTGCGAACCCGTACGTCGATGTGGCCAGCCGCGACCGCGATCGCTTCCAGATGGAGGATCGGATCCATGAGAACGATCGCCAAGGGTACTGCGCCGTCGCACCACGCTACGGTGTCCGGTATGTGATCGCAGACGAGGGAGACGGTGACGGGCTCGTTCGCCCTGGACGGGAAACGTTTCTTCAGGACGCAGCCGCGATGGACGGAATTCGTATCTTTCGCGCGCCCGATTGTGACACGGCGCAGACTGCAGCGCCGCTATAGACCGCTGCGCCACACGCGTTCGTTGCGAACCATCAGTTCGAAATCGCCGATCGTCTGCACCGTGTGAAATGACCCGCGAATGTACCGGACCAGTGGACCGCGCTCGATGTTGCGTCCCTGCACCCATTCCTCCGTCACCACCGGGTTGTAGATCACACACGCCGATTCGTGTTCCGCGAGCCGGTCGACGATCCGCTGTTGCGTTCGATCGTCGAACAGCGTCATCCACGCGCCTGCGTTCAGTCCGGTCGGCGGATCCTGTCGCGTCCAGAAGTAGAAGCTGTTGAATCCGGGCATCGAGACGAACGTGTCGCAATTGCGTTCGATCGCGGACGTGACGGTCCGATAGAGCTGCACTTCCTCCGTACTCAGCCTGATGCGGTTCGCGCCGGGGAGGGCGAGGGACACACGCGCACGATATCTGTCCACGCGATCGCGCAGTTGCTGCGCGCCGAATCGAGGATAAAAGAAGAGAACAACCAGGACGACGAATGCCGCCTCCGCGGGCAGGCGCAGCGGCGCACGCCATCGCGCAGCAAGAGGGGAGACCGCATCGGCGACGCCGACAATCGCCGCCGGAACGAGCAGCAACGTCGCCCAATACTGCTGGCTGCCACCGACCGGATAGCCGATCAGCAGATGCGATGCAGCGCACAGGGTGACGACCGCGCGCGGGAAAAGCATTTCCACAGGCCATGGCTCAGGGCGCGACGGCAGCATGACGACCCAGACGAGCGGGGCGACCGACATCATCTGCGTCGGAGAGTTTCTGAGCGTCTCGAAAATCAGCACACCGAAGACGAGTTTCAACGCAATGCCGACCGGTGCTCTGTGGGCGGAAGGAAGCCATGCGACGATCAGGGCCGCTGCCAGCGACGCGCCGCCACCGATCACGCCGGACAACGGGAGCCGCCACGGCACGGAATAGACGCCTGTGAAACTCAGCGGGGCAATGAACGTGCCCGGCAGAAGGCTTGTCAGCGACGTGCCTGAAACGAACGTGAGCAACAGAAGGACGACGATGGTGACGCTGATCGAGGTGAAAAAGGCGACGAGCCGTGAAGCCGGCAAGCGACCCTGGACGTCTGCGCGCGCGATCGTGACGCAGCAGGCCGTCAGCGCGAGCGCAGAAATCCGCGCGTAGTGTTCCGCCCAGTCGGCTCCTCGCATCACCACAAACGGGAGCAGCGCTGCCGCCACGCCTGCGGCGAGCAGACCTGCTCTGCTGATCCGCGTGGGGCCGGTGAGGCCGAGATACACCACCGTCAGTGCGCCCAGCGTGTAGACGCCGACGTTCAGCTTCGTCAGGAGAACAGAGGCGCCGACGATACCTAACAGCGTTGTGCCGCTCACGGTCGGCCCTGGAAGCGCGGCAATCAGCAGCACCGACATAGAGAGAAACACCAACAGCGCCTGCGGATGTCCCGGTTCGTTGCACAGGCTTCTGCACAGCACGATCGTCTGCAGATAACCGGCAAACGCCCACCCGAACGATGACGTGGTCCGGTACAGGAACGCTGCGGCGACTGCACCTGTCGCCATCCACAGCACGATTGTGGCCAGCCGTGTCACATCGTGACTGACGCTCAGGCCGCTGACGACATACACCAGCTTGGCGGCCAGGAAGTAGAAGGGGCCGTAGAGCGAGAACGTCTCGTCGAAGAGCGGACGTCCATCCATGAACGACTTGACGGACGCCATCAGATAACCTTCGTCGTCGTAGTACTGGAACTGCGAGAACATCTCCACGTAGGCGAAGATGCCGCTCGCCACGACGGCGATGCCGGCGAGCAGAATCCGGCCGAGGCGGCCGATCGCGGGAAGGTAGCGGGTCAGCGAGACGCGGCCGGCCAAGCGCCGCTCATCGTACTTGAAGGTCGATCGTGTTCGTGAGGTGGCCGACGAACTGGCGACGCCACCAGGCTCCGGTTCGGGCACGGTCGTCACGCGTGGTGAATCGGTATTGGTAGTACGCAAGGCGCGCGTACCGCGGCGCGCGAGTCAGCGGATTCGGGCCGAGCAGTCGCATCACAGCCGCGTCGCCCGCACCAAGCCGTTCGACCAGGCGCGACAGCCATCCTTGCGCAGATTCCGGACCGAGGGCCGCGAACCACATCTGCCAGTCGAGACGCGGCATGTGTGGTTCGACGAGTGCGGGGCGACGTATGACGTCGCCAGGTTTCCAACGAAATGGATATTCCTTCCACGTCATGCCGTCCTCGCTGACTTCGACGACAATCTCCGGCCGCTCCGTCGTCATGACGCGGAATAGACCGTAGCCGTTGACTGAGTCGAGTGGTGCAATCCAGGTCAGCACTCGAGGAGACCACAAGTAACTGAGGGCAGTGCGGCGTCCCCAGGTCAGGTCCATTTCGCGGAACAGAGCCATCACGCTGAGAGCGGCGAGACAGATCGCGATGATGTTGATGAGCGGTCTGGCACGTCCGCCTCCGACGGCATGACCTCCTCCGGCGGGACCAGCGCCACAAATCTCCTCTGGGTAGGGCAGGTTCCGCCGTCGACTGAATCCACGGCGGCGGACCTGCCATATCACGCGGCGGACCCGCTGGAACAATCCATCGAACGTCCGGTCGTCCAGCAGCGCGACATAGAGCACGATCGTCAGCAGGTTGAAGAAGCCATAGTTGCCGGTCGCACCGATCCCAAGCTGGAGGGCGATCATCAACGCGCAACCGACCTGTCGTGCGCGGCGGAACCGCGCCGGCGCCAGTGCCAGCCATGGAGCAGCGATTTCGATGGCGAACATCGCCGCCGCCGACCACAGATGCACCAGCGGCGGCAGTTGATGCGCGTACCAGCTCGTCGGCAGCGGCAGCGGCTGCGTTTCATAGTGATAGGTCAACGCGGTCAGATTTGCCCACGTCGGATCGCCGCTCAAAATCTTGGTCATGCCTGAGAGAAAGGTGACCTTGAAGGCGAGCCCCCACAGTACCCAGCGCACGACGGCCGGCGGTTCGGCATCGCTGTGCAGCCGCGACCGCCACGCCAGCGGCGAATACAGGATCGCCAGCAGTCCGGTTTCGAGCAGCAACGCATCCCATTGGAACTGCAGAAACTCCTGCCCCGCGATGGTCAGCGCCAGATAGAGCGCCCACAGGAGCGTCGTCGTCAGCACCGGGACGATGCCGAGCACGAGAACAATCGAGAGCGCGACACCAGTCCAGGAGAGGAGCGTCAGAAAGGCGCCCGTGGGCGACAGCCAAGCCAGCGTTGGAAACAAGCGATACGCGCTGGAGCCGTAGACTTCGTGCGCCCGCGAGAGGAACTCGCCCACCGGCATGAGGCCGTTTTCGCCGACAAGCCCCGTCACCTGGACGGTAAGGGACGCGAACGCGATGAGGTAGACGGCCCCCAGAAGACGCAGGAATACCGCGCGGGAGATCGAAAAAGAGGGCACGTCGATGGGATAATGCCGGATTACCGTGCGGATCACACTATCCTGGGCCGTCGTCACCTTTCTGCTCGCCGCCATTGCTGCCGGACCGACGGGATCGGCTCAGGGCACCGACACGACTGCTCCAGCGGTCAGCGCCTCACCGCACGCGAAAGTGGTCAGCACGTACTGCGTGAGCTGTCACAACGACAAAACCCGTTCCGGAGAACTGTCGCTCGAACACGTCGACGTGACGGACGTGAGCAAGTCGGTCGAGACTTGGGAAAAGGTCATCCGCAAAGTGCGGGCGGGCATGATGCCGCCGGCGGGAATGCCGCGGCCGGATGCTCCGACCCTCGAGGCGTTTGTCTCGTACCTCGAGACGTCAATCGATCGCAACGCGGCAGCGAACCCGCGACCCGGCCGTACCGCGCTTCACCGGTTGAACCGCGCCGAATACGCCAACGCCATCCGCGATCTGCTGGCGCTCGACATTGACGCAACTGCACTGCTTCCTCCGGACGACGAGAGCAGCGGGTTCGACAACATCGCGGATGTGCTGAACGTCTCGCCGTCGCTGATGGAGCGGTATCTCTCGGCCTCGTGGAACATCAGCCGCATGGCCCTTGGCAACGTGGCGATCACGCCGAGCACCGTCACCTATCGGGTGCGGCCGGACCTGTCGCAGGATCAGCACATCGACGGCATGCCGCCGGGCACACGCGGCGGGATGCAGGTGGAGCACACGTTCCCCGTAGACGGCGAATATGTGATCCGGCTGCGACTGTGGCGGAACACCTTCGATCTGATGCGCGGCATGGAAGACCCGCACGACATCGAGATCGCCATGGATGGTGCCCGGCTGACTGTTGTGACTGTCGGGGGCCGCGATGACTTCGGTCGGATGGCCGAGAACCCGGGGACGTTCGGCGCCGAACTCGACAAGAAGCTGACGGTGCGCCTGCCGGTCAAGGCCGGCATCCACAAGATCTGGGCGACGACGGTGCTCAAGAGTCACGCGCCGCGTGACGATTTGATCAAGCCCTTCATCCGCACCACGGTGGACGGCCTCGACATCATGGGTGACCCCTCCGTCGATCGGATCATGGTCGAGGGTCCGTACGCCGCGTCAGGTCCCGGGCACACCGCGTCGCGAGCCAAGATTCTGCTGTGCACGCCGGCGTCTGCATCGCAGGAGACAGCCTGTGCGCGGCGGATCCTGACGACGCTGGCGCGGCAGGCGTATCGCAAGCCCGTCGATCGCGCGACGACCGACGTGCTGATGGATTTCTACGGAAAGGGACGCAAGAGCGGTGGAAGCTTCGAGCGCGGCGTCGAGTCGGCCCTGCAGTTCATTCTTGCCAGCCCTGAGTTCCTGTTCCGCGTCGAGCCCGATCCGCCTTCGCGCTCCGCGCTTCGCCGCGACGAGTCTCCGGCGGTCTACCAGTTGGGCGATGTGGCGCTGGCGTCGCGCCTCGCCTTTTTCCTGTGGAGCAGCCTGCCCGACGAGCAGCTCGTTGGACTTGCCGTACAGGGAAAACTGAAGCAGCCGGCGGTGCTCGAGCAACAGGTGCGCCGGATGCTGGCGGATCCCCGGTCGAAAACGCTCATCGACAACTTTGCCGAGCAGTGGCTGCACCTGCGCAACCTGAAGAACTCGAACCCCGATCTCGGCGCGTTCCCGGACTTCGACGACAACCTCCGCCAGGCGATGAAGGAAGAGACCGAACTGTTCTTCGACAGCATCATGCGCGAGGACCGCAGCGTGATGGACCTGTTGAACGCGGACTACACGTTCGTGAACGAGCGGCTGGCGCGCCACTACGGCATTCCCAACATCTACGGCAGCCGCTTCCGTCGCGTGCAGGTTCCCAGCGAGTCGCGCCGGGGCCTGCTTGGTCAGGCGAGCATTCTGACGGTCACCTCGTACCCGAATCGGACGTCGCCGGTCGAGCGCGGCAAGTGGATTCTGACGAATCTTCTCGGCGTGCCGCCGCAGCCGCCGCCGCCAAACGTGCCGACGCTGCCGGAAACTGGCGCTGACGGCAAAGTGTTGTCTCTGCGCGAGCGCATGGAAAAGCACCGCGCGTCGCCCGTCTGCGCCGGCTGCCACCGCGTGATGGATCCGATTGGCTTCGCGCTCGAAAACTTCGACGGCGTCGGCCGCTGGCGCGGCAAGGAAGAGGGGCAGCTCATCGACGCATCCGGCACGCTGTTCACCGGCGCCAAGCTGGACGGCGTGAACGGTCTGCGCAAGGAGCTGACAAGCCGGCCGGAAGTCTTCGTTGGCGTGCTGACGGAGCGGATGCTGACCTACGCCGTTGGCCGCGGCCTCGAGTACTACGACATGCCGGCGGTCCGGAAGATCGTCCATGATGCCCGTGCCGCCAACTACCGCTTCTCGTCGATCGTCCTCGGGGTCGTCCGCAGCGTGCCGTTCCAGATGAAGGAAGTCAGCCGACCGGCGGGTACTGAGTCGGGAAGGAGAGCCAGTCGATGAGCATGATCTTCAAGAAGCACCTCTCGCGCCGCACGTTCGTGCGCGGCATGGGGGTGACGCTGTCGCTGCCGTTTCTCGACGCGATGGTTCCGGCGGGTCGCGCGCTGGCGCAGACGGCCGCGAAACCGCAGATCCGGCTCGGGCTCTGCTTCATTCCTCACGGCGCGGTGATGAACCAGTGGACCCCGGCTACGACCGGGGCGCTGGAACTCTCGCCGATCCTGTCGCCGCTGGCGGCGCACAAGGAGCAGGTCGTCGTGCTGAGCAACCTGGCGCACGCGCAGGCGGGGCCGCAGGGCGCGGGTGACAACGGTGGCGACCACACGCGCTGCCCGGCGGTGTTTCTGAACGGCGTGCACCCGAAGCGCACCGACGGCGCCGACATCCAGGCGGGCACCACCATCGACCAGCTGGCGGCGGCGCAGATTGGGCAGGACACGCTGCTGCCGTCGCTCGAGCTTGCAGTCGAGGACTACAGCGGCCTTGTCGGATCCTGCGACGTTGGTTTCAGCTGCACGTACATGAACACGATCTCGTGGCGGACGCCGACGTCGCCGCTGCCGATGGAGATCAACCCGCGCGTCGTGTTCGATCGCATGTTCGGCGACGGCGCCACCGCACAGGAGCGTCTGCAGCGGATCGAGACGCAGCGGAGCATCCTCGACGCCATCACCGGCCAGGTGGGTCGCCTGCAGGGCGACCTCGGCGTCAAGGATCGCAGCCGCGTCGCCGAGTATCTGGACGCCGTGCGCGAGATCGAGCGGCGGATTCAGATCTCGGAGCGCCAGGCGTCGAACCCGTCGCTGGCGGTGCCGGAGTCGCCGACCGGAGTTCCCGACGACCCCGAAGCGCACACGAAACTGATGTTCGATCTGATGGCGATTGCCTTCCAGGCCGACATCACGCGCATCTCGACGTTCATGATGGCGCGCGAGGTGAGCTATCGGACGTTCCCGAAGCTGGGGATCTCCGAGGCGTTCCACCCCGCGTCGCATCATCAGAACAGTCCGGCGCGGCTCGAGACGCTGGCGAAGATCAACGCCTTCCACGTCTCGCTCGTGGCGCACCTGCTCGACCGGCTGAAGGCCACGCCCGACGGCGACGGCACCCTGCTCGATCACTCGCTGATCCTGTACGGCAGCGCCATGAGCAACAGCAACATCCACGACCACGCGCCGCTGCCCGTGCTCGTTGCCGGCGGGGCGGCGGGGCGGATGAAAGGCGGGCGTCACCTGTCGTATCCGGCCGGGACGCCGATGTCGAACCTGCTGCTGTCAATCCTGGACAAGGCGGGAGTGAAACAGGAGAAGGTCGGAGATAGTACCGGCCTCTTGACCGAACTGTAGGCCGGGTCCCGCGTCGCGCTGCGGCTATCGACGCGGACCCGGCGGAACGGAACCAAGCGATATGCGAACAGCCAATCGTGTTCTGGCGTGCTTCCTGGCGCTCTCCCTGCTACCGGCGATCGCGTATGCCGGCACGTCCGACGTAGCCGACGCGGCGCAGCGGAAGGACGTCGTCGCGCTGCGCGCCCTGCTGAATAGAAAGGCCGACGTCAACGCGGCGCAGGCCGACGGGACGACCGCGCTGCACTGGGCCGCGCACTGGAACGACGCGGAGACGGCGAAGCTGCTGCTGCGCGCCGGCGCCAAACCGGGGACGGCGAACCGGTTCGGCGCGTCGCCCCTGTCTGAGGCGGCGCTGTCCGGAAACGCGGAACTGATCAAGGCACTGCTCGATGCCGGTGCAGACGCCAAGGCGCTGGCCACGCTCGACGGCGAAACGGTGCTGATGAGCGCAGCGCGCTCCGGCAACGTCGAGGCGGTGCGGATGCTGCTGGACCATGGCGCCGACGTGAATGCGCGTGAGCGCTACAAGGGTCAGACGGCGCTGATGTGGGCCGCCGCCGAGCGCCACTCTGCGATCGTCAAGCTGCTGCTCGAGCGTGGCGCCGACTGGCGCGTCCGCTCGTTCGATCGCGAGACCAAGCCGCCGAAGCTGAGTGCCGCGTCTTCGATTTCTCCCATCCCGCGCGGCGGGTTCACCGCGCTGATGTTCACCGCGCGCGAGGGCGACCTCGAGTCGGCGCGCATCATGCTCGACGCCGGCGTCGACATCAACCACGGCGACGTCGACAACGTGACGCCGCTCGTCGCCGCCATCATGAACAAGCAGTACACGCTGGCCAAGTTCCTGATCGACCGCGGCGCCGACGTCACCATCGTCGACGCCGGCGGCCGCACCGCGCTCTACGCGATGATCGACATCCGCAACGAGGACTGGACCGCGATGCCGAATCGTCCGTTGGACGATCCGACGCCGACGCTCGACATCGTCCGCGCGCTGATCGAACACGGCGCCAAGCTGGATGTTCCCTTGACGCGGCCGCTGACCGTTCGCAGCGGCATGGACTTCGGCGACACCACGCTGGGCGCCGGCGCCACGCCGCTGATGCGCGCCGCGCGCGCCGGCGACCATGCCGTCATCCGCCTGCTGCTGGAGAAGGGCGCCGACCCGAAACTGACGACGAAAGACGGCACCAACGCGCTGATGTTCGCCGCCGGCATCGGCTATCGCGACAAGAACACGCGCGGCAGCGAGAGCGACGCGCTCGAGGCGGTGAAAGTGATGATGGGTGCCGGCCTCGACATCAAGCAGAGCAACACGCGCGGCGAGAATGCGCTCCACGGGGCAGCGCTGCGCGGCGCCGATACCATCGTCCAGTTTCTGCTCGACCAGGGCATGGACGTCAACGCCACCAGCAAGCAGGGATACACGCCGCTGGACGTCGCGCTCGGCAAGACGATCGTCGGCCAGCTGCCCGTGCCGCACGACACCACGGTCGCCCTGATCAAGAAAGCCGGCGGCACGGAAGGGCCGGGCCCGCGCGGGGCCAAGCCGCCGGCCCCTGCTCAATAACGAGGCCTAAGGGCTAAGGCCGAAGGCCGAAGGGCTGGTCCAGGCCGAAGTCGGTAGTTAGATCTGAGCTAGGCCCAAGTCGCGAAAGTACGTGTAAGTGTCGTTGTAAAAGGCGGGGGAACGCGTCGGGTCTGATTGGTCTCCCGGGGGAACGAAGATTACCATCCCCTGCCGCGCGCGCGTTAATAGAACTCGATAGGCGTTCAGCAAGTACCTCTGCCTGTCCTCGTTTCTCACGTTCGTCCAGGTATCACCCCGAAATGAGTGAAAGCGCCACGATTCGGCATGTCGCCGCAAATCGGCATCCCACGTCACGCACACCCAATCGAGCTCGAGACCCTGTACCTGGAACTCTGTTGCCGCATCTTCTAGGTAATAGCTCGAACGTGTGTCTTTCCTGTCATTGAGAAACCAATGAACCGGATCGACATTGACGCGGACATCGATAGCGTGCGGTTTGAGACGCTGTGCCTGTGAGGACGCAACAAGCCCGTATCGCTCAGATCCGCGGGCATGACTTCGGATCCAGTGTTTTGCGCGTTCCAAATCACGTGTGAGTGCGATTGGATAGCGGCGATTGACTTCAGCGAGGAGTGTCCGTGCCGTGGTCATGTCACAGTCCAGGACCGCCTTGACGAACGCAGATACTCTCTCTGATCTGAACGATCGCATCGACGTCCCAAGGTGAAGGCTGTTATCCCAAATTACTGACACCGTGGAGGATAGTCGGTCGATGACATGTTGCGCGGCGTATTCGGAGGCCGCGAGGTTCGGCGATAGATAGACCAGCCAATGCGGGAACTCCGAACGCACGGCCTCGAGCCACTCGGTGATTCCCGCTCTCCGGTATGAATCTCCTGTCCGCCCCCGACAAGACAAACAACCACTGCCCAGGTTTCGTGACGATTGAGGTAGGACACGAGAAAAGCTGGTTCCGACTGGTCGAAGTCTGCGACTTTCTTCCGGCGACGCATGAAATCGACTGTTTTGGTCTTAGTCCACGCACGTTGCGCTTCATCGAAGATCACGACGTGGTCGTACGGGGCAGTTGTCGTGCGGACACCCTCGTCACGAAAGTGGTGAACGTTCTGGATGAAGGGTTTGACGCGCTGACGGACCGCCCCTTTCCGTTCGGTGTTTCCCACTCGCGCCAATTCATCGCGCGTAAGCGCTTCTTGAAGGACTGCGACTAGTGGCCCGTTCCCCGACAGGTACACCGCCCGCGCATCTCCGAGTGTCCGCCTTCGTGTCGCAACATTCAGGCCGACGAGGGTCTTTCCCGCGCCGGGCACGCCGGTAACGAACACGATCGCCTTCTCGCGATTGCCGCGGGTTCTCTCAATGATTTGTTCAACTCCTATCGACGTTACCTTCAGATTCCTGGCCCCTGCGTCGTGTCGCGATATGGCATCAACAGAATGTCTTGCGTACAGCGCCCTTGCTGCCTCGATGATGGTCGGAGTCGGATGATACGGAGCGGCGCCCCAGGCGTCGCCGTCGATCAGGGCTCCACCGGTGGCGCGTTGGAGTCCGGCAGCCAGGACATCCCGCAGATGGCGTGCCCCGCACCTGAAAGGGGGTCGAACGCCGTCGGGCCCGGCTTCCTGCCATCCTTTGTCTGAGATTTCGGCTTGCGTCGCGACGAGAATCGGAAAAATCAAAGCGTCGTGACTCGCGGCGTGAAAGTTTTTTAGATCTAGGGCGTAGTCCCACACCTGGTTGTAATCAGCCAACCGAAACTGACGTTCGCCGCACTTGAATTCAATCGGAAAAATGGCCGGTCCCGAGATCAGCACTGCGTCGATGCGGCTGCCCAATCGCGGTACTTCGAACTCGAGGTACAGACTGCCAGGAAAGCCAGGCAAAGCGGATCTGAGAATCGCGAGCTCGTCCTCCCAAGCCTGTCGTTGCTCGACATCAAGGTCGTGCGCGTGCTGCGCAGCCAGCGTGCCCAGGACGATTACTGCATCGGTCCAGACAAAACGATCAATCGGAGCAGAGTAGTAACCAGAACGAAGCGATGAGTTCGGCACCCGGGGTTGAAGGATACCGTAGTGCCTCGCGATTCGGGGTAGCGGTTGCCTTCGGCCTCAGCATCTTGCCCTGAGACAGCCCTTAGGCTTTCGGCCCTCGGCCTTGGGCCTGACAGCAATCCGTCATTCACGCCCTGATGGTTTCCAGACCGTGGCCGTGCGTGCCCACTTCGCGCTTCCGCAGCAGCGCCGAGAAGACCAGTCCCGCCACGCTGAGCGCCGTGAACAGCCACAGCATCGGGCGGTAGCCGTCCGGATTGCCTGCGCCCGCGTGTGCCCAGTCGTTGAGGGCGCCGGCGGCGAGGTTGACGGTCGTCAGCCCGACGTTCTGCAGCAGCGTCATCAAGCCGAAGGCGGTGCCGAGGCGTTGCGCGTCAACAAGGTACGGAACCGACGCCCATAGAACCGCCGGTACCAGCGAGAAGGCGATGCCGATCATCACCGTGCTCACCCACAGGTGCCAGTCGGTGTAAAGCAGCGTCGGGAAGACGGCGAGCAGCAGCACGGAACCAAACAACATCGCGATGCTGCGCTTGCCGATCCGGTCGACGAGCAGGCCGAAGAGCGGCGTGGCGAAAATGGCCGCGAGGAAAACGTAGCCGTTCATCTGGCCCGCACGATCGAGCGACAGGCCGTGCGCGTTCTGGAAGTACTCGATGGCAAACGTGCTCCGGAACGGGAAGATGACGGAGTAGAAGGTGACGCAGAGGCCGACGATATACCAGTAGGAGCGGTCGAAGCGCCACAGGTCCGCCCAGTTGAACTTCTCGCCCGCCAGCGAGTGCTGCAGCGCATAGCGGCGCGCGGCCGAACGTTCCACCGTCCAGTACACCGCAGCCGCGACAAGCGAGATCGTCGCGAAGGCAAGCGCGACGAACAGCGGCGCGCGCCAGCCCGACGCATAGGCAGCAGCCGCCCACGACGGCGACAGATCGGCCGCATACGATCCCGCCCGCGCGATGCTCAGGTTGACCCCGAGCGCGAAGCCGAGCCGTCGGCCCTTGAACCAGTGGCCGAGCGCCGCGGTGATGGCGACGATCATCGACTCGGCGCCAAGCCCGAAGATCAGGCGGCCGAGCGCCATCACGAAAAACGTGCCGGAGACGACCGGCAGCAGCGCGCCAATCACACAGACGGCGGTAAAGCCCAGCGTCGCGTTGCGGGTCCCGAATCGATCGACGAGAACGCCGCCGATCAGCACCATCACGATGTTCGGCGCGCTGTAGATGGCGTTCAAGGTGCCGACCTGTGTCGAGGTGAAGCCGAGCTGGGTGCGCAGGATATCGGCCAGCGGCGCAACCGAGTCATAGACGTAGTAATTGCCGAACATCGCCAGGCTGGTGAACAGGAGCACCAGCCAGCGGACGGATGCGGGCGGGGGCGGCTGCGATGTCAACGCGTCGGCGCCGGAGGATTGGCTGGGGGCGTCATCGCCACGTGGTGGATTCTCGACGCGAATCGCCACCCCTGCGGCGTCTTTCGGTAGGTGTCGGCGTAGAACCCGTCGTGTCTGATTTTGTAGGGGTCGCCATCGAGGCCAATCATCAGCATGTCGACCGTTCCTGTGGCGCCATCGGCGGTCGGCGTGATGATGTGGTTCGTGTAGAGGTGGTGGACGCCCTGAACGATCCAGCCGACGTTCTTGCAGCCGCGCGACCCGCCTCCCGACGCCTCGGCCAGGCGTTCGCGTCCCTGAAAGCGCGTGCCGACGACGCCGTTCTGCGACGGCGCAAAGAAGCCGTCAGCGGTAAAGAGATCCGCGTAGTCGTATCCGTTGTTCGAGCAGGTGTCGATCGCCCGCGCGTACTTCGCGACGAGCTGTTGGATCTCGATGTAGTCCAACGCAGTGAGCGTCATCGGCTGCGCGCCTGGCTGACCGCCCTGCCGGGCGCGGACAATGCCCGGCAGCAGCAGCGCGATCACGATTGCCAGTTTCCACGCTCTCATTTGAGATTCCTGTAAACGATCGCCTCCACGCCCGCATACACTTTCATCGACGCCTCGTCGTAGAACGGCAGCGTCTGCATCATCACGACGACGCCGATGTCACGGTTGCGATCGATGAAGAAGTGGGTGTTGAAGATGCCGGCCCATGTGCCGCTGCCGGGAGACCGCATGTTCGCCCGCTTCGTCTGTGCCAGCTGGAAGCCGAGACCCCAGTGATCCTCACCAGCGCCGACGGGGAAGTCCCGCGACAGCGACGGGTTCGTGGACACCTGTTTCGCGACGACGACGCTGCCGGTGTGGTTCTCGAACATCGCCCGGGTCGATTTTTCGCTGAGGATGCGTGCCTGACCGTACTTGCCGTCGTTGAGCAGCATCCGCAGGAACAGCCCGTAGTCGCTGGCCGTCGAATACAGGCCGCCGTCGCCCTGGACGCTGGCCGGAAGTGTGGCGGGAGCCGGACGCTCGACGAACGTGCCGTCATTGCCGCGCGCGTTGACGCCAACGACGCGCGGGTACTTCGCCTGCGGGACGAGGTACGCCGTGTCGTTCATGCCGAGCGGCCGCAGGATCCGCGATTCGAGGTACGCGTCGAGCTTCTGCCCGGAGATCGCCTCGACGACCTGACCGAGTACGCGCGTGCTGGCGCCATATGCCCAGCCCTCGCCCGGGTCGAAGAGGAGCGGCAGATCCAGCTCCGTCTTGCCTGACTTCTGGGTCAGCTTGGCGACCGTCTGGCTCGAAAAGCCGTAGCCGATGCCGGAGGTGTGGGTCAGCAGGTGGCGGATAGTGATCGGCCGTTTCGCCGGACGCGTCTCATAGGTTGCATCCGCGTCGTTGAACTTGCTGATGACGACGGGATCCTTGAACTTCGGCAGGTACTTCGCCACATCGTCGTCGAGCTTCAGCTTGCCTTCGTCGGCGAGGATCATGATGGCCGTCGACGTGATGGCCTTCGTCATCGACGCGATGTTGAAGATCGTGTCCTTTGCCATCGGCGTGTTGCGCAGCGTGCTGCTCTTGCCGAATGCCTCGTTGTAGAGGAGACCGTCCTTGTTGACGACGGTGACGACGACGCCAGGGACGTCGCCACGGTCGGTGGCGTCCTTGAGGAATTGCGAGAGGGCCGCAGCGCCCTGCAGCGGCAGTGATGGCGCGGCGGCGTGCAGCGTGGCCAGGGACAGGACGGGAAGCAGCCAGAGCAGTCGTTTCATGCCGCAGACGATCCCACTGCGCGAATGACTCTGTCAACCGCTCTGGTAGGCTACGTCACAGATGCGCGACGATCAGGTGCTCGAATTCATCAGGACGATGTGGGCGGTCGATCACGAGCTGCAGCGGGTGTCGAAACGGATGGTGGAACGAATCGGGCTGACGGCGCCGCAGCGGCTGGCAGTGCGATTCATCGGGCGTCATCCGGGTCTGACGCTGGGCCAGCTGGCGGAGCTGCTGCATCTCCATGCCGGCACGGTCACCGGCATCGTGCGACGGCTCGAAGAGCTCGGCCTCATCGTGCAGACGCGAAATCTAGACGACACGCGGCGCCGTCACCTCGCACTGACGCCGAAGGGACGTGACATCAATCGGCGTCAGAAAGGAACGGTTGAAGCTGCGGTGCGGCGCACGGCTGCCGGCGCGACAGCGGCGGAGTTTGCGACTGCCGCCGCCGTGCTCGACCGGCTGGCGCGCAATCTTGCTGAGGAATGATCCGTCAGTTGCCGGTGTTGTCCTCGCTGCGGCTGGCGGCGCGATTGGCCTGAAACAGGGCGACGAACACGATGATGAATCCGATGGTCGATACGGCGGCAAATGTTTCGAACACGGGGTCTCCTTGTGCGGCGGAAGAAAATATGACGAATAGTTTGACGTACAAGTATATCAGGCGACCCGGCGCGGGCTGCTGACGCGCGGTCGCGTGCAGTTGAGTGCACATCACGACACCGGCGCGCTCGAGGTGGCGTCTACGCGAGCGTGACGGGCGGTACGGCGCGAGAGGACGGACGGCCATCGGCTGAGCCGGCGGCGGCACGGATCTCGCCTGCCCGTGCCTCGTGATGCGCGGTACCGTTGACGCGGTGGTGATTGGCGGCGGTACCGCGGGCCTCGCCGCCGCGCGCGATCTTCACGCCGCCGAGCGAGAGGTCGTGCTGCTCGAAGCGCGCGAGCGCCTCGGCGGTCGCGTGTTTACTCTTCGTGCCCGGGAGACGGCGGTGCCGATCGAGCTGGGCGCCGAGTTCGTTCATGGCAGCGCCGAACAAGTGAACGAGCTCGTTCGCCCAGCCGGCCTCGCCACGGTCGATGTCACCGGCCAGCGCTACGAGAAAGCACGGCAGCTGCGGCCGATGGACGACTTCTGGGAGCGGCTCGATCGCGTGATGCGCCGCCTCCCGGATCAGCGAACGCGTGATCGCAGCTTCCGTGAGTTCCTCGACACGCGCCCGGGCGGCCGCCGGCTGGTACGCGAGCGCCGGCTGGCGTTGCAGTGGGTGGAAGGCTTTCATGCCGCTGATCCACGGTTGATCAGTGCACACGCACTTGCCGAAGGCGGCTGGCCGGGCGAGGACGTCGAAGAACGACGGCTTGGTCGCGTCGTCGACGGCTACGACCGCGTGATCGAGAAGCTGGCTTCGTCGCTGGCCGGACGCATTCGCGTTGGTGCGGTTGTCAGCCGTGTTGAGTGGTCGCGTGGCAGCGTGGCCGTCTACGTTCAGCATCCGGACGGTCGTCCGCGGTTTGCCGTCGCCGCGCGCAGCTGTATCGTCGCCGTGCCCCTCGGCGTACTCAAGGCTCCTGCAGGCGAGACAGGAGCCATCGAATTCGTTCCGCAGCTGCGCCAGAAGGAGCGCGCCCTCGAAGGTCTTACGTCGGGGTCCGTCGTCCGTGTCGTGCTGCGGTTGCGCGAGCGTGTGTGGGAATCAAAGTACGACTCGCTCAGTTTCATCCATTCGACAGACCAGGATTTCCCGACGCTGTGGACGACGTATCCGATGCGCGAGCCGATCGTGGTCGCCTGGCGCGGCGGACCCGGCGCCCGACGCCTGTCCCAGCTTCCCGCCGATGAACTCGAAGCACGCGCCGTGAGCGCGGTTGCGCGCCAGCTTGGGATTTCGCGGCCGCGCATGCGCGCCCTCGTCGAAGCGGTCTGGACGCACGACTGGGAGCACGATCCGTTCGCGCGCGGCGCGTACAGCTATTCGGTCGTGAATGGCGCCGACGCCCCGACGGCGCTGGCCCGGCCACTGCGGGGGACGCTGTTCTTCGCGGGAGAGGCGACTGACACGGAAGGTGCCACCGGCACGGTTGACGGCGCGATTGCGAGCGGCCGTCGCGCCGCAGCACAGGTGCTGCGTGCCCTGAAGCGTCCGTAGCGTTGCTACGACACCGGTAGATTCATGCGTCGAATCATGTCGCGGAATCGAGGTGTCTGACGGACGGAGTCGTAAACCGGGTCCACCGACGGTAGATAGAAGCCCGTGTGCCGCTCCGCCACGCGTCGAGCTCGCGCGCAAAACGACGGCACGGAGCTGGCCGTCGACAACGCAGTGCCGCCGCTGCTTGGCAACGTGTGCATCGGCGTCTGGAAGAGTACCGGATCGAGGTCGATCAGGCTGCGCCACATGACCTGGAACTGGAATCCTGACGGCACCCCGGCGGGAACGTTCCTGCTGCTGGTGACGGCCAGCGTCAGTCAGGACGGGCGGACCTACGAGGGAACGTTCGTATCAGACAGCTTCGATCTTCAGGGCAACGTGATTCCGGCGCTGCACGCCGAGGGTACTCTCAGAGGCGTGCGCATAACGGTCGACTGAGCGTGGCGAGAACGACGGATGGCGGGTCCGTCCGTCTTCTGTCAGATCACGCCTGTCTCTCGCCAGTTCGCAATCGTCTGGGGGTCGAACCCGAGTTCCCGCAGCACCGCGTCGCTGTGCTGCCCCACCGCGGGGACGCCGCCCATGACGGGTTCGACACCCAGGAGACGTGCGGGCGGCCGGAGCGCCTTGATGCGGCCGGCAGGAGATTCGACCTCGAGCCAGCTGTCAGTGGCTGCAAGTTGCGGATGAGTGAGGTATTCACCGACGCTGTTGACTCGCGCGCTGGCGATGTCCGCCGTGTCCAGCCGTCGAAGCACTTCTTGTGACGTCAAGTCACTGAAGACGGCTTCTATAGCCGCGGTCAGGGCGTCGCGATGTTCGGCGCGAGAGGGATTACTGCGGAACCGCTCGTCGGTCGCGACATCTGGTCGCTTGAGTACGTCTGCGCAAAACCGGATCCACTCGCGCGGATTCTGGACGGCGACGACGACTGACCCGTCGGCGGTTCGATACGGACCGTAGGGAGCAATCGTCGAATGCTGTGCGCCGGTTCTCTCCGGCGGTACGCCGCCATAAGCGGTGTAATAGGCGGGGTATCCCATCCACTCGCCAAGCGAATCGAAGAGCGACACGTCGACGACGGTGCCTTCGCCGCTGTCCTTGCGCATCAGCAATGCCGTGAGGATGCCCGAGTACGCGTACATCCCGGCGGCAATGTCTGCGATCGACACGCCGACTTTGCACGGTGCGGTCTCCGTTCCGGTGACCGACAGCATCCCGACCTCGCTCTGCACGATCAGGTCGTAGGCTTTCCTGCCCGCATACGGCCCGGACGAACCGAATCCCGAGACATTGCAGATCACCAGCCGCGGATAGCGCGATCGCAGCGCGTCGCTGCCGAGGCCAAGGCGCGCCGCCGCCCCGGGCGCCAGGTTCTGCACGAACACATCAGCCCGCGCGAGCAGAGCGTCCAGAATCACCGCCGCGTCCGGACGCTTCAGGTCGAGCGTGACCGACTCCTTGGTGCGATTGATCCACACGAAGTGACTGGCCAGGCCGTTGACGGTGGTGTCGTAATCGCGGCAGAAGTCGCCGCTGCCGGGCCGCTCGATCTTGATGACGCGTGCTCCGAGATCAGCCAACTGGCGCGTGGCGAACGGCGCGGCGACCGCCTGTTCGATGGCCACGACGGTGATTCCCTCGAGGGGAGGTGACGCCATCAGCGAGCGGGCGCGAGCAGCGAAGTGAGTTCGCGGACGTCCGCGATCCTGTCAACCTGTGCCAGTGCCGACCACGCTGCGTCCGCTTCTGCGGCGGTCAGCGTGCGGTGGGCGCACGCTCTGAATTTCGCCGCGAGCTCATCGGCCGTCAGCCGCCCCGGATACCCGCGCGCGCCGTCGGCGGATCGCGTCAGCACCGTGCCGTTGCTCAGGGTGACAATGACGTCAGCACGCGATAAGGGGGTGAATTCGTCGAACGCGCGATTCACACGCAGGCTCACGCGGCGCATCAAAGCCTGAATGTCCGGTCGTGCGATGGTGACCGCGTCGAACGTTTCGATACCGATGCGGCCGAAGACGCACGCGGCGGCGGCGCAGAACGGCATGCTGAACTTGGCCTCGAGATCGGTGGTCGGCCGGTCATAGAGCAGCAGCCGCGGTGTCATCGAGTCCACCTGCACCTCGACTGATTCCACCTGCTCGGGAGTGAATTCCGTTTCGCGTTGCAGCGCGACAAGCGCGTCAAGCGGGGGGTGCGTGGCGGCGCACGACGGATACAGCTTCACCGTGATGCCGGTGTCGAGGATTTCCCAACGCGTGCCCAGATCGGCGACTGCGGGCTCCAGCGTTCGATGCTCGCTGCCCATGACCGCCAGGTACCCCTGCGCGCCGTCCAGGGCAGCGGCGCTCGACGTAAACCCGCGCCCGGCGAGCAGCGCGGCCATCACGCCGTTGCGTGCCGCCATCCCGGCATGCAGCGGCTTGACCATGCTGCCCATGTTTTCCTTGAACCCGCCCGCGGTGGAGGCGGCGATGCCGAGCGCACTGTGCACGGCGACGGCGTCGAGTCCCATCACCCGCGCCGCGGCAGCTGCGGCGCCGAGCGTCCCGATCGTCGAGGTGCAGTGCCATCCGCGCTCGTGGTAGTGGCTCGGGTTCATCACCATGCCAAGCCGGCACTCGAGCTCGAACGCGGCGACATACGCGTCGGTCAGCGTCGGTCCTGATGCGTGGGTAGTTTCCGCGGCGGCAAGAATGGCAGGAACCAGCGCACAGCTCGGATGCGCCAGCGAGACGAAGCACATGTCGTCGTAATCGAGCGCGTGCGCGGCCACGCCGTTGGCAAATGCGGCGCTGGCAGGAGCGGCGGTGTCGCGCGTCCCGAGGATGCGGCATTCACCACCGCCCTCATCACGCACGATGTCCTGAACCATGCGCGCCGCCGGTTCGGCGACGCCAGCCAGGATTACCCCTGCAGTGTCGCAGATCGCTGCGACGGCCCGCTGACGCGCTGCAGCGGGCGCAACGCAGCTGACGACGAATTCAGCCAGCGCAGCGGTTCCGCTCCGGGTGTCGGTATCCATGAGTGGACACCATGATACGGGCGAAGGTGATTGAACATTCGCGGCGCCGCGACTGCAACCTTGGCGGTAAGATGCTGCCGCGAGAGTAAAGTCATGAAGTCTTCCTGTCGGATGTCGTCGTTCGTCGTCGTGCTGCTGGCCCTGCTCGCGATGCAGCCCGCAGCCGACCAGTCCCGTCCAGATCGCCCCGCCGCAGCGTCGTCGTGGACGGCTCCTCGCACATCGGACGGCCGGCCAAGCCTCGAAGGCGTCTGGGAGAACAACAGCGCGACGCCGCTCGAACGTCCGCCGCAACTCGCCAGTAAACCGCTGCTGACCGAAGCGGAGCTGGCGGATCTGCAGCGCCGGGCGAAGTCGGTGTTCTCGCCGGAAGCAGAAGCAACCTTCGGCGACACGTTGTATCTGACGCTGCTGGCGAACCGGACGCCGACTGGATTGGGGTCGACCGGCTCCTACAGCCAGAACTGGCTGCCCGACAGGTACTTCGAACGCCGCACGTCGCTGATCGTCGATCCGCCGGACGGCCGGCTGCCGCCGGCGACGCCACAGGGCGCCCGCTTGCGCGCGACCGGCATCGGCACCCGATTCGGCCGTCCCGCCGCCTCTGCGCAGGACATGACGATGCCCGACAGGTGCATCGCGTATGGCGTACCCGATCTGTTTGCCGCGTACATGAGCGTCTATCGCATCGTGCAGACGCCCGAGTACATCGCAATCCAGATGGAGAAGATTCACGACACGCGCATCATTCCGCTGGACGGCCGTCCGCACATTTCGTCGGCCATGCATCAGTACCTTGGCGACGCGCGCGGTCGCTGGGAGGGGGACACTCTCGCCGTCGAGAGTACGAACTTCCATCCCAACGGCAACCCGATGGGCGGATACAACACACTCTCCGACCAGAACCTGCGATTGACCGAACGCTTCCGGCGCGTGGCCGAGGACACGATCGAGTACACCTTCACCGTCGACGACCCGACGATGTGGACGCGGCCGTGGACGGCGACGATCTACTGGAAGGCGTCGAAGAGTGAGGTATTCGAGTACGCCTGTCACGAGGGCAACTACAGCATCCGCGGCATGCTCGCCGGCGCCCGGGCCGACGAAGCGGTGGGGCGGTGACGGATTACTTCAACAGCCTCCTCACTTTCTCCATCGGTTTCGTGAGCGATCGCCCGCGCCGCCGCATGTCTTCCCACACGTCGCCGACCTTCGCCACACGCGCCGGCATGTTGCGCAGCGTGAACGTCGCGGGACTGACCTTGCCGCGTTCGACCTCTTCCCACGTGCACGGCGCCGACACAGGCGCGCCAGGCTTCGCGCGCACTGTATAGGCCGCCGCAAACGTGGCACTGTAGCCGTTTCTTCCCGTGTCCACATAGATGCGACCACGCCTGTCGGCTTTGCTGAACTCCTGCGTCAGACGGTCCGGCGCCAGACGAACGAACAGCGCCCCCACCATGTTGGCGAAGCGAGCCACGAGTCCCATCGGCGTTTTCCCGTCAACCGGGACGACGATGTGAAACCCCTTCCCACCGGTTGTCTTGACCCAGGACGGAAGTCCCAGTTCCGTCAGCAGGTCCCTCAGCCCTATCGCTGCCGCGCGCACCTCCGCCGCGTCGTCCTTCGAGGGATCGAGGTCGAAGACGCACAGATCCGGATAGTTCAGATCGGGAAGCCGCGAAGTCCAGACGTGCAGCGTGATCGTGTTCTGGTTCGCGATCCACTGAAGAGACTTCGCGTCGGTGACAACGGGATGATGGACGACGCCGTCCTTCTTCGGGACCTCGACGCGTTCGAGCCAGGCTGGAAATCCCTTCGAGACGTCCTTCTGCCAGAACCCTTTGGCACCGATGCCGGCGGGGTATCGCTCCATCGTGATCGGCCGGCCACGTAAGTGGGGAAGAATCACCGGCGACAGCGCTTCGTAATATGCGGCCAGGTCACCTTTGGTGATGCCGTCGTCCGGGAAGAGCACCTTGTCGGGATGCGTGATCATTCCCGCACGACCTCACGCGCGTTCTTGTCGAAGCGCACGCCAATCAGCCGTGGATGCCGCAGCTTGCCGTGCACGGTCCATTCAATGAACGCGACCTGTACCACGACGTCTGGCTTTACCCAATGCACGCGCAGCCGTGGCAATCCAGTCGCCTTTGTGAATGGCGTCTGTGGCACTTCGACGGCGTCGAGCCGCCGGCGCAGATCAAGCAGGAGTTTCGTGTCGAATCCGGTCCCGATCTTTCCAGCAAAGATTAGATCGCTGCCTTCGTAATATCCGACGAGGAGTGCGCCGAGCCCGACGCGGGTGCCCTGCGGATCGGTAAAGCCGCCGACCACGAATTCCTGGGACGACTCGCACTTCATCTTCAGCCAGTGCTTCGACCGGCGATGCTCGTAGGGCGAGCCGCGGCGCTTGGCGACGACGCCTTCCCAGCCCTCACGTCGCGCCCGCTCCCAGGGTTCGCGATCGGCGAGCAGTTCCACGTGGCGCAGCGGCGGCTTGAACGGCAGCTCACGCAACAGGGCGCGTCGATCCTCGAGCGGCAGACCCGTCGTGAGGTGACCGTTCAACCACAGGATGTCAAACACGTGGTAACCATTCTCTCCATGCCAGGTCACCTCGCCGTCGAGGACGAGATCGTTGACCGGAAGGCGCGAGATCGCCGTGGCGATCGCCGGCAGATCCTGCGGAAGGCGGTTGCGTGAATACAGGCGCACGTCAACGCCGTTCTTATAGGTCAGCAGACGGATACCGTCGAACTTGCGCTCGAACACCCAGTCGCCACCGGAGAAACGCTCCTGGGTGAGCGTCGCGGCCATTGGTTCGAGCCAGTCGGGCATGTTCGTGGGCATCGGGGATCGAAAGAGGATACGTCGATCCCGCGGGAAGATACGGGACTCCGGTGTGTGGATCTACTGCACGCTGATCAGCCGGATCAGCGGATTGAGCGTGTAGTTGTTCGTCCCGCTCTCGGTCACAGACGACTCACGTCGAAGTCGAGCAGTATCGTCGTCGCTTTATCGCGACGAGATCCTGGACGTCGTTTTCGAGCTTCTTCAGATCGCAGGTCCACGACGCGTGGAACCGTCGGGGAACGGCAGCTTCGTCCAGTCACCGCCTTTCTGTACGGCGACTTCTGACAGCGAGCGCAACGCAGACGATCGATCGATGCAGCATGGCGACGCGGATGGTACTCGATTGGGTCGAGTGCCTGTGGGTGCCGATGAGGTCGTAGCGCGACCGTGAGAGCAACGTACCCAGCATCCAACGATGCCAGGTACGTTTGAGGTGCCGCTGCGAAGCGTTGGTCTACTGGACGCTGACGACGCGAACGACCGGCGTGAGCGAATAGACGTTCGTGCCGGCCTCTTTGAGCGACGATTCGCCGTCGAAGTCGATGGTGACATTCGTCGCTTTGCTGCTGTTGACGACGAACAAGCCGTTGTCTTTTCCCTCGCTCGACGCAACGCTCGCGGTGTAGGACTCGCCACCGGGATCTGCGATCGTGCGGGCGCACGGCGTCGCCGACTGCGCCGAGTTCGCCACGTAGACCTTGACGCTCTGGACGACGACTCGCACCCACGTGTAGTCACCGGAGGAAGGCGCTCCGCTCGCCAGCAGATCCTGGGCGTTGTTCTGGAGCTTCTTCAGATCGCACGTCCACGTTGACGCCGAGCCGTCGGGGAACGGCAGCTTCGTCCAGTCGCTGCCCTTCTGCACGGACACCTCGGAGAACGTGACCAGCACGGCCTTCGCCGCGCCAAACGGACTGTCGGTGATGCGCACGTTCAGCGAGCCGCCGGAATTCGGGTCTCCGCCCGGACTCGTCGGCGATGTGCCGCCGCCGCAACCAAACGACATCAGGACGATCGCAACACCAAGGACAGATTTGCGCAACATGGCAAACATCTCGAGGGGATAGGCGCGGTCATAGACGGCAAGTGACGATCCCGTTCGCGCCGCGCCCTCAAGTTGTGACGATTCAAGGCGTTGTCGAGTTGGGGATAAAGAGGGTCGCCGACGGCCGACCACGAGAATGTCTGCGGCCGTGCAAATCCGTCAGCGCGGAGTCTCGCGCTCGTCTGGCCGGAACCAGAATGCGCGTGGTGAGCGGCGACGATCAGCCGATTCGAGTGAGGCGTTCGAATTTGCGGCTGTACATGCGTGTATCGGCGGCGGAAAACAGCTCTTCGAAGTTTGTACCGTCCTCAGGGAACGCCGCCAACCCCGCGCTGATGCTCAGGCCGGCACCGGTCGGCAGGTTCCGGCCGAGCGCTTTCACCGCCGCCTGTATTTCTTCCACGCGGCGTTGTCCGTCGGCACGCCCGCAGTCGGGCAGCACGATCAGGAATTCGTCGCCGCCATAGCGGGCACAGAGATCCGACTCGCGCACCGACTGTGCGAGGCAGTTGGCCACCTGACGCAGCGCCCGGTCGCCGGCCGCGTGGCCGTTCACGTCGTTGATCAGTTTGAAGCCGTCCATGTCGAACAGCGCCACGACGAGGGGATCGCGGCTGCGACGCACACGCGCAAGCTCACGCCCGATGTACTCCATCGCGAAGCGCTTGTTCGGCAGGCCGGTCAGCGGATCGGTGACGCCATCCGTCATCCGCGCCTGGTAGGCAAGATAGTTCCGGTGCAGCACCGCCAGCGATCCGGCAAGCAGCGGCACGAGCCAGTAGTCCTTCTCTTTGATACCGATCGCCAGCACGGCGCTGAGACCACCACCGATCACGTAGCTGGGCCAGACCGAGAGGAAGAACTCGAACCAGACCGTGCGGAACGTATGGCCCACGGTCGACGAAACGGCCGCAGCCACCAGGCCGGAGTTGAAGAGGAAGAACACCGTGCCGGCGGCAGCAAACGGCTTCAGCGGCAGCGAACTCCAGTGCACCGACTCGCCGCCGAGCGCGCCGTAGATGAGCCCGGCGGCGCTCATCGAAATGGCCAGCGCGGCGACGCTGAACGCCGTCTGGTGCAGCGGCGTCGGTCGCCGGCTGCGGAAGATGCACTGCGTCCAGCCGCTCCACGCCGTCACGAGGATCGCGGCGTCGGCGCCGCACATCAGCAGCGCGAGCAGGTCGATGATGTGGCATGCGGTCAACGTCGCGCCGCTGCCGGGAACCGCAATCTGGACCTTGGCCAGTGAGGCGACGAGCGAGAGTGCGAGCAGCGCGGCCAGCACCAGCGGCTCCGTCCCGGCGGAGCCGGCGATCGCGCCGGCGATGACCGCGAGCCCCGCGGCGCATACCACTGCCACGTAGACGCGGGCGACGAGGTCGATTTTCGCCGGGGACCTCCGGCGATTACGCGTCTGGGCGGGCGTGCGTACAGCTCCGCCGGCGCGTGACGGTCTGCCACCCACGTGAACCTGCCAGTTCCCGGTCTTCGAGCGATCGACGGTCTTCACGGTTTTCTGAGAAATTCGCGCTTCTTGATTCAACGGGGGTGCCACGCTGACGTCATTCAGCTAAAACACGTCACACCAACGAGTTGTGGGTGAATCGCGGCCGCGTGCAGTTCCGGGATGGTGCCTCGGATCGACACACGGTCACAGCGGCAAAAACGCGTCTAACTCTTCGTCGATCAGTGCGATAGGGTTTGTCGGACACAGAACGGGACACGATCAGGGAGAGTGTTGCGTGATGCTTCAGACAGACGCTTCGAGCCGCGCGGTGCTACGTCACCTGGTGGCGACGCTTGCCTATCGGGCCGCCAAAGTCCTCCGCGACCAGCCGCCCGGGTTTGCCGCGATGACCTTTGGCGCCGAGACACGACGTCCGGTCCTTATCGCGGCACACATGGCTGATCTCATGTCGTGGGCCGTCAGGATGGCGCAAGGAGAGTACTCGTGGAAGGCAGAGGGCAGCCACGACTGGGACGCCGAAGTCGCGCGGTTTTTCGACGGCGTCGCGACGCTCGACCGGTTGTTAGCGTCGGAGCAATCGCTGCAAGGTCCCGTCGACCATCAAATCGAGAAGCTGATTCAGGGTCCTTTGGCCGACGCGCTCACACACGTTGGACAACTGGCGATGCTTCGCGGATTGGCAGGAGCGCCGATCCGGCCGGAGAGCTACGCGCGCGCCGACATCGTGACCGGCCGCGTCGGCATCGAGCAGACGCCGGCGCGAGCGGCCTTCGACGGCGATGCGAGCGTGCGGCGTTGAGGACAACGGAGGAGACGGAGGTGACGGTCTCACAGGAGGCACGGAGAAACGGAGGACGCACGGAGGGCATCGGGTGGAGGCGTCGTTGAAGCCGTTCGACGCGTCGCTGGGCGCTTCGCGCCTTATCGATTGAGCGAAGGCTCGATCGCAAGCCAACCGCTAACTTGGCTTGCGATCGACCCTTCACTCATCGATAGAAAGCCGGCCGCAGGCCGGCTTTCACCGACGCGTTGAGCGGCCTCCGTTCGTTCTCCGTTGCTCCGTTTCTCCTGTTGAACCGTTTCCTCCGTAACCTCCGTTACCCGGTTAACGCGACGCAAGCAGAGCACCGAGGACCTGCTCGTACACGGCCGACAACGGCGCGAGATCGGCGATGGGCACGTGCTCGTCGATGCCGTGAATCGAGGCGCTCAGGGGACCGAATTCGACCACCTCGCGCGACACGCCGGCGAGGAAGCGTCCGTCCGACGTTCCGCCGCTCGTCGAGAGCACCGGCGTCACGCCGATGACGCGAGTGACCGCCTCGCTCATCACGTCAACCAGGCCGCCGCGCGGCGACAGGAACGGCGCGCCCGACAGCGACCATTTCAAATCGTAGTCAACGCCGTGCGCGTCGAGCACCCGCTGCACGCGCGCCTTCAGGCCGTCGGCAGTGGATTCCGTCGAGAACCGGAAATTGAACATGACCTCGAGGGCGCCGGGGATGACGTTGTTCGCGCCGGTGCCGGCGTGGATGTCAGAGATCTGAAAGCTGGTCGGCGAGAAATACTCGTTGCCTCGATCCCATTTGATCGCCGCCAGCTCCGTCAGCGCCGGCAGCGCCACCTGAATCGGGTTACGGCCTCGCTCCGGATAGGCGATATGGCACTGAATCCCTTTCACGCTGAGGATGCCGTTCAGCGACCCGCGCCTGCCGTTCTTGATCGTGTCACCCAGTCGCGACACCGACGTCGGCTCACCGATGATGCAGGCATCGATCCGGACCTGCCGCGACTGCAGCTCCCGGACGACGGCGGCCGTCCCGTCGATGCCGGCGCCCTCTTCGTCTGAGGTGAAGAGCAGCGCAATGGAGCCCTGATGATGCGGCTGACGGGCGACGAACCGTTCCGCCGCAGTCACGAGCGCCGCGACCGATGCTTTCATGTCCGCCGCGCCGCGTCCGAACAGGTGCCCATCGCGTTCCGTGGGCGTGAAGGGGTCGCTGGTCCAGCGATCCACGGGTCCCGGAGGAACGACATCGACGTGCCCGGCGAGGCAGACGAGAGGGGCGCCGGTCCCGCGGCGTGCCCACAGGTTCCTGACCGGCGCGCGATCGATCCGCTCGCACGTGAAGCCGGACCTGTCGAGGCGTGCGGCGAGGAGTTCGAGCGCCCCTCCGTCAGCGGGCGTGATCGATCGGCACGCGATCAGCTGCTTCGCCAGCTCCAGCGTCTGCTGCTGGATATCGGTTGTCGATGCGCCGCCACCGACCGTCATCAGTCGCGGAGCAGCTCGTTGATCGACGTTTTGGCGCGCGTTGCCGCGTCGACGCGCTTGACGATGACCGCGCAGGAGAGCGAGTACTTACCGTCGGCCGACGGCAGGCTGCCGGGTACGACGACGGATCCCGCGGGGACGCGTCCGTAGTGGATCTCACCGGTCGCGCGGTCATAAATCTTCGTGCTCTGGCTGATGAAGACTCCCATGGCCAGCACCGAATTCGCCTCCACGATGACGCCTTCAACGACCTCGGAACGCGCACCGATGAAGCAGTTGTCCTCGATGATCGTCGGGTTCGCCTGCAGCGGCTCCAGCACGCCACCCAGCCCGACGCCCCCGGAGAGGTGAACGTTCTTCCCGACCTGTGCGCACGACCCGACCGTCGCCCAGGTGTCGACCATGCTGCCTTCGTCGACATACGCACCGATGTTCACGTATGAGGGCATCAGGATGACGTTGCGGCCGATGTAGGCGCCGGCGCGCACCGTCGCCCGCGGAACGACGCGGATGCCGGCACGACGGAAATCCTCGTCTTTGTAGCCCTGAAAACGGAGCGGCACCTTGTCGAACCACGCGTCACCAGCGGTTGCCGGGACGACCTGGTTGTCGTGCGTCCGGAAGTAGAGGAGCACGGCCTTCTTCACCCACTGATTGGTGACCCAGCTGCCGTCGCGTTTTTCGGCCACTCGCAGCGTCCCCGCGTTCAGTTCCCGAATGATTTCGTCGAGGGCCGTCGCCAGCGCCGGCTCGACGTTCGATGGGGCGATGTCCGCGCGACGTTCGAACGCCGCGTCGATCAGCGCTTCGAGGCGGTGAGAAGAAGTCACAGTGTCATGAACCATCAGCGGCAGAACTCCACGATGCGTCGAGCCGCCTCGACGCACTCTTCGATCGGCGGCACCAGCGCGATGCGTACATAACCGCGGCCCGGGTTCGTTCCATGGGCGTCGCGCGCGAGGTAGCGGCCGGGCAGCACGGTCACATGTGTCCCCGCGAACAACTCCCGCGCAAACGCCTCGTCATCGCCTTTACGGACACCCGCCCAGAAGTAGAAGCTCGCATGCGGATCGCGAATGTCCAGGACGGCGCGCAACAGCGGTCCGACCGCAGCAAATTTATCGCGGTAGCGTGCACGATTGTCCCGCACATGGAGCTCGTCGTTCCAGGCGGCGATGCTCGCGTGCTGCACCGCCGGATTCATCGCGCAACCATGATACGTGCGGAAAAGAAGAAATCGCTTCAGCAATGCGGCGTCGCCGGCAACGCCACCCGAGCGCAGGCCGGGAACGTTTGAGCGTTTCGACAGGCTGGTGAACACCACCAGATTGCGGTATCCGTCACGCCCGAGCCGATGCGCCGCCTCGAGGCCGCCGACCGGAGGCGCATCCTCGTCGGGATAAATCTCCGAATAGCACTCGTCGGACGCAATCATGAACCCGTAGCGGTCGGCGCGATCGAACAGGGCGCGCCAACCCTCGAGATCGAGCACGTGCCCCGTCGGGTTTCCAGGCGAGCAGATGTAGACGAGTTGTGTCCGCCGCCATTCATCCTCGGTCAGCGAATCGAGATCGAGGCGGAAGTCGTCGCCTGCCTGCTGGTTGAGGAATGCCGGTATTGCACCCGCCAGCAGCGCCGCTCCTTCGTAGATTTGATAGAACGGATTAGGGCAGACGACGAGCGGTGCCGGACGAGAGTTGTCGATGACCACCTGCGCGAATGCGAACAGTGCCTCGCGCGATCCGTTGACCGGTAGCACCTCGGTGATGGGATCGAGACGCGGCAGGCCATACCGCCGTTTGAACCACGCCGCCATCGCTTCGCGCAGGGCGTCGAGACCGGCCGTGGCCGGATAGGTTGACAGACCGTCGAGGTGACTGACGAGCGCAGCGCGCACGAAGTCGGGTGTCGGATGCTGCGGTTCGCCGATCGACAGCCGGATCGGTGACAGGGCTGGTGGCGAAATGCCGTGCAACAAGGCGCGAAGCCGTTCGAACGGGTATGGCTGCAGGTCCGAGAGCCGCGGATTCACGGTAAGCAATCTAATCCAACCAAATCGTCTCGAGGCCGTCTAAGCTTTCCGTGATGCAGACGTTGCGTGTGGCGCTCATCGCCGCATGGGTATCGACGTTGTCGCTGTCCGCACAGGCTCCGACCCCCAGCCCGACGTCCACGGACGTCGCCTTCGACGTCGTCTCCGTGAAGCCGAATAACAGCGGCAGCACCAGTTCCTCGACGAGCGGCCGCGCCGGCAGCTTCACTGCCAGCAACGTCACCGCGCGGCAGCTCATCATCTTCGCCTATCGTCTGCGGCAGTTTCAGCTCACCGGCGGGCCCGGGTGGATCAGCGCGGATCGCTACGACGTTGCGGCGCGCCCACCGGAAAGTGCGAAACCCGACAACCCGGCGATGACGCGCGCCCTGCTGCGCGATCGGTTCAAGCTCGTCGCCCACACCGAAACGCGGGAGGAACAGGTTTTTGCCCTCGTGCTCGCGCGGGCGGACGGCCGGCTCGGTCCACAGATCAAACCGTCCACGGTCAACTGTGCGTCACCGGTGCCGGGGGCGCCCGGGTGCGGGACCAACACCAACACCAACGACGCCGGCGGCAGAATGGTCGGTACGGGCCAGGCGATGGAAGCGCTCGTGAACGCGCTCGGTAACTTCGGACTGGGCCGCATGGTCATCGACCGCACCGGCTTGAAGGGCGCGTTCGATTTCGAACTGCGATGGACTCCGGACAACCTGTGCGCCGCCGGCGCAGCGACGACGGGCGACACGCCATCGATCTTTGCCGCACTGCAGGAGCAGCTCGGGCTGCGACTCGACTCGCAGCGCGGGCCGGTCGAATTCCTCGTCATTGACAGCATCGAACGGCCCACTCCAGACTGACCCGTTGCATGGGCGCGGTTGCTGGAGCGATTGTTCTGGCTCTCATCACGGCGGGCGTCCTCTATCAGCGGATCGCAGGCCATCGACGGCAGATCGTTCCGGCGGGATCGCTGATCGACGTCGGCGGACATCGGCTGCATGCCCGCTGCGAAGGGACCGGGAGTCCGCTGGTGCTGCTGGAATCGGGCATCGCCGCATCATCCTTGAGCTGGTCCCGGGTGCAGCCGGAAATTGCGACATTCGCGCGCGTCTGCGCCTACGACCGTGCCGGGCTGGCGTGGAGCGACGCGCCGTCGCGCGCTCGTACCTTCGGCCGCATCGTCAGTGAACTGGCGAGGCTGTTGACCGCCGTCGCGCCGGATGCCCGATACGTTCTCGTCGGCCACTCGTTCGGTAGTTTCGTGATCCGGGCGTACGCGGCGCGATATCCGGAACACGTGATCGGCCTCGTGCTCGTCGATCCGCCGACCGAGTGGCTGAACATGACGCGGCAACGCCGGCGACTGATCCGGGGCGGTCGACAGCTCTCACGCATCGGCGCACTGCTCGCAGAGGTCGGTGTCGTCCGCGGCTGTCTCGCGCTGCTTACCGGCGGCGCGCCCGGTGCACCGAGGCGGTTTGTGCGGGTCTTCGGGCCGACCGCCGCGCGGACGCTGGCACGGCTTGTCGGCGAGGTCCGCAAACTTCCTCCCGAGGTCCATCCGCTGGTGCAGGAGATGTGGTGTCAGCCGAAGTGTTTTCGATCGATGGCCGATCACCTGTCGGTGCTGGAAACTGAGGGTGCGGCGATCGCCGCCGCCCTGCCTCCGCCGACGATTCCGACTGTGGTGATCTCGAGCGGCAACCAGCCGCCGGAGCAGATCGCTGAACACCGTGAACTGGCCGCGCGGTCGGCGTTGGCCCGTCACGTCATTGCGGCCCGCAGCACGCACTGGGTTCAGTTCGACGAACCCGAACTCATCGTCGATGCCGTCAAGACGCTCGTCGTCCGCCGCGGGTTGTAGAATCCGCGGAGTATGAGACAACGCCGGTTCTCGCGCGCGATTGGTGTCCTGATGCTCGTTGCCACGACGGCCGTTGCCGTCCGCGCCCAACGGGGGCCGGGGCCCGCTCGCGACATCACCAACGTGGCCGGCGATATTTACCGCGCCCGCAACGGGGCGTGGGCCACCATCTTTGTTGTCACAGCCGAGGGCATCATTCTCGGCGATCCGATCAACACCGCCTTTGCGACCTGGCTGAAGGATCAACTCGCGCAACGGTTCAAAGTGCCCGTCCGCTACGTTGTTTACAGCCACAGTCACTTCGATCATGCGGAAGGGGGAGCCGTGTTTGCGGATACCGCCCGCTTCGTCGCGCACGAGAACATGCTGCGCAACATGGATGGCCGCTATCCGCAGATGCCCGGCGACATGATCGACCGCAACGACAATGGCGTCATCGATCCGGCCGAGATCGACATCCCCACGAAAACGCGGCCAGGTGTCTGCGGGTGGGGACCGAATTTCTTCCAGACGTGGGACCACAACAAGGATGGCAAGGTGACTCCCGCCGAGTTGCAGCGCGACATCCGTCGTCCGGACATCGTCTACTCGGACCGGATGCGGATCGAGCTTGGCGGCCGGCGTGTCGAGCTGCTGCATCCAGGTCTCAATCATTCGGACGACGCGACCGTGATGTTCTTTCCGGCGGAACGGGTCGTTTTTGCGACCGAGTTCCTGGCCGACGCGCTGGTGACGACAAGCATCAAGTCACTGCCGAGCGCGTGCGGTCCGTTCGACGGCACCCCGCTGTCGGAGTGGTTGAAGTCCTATCGCGCCGTGGAGGCACTCGACTTCGACATCCTTGCCGCCGGGCACGGCACCGGGCTGTTCAAGAAGGGCGACGTGGCCATGACGCGCGAGTTCTTCGAGGATCTGATTGCGGCCGTGACTGCGGGCATGCGTCAGGGCCAGAGCCTCGAGGAGATGGAGAAGACGATCCTGCTGGAGAAGTACAAGGACTGGGCGCAGTACGACCGCCTACGCATCTATAACATTCGGTCGGCGTTTCAGAATCTCAGAACGTATCGGTGATCGTCTAACGGGGGTCGGTCCAAGCTGTCTGACGCTGGTCGGTGCAGGCTTTCTGACGGTGGCCGTGCAAGCCAAACGCTGGCTGGTGCGAACTCTCTAACGCTGGCCGGTGCAAGCTGACTGACGCTGGTCAGTGCAAGCTGGTCGGTGCGAGCTCTCTAACGCTGGTCGTGCAAGCCACGCTGACGCTGGCCGGCGCCCGCTCACCGACGCTCGCCGGTGCCAGTCAGTATGAGCCACCGGGAGTGTCAGGAATTTCGTGTGTGAGGCATGACTGACCGTGGTCAGCTCCGCACCGCCCGCGCAGCCTCGTGCACCAACCTGGAGCCCGCTCGCACGACCGCGAAGCCTCCTCGCACCGATCACCGGCCCGCTCGCACCGACCGCGCAGATTTTTTGCACCGACCACAAGCCTGCTTGCACCGACGGCGCAGTCTCCTCGCACCGACCACGAGCCCGTTTGCACCGGCCGCGCAGATTTTTCGCACTGACCACAAGCCTGCTTGCACCGACGGCGCAGTTTCCTCGCATCGACCAGGAGCCCGATTGCACCGACCGCGCAGATTTTTTGCACCGACCACCAGCCCGCTTGCACCGACGGCGCAGTCTCTCTTTGCACCGACCACAAGCCCGCGTCGCACCGACAGCGCAGTCTCCTCGCACCGACCAGGAGCCCGTTTGCACCGACCGCGCAGCCTCCTCGCACTGACCACCAGCCCGCTTGCACCGACGGCGCAGTCTGTTTGCACCGACCACAAGCCCGCTCGCACCGACCGCGCAGCCTCCTCGCACCGACCGGAGCCAGCGTCGCACCGATTTGCGCAGCCTCCTCGCGGTGGCCGTGCGCGAACGTCCTCAGGCAACGCCATGGTCGCCGATTCCGTCTCAGAGACAGCGCCTGAGAGGGAGTTGGAAATGCGGAGATTGCGCAGAATCGTCGTTCCTGCCCTGGTGTTCACACTCCTGCCGGTGTCCGGCGCCTTCGCGCAGCAGCGACCGCGTCCACGTGATTTCAGGGATCGGCTGGAGGATATACGCGACCGGCGTGAAGACCGGCGCGATCGGCTCGAGGACATTCGTGACCGGCGCGAAGATGTGCGCGACCACCGCGAGGACCTTCGCGACGCACGCCACGAGGCCGGCCGGCGAGACCGCCTCGAAGATCGGCGGGACCGGTTGGAAGATGGTCGCGATCGTCTCGAGGATCGCCGCGACCGCCGCGAGGACATCCGGGACCGCCGCGAAGACCGCCGCGATCGACGAAACTAAACGTTGAAATCGTTCGAAGCGTTCGGATCGTTCGAAGCGTTCGAACCGTTTCAGAACGATCCGAACGATGCGGGACCGGCATCAGGTTGCGCCGACGGGCGTCAATCAGCTTGCACCGACCCGCGTCAGGTGGCTTGCACCGACCCGCGTCAGTGACCTTGCACCGACCCGCGTCAGGTGGCTTGCACCGACCCGCGTCAGTGACCTTGCACCGACCCGCGTCAGTGACCTTGCACCGACCCGCGTCAGTGGTACTCGCCCTTGGACGAATACCACTGACGGGTGCGGACCTTGTAGGTTGGCTTCCGCGTACGAATTTCCAGCGATCGCAGACCGCCCTTCGACGCGGGCTCGAAGGCAAGCAGATATTGATGGCGCAACTCGTTGATGATGCGCCCGAGCGCCCTCGCCTGCCGCGTTTCCGTGTCGGCGGCAAAATACTCGCCGCCTGTCGCACGGGCGATTTCGCCGAGTTCGCCGCCGGTGCTCTGCGCATCCAACGCTCCTGGCGCGGCCGCCGTCACAGCCAGCACGTAGACAGGAACGTCGATCGTGCTTGCTACCCAGGCGACCTCGCTGGGCGTATACGTGCTCCAGTTGTCGGATCCGTCTGTGACGATCAGGACGGCGCGGCGCTTGCGCGTTTGTTCGTCGACGACACCGGCCGCTCCGGCAATGGCGTCGTAGATGGAGGACGCGCCGAATGTCTCGACCTCGCCCAGCGCCACTCGCACCTGCGCGAAGTCGCCAGTGAAGCGGCGCCGCGTGAGCAGGCGCGTGTCGAAGCTCATCAACGCGACCTCATCGCTCTTGGGGTTCAGCAGCGTGAGCAGGATCTCGCCGACGCGATGTGAGAGTGCCGCGTTCTGCCGCATGCTGCCGCTGCCATCGATCAAAAGTCCCACGCTGATCGGTCCGTTGGCGTCAGCCTGGAAGTCGACGAGTGGCCGCGCCTGACCGTCGTCGAGCACACTGAAATCCTCTTTCGTCAGCGACGGCACGACCCGGCCCTCCTTGTCGCGCACGACAGCGGCAACGCTGACGAGATCGACGCCAGCACGAAACGTCGGCTGGCTGTCCTGCGCGGTCACCCCAACGACAAGCGGGACAGACAGCGCCAGCGTGAGCGCACACAGAAGTCGGGCAGAAACGTGCATCACGGCCTTTCCGGGAGTACCGGATTTCTCGGCCGTTGGCCGGATTCTCTTTAATCAATGATGTTTAGAAGGATGTCTCTGTGCGTGCGTTGCCCCGACCGGTCCGAGCCTAGGCGCGTCCGCCCAGAGTCGCGACGGCGCTGACGAGCGTGTATGCGTCGATCGGCTTGGCGAGGTGGAGTTGGAACCCCGCCTGCAGTGCCTGCTGGCGATCCTCGTTGCGCGCGAACGCCGTGAGCGCCGCCGCCGGGATCCTCGCGATGGCGGGTGTCTCGCACGCGCGCAGCTTCCGGATCAGCGAATAACCGTCCTCGCCCGGCATGGCGATGTCGGCCAGCAGCACGTCCACATGTTCGCGCTGCAGGACGTCGAGCGCTTTCGCGGCGGAGGAGGCAGTGAGGACCGCCGCCTTGTAGGCCTCGAGGTGAGCCGCCACAACGAGCCGGCTTTGCTCGTCGTCGTCCACCACGAGCACCGATACCCCTTCCAGCGAGCGCACACCGACCAGTTCCATGGATGGCACCGGCCGCCGTCGCTCCCCGTGCGGCTCGGCGATGGTTGCCGTCGTTGTCACCATCGGCAGGCGAACGACGAAGGTCGCGCCGCGACCTTCTCCTGCACTCTGCACGGTGACTCCTCCGCTGTGCGCTTCGACGAGGTGCTTCACGATCGAGAGTCCGAGGCCGAGTCCGCCGTGCAGACGCGTCGACGAACCATCGCCCTGACGGAACGGCTCGAACACCGAGTCGAGGAAATGCGGCGCTATCCCCTGGCCTGAATCGACGACGACGAGCTCGAGGGTGTGCTTGTCGCCACCGCGTACCTGCACTTCGACGACGCCGTCCTCATCGGAGAACTTGATGGCGTTCGAGAGCAGATTGAGCACGATCTGCTGCAGGCGCGCGCGATCGCCGAACACCATGCCGAGCGACGGCTCGACCAGCAGCCGGATGAGGACCCGTCGCGCCTCGGCCGCCGGCTGGACGCTTTGAATAGCGCTGCGAACGACCTCCTCGAGATCGACGAAGGTCCGCGCCAGCCGCAGCTTGCCCGACATGATGCGCGACACGTCCAGCAGATCGTCGATCAGCTGTGCCTGCTGCTTCGCGCTGTCGTAGATCGTCTGGTGGGCGCGTTCGCGACGCGTGCCGTCGAGCATGCCGTTTCTGAGCATGTCGGCCCAGCCGAGGATGGCGTTCAACGGCGTCCGCAGCTCGTGTGACACGACTGCCAGGAACTGGTCCTTCAGCCGGTTCGCGGCCTCGGCGCTGGCGCGTGCCGCCTGCTCCCGTTCGAGCAGCTGATTGCGTGCCTCTTCGAGCCGCGTCATGTCAGCCAGCGCGACCGCCAGGCGCTCTTTCTCGTTGGCGAGCGCACGCTCTGCCTGATGCGCCTGCGATAGCGCCTGCACGGTCTCGGCGTGCATGCGTCGCATGTCACGCATGTGCCGCTGCTGATCGGCGAACCGCGCCAGGAACAGGTGATACGTGCGGTAGGTCAGGTAGACAGGAGCCAGCAGCAGGATGGCGATCCAATGCTGCCCACGCTCGACGACGATGGCGGCGGCCGCACCGGCCGTGCCGGCCACCATGTAGGTGACGCCGCTCCACAGAAAGTCGTGACGCCACACGTCGATGAAGCGGCGCCCCGAGGAGAGCGCGATCGCAGCGGCGACGAGTCCGGTGTTGACGAGGAAATAGGTGGCGATAGTGCCGACGAGCGGCTTCGACAGCGTCGCCACATTCTGCTGGCCGACGGTCCCGCCAAGCCATACGAACGCGAGGCCGGTTGCGCCCATCGTCAGCGCCTCGGCGGCGACGCTGAACACCGTCCGATACAGGGGGTACCGCTGCTTGACCTTATACGTGCACTGCGTAATTGCGGCGGCGGCGGCGACGATCACCGACTGCTGAGGGCCGAGCAGCAGCAGGGTTGCCAGCTTGGCGGCGCACGACACCGACAGTGTGGATCCGCTGCCCAGCGGCATCAGCAGATTGACCTTCCACGCCGCGGTGAGACAGGCCGCGAGGATCAGCCCCACCAGTAACCATGGCTGCGGAATGCGGGTCGGGAAGAGCGCCAGCAGCACGGCGGCGCCGCTGCCCATCACCGCGGTGACATACACCTGCGCGGCGCCCGGCAGCAGGTCCCACGACATGCTGTTGCGCGGCGACTCGGACGCCGCTTCCGGCGCGGATTCTGCTGGGACGATCACTTGGCTCACGTTGGGTGTCCGTGGTCGATCTATGGCCGCGGCCAGACGACCGGTTGACAGAGCGTCTTGCCGCAGCTGGTTCCCCACACCACCGATTCATCCGCGGTCGTGCCCCAGACGACCGATTCGTCGGCCGCGGTTCCCCACACGACCGACTCGTCGCTCACCGTGCCCCAGACGACGCTCTCGTCGTACGCTGTGGCCATCGTCCACTGCTCGGCGCAATCGGCGCCGTTGCAGCGCATGCCCCACACGATGTTCCGCGACACACTGCCCCAGTTGACGGCGCTGCACGCGTCGTTGACGCAGCTGACGCTCCATCGTGCGGACGTCGTCGCCGTGCACGCGTCATCCGTGCAGCGCACGCCCCAGTCCACCTTGGTCCCCGAGCGCGCCGTGGATGCGCCCCAGGTCACGCCGTTTGCCCAGGCGGTGCCATCCGGCGTCGGCACGCCGCCCCGAATCATCTGGTTGCCCCAGATCAGCCGGCGGCTCCACGAGGGCTCGATCGAGAGCGGTTGCGATGGATTGGCGAAGAACTTCGCCAGACGGACGGCGCCGGCGGCGTCGAGGAATCCTGCGCCCTCCGTCAACGGGTCGTATCCGGAATACACCTGCGCCGTGTACTGGAGGATCGCCTTGATGGCGTTTGGCGTCAGCGCCGGATTCGCCTGCAGCATCAGCGCGATCGCACCGCTGACGACCGGAGCGGCCATGCTGGTGCCCGTAAGACTGAGATACGGCAGGTACCCACGGTCGACCGTGCCGGCGAGCAGATAGGCGGACAGGGTCGTGTAGAACGCGCTGTCGGGATTGCTCAGCGACTCGATGCCGACGCCAGGGGCGACGAGATCCGGTTTCGCGACGCGGTCGATTGCCGTCGGACCGCGTGAGCTGAACACAGCCATCGTGTCGTCGGCGCGCGTGGCCGTGCCGACGTGGCTCGAGGCGCCGACGGTCAGCACCCAGGGCGCGTTGCCCGGCGCGGTGATCCCGCCATAGGCGTCAGATCCGCGCGGTGTCCGTCCCAGGTTTCCCGCCGCGGCGACGACGACAATGCCGGCGTCAACCAGCCGCTTTGCCGCCAGCGTCAGCGGGTCGGTGAGATACGACTCGTAGACGCCGGTGGCGACCGACACATTGACGACGCGGATGTTCAGCGCGGCACTCTTCTTCAGCACGTAATCGAACGCGGCGATGACGTCACTGATACGGCCGTTTCCCTGCTCGTCCAGGACTTTCAGCACGGTCAGCTGCGCCCCGGGGGCGACGCCCGTGCGGGCGCCTGCCGAGTCGAAGCCGTCGCCGGCGATGATCCCGGCCACGTGCGTGCCATGGCCGTAGTCGTCGTACGGATTGGGACGGTTGCGGACGAAATCGACGAAGCGCACGACACGCTGGCCGCCGCTGCCGTTCGCCAGATCGTCGTGCCATGACGTGATCCCCGAGTCGATGATGGCGACGCCGACACCCGTCCCGTCGTAGCCGAGACCCTGACGCACGGCCGTCGCCCCGATCGTCGCGGCGGTTCGTTCCATCGTCGGAACCACCTCGCGATCGAGCGAGATCATTTCGATCATCGGGTTGTCGGCGAGCGCGGCGATCGCCGCGCTCGGCAGTTCGACGACGCGCGCGTTGATGATGTCGAGCGACGGCCCGAGCGTCGCGCCCACCTGCTCGAATTCCGTCGCCGCGTCGTCGGGCGAAACGTCCG
>Ga0111538_10000545_pt1 | contig 50382 bp, 38 predicted proteins | sample SoiMethybrSBSTD1_FD_79669 | JGI IMG/M metagenome (GOLD analysis project Ga0111538, IMG submission 79669) | Bulk soil microbial communities from a Populus tree surrounding site in Tennessee, USA - Soil MetaG P. TD hybrid SBSTD1 (version 2)... | ecosystem: Environmental > Terrestrial > Soil >... | reverse complement strand
TTCAGACGAGGCATCTGATCCTCACCCGCCCGCGCCACGAACAACGGCAGGTCTTTCGGCACCTCATCAACAGACCGGCCTGCCCCAGGGTTGACGAACTTGAACATCGCTGCGGCATCCGCCACTCCGGTCGCCCCGTCCCTGTCCAGCATGTATCCGTAACACAGGGCCGCGCACTTCACGGTGGTGTCCTCAGGCTTCATGAGCAGAGACAAAGCGAGTGGAACGTTTCCGGAAGACGCCCACAGACCAATCCGTGTCGAATCAACACCCAATGAGCGACCGTGCTCGTGCAGGTGTTTCATTAGAGCATGAAGGTCCGCGACGGGCTCCCGATTCGTATAGCTGATCGCGATCATGCCTGACGCGGCGACCAGGCGGCCCCACGAAACGGACGACCCCATCTCCTTGAAGCGACATCCGAGGATCTTCTTCATCCCCTCATCCGGATAGCCCGCGACAACTACGACGGCCGGTTGGCCGGCCGCGATTTGTCCACCGACGGGACTGTAGACGTCCATCGTGAGAACTCCTCCGTCCGCGCCCCGAAACTCGACATCCTGCCGAACGCCGACCTCGTCCTCGCCAGGCATGGTGTAGACCACGCGCGCCTTCGCTACGTCTTCTGCCTTGGGTGCTTGTGTCATGACTGACGTTTCTCCTGAAAAAGGGCGCACAAATGCAAAAGCCGCCGGGCAGGATCTGCCACGACGGCTTCAACATTCTTAACGCTGGGTGGTACGTCGATCGAACGCGCTAACCTGTTCGCACGATACGCTTCCGGCCGGGGTCAATGCAACCGGAAACGTGCGCGACCCATGCGGCTACGCTCCCGGGGCGCGATACGAGACGGCCTTCTTGCTCGCCGCGTCGATCTCTTCCGGCGTGATGAGCGGGATCGTGGAGATCCGCACGGCGCCAGATGCGTTCACCGCCAGACTGAGCGCCAAACCGGCGGTCGCGTCCGGCACGTCCGTGATGACGTATGCATCGTCTTCGCCGTAGGCGAAGTAGAAAGCTTCGACCTTGCCGCCGAGGCTTTGGACGAGTTTTTCGACAAGAGCTCGACGGGCGGTTCCACCCTCCTTCATCAATCCGCGCGCGCCGTCGGCGTTGTAGGACGCCTTGATCATGAACTTCGGCATTGGTCCTCCTCAACTGGGCTTTGTTCAAGAGTCTCGAGCTGAGGCTGCGATCGTGCCCAAACCCTGTGGCAGGCTGCAAGCGGAAAACATCACGGCGCTAACTGAAGGCCCGGTACACGTCGCCGATCGATTGAGCCTCGGGCAGTGCATTCTGGAGCAGGAAACCCGCGAGCGTTGCGAACAGTGCGAGCGCCAGGGCTGGTGCCCACGTGCGCCTGAGAACCGTGCCCATCCAGTGGCCGGCATCTCGACGTTGCAATCGACGATACACCGCCGACACAAGCGCAGCGTCGAGAGCGACCTCGGCCAGCAGTACCGGAGCCATGTAAACGACGTAGAGAATCGCGATCCCGCCACCGATTGCCAACAGGAACGCGACGATGATGGGCCATAACTCGTCCCAATCAAGCGGTACGTCTGGCAGGTCGACACTGCTCTCAATCTCTACCGACCTGGACACTGACCTCGAGCCGAGGTCCATCGGTAGATCAACAAAGTCAACGAAGTCGAGATTCGGAAGGCCGCCTCTGCGGCGATAGGCAATCCACGCTCGAATCAGTCCGATGAAGGCGCCGTAACCGGTCGCCGTTCCAAGCAGATAGCGGATCGCCATCGATTCGAGCCCGGCCGAGAGACTGACCGCGGAACCGAGAAATGCACAGCCGCCGGACGCGATCACGATGAGCAGCATCGTCGATCGAGGAAAACTTCGGCGAGTGAGGTGTTCCCGAATCTCGCGGATCAAAACGCTTCGGGATTCGGTGCCGGCGATACGCGCGCTCAACGTTCCGGCAGCGCCTCCATGTGGGGTGTTCACCGGGCTCGGTGCCATCAGGCTGTTAGACGGCCTGGGCGCGCCCGGTGTTCGGTCGGCCCGCCTCTGGCTTACCAACCCCAACCTCGGCGTATGATAGGCCATCACAGGAAGGCACCTATGAAACATTCAGCCCGTGTTGTGCGTCTGCTTCTCGCGTCCCTCGCTGCCCTCGCAACCGTCGTGCCCGCCGCCGTGCAGGCCCATTTCAAGCTGCTCGAGCCCGCGTCGTGGCTGGTCGAGAGCGATCGCGGCGACCCGCAAAAGCTGGCGCCCTGCGGCAACGATCCCAAGGCCCAACCGAGCAACGCCATCGGCAAAGCCGTGGGCGGATCAAAGCTGCACCTGAAGGTTCAGGAGACGATCTACCATCCCGGCCACTACCGGGTCGCGCTCTCGGTGAATTCGCGCAACGAACTCCCCGCCGATCCGGAGACGATTGAACGGACGACCGAGCGCGGCCCGCAATCGGTCTGGGCGGTCATCCAAAGCCCGCCCCAGGTTCCGGTGATTGCCGACGGTCTGTTCCAGCACTACACGCGCCCACCGGCGCCAGCGGCTGGCGCCACCGCGCCTCCGATGGTCTGGGAAGCTGACATCGAGCTGCCCAATATCAGCTGCGCGAAGTGCACCCTGCAGATCATCCAGTTCATGGCCGAACACGGATACAACATGCCGGGCGGCTATTCGTACCACCACTGTGCGGACGTGCAGATCACGGCTGACCCGGCGAAGCCGATCGACAAGAGATGGGCCGTCGCTCAGTAGCCTCGAGCGCGAACTGAGAACCGAGAACTTTGAACCAGAACCGAGAACTGAGAACCGAGCACCGAGAACTGAATCCGAGGCGTGGGCCCGTCACTCTCCCCTGACGGCCCGCGTCGCGAGTTCACGTGCCGAATCTCTCGGCCGCACGCGCCCGCGCCTTGGCTGCTTCCTCCTCGCGATTCTTTGGTGCCGCACTCGATTCGAGCGAATCGAGCAGCCGGCTCGAGATTCTGGAGACGTCCTCAACCGCCTTGAGAAAGGCGGCCTCATTCGTCTTGGACGGCTTGTTGAAGCCGGTGATCTTCCTCACGAACTGTAACGACGCCGCCTGAATCTCTTCCTCCGTCACTGGAGGGTCGAAGTTGAAGAGCGTCTTGATATTTCTGCACATGTCCTGTTCTCACTGCACCTTCTAGTCGCTCACGCCCAATACTCGATCTCAGCCGCCTTCGACTTGATCTGCGCCTTGAGCCAATGGTCGTTGTCGTCGAGAAAACTCCAAGGCTTCTTGCCCTGTGCCTGCATCTCCCTGATGTACGAGCGATAGCGGTAGTGCTGATAGACCGACATCACATACGACGCATACGCGAAGGCGAGCTTCTTGTGATTGCGGATGATCACCAGGTTCTCATCGTTGCTCTCGCTTGCCGGCGTCGAGAAGTTGTGGCTGCCGGTCACGACGATGGGATGCGCCGACAACGGGTCGATCACCAGCACTTTCGAGTGGACGATGGCGTGGCCGACCTGCCCGAGAAAGTTGCGGCGGGTGACCTCGGCAATCCATGGTCCCAGATCGACATCGGTTCCCTGCGGCTGGATCACGGTGTAGTGATCCGGCTTGAAGGTCGTGTCACTGCTGACCAGGCTGATGTCGAGCACGTTCTTCTCGCTCTCGGCCGCCGTCTGACCGAGCGTACTCACCACCCCCCGCACGTACATGTGCTTCTCATTGGCGCGCTGACCCGCAAGGGTGTGGAGCCCCGCCTTCCCGGGCGTAAACATCAGGAACAGAATCGAGTCTTTGGCCGACGTGATCACATCGCGCAGGGCTTCCATATCGCGCCCATCCGATGTTCGCGTGAACCAGATCGTCGCCTTCGCACCCGTGAGCGTCACTGTTCGCGGCTGGTCATTGGCAGCGACGAGCGCTTTGGGAAAGTTCGCAGGATCGAGCGCCGGAGGCGACGCGTCCGCAAGCCGATTCCATTGCGTCCGGTAGATCTTCGCAACCCGGCGGTCTTCGATCAGCAAGCCGTTGTTCACCTGCGTGCACAACCCGGTGGTACTCCAGTTCGTGCTCCCGGTCCACACCGCTTTGGGGCCGACCTTGTCTGAAAGGACCACGAACTTGTTGTGTCCGAGACCTTTGGACTTGAGCAGGCGATCGATCGTGACAATGCCCTTGTCGTTCAGGTGGGCGCGCGCCTCGGCGTTGCCGTCTCCGCTCTTGTCTGAGCCATTCGCGAGAATCAGGTGGAGCCGCGCACCCACACCGATCAGACCGTTCTCGAGGAGCTCATCGCCGAGCTCGTAGAGCGCTGCGTGCAGCTGCCCAGTTCCCTTCTTGGCATCCTTCAGCAGGGCCCGCATCTTCAAGCCGAGATCGCCCTCGAGAAATGCGCGGAATTTCGGGTCGACGTTCTTTTTCAGCTGCTCTTTGAATTTCGCCGGAGAGATCTTCTTCGCCGCAAGGTATCGCGCGACGAACTGCGAGATGACAAGGCCACGGTTGAAGTAGCAGGAAACACCGCTCCCCACGTCCGTCGTGAGCGTGGCCCATGGTGTCCAGTTGCTCGTCGGACCTTCGGTGTAGGGGCGGCCGGTACCCGAATCGACCATGGCGGTGACGCGATAACGCACCCGCGTCCCGACATCAACGGCATGATCGGTCCAGTTGAATCGTTGGAAGGGCCATTCGTCCGATGGCCTGTGGTCGCCCGATTTCGGGTGGTCGTGATCGAAGCCGACGCGATTCTCGACGAGCTCGACTTTTGTCTTCGACCCAGCCTTACGCCCGCGCTCCAGTCTGAACCCGCGGCACTCTGGGATGAAGTCGTCGGGAGCCCACGCGACGAAGGCATCATCGCTATTGGTATAGACGGCTATTTTGATCGTTGCGGCCACGCATCACCGCCATTCCGGTGAGTAAAGACGACGGCGGAGATTGGTTTCAACTCTGACGCTCAAGGAGAAGAGCACGATCACTTCGAACAGCCCGATGAAGGCGTAGATTGCAAAACGGGTAAAGGCGCTCGGTTCTGGCCAACACGTCGTCCCCTCAGCGAGACAAGCCTGGACGATGGCATCCAGCTCGACTTGCTCGCGCATGATCAGCGCGACCGAGGAACCAAAAATGATGATCGTGCCGGCGATATTGCCGAAGATTGGCTGCCCCAGCCGCCAGAACGGGTAGGCGATGAGGCCGCCAACCACCGGCGGCGCCGTCAGCGCCAGTGCGATCCAGGGCCAGTTCAGCGCCGTCAGCAAATACCACAGATACCACATTCAAAAGACCTCTCCACATTATTTCCATGCACCACGAAGAAACGCCAATGAGTTTTCGGTGAACTGTTCGGCCATGTGTCCGAAGATCGGTCCGTGGCCGCCGTTTGGAACCACCCAGAGATAGGCCCGAGGGATCGCAGCGTACAACTCTGTCGCCAGATGCAGGGGATAGAGGGGATCGCGATCGCCGTGCACGATCAGGACCCGAGCCGCGATCGTCGAGAGCCGCTCAGGCGTGAAGTTCATGTCCGTGTCGCTGTCAGCGAACGCATGCACCATGCGCCACAGCGCCCGGATCTGGTCGTCGCCATGTTTGTGCCACTGCCGCATCTGCCGCCACTCATCCTCCGACCGGTTGTCGGGGGTCGTCTGCCGCATGAGGACCCGCGCCTGCTCAGGAAAGTACGGTGTCGCGCTCACCAGAACTGCCGCCTCGACCCGCGCAGGCTGCTGTGTGGCGACGTGAAGGAGCGTCTTCGCGCCCAGACTCATGCCGATCGCCTGAAATCGCTCGATGTCGAGATGGTCCATCAGCGCGAACACGTCGAGAGCCGACTGTTGGAACGTGAACGCGCCAGCTGGATTGGTCGAGCGCCCGTGGCCGCGAAGATCCGGGACAATGACCCGGAACCCCGCGGGCGTGTCCTTGAAGACAAGGTTCCAGTTGTCGCCCACACCCCCGCCGCCATGGAGCAGGAGGAGCGGCTCCCCTTCCCCGCGGACCTCGTAGTACATCTCCATGCCGTTGATGGAGACTATCGCGCCAGACTCAGGACCCATTTCTCCGTGACCTCGCCGACTTCAGCCAGCACACTTTCGGCTGTGCTCCCCGATCGCTTCCGGACGCGAAAGCTGTGATCCGCGTCCTCGAGCCAGTGCATCGTCCACCGCTCCCCGGCCCGACTCACCGCCGCTTCCATCAAATCCCGTCGGCAGAAATCATCGCGCGTGCCGTTGAAGCAGAGAACCGGCACCTTGATGGCAGACAGATGCGCGTCCCGCAGTTTCTCGGGCTGACCGGGCGGATGCAGGGGGTAGGCGAGAAGGAGGAGGCCATCGCAGGGGTACGCCTCGGCCGCGAGCATAGAGGCGGCACGCCCGCCCATCGAACGGCCGCCCAGGATGAGACACGCCGGTTTCAGTTCCTCCCGAACCCGCGCAATGACGGCTGAGAAACAGCTAAGAAGTCTAGGCATCGGGTCAGGACGACTCGACCCGCGTTCACGATAGAGAAAATTGAAGCGGACGACGTCGAGGCCGCGGGGCCGGAGGGCTGCGCTGAGCCCCAGCAGTGCGCGGTCCGCCATATGGCCACCCGCTCCGTGGGCGCATACGAAGACCGTCTTTCCCCCATTCGAGGCGGCGGGATCCCATGTCGCGCTGGTCTCGCCGTGTTCGGTCGCCACTCGCCATTCAGATCCTGTCTGGTTCATTGAACGAGTATCCTTGTCACGCGTCTGGCCAGTTTCGCTCGACGGCCGCGCCCGGTCGATGCTTTCGCGCGGCGCATCGCGAGGCTAGTCTGCCACGGGTCCGGCAAGAGTGGTTGTGGCTCAATCAGCAGGAGCGTCGCATGCCGGAACTCGACATGTTTGCGGCAACCGGAGGAGGACAGAGCAGGCCTCAGCCGGTCGGTCCGTGGTACAGGCAGGTGGACGGCACACAGTGGCGTGCCTTCTGGGCGACGTTTCTCGGCTGGGTGCTCGACGGCTTCGACTTCACGATTCTCACGTTCATTCTCATCGACATCCAGAACACGTTCACCGTTGATCAGGCGCTGGCCGGAGCGCTTGGCACCGTCACGCTCCTCATGCGGTTCGTCGGCGGCGCCGCCGCCGGCACCGCCGCCGATCGGTGGGGGCGCCGGCTGCCACTCATGCTGTCGATCCTCTGGTTCTCGCTGTTCGCCGGCTTGAGCGGGCTGTCGACGAGCTACGCCATGCTGTTCGCGTTCCGCGCGCTGTTCGGAATCGGCATGGGGGGTGAATGGGCCGCCGGGATGCCTCTCGTCCTCGAGCACTGGCCGCCGCACTTGCGGGGCGTCGCGTCAGGTTTGCTCCAGGGCGGCTACAGCTGGGGATTCATTCTGTCGGCGCTGGTTTTCACCTACGTTTACCCCGCCCTGGTACCGCACGGTGAAATCGCGTGGCGGGCGATGTTCTGGATCGGCGTTCTACCAGCGCTGCTCGTTCTGTGGATTCGATCGAGCGTGACGGAAAGCCCGGTCTGGCTCGAGCGACAAAAGCATCTGCACGAAACGAAACGGAAGGACGGCGTCTCGCTGTTGCGCATTTTCAAGCGAGACCTCGTCATGACAACGGTCCAGAGCTCCGTGCTGATCGGCAGCTTCATGTTTTCGTACTATTCCATCTCGTACTGGTACGCGACGTTCCTGCGGGAAATGGGACGTCCGACGCTCGCGTATCTGATTGCCTTGAACCTCGGAGGCATCGCCGGCGCGGCCTTCTTTGGCCGGATCTCGGAGGGCCGGCCCGGACGCCGCGGCGCGGCCACAATCGGGGCGCTCGCGGCCCTGGTGGTGGTCCCGATCTACCTGTTCTCGATGCAGTCGATTCTGCTCGTGGCCGGTGCGGCGCTGATGGGATTCTTCGGAGCGGGCATGTGGGGCGTGGTCCCGACGTATCTGTCGGAGCGCTTCCCCACCGCGGTTCGCGGTGTCGGATCCGGCTTCGCCTACCACGCCGGCGCCGCTCTCGGTTCGCTCGCGCCGACGGTGGTCGGCAGGCTGCAGGTTGCCGGCTGGGCGCTGCCCAACGCGATGGCCGTCTGTATCATCTCCTCTCTCCTCATCGTGGTCGCGATGCTCTGGCTGGGACCCGAAACGCGGGGACGGCAGTTCCTTGCAGTCGATCACTCTTAGCGCAGTTTTTCACTTCGGTGTAGCCGCCCGTCCTTGGTTCTTGGGTCTTGGTTCTTGGTCCGTCCTTTGACGTTGGTCGTCCTTTGACCCTGGTACTTTGGCGCCGCCACGGGCCAGGCACTAAGGACCATCGACACCCAAGGACCAAGGGACGGACGAAGGACAAAGGACCAAGCACGAAGGACGACGCGCGCTTCAGTGCGTCCTACGCGGAAACGAAAAACGCCGAGATCAGACGCCGGCTTTGCACCGCAGCGGTAGCGTTCCTGGAAGAGTCCACCGGGGACTGTCGCGCTCGACGAATTGGCTTTCGCGAAGCGTACCGCCTCGGCGGCGTAGCCAGCCAGCAACGATGTCTCTGCCCAGCGGAGCGTTTGCCGGAACAACCAGCCCACCCTTCGCCATCACACGTGCGAATACCGCGCCGGTCGCAAGGAAATCCGTCGTCACAACCACCACTGGCTCATCGTCTCGAATCGGTTGGCCGGAGGGACGCAAGAGCGTCGTGACGACGGTGCCAGCCGTGCAGCGCGCTTGAATGCGGACTCCTGAAATGCCGAGCGGATCCGCACTCGCCTGAAGCTGCGCGGTGAACAGCTGCCTGAGCTGCCGGCCCGTCAACTTGAGACTCACCAACCGGTTGTCGAACGGAAACACCCTGAACAAGCTGCCATATGTCAGCGGGCCGCGCGGCAAATCGGCGCGAAGGCCGCCTCTCGTGTTGTTGATGGCCACGTCGGCGCCTGGCGTCGACTCGCGCCAGGCATCGGTGAAGAGATTCCCCAGTGCCGACTCGGTCTCGTCGCCTCGCCGGATGCCGGTTTCGAGGAGCACGCCGAGGCTCGAAGACTCGAGGTCGCGTGCCCGCTCGACGGCTGGTGTCAGGAGCGCGGCAATGGCCCCGTCGGGACGGACCGCCGTTCCTTCATACCGCGCTGCAACACGCGTCTCACCTGCCGCGGAACTTGGGATACATGCCTGTGTCTTCTCATTGATGCTTTCGCAGAGGTCCTGCGGGCTGAAGATCCTCCGGCCGCTAACGCGCTTCGCGCCGGGAACCACTGACAGGTCGACGCGACCGAACGCGCGGCCGCCCGAGAATGATTCGATAATCGCGATGCCTGCGATTTCGTGCGCCATCCCTTCATGGGTGTGACCGGCCACAATGACATCCACCAGGTTCGGTGGGAGTGCGCGCGCCAGTTCGGCAATCTCCGAATCGCTCTCGCAGGAGGACAGATCGACGGGCTGGTCGAACCGAGTGCAAGAACCACCAGCGTGCGCGGTGACGATCACGGCGTCGGCGCCTTGAGATCGCAGCCGCGCAGCTTCTGCTGTAATCGTGGCCAGTAGCGGCGCAATGGTGAGGCCGCCCGTATTGGCGGCGATGGTCGACGTCAGCGCGTTCTTCGTCATCACGCCGACGATGCCCACATGCACGCCCGCCGCCCCTACGAGAATTGACGGCGTCACATTCGGCCAATCGACCGGTCGGCCTGTCGAAGCGTCCACGAGGTTCGCCGCAAGCACGGGAAACTTCGCTTCGGCAGCGCGCGCCTTCAGCGCGCCGCGCGGATCGTCCGTTGGCCGCTGAGGTGTGGCCGCCGGGCCAACCGGGCCGAAATCGAACTCGTGGTTCCCGATCGCAGCGGCCGCGTAGCCGAGCGCGTTGTAGGCGGAGACGACGGATGCGCCTTCGGTGAGGTTGGACTCCAGCGTACCCTGCCACATGTCGCCGGCATCGATGAGCAGCACTCCGCCCCCATCACGTGATCGAGCGTCGCGGAGATTCTTCACGTACCCGGCAAGCAGCGCGAGACCTCCCCGTCCATCTGACGGCAAAATGCCGCCGTGCAGATCATTGGTCCCGACAATGGAGATCGTGACCGGCTGCCCCGCGACCTGTGCTTGCGTCGATCCAGGGCCCGTCGAGCAACTCGAGCAAGCGGCCGCCATCGCCAGCGCGACCAGCCATGCGGCTGCAAGAGCCCAATTTGATTGGGAAGCCATGACCGGATCGTACTCCCGCCGGCGCTGTGTTTCTATCCGATCCATCCGACCGCGCCTGGTCTACAATCGCCGCCAGCCACGTCGGAGGACCATGCCATGAAGTTGTTGTTGGGAGCCGCCCTCACCCTTGCGATTGCCTCGCCGGCCTACGCTCAGCTTGCGCCGCCCAACAAGGCCGGAGTCACCTATGGCCTCGTGGAGGTGAATGTTCGCGACATCGATTTGCACAAAAAGCTCTGGGCCGAACATTTCGGCGGCGTGGTGGTGCAGAAAGGGCCGGTCTCGGCGATTCGCTTCCCGGGCATGCTGCTCGTCCTGAACAAGGCGGTGCCGACCGGCGGGTCGCAGGGTACCGTCATGGATCACTTCGGCTTCAAGGTGAAGAGCCTCGCGTCGATCCTCGCCAAGTGGCGGGCGGCCGGGCTCCCCGTGCAAAGCGAGTTCACGGGCTCCGAGGGATTTCCGAACGCCTATCTCATGGCGCCAGACGACGTGAGGGTGGAGTTGCAGGAGGACAAAACGCAACCTCAGGACGTGATTGCGTATCACATTCACTTCCAGACCCCCGACTACGTCAAGTTGATGGACTGGTACGTCCAGACGTTTTCGCTCGAGCCGTTCAAGCGTGGCACGATCGCGACCACTGCCAACGCCCCGGGTATGAACCTCAGCTTCGCGACGGCCAGGATGCCGACCGCACCGACCAAGGGCCGGTCGATCAATCACATTGGGTTCGAACTGGACAACCTGGAAGCGTTCTGCAAGATGCTGGAGGGGCGCGGCGTGAAGCTCGATGTGCCCTATCGTGTGGATGCCGCGAGCGGACTCAAGTCGGCGTTTCTCACCGATCCGTCGGGCGTGCTCATTCAACTGACTGAGGGGTACGACCAGTACTAGTCAGCGCCCGGCAGCATCACGAAGACCACGAAGACACGAAAGCGAGAAACCGCTCCCCAGAGGACAAGGACGATCCCAAGGAGATTGTCGGTTGACTCGCGAAGCTAGCGCTGACTCAAGCCGACGATCCGCTTCACTGGGAGGATCGCTCCCGCACGGCTGGCCGAATCATTCACTTTCAATTCTCCCACCACAAAATAGTGATCAGCTGGGATGGTCTGCTGGTTCCACACCCCAAGTGATGCCAGAAGCGAAGGTGAGATACCGGCCACAAGCACATCGTTGACATACACACCGGAAGAATCGATGCGAATTCTATCGCCAGGCTTGGCAACGATTCGTTGGATGGGAGGAGAGGCTGGCGAGCCGTCTACGGCTGTGACTAATACCTCAGCGCCCTTGTTGTAGGTAGGCCGGTGTACTCTCCACATTGGGGACTGTGGTTCGGCCTGAACGACGGCAACTACAAGGATCGTCAGAAGTACAAATAGATAACGCAAGTGACCTCCTAACGACCGGCCTGCTAGGCTGCTCCAGATGAACCAGCCTGGCTCTCTGGTTGTCAGTGTTCGGTATCTGGCCCCGGTCCTTCTCGCAGTCACACATCGTTTCTCGGAGGTCTATTGGCTCTGCGGGCTCAGCGACCTCTGCGGTGACCGTCGTCTGGACCGCCACGATTGATGGTCCACTCGTAGAATCAGCCCGAAGGCCTGGGCGGAACGTGCAGCGCGCCTTTCAGATCCTCATCCGAGTAACACGCCCCTGTAAGATCGGCACCGAGAAGATCGGCCTCCCAGAGCTTGGCGCCCGACAAGGTGGCGCCCTGAAGCTTCGCCGCAATCAGGTCTGCTTCAGTGAGATTGGCCCCCGTCAGATCGGCGCCACGAAGATCGGCACTCATCAGATTGGCGGCGTGAAGAGACGCATCGCGAAGACTGACGCCTGAGAAATCGATACCGGTCAGAATCCGGCCGTTCAGATCGACGCCGTCCAGGGAGAGAACGCCGCCGGGGTTTTCGCGACGCCAGTGGTTCCAGCCGCCAGACCCGTACTTCAGGTGCGCCAGCACGGCGGCGATCGCGGCGCGCTCCTTCACCGCGTCAACAAACGCGCGCACCAGCGGATGCGTCCGTCCTGCCAAAGCCGATCGTTCGGGTTGGAACAGCGTCGCGATGAAAAACGGGTGGCCCTGCAGCTCGATTGCACGAATGTCTCCGGCAGTGTCCCAGCCGGTGGCGCGCAGCGGCCCGTCGGCCAGGCGGTGACCATGACGCGGACTCAACCCGTAGCGACAGTGATACTCCTCCGTCGTTGTCGAGGTGCCGTAGATCGCGGCCAGCCTTGAATCGGCAGCAAAGTGGATGTCGCCGGACTCCTCCACGAGGCTGCAGGCGAGCGGAGCGATGATCGGATCGGCGGCGTCTGGACTCAGCTCAGCGTGCGCGGGGTCTGCAATTCCCCACTCGGCTTCAGCGTACTCGAGCAGCGCATGCTGAAACCCACCACACGTTCCCAGAAACGCTCGGCGACTCTCTCTGGCGAACCGGATCGCAGCCAGGGCGCCCTTGGTATTCGTGTAAGGGCTTGCCGGCACGCACCACACGCCATGAAAGCCCGCCAGCTGATTGGACGGCTCATCGCGGATCGTCGACGTGTGCACCCACTCCCATTCGCACGCGTGTTCACCAGCCTCGCAGGCCAGCGTCAGAGCGAGCGGGATGGCCCGGTGCGCAGCCACATTCGGATTGTGATCACCGATGAGCGCGATTCTCATGCTGTCGGCTCTAGATCTGAATCTCGTACCGTTCCCAGAGAATCCCGAAATGATGACGCACGTGGCCGGCCATGATGAACGCCAGCGCGCGCACCGTGATGCGCTCACCATTGGAAGTGCCGGCGATCTCCCACTGATCGGGTCGCAACTCCCTGAACATCCGCACATTCGTCTGACGCAGGAGAACAAAGTCCTTGATCAGCTCGGCGAGTGGCCTGGCATTGGAGTTCGCGTTCACGACGTAGTCATTTTCATCAAAACCCGGCAACGGGTTCGCGTCGCCACGGCTGAAGCAGAACGCGCGGAAACCAAACACCCGCTCCCCGTCGCCGAGATGCCCAATGACCTCGCGGAGTGTCCACTTCCCCGGCGCGTACGCAAACGTCTCGCGTTCTCCCGGAACGGCGGATGCCAACCGTTGCATATCCTCCAGCTGCGTTTCCAGAATCGGTAACACATCGGATTCTGGTACGAGTCCGACATAGCCACGAAACGCCGCCGCGTATTCGCTTTCTTTTGGTCTGATCATGCGAGTGTGTCAGCTAATGGTTTCGAGATCCTCCAACAAGGCCGCGCGATCCTCGAGATCCGTCACACGCTGGGCCAGCCGTGCAGCCTCGGCCGAATGCTTCAGCGCCACGGCGCGCTTCCCGGCCACGCTCTCGGCTCGGGCTAGCGCCTCGTACGCGTAGCCACGGTAGAACGGCACTTCCTCAGAAGTCTCCGCAAGGCACAATTGACCGTACCGCCTCGCCTCCTCCGCCCGCCCGAGTATCGCGTAAACACGCGATGCCTGCCAGTACCCGATCGACATGTTCTGCCTCGTGCAGTCGCGGCGCTGAGTCCAATGCCACAACGACGCCTGCGTCAGGCGAATCATCTGCTCGTCGTCGTCCGGCGTGCGATCGGTCTTTCGGATGAACCTCCACGCCTCGTTGAAGCACGCCGCCGAGAAGTAGCGGTGCGCCTTGTCCCGATCGAAATCTGGATCACCCATTTCCACCTACCCTGCCTGCCCGCCTGCCGTGCCTGCCCCGCCTGGCCTGCCTGCCCTATTTCTTGATCAGCCTCCACGTTGTGTACGAACGTCCGTCCTTGGGCTTTGACGCGAAGTCGGCCGGACGGGGGTTCCCGGGGGCGGCCATGCAGATCTTCAGCTCGTCACCGCGGAGCGAGAAAATGCCGGCCTGCGGTTTACGCGCGTTGCTCCCCTCGAGGTTCACGTAGTCAACCGCTGGCGGGGTCTTTGAGTCGTCGAGAACGAAGCTGGCCTTCAGCATGACCTGCGGGCCAGCCATGACCGCCGTCACATTGCCGCGCGTGATCCGCTTGCACCACTTGACCATATCGTCTGCCATCGCCGCCCCGTTGAAGACTGCCGACACCATCTCCCACTCGCCTTCCCAGGCTGTGCGGGCGCCCAGTGATGTCAGCTCCGGTGGCGGCGCACTTGTGGCCTGACCGCGCGTGGGCATGGCTTTCTTCGCGCTTTTCTTCTTGGGAGCCGCACCGCGCTCGAGGGTTTGCAGCGCGTATCCCGTGCCGGGTTTCGTGCTGAACGATCGCGGGCGCACCGTACCGCGCGTCGCCAGGCACATCGTCCAGGTCTCGCCATCGAGTTTGTAGATCCCGAGATTGCGAGTGCCGGCAGCGTGGCCGACCGTAAACAGCAACTGGAACGTTTTGGGCGTTTTCTTGTCGTCAAGTTCCAGCGTGCCTTCGTAGCTGGCGCCCATTCCGAGTGAGACGAATCTCTTGCCGGTGATGACAATCGCGCCCCCGAAAGAGTCGCCTGGCATGACCTGCCCGTCGGTCTCCAACGACGTCAGGTGCCACTTGCCTTGAAGCTTGTCCAGATCCTTCGCCATGAACGTTACCGCAGTCTCTTCAGCAACTGAACTTGCCCGGCATGATACAGATCGTGCGCCGCGATCCCCGCGATCACATCGAAGTTGCTCACGGTGCTTCCGCGCGGGGTCCGACGAAGCTCGCGGCCTGGCATATCACCGACCGCTGCGCGCAAGTTCCGGTGCATCCGCTCCAAGAGCTCAACATCCGATCGCCAGGCTGCGCGCGACTCGGTCTCCGGCCGTGCGAACCAGTTCGATCCCTTCAGAGGGAACGAGCCGCGACCAGCACCGGTGAGCCGACGCCACACCGCGTATTTCCAGTACGCCGCGTGCACCACGATCTCCCAGATATTGTGTCGAGACGGCCCCGGGCGCCACGCGGCCTGCTGAGGAGAGAGGCCGCGAATCGATCCGCGAAGATTCGTGCCGTGCCACGATCGGTGGTCGTAAGCCTGATCGATGATCGCCAGAAGCTGCTCGATCTCTCTCGTCTTTGTCGTCAGGGGCATTATTCCGTTTTATCAGTTTCCTGTAGCGAGTCGTCCTTGGTGCAAGGACGACGGACCTCACCTCACGCCGCTACACCGATACGAAAAGTGCCCCAGGGTGACCAGAACTGCGGCCTACTGACGCCCGGCACAAACCGCGCGGCGATAGGGAAACTCGACGCGACGCAATTGACCGTTCTGGGTGCCCTCGATCCACGCGAGTAACGCGTCGGAGCCCGTGCGCTGATAGCCGACCCGCTGCGGAAAATCGTGCTGCAGATTCTCGAACATGACACTCGCGTCACTGATCGTCTGTGACAGAAACACGGCAGAAGGCTGTCCGGAGGGATGCGCTTCGTAGGCGAGCCGGCCCGCCTGCTCTCGCACGACGACCAACTCGTACTCGACCAGGCTGTTTCCACGGACCGTGCGGCCCATACCCACCATGGTCGTGCCGCGAGGAGCCATCCATTGCTCCTCGACGATGCGCTGCTCGGACACCGACTCCCAACAACCTTGAAGCCACGCCACGCGCTGAATGCCGCTCTCCTGCGTGCGAGCGGCCGATACCGAAAGCACGACCAGCAAGCCGATCAGGACGCGGCCGTTGCAGGTCATCGGCGCGGCACGGCGAGTGCGAGCGCCGTCGCGGCCCAGTTGGTCGCGGCCGCCGAAATGAACTGGTCCTTGCCATGCGGGAAGCCGCTCTCGAAGTGCGGCTGCAGCGGAATCGCACGGCTGCGCACGTACCATGACCCGTCAGCCAGCTGCGTCGTCAAGAGGAACCGCACGCCCCGCTGATACGCGGGATCCGTGACCGCGATTGCACCGCTCTCCCGCAGGGCGACCAGCGCCTGGCCAGTTGCGTACGCATCGCTCGGCAGCGACGGCAGCTGCGACCATCCGCCATCCGGCCGCTGCTCCGCGACCAGCGCGCGGGCCGCGTTCTGCACCGTTGTCCGGTCAGCCCTGGACCAGCCGAACCCAAGAAGCTGGAACACTCGCTCTTCGGTGAATGCGGGCTGCGCCGTCTTCAACCACGCCGCCGCGCGCGCGATTGCCTGCTGATAGCGCGCACTGTCGGACTTTGGAGCGTAGACCTGCATCGCCCTCATCGACGCTGCCGTCACTTGAATGTCGCTGGACTCGATCGGCGGCCGGTGCGCGAGAATGCGCAGCTGACCGTTCGGCGCCTGTTGACGCAGAAGGAATCGCGCCATCGCGTCGGTCGTGGCATCGGGCTCGTAGTTCTCGGCAGCCAGTCCCAGGAGGATGTAGCTGACGGTGTCCGCGTCGCCAGGGATACCAAGGCCCTGGAGCGCTCGGTCACGCCAGGTGTCGAGATAGTCGCCAATCGCGCTGACCTGAGCCCTCGCGACCGGTTCGTTCACACCGATGCCTTGCTTCCGCGCAGTGGCGACGGTGACCGCGGTCAGCGTGTTGTTGTGACAGGACACGCATCCCGCCTTCTTCAGGAACGTCACGTCGTTCTGTTGCAGGAGCGGCAGGACGCGCTCCACGGCAGCCCGAGCCGAGGCGGCTGGTGCCGGCGTCAACGCGGAGCCAGGCTCCGGCGCATCGTCCTTGGCGCCTGCCTTCAGTAGCAGATCGACGATCGGCGTGTTGCCGCGCAGACGCGCCAGGCCGAGCGCGGTTTCACCGCGCGGGCTCTTGGCGTTCACGTCGAGACCACGTGCGATCAGCAGCTTCACGACATCGACCGGTAGCGCGTCGGATGCGGCCGCGAGCATCAACAGATTGCGGCCTTGCGGGTCGGTGGCTTTCAGGTCCGCCCCGTGTTCGAGAAAGTAACCGATGCCGAGCGACGGGCCGAGCGGGGGACCCGCAAGCACCATATTGACGGTCATCAACTCCGGGCCGGTCGCCTTCAGTAGCGTCTCCGCGCACAGGCCACATTCAGCGCGCAGCGCCAGGGCCAGGGCCATTTGAGCCGACTTGGGATCCGCGCTGCGGTCCACGAGCAGACGGAACACCGCCTCGTCTCCGGTGTATGCCGCCTCTGACAACGGGTTGGTCTCGCCAATCAGGCCGATTGCCTTCGCCGAGACGTCGGCACCATGATCGATGAGGAGGCTCACGACGGCTCGGGAGCCTGGCAGGCCTGCCGCAATCAATAGCGGGGTCCGTCCATCATCCGACTTCGCGTTCACGTTGGCGCCGCGATCGACGAGCAAGCGCGTCTTCTCGACATCGCCAATGGCCCACATCAGCGCTGTTGCACCCGCGTCGTTGCGGATGTTCGGGTCGGCGCCGCCGTCGAGCAGCTGACGCACTGAGGCGAGGTCGCCATACAGCACGGCATACATGAGCGGCGTCGATCCATCGACGCCTCGGAGGTTCCCCGCCTTGGGCGTCCCGGCTGCGAGCGTCCGGAACGACGAGCGATTGCCTGCGCGCAGCGCGTCCATCATCTGCACGGCCTTGGGATCGGGCGGAGGCATCGGGGTTTCGTTCGCCAGGGCATCGGGCCACTCCGCGCCCTGATCGATCCAGGTTTTGATGATCGCAATTTGCTCGGGACGCAGTGCGCCAGTGGGCGGCATCTGAGTGCCGTAGTCGTTTCCGATCAACCGGTGATAGAGACGGCTGCCGTCGCTGTTGCCCGGGCCAATCATGGCAATCGTGCCTCCGCGCATGGCGCTGCTCCGCCGATCGAGCCGGAAGCCGTTCATCTGTTGCGTGGGGCCATGACAGCCGAAGCAGCTTTGCCTGAGGATCGGCTGCACGTCGCGCGCGAAGTCGACCTTCGTGGGCGCAGGCGCCGGCGTCTGCGCCAGAAACGTTCCGCCCAACGCCGAGGCCAGCACGATCGCTCCAATCGCTAGACGCGTGGACATAGCACCTCTTTCGTGATCAAGTTTGTGACATGGTAACCGGAATTCTTCGCTGACCCTACACACGCACCAGGACACCTCTGGCAGTGCTCCCGGTCGCTGCCGCAATGCCCGCCGCGTACAAGGCGACCTGACGCCGATAGCTCTCCTCGCCGCCTTCCAGCTCGCGGTCGGTCTTGTAGTCAACCACGGTCCACACGCCATGCTCCTCAAACGCCAGATCGACAACTCCTTCCAGGAGTGTGCCGTCGGCAAGCGTGAGTGTGACCGGCGACTCGCGTCGACAAGCGCCACGAGCCGATGCCGCGCGGGCCCGCAGGAGCAGGTCGTGGCCGAACACGCGCTCGACCGTCGCCGCCGCCGCGGCGGCATCATCGTCTTCCAGTCCGAGCACGCGCGCTTCCATCGCCGCGACATCCTCGAGCGCTGCTCGATTGGCGTCAAACGGCGCCTGCGCGAGGACGGCGTGAACCAGAACACCGAACGCCGCGCCTCCTCGGCGACCGGAGGCCTCCGGCGCCGTGGGCACGGTGATGATCTCGACAGCGTCGGAGCGCCAGCGCTCCCACGAAAGCGAAAAGTCTGGTCCGTGGCTCGTCTCCGCTGCGCTCCACCGCCGGACCGTGTCAAACCTGATCGAGGGCGTTGAGCCAGCCTCCAGGGCGTCGGTTCGCGCGAGCCGCCACCGGTCGTAGTTCGTGCGCCCGTCCGCGACCACGTCGCGCGCGACATCCTTCACGATGAGATCGTCGCGCCGCACGCCGAACGGCGCTTTGGCGCCGAGCCCCAGGCCGCCGCTCGGGCCAGGATCCCACCAGACCACCGAGTAACCGTCTTGTGCGAACACGTGCTGTCCCGGACACACGGTACCCGGGCCCGCCGGTTCATCCGTGGGCCGGACCAGCACCGTGTCCTTCGACTTGAACGCCGGACACTTGGGTCCTCGTCCGGCCAGCCGGCGAGCATCGATTGGCGGATACAGCGCACGGTTCATCGGCCCGCACCATCCACCTTCCCACGGCTCATCCCCCAGAGCAGGGACGACGAGCAAATCACGAGCCCTGGTGGCGGCGACATAGGCGAGCCGTACGCCCTCGGCTTGATCGCGTGCCACTTCTTCGGCCTCGTGCTCGTGCACCTCGTCGGGTGTCCAGCCGCCGATCTTCATCGCGCACAGCCGGCGGCTCGCATCGAGATACCGGCTCGCGTCGCTCCGGCTGATTCGGCACGTCATGTCGGCGAGAATCACAACCGGGAACTCGAGCCCCTTCGCCTTGTGCACGGTCATCAGGCGAACACCGTCGCTGCTCTCCTCGAGGATCGGCGCCTCGGCGCCTTCGGACTCTGCGGCCTCCTTCAGTTCATCGATGAAGCCGCGGAACGAAATGCCGCCGTTCGCCTCGTACTGCCGGGCGAGTTCCGCGACGTGCAGCACGTTGGCGAGGGCCTGCTCGCCGGCGGGACGCAGGATGAAGCCGACGTGCGCGCGCGTGTCGGTCAGCAGCCGGCCGATCGTGTCGGCCACGGGCCGGTAATTCCGTCCACGATGAAGCTGCTGCAGGAGCCGCAAGGCTTCAGCAATCGGCATCAGTTGCGCGGTCGGCTCCGCAGTGAGCGCCAGGTCTTCGCCGCGGTTGCCCCCCAACTCTTTCGGAATCCGGAACGGATGGAACCCGCCAAACCGGTGCCTGAACTCGAGCAGCCGTTCGTCGTCGATCGCGAACAGCGATCCTTTCAGCGTCGCAAACACGGAGAGTTCGTCGTCGGGCCATTCAATCGCCGCGAGCGCCGCGCGGACCGTCTCGACCTCTTCACGGCCGTGAAACGCCTTGCCCCCGACCAACAGGTGCGGAATGTTGCGCGCCTCGATCGCGTTGGTGTAGCCCCGCGTGATGTCCTCGCCGAAATTCACGAACCGACGGAACAGAATCGCGATGTGCCTCGGCTGAATCGGCACCCGCAGCTCGGCTCCATCCGGCTGGCGTTCCGGAACCGTCCAGCCGTGTTTCTCATCGATCAGCCATTCGATGAACGCGCCAACGGCATCTGGGAGCGACTTCTCGATCGCCTTGGCGGATGCTTTCAGCAGGCCGCGGCTCGCGTACCTCGAGTAGGGTTCGGGCACGGGAAGCGCAACGATCGCGGGCTGCGACGGGTCGGCCGGCCGATGCTCCGCCAGCGGCACATAACCGGCCTGCAGCGTCCGCTCGTCGGCAACCATCTCCTCGCTGAACGCCGCGTTGATGAATCGCTGGATCTCCGGAACGCCGCGATAGCTCGTCGTCAGCTGCAGCACGCGGCCCCCGTGCTCCTCGACCTGCCGACTGACCTGCCAGTAGGTGCCGACATCAGTGCCGCGGAAGCGGTAGATCGCCTGCTTCGGATCGCCAACGATGAAGAGCTTGCCGGGGATGGTGGAAGTCCGCCGCCAGTCCGTGGCCGTCGGATCATCGGCCGCGAGGAGCATGATGATCTCGGCCTGGATCGGATCCGTGTCCTGGAACTCGTCGATGAAGATGCGCGCATATTTCGTCTGCAGGTGACGACGCACTCCCTCATTGGTTCTGATCAGATCGCGCGCGCGCGCCAGCAGGTCCGTGAAGTCGAGCGAGCCGGCTGACGCCTTCAACTCCTGGTAGCGAACCGTCGCATCGCCCAGTTCCTGTTGCAGGCACGCGGCGAGATCCGCGTCGGCATCGCGCCGGAACTGTTGCAGATCCGCGAAGAACGCGTCACGCGCAGCGAGAACATCGACCCGGTTCACGTGCTGACCGAACTTGAAACCACTGCCCTTTCGGGTGCGTGAAAGCCCGCGATCCCGGACCAGATCCACGAGACGCGCTTCCCAGCCGTCGAGGTCGCGATGCCCGAATGACGTCTCGAGCCGAATCTGACGACTGAGTCGCCGCACGGCGTCGGTATCGACGTACAGGTTGTCGCGCACCGAAGTGGGACTGGCGGTCAGGTCGGCCAGGTTGTGGAGCGCGGCCGTCACGCGATCGAGTTCGGCCGTCCGATCGAACAGCGGACGTCGCCAGGGCGCGTCGAAGTCGCGCCACTCGGCCAGTGTCCGACCGGCGTTCCGGATGCGATCGATCGGGCCGTCGCCACCGCTGCCGGCCATGAACGAGAAACCGCTGCTCCGTCGCAGCCCGCGGCGCAAGCCCTCTGGCGGATCGTTCAGCGCCTGTTGGAGCCAAGCCGTGAACGCTCGACGGTAAAGTCGGTCGGCCTGCGGCTCGGTGAGTACGGTGAAGAGCGGATCGACCCGCGCTTCGACCGGCCTTTCTCGCAGTAGCTCAGCGCAGAAGCCGTGAATCGTGTTGACCTGCGCTTCTTCCAGCGTTTCCAGCGCATTGTCCAGACGCGCCCGGCGCGCGAGGTTTTCGTCGGCGCCTGCCTTGCCTGCCTCGCCCGCCCTGCCTGGCCCGCCTGCCCTATCTATGCCTGCCCCGCCTACCCTGCCTGCCTCGCCTGGCCCGCCCGGCCCACCAGCCCCATCTGGCCCACCAGCCCCAAGAAGCGCCCGTTCTTCCTCCAGCCGCTCGCGCAGCCGCAGCTTCAGTTCACCTGCTGCCTTCTCCGTAAACGTCACGGCGACGATCTCCGTCATCGTCGCGCCCACGGGCGGCGGACTGGCCAGAATGCGGAGGATGCGATTGATCAGCTCGGTTGTTTTGCCAGTACCTGCCGCGGCCTCGACCACGAGCGTGTGCTCGAGGTCCTCGACGATCGCTCGGCGCGCTTCGACATCAGACGAGGAGGAGCCAGAGGTGGACATCGGGTGGGTTGAGACTAACGCACTCTTCGAATTGGTGTGGATTCGCCCTTACCCGAATTAGTTCCTTCACGAATCCGTTCGACGCGTATCCGGCCAATGCTCATCGAACACCGCGGTCACCCATGAATTCGTTGAGTTCCGCAAACGGAACCGCCGCACCCAGATTCGAGAACGTCCCATGCTCGGCGATTTCTTTCGCTGCCTGCAGGAACCCAGTCCACGCGGCCCGGGCCAGCGAACCGCCGACGCTGATCCGCCGCACGCCGACGGCGGCCAGATCGGCGACGGTGGCGAAGCTGCCAGCCAGGACGTTCACCGGTTTCGGGGCGACGGCGCTTACCACTGAGGTGACTTCCGACAGCGTACCGAGTCGTGGCGCGTAGAGGCAGTCGGCTCCCGCATCGGCGTACGCCGAGAGCCGGCGGATTGTCTCGGCCAGATCGGGGCGGCCCACAACGAAGCCTTCCGAACGGGCGGTGAGGACGATGGCCTTCCCGCTCCGATCGATCGCTTCGCGTGCGGCTCGAATCCGTTCGACCGCAAGAGTGAACTCGAATAGCGGGTCTGCCGGATCCCCTGTGGAGTCTTCGATCGAGAGTCCAGCGATCCCAGTTTCGACGGCCATCGCCACGTTGGCGCCAACGCCGTCGGGCGTGATCGCGAAGCCGCCCTCAAAGTCCGCGTTGAGCGGCAAGTCGCCCACGCTGGGGGCGATGGACCGCAAGTGAGTCAATGCTTCCGTCAGCGACACGCCGTTGTCGCGCCGGCCGAGCGACCAGGCGAATCCGGCACTGGTCGTTGCGAGCGCGGGAAAGCCTAGTTGAGCCAGAAAGCGGGCGCTGCCGATGTCCCATGGGTTGGGCATCACGAAGCAGCCGGTCTGATGGAGATCGTGAAATACGCGACAGCGAGCGGCAACGTCGGTCATGGGACCACACACTCCTAGCGCAACACCGCGCTCAGATAGCCGTTGCGCGGTCACCTGTCGCGCGGCAGTATATGGCACTGTCCCTGCTTCCCGTGCTTCACTCGTTTTGCGGAACAGTCTGAAGCGTACCGTTGGACTACGGGCGGGAGAAAGCTACACGGAGACGATGCATGACCCCTTACTCAACACGTAAACCGATTTCGCTCTTCGTCGTCCTGCTGAGTTTGACGGCCGCGGGCTGCGACGAGGGCACTGCCCAAAACGCGCCAACACTGGCATCCAGCAGCACCGCCGCCAATCGTGTGGAAATCCGGGGCCGGCTCACGGCTGTTGATCCCCCGTCCCGCATGGTGCGTGTCACCGACACAGCTGTGCTGGTGCCTGTTGGGGCGACCATCCGCCGCGGCGCGACTCCACTCGCGTTCGCAACCCTTAGCGTAGGCGACGAAGTGGACATCGAAGCCGCAGTGGTCGGCGCGATCCTGACGGCCACCGAGGTGGACGTCAGAACCGACAATGCCGGTCCCGGAAGCATCCCTGACGTCGAGGAAGTAAAAGGCGCCGTGGGAAGCCTGACTGGGACCTGTCCCGCCATCGTGTTCAGCATTGGCAGCACGAGGGTGGCGGCGAATGCCAGCACGGTATTCGACGACGGCCCGTGTTCTGGAATCACCAAAGGCACCATCGTCGAAGTACACGGGACACGGCAATCGGACGGCTCGCTCCTGGCGCGACGCATCGAACGCGAGGACGACGATGATGACGAGGATGACAAGGACGAGGTCGAACTGGAAGGAAACCTCACGGGCCGATCCGGCACGTGTCCGTCAATCTCCTTTTCGCTGTCGGGCACGCCGGTCGTGACCAACAGCTCCACGGAGTTCAAAGATGGATCTTGCAGCAGCCTGGCGAATGGCCAACGCGTCGAAGTGAAAGGGACCCGCCAGGGTGATGGCAGCGTGCTCGCGCGTCGCGTCGAAAAAGACGATTAAAAGCGCGCGTGAAAGCTGCCCTAGCCGTTCGGGTCGGTGACCTTAACGCTCTGACTCGCGATGCATTGCCACCGGCCGGCGCGCCACACGAACACATCGATGTAGCGAAACGTGAGCTCGAGCGGCTTGCCCTGGCTGGGGCCCACCAGCCGGCGTCTGAACCAGACGACCGCCGTGTCGCCGTTGACCTTCACGATGAATTCGTCCAGTGTCGACGAGTCCACCTGCTGGTTGAATTCGGCTGCGAGCGAGAGTTCCTTGGCCTTGTCGCCTCGCGCCCCATCGGGATAGGTGACGACGGCCTCATCGGCCAGAACGTTGGCGATGAACGCGACATCCTTGTGAAGAAATGCGACGTCCCAATCACGCTCGAGTTGAATCAGGATCTGCTGGTCCGATTGAACCGGGCGGTTCTGCTGGCCAGAGGCGGCGGCCGCCGCAAGCAAGAAGGACAGGGCCAGGCTGGCCAGCATGATCGGCCTCCCGATCAGCCTGCCAGAGGGGACGCTGCGAGTTGGCGGAGCGTGGGTTGGCATTCGTCAAAACCTTCTGCTGCGGCGAGCGCCAGAATCGCGTTCGCGCGATCGGCGAGCGCCGCGTAATCGGAGAGCGGCTCCCTCGCGTTGAGGCGTCGCGCCACTTCGCGGAAGAGCGTCATGCACGACACGAGCTTGAGGGCGTCGATCTTTGAGCCCATCAACTGCACCAACGTCGTCTCCGGTTCGCGTTTCAGCTGCGCGATCACGATGTCGGTGAGAACGAGCAGTCGCTGGCGCAGCTCCGGATCGCGAAGATAGACGATGGCTTCGGCCACCCCGTGCAGGCCATAGGCGACGGCCATCTCGGAGTGCCCCAGGCCGGCGAGCTGCGGAAAGATGTACCAGATCCAGTGACTGCGCTTCTGTCCAGCCTCCAGTTCCGAAAGCGCCGTGCTGAACCCGCCCGGGTTGCGCTCCTGCGCGCGCTTGAAGCGAGTGAGATCAAAGTTCGACACTACACCATCTCTTGCGGCTCAAACACCGAATCAAGGATCTCGGCGGCGATTCTGGCACAATCCCTCCGGCGTCACCAACGTTTCAACTGATTCAGCCGTCTAAACCAGCGCCATGGCACATGACATTCGGTTCGCCATTCGACTGCTCGCCAAGAACCCTGGGTTTGCCCTCGCCGCCATCCTGACCCTCGCGCTCGGCATCGGGGCCAATACGGCAATCTTCAGCGTCGTCAACGGTGTCCTTCTGAGGCCGGCACCGGTGGCCCACCTCGACCGCCTGATGATGTTTTGGGAGACAGACCGCAACAGCAGCACGACCCGGGAACCGGGCTCGATCCCAGACTATCTGGACTACAAGGCGCGGGGACATTCATTCGATACGTTGGCGGGCGTCATGGCGAGCGAGGTGAACTTCGCGGCGTCAGCCGTCGATCCGATCCAGATTGCCAGCCTTCGGGTCTCGCACGACATGTTCCCGATGCTCGGCATCAGCGCGTTACAAGGGCGAACGTTCCGCGCCGAGGAGGACACGGCCAACGGCCCGGCGGTTGCGCTCGTCAGCGAGTCGCTCTGGCGTGGATCACTCGGCAGTCGGCCCGACGTGATCGGTCAGACGGTTCGTCTCGACGATCGCCCGTACCAAATCGTCGGCGTGCTGCCGGATACAACCGACTTTGGCGTCCTGCAGGTGCTTGCGGCTGCCGCCTATGGCCGCGGCTTCGCCGATCGCGGAGAACGTACGCACGTGGACATCTGGATGCCGTTGCAGCCGGATCCGCAAGCCTTGCCGCGTGCCACGCATCCGCTTTTCATGCTCGGCCGACTCGCCCCCGGTGTCACAGCCGCCGCCGCACAGGACGAGATGGCTGGGATCGCCGCGGATCTCGAGCGAACTTACCCCGAGAACCGCGCCCGCGGCGCCCACGTCGAACCCTTGTCCGAGATCGTCTTTGGTGCCGTCCGGCCGATGCTGTATGTGCTGCTCGGCGCGGTCGGTCTGGTACTGCTCGTCGCGTGCGTCAACGTCGCGAGCCTGCTGCTCGCACGCGCGGCCGCCCGCGCGCAGGAAGTGGCGCTGCGACGCGCGTTGGGTGCGTCGCGCCGACAGTTGCTGCGTCAGTTTCTCGTCGAGAGCCTGCTCTTGACACTCGTCGCCGGCGCCGCCGGCGTCGGGCTCGCCTACATCGGAGTCGAGGCTCTGGTTGGACTCGCGCCTTCCGATGTGCCGCGTTTACAGAACGTGTCGATCGATCTCCCGATCCTTGGCGTGACGCTGCTGGTTTCGGTCATCGCCGGCCTGACGTTCGGACTCATCCCGACGCTTCAGTCCCGGCACGTTGATCTCCATGCCACGCTCAAGGAGGGCGGGGACACCCGCGGCACCGCGGGGCCTGGGCGGGCGCGCCTGCGCGGGGCGCTCGTCGTCGCCGAGCTCGCCTTCGCCGTCATGCTGCTGTCGGGAGCCGGCCTGCTGATCCGCAGCTTCTGGAACCTGCAACAGGTCGATCCCGGTTTCCGAGCCGGGGGCGTGCTCAAAGCGGAGTACAAACTCCCGAGCACCCGGTACCCCGCGGACTTCAGCACGTGGCCCAACTTCAAGGAGCAGCACGCGTTCACGCAGGCGGTCCTCGAACGCGCAGCCGCGCTTCCTGGCGTGTTGTCGGTCTGTGTCGCGGGCAATCACCCGCTCGATCCCGGATTCACCAACTCCTTCTTCGTCGTGGGCCGGCGAGATGAGGCGCGCACCTGGCCGGAAATCTCGGTGCGCCGGGTTACGCCGGGATATTTTCAGACTGTCGATCTGGCGCTGACTACTGGACGGCTGTTCTCGGAACAGGATGCCACCACCGCGCCGGCGGTATCCGTCATCAATACAGCGGCCGCCGCGCGGTTCTTTCCACAACGAAACCCGATCGGCGCCCAGCTTCAACTGTACGGCGCGGCTCGGACCATCGTCGGGGTCGTCGAAAACGAGAGATTCGAAGGTCTGAGCGCCGATGCGCCGCTGGCCGTCTACCTGCCGATGCTGCAAGCGCCCTCCGCCAACGGTTCAGGCGTGCTGCTCGTGCGCACGGCGGGAGACCCGAGCCAGCTCTCGGCCGCCTTGCGCGCGGTCGTCCGTGAGCGCGACGCTTCGCTCGCCGTGTTCGGCGTCGAGCCACTGCAGGCGACCATCTCGAGATCCGTGTCTCAACGGCGGTTTGCGATGTGGCTGCTCGTCGTGTTCGCGGGAACTGCGCTCCTCCTTGGTGCCGTCGGCATCCACGGGGTCCTGAGCTATGACGTGGCGCGGCGGCGGCGGGAGATTGGGATTCGCCTGGCACTCGGCGCTCAACCGTCGGGCATCTTGCGAATCATCATCGGCCAGAGCGCGCTCCTCACCGTCGTCGCGCTGGTCATCGGCGCGGCGGGAGCCTTCGCACTCACGCGCTTCTTGAGCACGCTGCTCTTCGGTGTCAGCGGTCACGATCCGGCGACGTTCGTCGGTGTTGCCGCGCTCATGGCCGCCGTCGCATTCTGCGCGGCCACGATTCCAGCCTGGCGCGCCGCCCGGACGGATCCGGCTCTGGCGTTGCGCGCGGAATAACGCGGTCGTTCGATGCACTAGGTGGGCGAAGGACTACATCGCCGCGCCAACTTCTCTAAGGAACTCATGCAGGTCGGCCGGTCCGCCTCTTGCAAAGGTGACCGACATGCCCACGGTTTCCCTTTCGCGCGTCATTGCCTCCGCCACCATTGTCGGGCTAGCCCTGGGCGTCCTCGGAGGCGCCGCGTCGTGCCGCGAGAAACCGCGACCAGTTGAAAACCCGACCTCGTCGCTCGACAACCCGCCGACGAATCCAGTCTCAACGCCTGTGTTTGGAGATTTCGCCAACCGTCTCCAGGTCTACATGGATTTGCGAACCAAGGCCGAGAAGTCGGTGCCGATCCTGAAAGAGACGTCGGATCCCGCAAAGATCTCGGGCCGGGAGAATGCGCTCGCCGACGCCATTCGGATGGCGCGCGCCAACGCCAAGCAGGGGGAGATCTTTTCCCCGTCGGCCGAGAAGGAGTTCCGCCGTATCATCGAAGCTGATTTCCAGCGTCGCTCGCCGGAAGCTCAAGGCGCGATTCTCGAGGAAGTGCCGATGAAGCTGCAGCCGCGCATCAACACCGACTACCCCACGACGCTGGCGCTCGCGACCGTGCCGCCGGCCCTGCTCCTGAATCTGCCGACGCTCCCCGAAATCCTGGAATATCGTTTTCTCGGCCGTCACTTCATCCTTCGCGACATCACCGCCAATCTCATTGTCGATTTCGTCCCTGACGCCGTTCCCGTCACGCGCGCAACCGCCGCCGCTGGTGCCAAATGATGCGATCCCTGCAAGGACTTTCGACCATGCGTCGAACGCTCGCCCTGGTGCTCGGCACAACGCTCTGCCTGAGCCTCGCCCCGCTGGCGCAAGACATCAATCTCCCGCTGAAGGCCCAATCGACGCGGTTCGTGGTGTTGGGCGATACCGGCACCGGGACGAAATCGCAGTATCAGATTGGCGAGCGCATGGAGGAGTACCGCAAGAAGGTCGACTTCCAGTTCGGCATCATGCTCGGCGACAACATCTACGGGTCGGAGCGACCGCAGGACTTCGCGAACAAGTTCGAGAAGCCGTACAAGCTGACGCTCGACGCCGGCGTCAAGTTCTACGCGGCGCTTGGCAACCACGACGATCCGAATCAGCGGTTCTACAAGCCCTTCAACATGGACGGCCAGCAGTACTACACGTTCACGAAAGGGCCCATCCAGTTCTTCGTCCTCGATTCGAACTACCTGGATCGGAAGCAGCTCGAATGGCTCGAGCAACAATTGAAGACCTCAAAGCTGAATTGGAAGATCGCGTATTTCCATCACCCGCTCTATTCCTCTGGTGCGGCGCACGGCTCCGAAGTCGACCTCCGCAATCTGGTCGAGCCGCTGTTCGTCAAGTACGGCATGAACGTGGTCTTCGCCGGCCACGAACACTTCTACGAACGGATCAAGCCGCAGAAGGGCATCTACTACTTCACGTCCGGAGGGTCGGCAAAGCTGCGAGCGGGCGATATCAGGAAAGGCCCTCTGACCGAGGTCGGATTCGACACCGACTACTCGTTCATGGTCGTGGAAGTGACCGGCGACGACATGTACTTCCAGACCATCGCACGCACCGGCAAAACTGTCGACTCCGGGTCCATTCACCGCACCAGTAAACCTTAGGAGTGGGGACCCGTGGTCGACCTGTCTACCGCATCGACCTAAGAGCGGCCAGGTCCGCCAGATCCTTCTGATTCTTGCGGCCGACCCGCTCTTCCTCTCGCGGGCCGCAGACCGCCCGAAAATCGCACCACCGGCACGCACCATCGTCGGGGGCAGCCACCAGGAACCCGCGCTCCACGGCGCGATCGATGATGGTGAGCACTTCCAGCCCCTGCCCGCGTCTGTAGTCGTCCAGTTGGATGCGGTGATCGGCGAACCCGCCCACCGTCGTGCAGAAGAAGAGCCGACCCTCGCTCACCTTCTTCTGCAGCGCGTGTTCGACCACCGCGCTGTAGAGCACGGGCTGAAGCGTCGCGCCGCCGCCAACGATGAGATCCGGATTCGATCGGTTCTTTCCGGTTTTGTGATCGGTCACCCGTAGAACATCGGTATCGGCGCGGCGCTCGATCAGATCGACGGACCCTCTGAGCAGAAACCGGCCGTCCACGAGCACCGGATCGGGCACGCTCCGCGGATCGCGGCCCTCGTCGTTCAGGCCGAAGCTGAACTCGAAGTACTCGGGCTGCCACACCGATTCATCGGCCATCTTCCTCACCCAGATCGCCAGATCGCGACCGAGATCAGCGATCTCGTCACGCCAGACACGATCGATCGCCGGCGCCAGAAGCTCCGCGTACTCGTTGGCCACCCGAGCGAGCACCTTCTCCAGCAACCGCGCCGCCTGCGGCACCGAGTCCTTCGTGACCGGGAGCGCGTCCAGGTTCTGCAACTCGCGCAGGAGCTCCGCCTGCACCTTGTGAAACAGACTTCCCCGTGTCAGCGGATCCATCCGCAGGAGCGGCTCGGGTTCATCCCACGGTTGCAGCCGGTGAATCGTGGCCAAGAGGAACTGATAGGGGCACGTCGAGAACCGCTGCAGCGCCGACAGTGAGTACGGGCGCCGCGCCAGCCGCTGGGCGTCGATTGCGCCCGCCACCGCGGGCGTCACCTTGATGAGGCCGTCGCTGCCCGACCAGGCGGTACGCCCACGCGCCCATCGACTGATGACCGATCGCCGCAGCGCCTCGTTGAGGCTCAGCATGTAGTGCGCGTGGCCCTTCACCGACGCCGGATCGCGCGAGTCGAGCAGCGGCTTCAGCACCGCCAGGTCGTGTTCGAGATCATCGACTGCGTCGTCGGGATCTCTCGGGGCTGGCCATGCCAGCGTCGCCCCGGCCTCTTCTGCGGCCTCGGCGGCGAGGACGCGATGATCCGGCACCCGGCCGGTGATCGCACGCATGACGTCGAGCGCGTAAAACGACGGCACCCGCGCCCGTGTTTCGGCCACGTCCATGCGTGGATACGACAGGTAGAGCCGCTCACGGGCCGCGCCGATGCCGATCTTCAGCAGCAGACGCTCGGCATTCCCGCGCTGCTCCTGATTCATCAGCGTCGCGTCGACCGCACGGCGCGATTCGTCGAGCAGGAGCGGATCCTCGCGCGGCCGCTGCGGAACGACACGCTCAGCGAGACCCGGCATGAACACGACGCGGAAGACGCGGCCGCGTGCCTGATGCGGCGTCCCGATGAAAAGCCGCCCGTAGCGATGAACTGGCGGATCCCAGTCGAGCGTGACCAGCCGATCGCGGAGTACGTCCCGTGCCTCTTCGAGGCCGATCGGTCCGACGTCGGCCATCGGCCGAAGGTCGGCCAGCGTCTGCAGGACACGGGCCGGCCGATCCAGCGCCTGCGTCGCGAGCGCAGCACATCGATCGAGCCAGTCGCCCCAGGTTGTCTGCTCCGGCCAGTCGCCAAGGGTGTCGATGATCGGAAGGGCGAAGGCACGAAGATGCGCAAGATTCCGCAGGTCGCGCTCGAATCTGGCGACCCGCGGCGAGTCGGGTTCCTCGCGGCGCATCTCCGCGATTCGGTAGTGGTAGTCGGCCGCCAATCCGTTCAGCCGCCGGCGCCACCGATCCCGGCCGTGCTGTCGGTTGTGTCCGCCGACAACCGCAGACTCGACAATCAGCTCTTCCCACTTCCACGGCGATCGCAGCGTCCCCGCGACAATCGCCTCATCGTCTGAATCGACAAGTGGCGCGTCGGGCACGGCCGACTCCGGGTCGTCCGCATTGTTGTGGGGCGGCACTTGAGTGCTGCCGTCCTCCGTTCTGCCGTCGTCCGTGCTGCCGTGGCGTGTGTCGTCGTATCGACCCTCGAATAGGTCATCTCGAGGAATCGCCACTGTGGGCTCCTTGGTTCGATCCCGCGATGGATCGATCCGGGGCACCTGGGCAAGCGAGAGATATTCGTCGAATCGCTTCGCCGACAGCCCCTCGACCGCACACGACAGCAGCGCAACGAACGCGCGGCCAGCAGGATCGGGCCTCCGGGTACCGCGATCGAAGTAGACAGGCACGCTACCGCGTGCGCACGCGTGCTCGAGGAGCCCGAGATACTGCTGGGGCGTTCGCAGAAAGACCGCCATCTCGTCGAATGGGACGCCGGACTCAGCCTCGCGGAGGACGCGCCGGACAATCTCGAGCGCCTCCCGGCCCTCGCCAGGAGCGGAAAAGAGGCGGACATCCCCCACTCGATCGCGTATCGGCGGCGGCTCGCTGGTAAAGACGTACCGTCGCAAATGCGCCAGATCGCTTGCCGCCGGCGCCGTGTCAGCGGCAACCTCCACCTCGGCGCCCAGATCGGTGAGCGCGCGCAGCAGATGCTCGTCCCCGTTCGGAATCGTCGCGAGCACGTCGGGCGCCTGGCGCACGAGCGCGGCGATGAACTCGAGCTCCGATCGCGAGTCGCCTGTGACGTCGAGTAGCAGGAGTGGGAGTCCAGTCCATCGGCTATGCCTAGCGTCGCTCGCCCCACTCGCCAAACGAAACAGGGCCGCGCGATCGTCGATGCCGGCTCGTTCGAGCTGCAGCTCGAGGCGCATCAGCAAACGGGCGATATCGGAAATCGCTCCAGCAGAAGCTGGCGAGCCGCCGTGTCCAGGCTGGGAGACATCCGCGCTCGTCATTCCCGCCAACCGCAGCTCGTGCAGCGTCCGCGCGAGCGCCTTTGGAAACCCGGGCATCAGCGCAACCGGCGCAAAGTAGCTCAACTCCCCAGCCGCCGTCGCGTCGAAGGCGGCGCGGACCGCCATCGCTTCGCTGCCCGCTGCGCCGCCCGGTGTACGACGCGCACCTTCCAGCCGCGTGCTGGCCATCCGTGCCGCGAGTTGCATGAGGCTGAAACGCGAGAGGCCGAACGTCGCCCCGACCTGCCGGCCGAGCGCGCGCGCGAAGTCATCCGCGGCGCCGCGCGACGCGCCGACGATGAGCGCTTCGGTTGAGGGGGGACGCTGCTGGAGGAACCTGATCGCCGCCGCGAGCCGAGAATCGGCGGCTGTCGACGTGACTACTCGAAACATCGCGAGCTCAGCTCCTTCCGGACGCACTGCCGGACACTCGGGCAACGCGACGCCTCGCCGCGTTCACGGTCACGTTAGAGCGTTACGCGCGTGAGTTCAAGCGGAATCACCGCTACAACAACGTCGGCCCATCGCCTGCGATCGACATTTCGGTCGTTCGGTCTCCAGCTGACGCTTGCTGGTCTGCAGTCTGCAAGTTTTTGACTTCCTGAGCTTTAGGGCAACCTTGGCGGCGGCTGCGAAACACGCCGACGTGGCGTGAGCCGCGACGTCACGGACGCAGACTGGACGCGATTGCCGCGGTCGACCATCCCGTCGCCATCGCCGAAATCCACTGATCGTGCTCGTACGGGAACCCGCCGTCGAAGTACGGTTGGAATTTCGGCGCACGGCTCCTCACAAACCACGACCCGTCGTCCTTCTGCGTGGAGACGAGATACGAGATGCCTTTCGCGACCCGTGCGTCGTTGGCTGGCACGCCGGCGCTGAGCACGGCAAACAGCGTGAGGCCGGTGGCGTAGGCGTCGCTCTGCATCTCGGCGCGCTGAGACCATCCCCCGTCGGATCGCTGGGTCGCGAGCGCCTCCTGTGCCAGTCGTTTGAGCTCGTCGGTGGGCGCACCGCCCCACTGCAGACCGAGCAGGCGGTACGCACGATCGTCGGACGTCGAGACCTTTGCCGAGCGCAGCCAGGCCATCGACCGGGCGAGACGCTCCTTCATCTCGACGGCACGGCCAGGCATCCCGTAGGCCGCGATCGTCTTGACCCCCAACGCCGTCGTCGGGATCGCGCCGTCGGCCATCGGCGGGCGTGAGACCCCGAACGTCGGCCACGCTCCGTTCGCGCCCTGCTGGGCGACGGTATTGAAGACGAGCGCATCGGTGGCGCGATCGGCTTTATACCCGTGCGCATCGAACGCGAGGAGGGTGTTCATCGAGATCTCGACCGCGGGCGGATCGATTCGTTCCAGGAAACGCAACGCGATCGAGCCGAATTGCGCCGCGGCACCCTGGGCGCGACCCTCGGCTGCCGCCGCATCCACGCGAATTCCAGCGCGCGCCGCCTGCCCGACCGCCACGTCGGTAATGTTCTGCGCGTGGCAGGCTGCACAGCCTCCACGCGCGAGGTACACCGCCGACATTTGCTCGGAGATCGCGATGCCACGCTGTGCCGCGTCGCGCGCCGTCCGCCCAGCGCTCGCTGCTGAGGCCGTCGCTCGTACGGGGACGACCGCCGGTGGCGCCCCCTTCGCGCCAGCGCGTTCGAGCAGAGTGATGCGCGGCGTGGGTCCCGCTTTGTGCGCCCAGTCGAGCGCCGATTCTCCCGAGAGGCTCTTCACATTTGGATCGGCGCGCTTCTCAATCAGCATTGCCGCGATAGCCGGATCACCGTGGTCGGCCGTGACAGCCAACATCAGCGGTGTCATGCCTCGCGCATCCTTGACGTTGACATCGGCGCCGGCATCGAGGAGCGCCTTGACGAGCGCACTCGGCCCATAGGTGGAGGCCAACAGGAGCGGTGTGAAATTCCCCAGCGCGATGGTGCCGTTCTTCACAGGGAAGGCTGGCGGCCCTGACACCGCGTTGACACGCGCGCCCTTCGCGAGCAGGAGCCGCACCGCCTCGAGGTTCCCCAGGGCTGCGGCATTCATCAGCGGCGTGAAGCCGACCTCGTCTGCAGCGTTGACGTCCACACCCGCCTCGATCAGCTGGCGAATCGAACCGGTGTCGTTACCGATGGTGGCGGCAGTCAGTGTGGTGGCCTTCTGGCCGTCAACGAGCTGCGGGTTCGCCTTGTGCTCGAGGAGATACTTGACCGTCGCGGCCGAGCCGTCGCTCATCGCCGCGAGCTGAAGCGGGCTATGACCAACTTCGGAAATCGCGTTCACATCGGCGCCGCGCTCGACCAGGAGGCGAACCTTCGCCGGATCGCCGACCGCCCACATGAGGGCCGAGGCGCGGGCGTAGCTCCTGGCGTTCACGTTCGCGCCCGCGTCGAGGAGGACGCGCATCGCGTCGAGCGACCCGAACGCCGCGGCATTCATGAGCGGCGTCGCACCGCCGCGACGCTCAACATAATTGACGTCCGACGTCTTCAACAGCTCGCGCAAGGCCGGGATGTCGTTGGTGCGGATCGCCGCGTAGAGGCGATCGCCCACCGGATCGGCGATTGGCGCCGGCGGTGCGCCGGAGGGCGGTCCACCCGGCGGCGGCTGCTGCGGTGCCTGCGCCGCAACCAGACACGTCGCGATCAGTACAACGAACATCGAGCCAACGCCAAACCGTCTTGCCATCTCGATCCCTCCGTGTGCTGGTGATTTTACGACGAGCTGGCGCCGACTCAACAGCTTCTTGCCTGGCCGGCCCGGGCCGGGCCTGGTCTGGCCTTGCCGGCACGCCGGGCCGGTTTCCGCCATACTTGTTCTCGCGAGGAACCCATGACACCAAGCCCAAATTCAATGAACCCGTCGATACCCACCACCCTCGAAGGCACCGACCGCGTCAGCGCATTTCTGAGTGCGGCCTACGGGTGGATGGCGTCGGGCCTGGCCATTACGGCCGGCACGGCCTGGTTCGTCGCCCAGTCGCCGACGTTCGTCAACGTAATCGCCGGCAACCGGCTGCTTTTCTGGGGCCTGCTCATCGGGCAACTCGGCCTGGTCTTCACGCTGTCGGCACGCGTGCAGAAGATGGCACCAGCAACTGCCGCGATGCTGTTCATCCTGTACTCGGCGCTGACCGGCGTCACGCTGTCCTTCGTGCTGCTGGCGTTTACCGGCGAGTCCGTCGCGACGACTCTGTTTGTAACCGCGGGAATGTTCGGCGGTCTGTGCGCCTACGGCACGCTCACCAAACGCAGCCTGGTGGGCTTCGGTCAATTTCTCTTCATGGGGCTCATCGGCGTTGTCCTGGCCTCGTTCGTCGGCATCTTCTGGCAGAACAGCGCCTTTCAGTTCGTGCTCTCGTTCATCGGCGTCCTCGTCTTCACCGGCCTGGCCGCGTACGATGCGCAGCGGCTGAAAGCTATGGCGCTCGTGGCTCCGGACGACCGCATCGGATCCTATGCCGTCGTCGGCGCTCTGACGCTCTACCTGGATTTCATCAACCTCTTCATGTTCCTGCTCCGCTTCACGGGGGATCGACGCAGGTAGACAGTTGGAAATCTAAGAATGTAAGGATGTAACGATCTAGGATCTGGAGATGTAACGGTAGATCCTTACATTCTTAGATTCTCACATTCTTAGATTCTTAGACTCTGCCCCGTTCGATCTCGCGAACCGTCTTGGGGATCATCGCGGAGAGGTTGCGTCGTCCCGAGGGCGTGACGAGAATGTCGTCCTCGATCCGGATCCCGGTATTGGTATCCGCGAAGTAGACGCCGGGCTCGATGGTCACGACCATTCCGGCCTTGAGCGGTCCATCAGGCGTGACGTCGTGAACTTCCATCCCGAGGTGATGGCCGATGCTGTGGATGAAGCGGTCGCCATGGCCGGCCTTCTCGATCACGTCCCTCGCCGCCGCTTCCACTTGCCACATGAACGCCCCCGGCTTGACGGCCTTGATCGCCTCTTCCTGTGCGCGGAGCACGACCTCATAGAGTTTTCGCTGGTCCTGGGTAAACGTGCCGCTGACCGGATAGGTGCGCGTGATGTCTGCGGCGTAGCCGCCGAAGGCGGCGCCGGCATCGATGACGATCAGCTCACCTGCGCTGCACCTGGCTCGATTGGCCATGTAGTGGAGCACGGTGGCGTTGCGGCCCGAGCCTGCGATCGTGTTGTAGGCAGGCCCGGAAGCGCCCGCTGCGAGGAACGCGTCCTCCATCGTTCGCTGGACCTCCTTTTCGCCGACGCCGGGCTCGAGCATCTTCGTGACGCGATCAAAGCCTGCGGCAGTCGCCTGGATCGCCGCTTCGAGCAGGCTCACTTCGGCCTGGCTCTTGACGGCGCGCAGCGCGTTGAGCAGGTCCGTACGGTCCACGATCGTGACGCCAGGGACACGCTCACTGACCTTGCGAAACAGGGCGAGGTCCGGTGACACCGGCGCGTCGTAGACGCTGAACGCGTGGAGACAAGAGAGCGACTTGCGCTCGCGGGCCGCGGCCGTGAGGACGCGTGGCAGGGCGCCGGCGCGGAGCACGGTTGCGAAGCCGGTGCGGTCTTTCAAGGCCTGGCTGATCGGATCGCGGTACCCATCCCACGCTTCCATTTCGGCGTTGAGTGGCGGAAGGAAGAGGACGCACCGCTTCTTCGGGTCTTCCATCGCCGGATCGAACAGCACAGCGGCGCCAGGCTCATCCCTGATTCCCGTCAGGTAGTCGAAGTGGGAATGAGGCCGCCAGAATCCAAGGAGCGCAGGTGCGCCTTCACCGGCAGTGACCAGTCCTACTGAGCCTTTGAGCTCTTTCAAGACTCGGCTGCGTCGGGCCTGATACTCCTTCACCGGGATGGCATCGCGCATCATGGGCCGAGGATAGCGACTCTTCAACGCGACCACAACTTGGTGGGTGGTATCGGGATTTAAGGATGTGAGGATGTCAGGATTGGAGGATTTGACGATGTATCAGGTGTCGCCGCGAAGGGCCTGGACAGGGTCGATGCGTGTCGCGCGCCGCGCCGGGATGTAGCACGCGGCAACCGCCACGATCGCGAGGAGAACCGCCACGCTGGCGAATGTCGCAGGATCCGTGGTGCCGATTCCGAACACCAGGTGCGAGAGCAGTCTCGTCGCTCCGGCGGCGCACACCAGCCCGAGCGCGAGGCCTGCGATCGGCATCCGCAGCCCGCTGCCGGCCACGAGCCGCACGACTTCGGCAGGGGTCGCGCCGAGCGCCATTCGCACGCCGATTTCCCGGGTCCGCTCTGCGACGGTAAAGTGCACCACTCCGTAGATACCGACGGCTGCGAGTCCGAGCGCGAGCGCGGCGAAGATCGATAGCAGCCACGTCTGCAGATCGCGGCCGCTCGAGAACGCGGCGAGTTGTTCGTCGGCCGTGGTCACCGACGCCACGATCGAGCCCGGCAGTCCCTCTCTGACGATTTGACGTAACACCGCCGCCAACGCCAGCGGACTGCCTTGCGTGCGCACCAGCAGATCGGCGCGTGCGTTCGGAGCCGGAAGCAAGGGTCCGAAATACTGGGGAATGGCCTGTCGCTCGAGACCGTGCCGGCGCATGTCACCGATCACGCCGACGATTTCGTACCAGTAAGTCTTGCCGTTTGGATCGATACAGAACCGCTTGCCGATCGGGTCTTCCGCTGCGAAGAAGCGCTTCGCGAATGCCTGGTTGACCACCACCGGTTCAGCGACGGCAGTGCGTGAGCGCTCAACCAGCGAGCCCCGATTGCTGGATGGCGTCCACAGCGCCGTCATCTTCATCACCGCATCGTCACGCGTGAGATAGCGGCCGCGAAGAAGAGGCGCTTTCAGGGCCTCAAACGATCCAGGTGAAGCGCTGCCCTCGACGAGTTCCCCGGCCGGGATGGCGTCGGCCGATCGCCCCGGGATGGTGATCGATTCATTTCCCGGGCTCACCAGGAAGAGATCGTCGACGAAGCCAGCGTGTTCGACCGCCGGCAACCCGCGGACTCGATCGACGAGCGAGCTCATCACCTGTTCGCTGGCACGGGCGCGCGCCCGGCCGGTTTGCGCCGGCGCCGAGCGCTCGGCCTCGTCGCCGCGCTGATCCGGGGCAAACTCGATCCGCACCATCAGCACGCCGGACGGATCGAATCCGGGATCGACGTGCCGCAGCCGGTCGAGGCTGCGCAGCAGGAGTCCGGCACCGGTGAGCAAAATCACAGCGAGCAGGCACTCGCTGAGCACCAGCAGCGAACGGGCACGGCGGTGGCGCGGGCCTTCTGTCGCACGGGTGGCGTCGTTGAGCGAGCGGCTCGGATCTCCGATAGACACGCGCACTGCGGGCAGCGCGCCGAACACGAACGCGGAAAGAAGCGACGCGCCGAAGGCGAACAACAGGACCATGCCGTCAATGGCCGTGTCCTCGACGCGGGGAACGGCGCCGGCAGCGAGGGCGGTCAGCGCGGTAGTGCCCGCCGCGGCCAGAGCGACGCCCGCAGCGCCGCCCAGCATGGCGACGACCAGACTCTCCGCCATGAGCTGTCGTACAAGTTGGCTGCGGCCGGCGCCGAGCGCCCGACGGATCGCGAACTCCTGCCGGCGTGCAGTACCGCGTGCGAGCAGCAGATTGGCGATATTGGCGCAGGCGACGAGGAGGACGAGACCCACTGCGCCGAGCAGCATCCACAACGTTGTCTGCAGCGTTCTGCCAGTGACCTGATCGCGAAGCGCGACCACGTGGGTCGTGAAGCCCGGGAAGTCGGGCACGGTCGGCGGGTAGAGGGCTGTCAGGCGCTCGCCGATGCGCGCGAGTTCACCGCTTGCCTCGTCCACGGATCGTCCAGGCGCGAGACGGCCGATCGCGGTCCAGCGCCGCGCCCAGCCGGGAAACCGCTCGACGCTCTCGCGTGCGAAGCGCCAGTAAGTGGTGGATGGCGTCCAGATCTCTGTCAGGGGGTCGGGGAAGTAGAAACCGGCGGGCATGACGCCGATGACCTGCAGGACGTCGTTCTGCCTGCCGCCGCCCTCGAGAACCAGCGTCCGGCCCAGCGCCGCCGGGCTGCCGCCGTAGCGCCGGAGCCACAGTGCGTGGCTGATCACGGCGACGGGCGCGGCGTCCTGCTCGTCACGCACGCCGATCGTTCGCCCAAAGGTGGGCCGAACGCCGACCGTGTCGAAGAGATTGCCGGACACGAACGTCCGGCGCGTTCGCTCACGATCGCCGTTGTCGTTCAAGGTGGTCCGCTCTGCGCTGAAGAACCCGATCTCGGAGAAGCTCCGCGCGCTGGCTTGCCAGTCCCGGATCGTCCGAGACGCTGTTGCTTCGTGGTCCAGACCGCGCTGCCGATCGTCAGTCCAGATCATCGTGAGTCGATCCGGCTCGCGGTAGGGCAGCGGTTGTAGCACGACGGCATTCACGACGCTGAACATGGCGGTGTTGGCGCCGATGCCGAGCGCCAGCGTGAGCACAGCGACGATCGTGAATCCGGGGTTCCGGCGGAGCGAGCGGATGCCGTAGCCGAGATCACGGCACAGACCGTCGAGCCAGCCGTCCCACCCTGCGCTCCGGACGGCTTCCTTTGCCGCTTCGACACCGCCGAATTCCACGCGGGCGCGCCGCGCCGCCTCGGCGGGCGAGAGGCCGGCGCGCTCGTGCTCACGCGCGGCCTCCTCGAGGTAGTGCGCCACCTGATCCTGCAGATCGCGCTCGACCGCCGCTCCGCGAACGAGACGCCGCAACCCGTGGACGATCGTCCTCAGCGTCATGGCCGGCCTCTACGCTTCGAGCAGCCGCCTCATCGCTTCGGCGCGGCGCTCCCAGTCGTGCGTGCCGCTCTTGAGCTCGCGCCGTCCCTTAGGGGTGATCGACAAGTAGCGCGCCCGTCGATTGTTCTCGGTCACCCGCCACTCCCCTTTGATCAGGCCTTCCCGCTCGAGGCGCTGGAAGGCGAGGAGCAGCGAGCCGGGGTTGATCTTGAAGACCCCTCGACTGATTTGTTCGATCCGCCGGCTGATGCCGAAGCCGTGCATCGGCTCGAGGCTCAGGCCGCGCAGGATCAGCAGATCGAGCGTGCCCTGAACGACGTCGGTGGAGGTATTCGCCATAGGGTCCAACCGGCCGCCGTGCCATCTTGGCGGCCAAGTGGAGGCAGTATGCGCCCTGTCCTCTTGGTTGTCAAGATGAAGGGATGCCGCTGGCAGAGAACTCTAAAATGTCACGGCTGGTAGAGCTTCCAGTCGCCGCGCACGCGACGCTGCTCTACTCCGGGCCGGCTGTAGTCGCACACCCCCTTTGGAAACAGGGTGTTGAGACGTGAGATCTGCGCTGCGGTGAACGGCTGCGTGTAGTCCTTCCGATCGATCCGTTTCAGCTCACACTTCAGAATGTCGTCGGTGAGCGGACCGCCTGCGGCAATGCGTGGATCCGCGTACGGCGGATACAGCTGGTTGCAGCGACTCGTGCCGGTGTAGGACGCAGGCTCGGCGATTCGCTCGCCGGCGGCCGTGTAGCAGGCGTCGCGCACATCCGCGGGCTTGTTGCGCGCCGCCTTCACCGCCGCAGCGTCGCTTGACTGATCCTTCATGATCGCGGCCAGCCAGGCATCCATCATCCGAATCGGATCAACCGCGGTTGCACCGCTCGCATTGTTTGGCAGCCGCAGGATGACGTGATTGTCGGCCCTGCCGGTGGCGGCGACCAGCCGCGCGCGCGTGACGAACGACCGGACTGAGTCGTGAATGTTGCCCGTCGCATCCACGTACTGACGCGAGTCGATGATGGGAATCGCGCCCAGGGACCCGCCCGCCGTGTTGACTCGCCCGGTCTCGTACGCCAGTCGCAACGCGACTGGATCGGCGACCGTTCGAGTCTCAACGAGGTTGCCATCCACGTCGTATCCACCCACACGCTCGTTCAGCTCGAGAAACTGATCAACGGAGATGATCCCCTTGTTCAACGCGCCGAGACCATATTGCACGCCCACGTTGTCGAGCGGTCGCCTCGCGAAGCCTGTCTTCGGGTCGCGCGTGTAGACGTTCACCTGATTGTCCTGAAACGTACAGCGCGTTCCCTTCGGGTTCCTCAACGGGTCGTAGACGAGCGAAACTGCGACATTCGGCGGGCAATAAGCCGGGCGGATCAAACCGGACGGGAAACCTCGCATCCACGAGTCGGTACACGTGCGGAAGGTGCCGAAGCCCGAGACCGCGGTTTTCTGGTCGTCGGCCCAGGTCTGCTTTGCGTTCTCGAACGCATGAGCAAGCAGCCAGCAGTCGTCCACGCCGGACGCGACCGTCACGAAGTCGGGAAAACTGCCGCCTGGCGTGAGGCCGTCGAGTAGGCCCGGATAGTTTTGCGCAATCAGGTGCTGTTGCATCGCCCCGCCGGAGGCACCCGTCCCGATGGTGAACATCGGCACGCCGAACTGCTCGATGAAGTGCTCCTTCACCATCATCATCGTTTCTGCCGAGACGACGTCGTCGCAATTGTTGCCGAACACGTTCAGGGTCGACGCGGCCACCGCGTAGCCGCCTGCCAGCAGTGCTTCGTTCACGGCGCTGGCTCCAGCGCCCTGGCGATAGCCTGTCGCGCAGCCGCCGCCGAACTCATACACCAGACGGCCATTCCACCCATGAGACTTCATCCAGGGATCGGGGATCGGCTCGCGTGGCAGATGCAGAAACGCGATTTCATAGATGGCGCGATTGATGACCCCGCGTTCGCGGCGGACGATGAAATCAACGGTGAGTCCTTCGGTGGTCGTGGTTTGCGCGAGATCAGCAGGGCGCGGGGCGGCTGGATCGTACGGCTTGAAACCAGCCGCCGACTTATAGAGGTACGCGACAACCGTCTTTGCACTGCAATCGGTATCCAGGGGAACTCCGAGACCAGCCTCCTCGGTTTGGCAACTGAACGGCGTCTGGTGCGGGCCGGAAAAAACGGGTCCGGTGATGGGATGGTTTGTCAGATCGAAGCGCGCGACGATGGAGCCGCCCGCGCGGACCTCCACTGCGTTCCGGCCGACGACAAGCGACGTGATGCGACCTAGAAACGGCGCGCCCGGCCTGACCACACGAAACGCGCTCGTTTGATCACGTCCATTCGCCGTCACCGTGACATTGCCGGTTGGTCTGGCCGGCGTGGTCTCCACGCCCGTGATCTCGAGAAGCGCATCGCCGCCGGTCACCATGTCGGCTCTCGACGACAGGATCCGGATGTTGACCTTTCCACCCGCAAGGGTGCTCGAAGAATGGAGGAATGCGGGGGTGGCGAGGAGTCCGGCGAAGACGATGAAACCCAGACGTTGGCAAAGTCTGTTCGAATAGAACTTCATCGTCTTGACGGCTTAGGTTAGCAGACTCTCTCAGCCCTCAGCCCTTAGCCCTTAGCCCTTAGCCCTGACGTGATCTCACCGGAGCCCTTAGCCCTGACGTGATCTCACCAGAGCCCTTAGCCCTGACGAGATCCCACCAGCCCCTACCCGCCCCACCAGCCCTACCTGGCCTAGATCTCGAGCTGAATCCCGATTTCCACGACGCGATCCGCCGGAATCTGGAAGAAGTTCGTCGCCCGGCGGGCGTTGCGCGACAGGAAGACGAACAGCGCATCCCGCCACGCCCGTCCAAGCGAGACTTTTGGATTCGACAGCAAGGTGAGCTGGGCGAGGTAGTAGGTCGTGTCGGCGGGCGTCCAGCGAAGCCCCTTCTCCCGCGCGCGCGCAAGCGCCGCGGGCACATCGGGTGTCTGCATGAAACCGTAGCGGACGACAACGCGATAGAAGCCGATTTGCAGACGCTGCACCTCAATCGACGAGTCGAGATCGACCGACGGAACGTTCTCGGGTGAAACCGTCAGCAGGACCACCTGCTCGTGCAGCACCTGGTTGTGCGTGAGGTGGTGCACGAGAATCGGCGGGACGCCCTCGGCACGCCCAGTCATGAAAATTCCGGTGCCCGGCACGCGCAGCGGAGGGCGAGCGGCAACGCTCGCGAAGAACACGTCCAACGGAATTTCCGATTCCGCCAGACGCTGGGCCACGAGGCGCCGGCCCGCTGCCCAGGTCGTCATGACCGCGTAGACCAGGCCGGCGATCGCCAACGGGAACCACCCGCCGTGCGGAATCTTGACGACATTCGCCGCGAGGAACGCCACATCAACCGTGAGAAAGGCCCCCGTGACCAAGCCGGCCTGCCACGCGCTCCAGCCCCAGCGCTCGCGCGCCACAACGTAGGCGAGGGTCGTCGTGATCACCATCGTGGTGGTCACGGCCATCCCGTAAGCCGCCGCAAGATTCGTGGACGTCCGGAAGCTGAATACCAGCGCAATCGTCGCCAGCATCAGCATCCAATTGACTTGCGGGATATACACCTGCCCACGCTGCTGCGCCGATGTATGCCGGATCTCGAAGCGCGGCGAGAACCCCAGTTGAATGGCCTGCTGCGTGAGCGAGAAGGCTCCGGAGATGACGCCCTGGGAAGCAATTACCGTCGCAACCGTCGCCAGCGACACCAGCGGATACAGCCCCCACGCCGGTGCCAGATAGAAGAACGGATTGGACCGGGCGTCCGGGTTATCGAGTAGCAGCGCTCCCTGTCCGAAATAGTTGAGGAGCAGTCCCGGTAGGACGAGCGTGAACCAGGCAATCCGAATCGGACGGGGTCCGAAGTGTCCCATGTCCGCGTAGAGTGTCTCCGCGCCGGTGACGGCGAGAATCACGGCTCCGAGCGTGAGAAACGCCCGCATCCGATGATCGACAAAGAACGTGACGATGTGGATGGGATTGAGAGCCCCGAGGACGTCGGGGTTGCGTAACGTCGACGCCAGGCCAACAGCGCCGATCGTCACGAACCAGAGGACCATGATCGGTCCAAAGACGTTGCCGATCCGCCCGGTTCCACGGCGCTGCAGCATGAAGAGGCCGGCGAGGATCGTCACGGTGATTGGGACGACGTAGGGCTCGAACAGCTGCGTCGCCACCCCGAGTCCTTCCACGGCGCTCAGCACGGAAATCGCCGGCGTAATCATGCCCTCGCCGTATAGCAGCGCGGCACCGAAGAGTCCGATCGCAACCAGCACCGCATGTCGGCTGTGTCCGTGATGCGATCGCAGCAGCGCGACCAGCGCGAGGATGCCGCCCTCGCCCTGGTTGTCGGCCCGCATGACGAACAGGAGGTACTTGATGGAGACCGTGACGATCAGCGACCACACAATCAAGGAGAGGACGCCCAGCACATTGGCTGGTGTTACCTCGATGGCATGGCTGCCGGCAAAGCACTCGCGAAGCGCGTACAGGGGGCTCGTGCCAATGTCGCCGAACACGACGCCAAGCGCGGCGAGGACGAGGAGCGGCGTAGCGGAGCGTTGAGTGTCGTGTCTCAACGGGCGTCAGCGCTCGAATCGAATCTGAATGCGGAACTGGCGGTATTCGGTGTTGTAGAACGTGCCGAAAGCTGGCGACGACACGTTGGCCTGCACGTCGGACGGGAGGAACTTGTTGAGCGCATTGTCCGCCCGCACGCCGATCCACGGTCGCAGCTTGCCGAACGTGAAGCGATGCTCGATGCCCAGATCGAGCCGGAAGTAGGTGGGAAACCGCGCGCCATTGCGGGGGCCGACAAAGTCGAGCGATTCATCGACCCTCGAGTACGGCAGCCCGGTCCGCAAGTCGAGCACACCGATGAAGAGCCAGTTCTGGAACGGCATCGCCCGTCCGCGCGCGAGCAACCGGTGCGGCACGTCGGCCTTCGCCGGTGCGTAGGCGTTGGGGCCAAACACCGGTTGCATGACCGCGTCAAAAAACGTTGTGAAGGCATTCAGATCGGCTCTCGCCTGCGAGCGGACGTACGAGACGTTCAGATCGGCTCCCGGACCGCCGGTGTAGTGAACGCTCGCCTCCACCTCACGGTACTTCGACCGCCCCGTGCTGACAAGCCGGAGCTCGGATCCGTCAGGCTCGCTGATCGGCTCGACCAGCAGCTCGTGCGATCCGCGACGGTCGATCGCGCCGACGTGGACCGCCCACCGCGGATTGAACCGCTGATCGAAGGCAATGTCCCACGTGGTGCTCCGCGGCGTATGCAGATCCGGGCTGCTGACATGTTGAAACAGCTCGGGAGGCCCCAGCGGAATGACGCCGTCGGGCCCGTATCGCGTCTCGGTGGCGCTCTCGTACTGCTCGAATACGCCGGCCGCCGACGGCGTCCGTTCGTAGAAGAGGCCATAGCCGGTCCGGATGACCGCCGCACCCGAAGCGTTCAAGAGGAACGCGGCCCCGACTCTCGGCGTCAGGTTGTAGCGGTCGATCACGCCGTCGCGGTCGATCCGCGCGCCGAACTCGACATAGAACCGCGAGTTGGGCTGAAGGCGATCCTGGGCAAAGAGCGCCAGATCAGTGCTGGTAATGCTCTGTGCGCGGCGCGGCCCGAAGTCCTGGCGACGCGCGAGCGATCCGTCGGTCCGAAGGACCAACACCGGCAGGCTCTCGCTCTCGCCCTCGAAGCGGCTGTAGAGGCCGTCGAAGCCGCCCTTCAACTGGTGCAGTCCGCCCATGCCCTGTTTGGTCGCCGTCACGGTCTGGACAAACTGGTACGTCGAGGTCATCCGATCCTGCTGGTTGAAGAAGTTTCCGAGAGTGGTGCCGGGCAGGAGCGCCATCGGATCTGGTCCCTGCGGCCGCACCCTGGTGTGGTAGCGGTTGATTTCTCCGGTTGTCTCCGAAAATACGGTGTCGCTCCACAGTGTGCGTTCGGTCACCGCCAGCGTGTCGGCTTTGTTCTTGATATCCACGGCCGCGTCCGGCGGGGTAAAGGTGCCGAGCGTCGCGTACTTCGAGGTGCCTGGAAACGTCCCGAAGAGCCCGGTCAACGAATGTCGCGGCGACAAGTTCGCATCCAGTCGCGTGAACGAGCTGAAGCTATGCGATGTTTTGAGTTCATCCTGCGGCCTGCTCGGCACGTCGTTGGCGCGGTACTTGTACTGGGCTGCGGACTGAATGAACAGTTTGTTCTTGATGATGGGGCCGCCAACCTGCACGCGCGGATAGAACGATTGAATCCCGATGATGCGCAGTGCAGTACCTCGCTCGGTGCGAAACGCGGGGTCCAGATTGTTCACCCGCAGCTTCCACTTGTCGGACCCGCGCCGAGTCTGAACCACGACGAGGCCGGACGAGAAACGTCCGAACTCCACGGCATACGGGTTGGGCAGCACCGTGATTGAATCAATCGCATCGTCTGGCAGTGAGGCCTGCGTCAGACCTGTCGCCGGGTCGACGAACATGCCCGGCCCGAGCTGCATTCCAGCCTGACTCGGTCTTCCACCCTTGATGGCGACGCCGCCCGGCACTTCGATGACGCTCGCGAGCAGCCGCAGTGCCGCCGGCAAACCACCGCCGGGCGCGATCACATCGAGTTCTTCGTGCGTGACGGCTGTTCCGCTCGTGAGGGTCCCGGTACTTGGCACGACCTCGGTCTTCGCCGTCACCACCACGGTCTCGGCCAGTTGAAGATCGAAATCCGCGGTCGCCGTCTCACCAGCCTTCACGGTGGCCGTCGCCGCCAGCGCTTGAAAGCCATCGAGCAGCGCCGTCACACGGTACTCGCCTGGCGGAAGGTTCTCGACTTTGAACCTCCCGTCGCCCTCAGAAAGAACATTGGCGACTCGTCCTGCCCCCCGAAACACCACAATCTGGACACCGCCGAGCGTAATCGTTCCGCTCTGGGTCGTCACCTCGCCTTCGATCACACCGGTGGAACCCGTCGCGATCGGCGGCTGTTGCGCGTTCACACCGGCGGTGCTGAGGAGGTGTATCGCGAGGATCAAGAAGATGACGATGGTGGAAGGACGGAAGGCATGCGTTCTATTCATCGCCGAAGATCTATTCTAGACGCCATCCGCTCATTTCCTCGAACTCGGCCATGGCGCGGCGCCATCCCTCCACGCTTCGCTCGGGGCTCGCATGCGCGAGCACCCAGGCTCGCGGATTGCTTCGGCGTTGATCGAGACCCGCGAGAAATGCGGCGACGCACTCCACGAGTGCTGCGCGGCCGCCATACGCCACGCTGACGTCGGTCACCGTGACCTCGGAGGGCGCATCTGGATCGTTCATCAGGCCGACGCGCGTGAAGAGACACGGCAGATTCATGGCCATGGCTTCGTTGCACACGATGCTGTTGCCCTCGTAGCGGCTGAGGTGGATGAAGGCCTTGGCCGCGCGCATGCGATCGGGAACAGCTTCGGGGAGACACGCCAGCGGTTCGAATGACCATTCTGGAAATGCAGCCTGAAGCGCCGGGATCAGCGCTCGCCCTTTGTGACGGGTCCTCGCGTCGTGAAGAATGAGCCGCGATCCGCGATTCTCGAGGCGACCGTCGAACCGTTCGCAGTCCACCGTGTAGTGAATGACATGGCGAACCTGCACTCCGTACAAGCGCTCGGATGTGGCTGCCACCCATTGCGCACAAGCGACCCAAAGCGTGTTCCCACGCCGGGCCGCGCGCCGCTGGGCGCGCGCCAGGAGCCAGTGCGACGGCGCGCGGGTCGCCTGAAACTTGACGGCGCCGACGCCGTGCTGAAAGCCAATGACCGGATGGCCCTCAGGCCAGTCCAGGACGCGCTGGTTGTCGCAGATGATCGGCACCCGTCGCGCGATCGCTTCGAGCCGACTACGACGGTCATGAGGCGTGAGGTACTCGACGCGAGCGAACAGCAGCTCGAGCGTCCGCGCGAACCGCTCGACGCCCCCGGTGGCGCCGCGCGGATCGTTCTGGGAGTAGTGGATCACTGTCAACGGGAGGCGGTTGACCATCGCGGAGAGACGCGTGCAGTGTATCAGAGGCTCGACGTGTCGATCCTTGACGATCGCCCTGGCAACCACCTATTCTGAGGTCCCCTCTTTCATGTTCCTCAACGTTTTCCAACATGCACGTCGATTCGTGGACCGCAGGCCCTGGGCGGCACATCTCTACGTGACCGATCGATGCAATCTCGATTGCCACTACTGCAACGAGTTCGACAACAGTCGGCCGCACCCGCTGCTTTCTGATCTCACGCACTGGATGGACAAGATCCGCGAGCTCGGCGTCTTGCAGCTCGGGCTGCAAGGCGGCGAACCGCTTCTGCATCCCGAGATCGTCGCGATCGTCCGCCACGCGCGCGCGCTTGGCTTCGCTCCAATCAGCATGGCGACCAACGGCTTCACGCTCACACCGGAACTCCTGCGTCAGCTCGGCGACGCCGGGCTCCACGCGATGAACATCTCGGTTGACCGCATGACGCCGATCGAGAGCACCCGCAAGTCGTTGAAGACGGTCGAGGAGAAGCTCGACTGGTTCGAGGACTCCCCTGTCCGAGTGAACGTCAGTGGCGTGCTGTCGGAGGACACACTTGGCGAGATGGCGGGCGTCATCGATACGTGCTTGAAGAAGGGCATCTCCGTGCATGCCCGGGTGATTCACGACGATCTCGTGCATGGCCGCCGGCTGCGAAGCGACGGGTCGACGAAATCCCTGCTCGATTTCATCGAGTATCAGGAGCAGCTGAAACGGCGTGGCGAGCGGATTCACACCAACTGGGCCATCCTCGACTACCAGAAGAAGATGCTGCGGCAGCAGCCGCAGGAATGGACCTGCGTCGCTGGCTACAAGTACTTTTTTGTGTCGGCCCTGGGCAAGTTCTGGCCATGCAGCCAGGTCCGCACCGATCGCGACATCATGACGATCACGCCCCAGGATCTGATCGCGTACGACGCCAAGAAGGACTGCCAGAGCGGCTGCGGCGTGTATTGCACGGTGGACGCCTCCCTCGTCTTGAACAATCCCGCCAAATACGTCGGCACGGAAGTCGTCCAACGACTCGGAAGCGGCGTCAACCGGCTGTTCGCCAGCCATCGGGAGCCGTCAGTCGCACCGCGCTGATGCCCATGGCATCAGGCCCTCCCATCAGGCTGCTCTACGTCTGCCACGATCCGATTCCTTCGCACGAGACGAGGACCGAGCAGCTCGTACAGTCCATGTCCGCGCTGAGCGCGCACGGCTTCGACACGACGCTGGCCATTCCTGAAAGCCCCGTGCCGCCTGGCCCGAGCCGCAGTGAGGAGATTCGACGGTTCTATGGGCTGGCGAGTGACTCTCGATTTCCGGCCGCCGTAGCGCATCTACCGCCTATCGGTGGCGGCTCAGCGGTGCGCCTCGCCCTTCACGACGTGAGGGCAGTGCGAACGGCGCGACACGCTGCCTTCGATCTCGTCTACACCCGCGATGAGTTCGCGCTGATGGTCGCTCTCGTCAACGGATTGCCGACCGTGTTCGAGACGTATCGCGCGGATCTGAATGAGCTCAGGCGATTCTGGCCGTTTCGACGATTCTGCTATTCGCGTACGAACCTGCTGGGCGTAGTGGCCCACTCTCGCTACGCCATGGACGGGTTTCTTGCAGCGGGGATTGACGCCAGCAAGGTGCACCTCGCCTACAACGGGTTCGACCCGCGTCTCTTCGATTCCGCCCCGACCCGCGAGCAGGCGCGACAGACACTCGGCCTCCCTACCGATGCCCGGATCGTCGCGTATACCGGTCATGTCGAAGCTCGAAAAGGCACCGACATCCTCCTCACGATCGCCGCGCTAATGCCCGATGTGCTGGTTCTCGTGGTGGGCGCGTTGCCGGGATCACAGGGAGAACGGGAGTTTCGTAGTGAGATGCAGCGTCAGGGCGTGAACAACGTTCGGCTCGTCGAGACGGTCGATCCGCCAGCTGTTCCGGTCTACCTGGCGGCGGCAGACTGCCTCATCGTTCCGCCAACCGCCAGCCCGTTGCATCAGCACCGGCGGACCGTGCTGCCGATGAAGATCTTCGCGTATATGGCCGCCGGCCGGCCGATTCTGGCCCCAGATCTCCCTGATGTTCGCGAAGTGCTGGTCGATAGCCAGAACGCGGTGCTCGTGCAGCCAGACCAACCGCGGGAGGCAGCGGCGGCATTGACTGCTCTGCTCCGCGATCCTGCCCGGGCCGGCGCGCTCGGGGAAGAAGCCCGCCGCCAGTCGCGGGCCTGCACTTGGGAGACTCGCGCAGAGGGCCTGGCTCGATTTCTCAGGGAACGTCTCGCGGCCCATCGTGCGAGGTGATAGCTCTGAGCCGAAAGAAAATATCGCCACGAAAACACGAAAACGCGAAACAAAGCCTGACTAGACGGCCCAACCGAACACCCGCATAGCAAAGAGCCACGAAAACACGAAAACCGAAACAGTCACTGCAGCCACGCTTCGGCCTCTGGACAGTCACTCTTGTGCGCGCGTGAGTCGCACACCGCCGCATGGCGGCGGCGACGCTCAGTTTCGTGTTTTCGCGTTTTCGTGGCCTTCGTGACCCCGTGTCGACGAGACGAGCGTCCGCCAGATCTCCCGATCGGCAGGCTCTGCCCCCAACAGGCGCCAGGCGCCCGCGTACAACAGAAGGAACAGGATCCCGGCAGTGATCTCGATCACCGGACCACCGACCA
>Ga0111538_10000544_pt1 | contig 50419 bp, 40 predicted proteins | sample SoiMethybrSBSTD1_FD_79669 | JGI IMG/M metagenome (GOLD analysis project Ga0111538, IMG submission 79669) | Bulk soil microbial communities from a Populus tree surrounding site in Tennessee, USA - Soil MetaG P. TD hybrid SBSTD1 (version 2)... | ecosystem: Environmental > Terrestrial > Soil >... | reverse complement strand
TGGCGCCTTCGCGTCGCGCGCATCAAGAGTGGTGATCGTCTTTGACTGCGGCTCGTTGATCGGCAACACCGTTCGATCGAGCTTTGGCTGAAGCCCCGCTGCTTGGTCAGACTTGGACGTGGACGAAGACTGTCCGCTCGCGGTGGTGATGAGTGCATCGGTGTTCGCCATGCCCAAGATCAACAGGGCAAGAACAAGCAGCTTGAATTGCTTCATGGATTCCCTTGTGCGGGTTTGGGGAAGAACGGCGCGCGATCGTAGCGCCGGTGACACTTTCGTGCAATGATCCCGCTCCACTTTTTCGCGGAGGTTCGAATGGCGATCGGCCGCGCTTTGCGGACGATTCTTCTGCTCGCGTTCGTCGCTGCGGGATGGTTCATCTACGCGGCCGGCTGGGGAAAGCCGCCCATCAATCTTTTCTTCGAGCGGATTTTCGTGCGCCGCGTGCTCCAGTCGCCGCAAATGCTCACCACCCTCGGCCTTCTCGAACCGATGGGAATCAACTTCCACAACTCCCGGCTCGACGATGTGAGCGACGCGCTCAGTCTCCGCCAGCTCGCGCGGGCCAAGAAGGATCTCGCCATTCTTCGGAGCTACGACCGTTCGCGGTTCACGGCCTCGCAAAAGCTCTCCGTCGACGAGCTCGATTGGTTCATCGATCAGGAGGTCCGCGGCGAGCCATTCGTCGAGCACAACTATCTCGTTCAAAACGACAGCGGGTTGCAGAGCAGCTTCCCCGCCTTCATGATGAATATTCATCCGCTTGGTTCCGTCGGAGACGCGAACCGCTACAACAAGCGGCTTCGCCGCGCACCGGACCAATTCGCGCAAATCCTTCAAGGTCTGAAGGACCGTGAAGCGAAGGGCATCGTTCCGCCGCGCTTCGTCGTGGAGCGGACGCTGGAGGAAATGCGCGAGTTCATCGCGCCGCAGCCCAAAGATCACCCGCTGTACACGACGCTGCGCGACAAGCTCGCCAAGCTTCCCAACCTGCCCGAATCCAAACGCAGCGCAATTCTTGCCGAGACGGAAAGCGCACTCGGCGAGTCCATCTATCCCTCCTATCGCCAATTGATCGCTTTCGAAGAGGGCCTTCTCCCGCGCACAACGGACGATGTCGGCGTGTGGAAGTTTCCTGGCGGCGACGCGTTCTATGCCTGGAAGCTCCGCGACGCCACGACGACGGATCTCTCCCCCGAGGAGGTTCATCAATTGGGTCTTCGGGAAGTCGCGCGTGTGCAGGCGGAGATCGACACCGTACTCGCCGGCATGGGGATCCGGAACACGACATCGGGCGAATACTTCAAGAAGCTCGGCGCCGACTCCACACAACTCTTTCCCGACAGCTCGCCCGAATCGAAGACCGAAGTCCTCGCAGATTTCCAGAAGATCCTCGACGAAGTCCAACCACGAATTCGGGACTCCTTCAATTTGCAGCCGACGACCGGGCTGGAAGTGCGGGCGGTCGAGCCCTTCCGCGAGAAGACCTCCTCAATCGCGTTCTACCAAGCCGGCTCCCTCACCGGTTCACGCAAAGGCGTTTTCTTCGTGCGCACCAACAACCTTCCCCAAGACATTCCTCGCTTCACCATGAAGACGACCGCCTATCACGAAGGGATTCCTGGGCACTATTTCCAAATCGAAGTCGCGGCAGGGATGAAAGACGTCCCGACGTTTCGTCGCGTCATTCCATTCACGGCTTATATGGAAGGCTGGGCGCTCTACGCGGAGCGTCTCGCTTACGAGCAGGGCATGTACGAGAACGACCCCATCGGGAATCTTGGCCGGTTGCAATGGGAGCTCGTTCGCGCCGCTCGCCTCGTCGTAGACACGGGAATCCACTCCATGCGCTGGACGCGGGAACAAGCGACGCAATACTTCGAGGACACGACCGGCAAAGCGCACGGAACCGCGCTCTCCGAGATCGACCGCTACATCGTCTCGCCGGGCCAGGCTTGCAGCTACATGATCGGAAGGCTCAAGATCCTCGAGCTTCGCGAAAAAGCTAAGGCGGCGCTCGGAGAGAAGTTCGATTTGCGCGCCTTCCACGATGTGGTGCTCGAGAACGGTGCGCTGCCGCTCTCGTTACTCGAGCGCGTCGTGGATGACTGGATCGCGGCGAAACGGTAACCCCTTCACTGAACGCGGCGCCCCCTTCCGCTGCTGCGACCTTTGGCGAGCCTACTTTCCCTTTCGTTGCTGCAACGAAGCATAGAGGGAGTCATAAAGGAATGACGACTTCGCCATCGTCTCATGATCGTCGGTGGCAACCAGAGGAAAACCGCGCGAGATGGCAAGTAAACCCGCACACTCGGGTGCGGCGCCCAAATCGTCCAGATCCGCTCCGTGAATGATTCGCGCCAGCTCCATGAGTGCGGCGTCGTTCGATTTGTGCTCATGAACCAACGCTTCGAATGAGCACCTCCCCTCCTCATCGACATGTGGATAGCGAGCTCCTGGTGCATCGAAACCAATCGCATTCTGATGCTCTTGCACCTCCGAAACACTGCTCGGATCCGTGAACAAGAACTCTGCCTCTGAATCGATGAAGCGACGTACGAACCAAGCCGTGGCGGCCCGGTTCACCTGGATTCGCTTGCGTGTGACCCACTTCATGTCATTTCCTCGAGAAAGAGTCTGTCGGGCGAGGCATTCTGCGCCTGGGCGATCATGGCTGTACTTCAAAGACGCGGATCTCTGCTCTTTGCGAACCCCGCTGAGGCACCGCCAGATAGAAGCGCCGGAGCTCCGGAACGAACAATGCGGTGCGTGCACCCTCGGCAGTTGGAATCCGCGCGATTTCCTTGTAGACGTCTGCGTCCTGTTGCTGAATGACATTGATGAAGCCGCCGCCGCACGCAACATAAAGTCGCCTTCGCGCAGCATCATAAAAGAGATCGTCCGTGTCGGCTGCGATGGGCAGTGAAGCCGCGACGCGACCCGAGGCGGTGTCATAGACGAGCAGGCTCGCTGGTTCGCGACAACCAACGAAGAGGCGATGATTCGATTCATCCAACGCCATCGGAAAGTTCGAACGAGCGCCTTCCAATGTCCAGGTGGCAACAACCTTGTTCTGGGCCCGATCGATGACCGCAATCGATTCTGCAGTGGGAACGTTGACGAAGATGCGCGCTCCCGTCTTCTCCAACTGGAATGACTCCGGGTGCCCTTTCAAGGGGATGTCGCCCATCTTCCGTCCGCTTCCGGCATCGATTTTGGCAAGTGCACCATCTCCATAGCCGACGTAGACGCGTTCTTCCGCGTCGTCGAAACGGACATTGTCCGCATCCGGAAGAGATGTGGTGCTATGCACGATGCGAAAAGTCTTGGAATCGAGGATCTCACACCTCTCTCCATCCCCGCTGGCCGCAAAGATCCGGTTGAGCTTAGGCGCAAAGGCGATACCCGTGGGCTTCTGGAAACTCTTGATCGTCTGGAGCCGTTCACCATTTTGCAGATTCATGATTTCCAACGAATTGTTGCCCAGCGCGGCGACGAACAAACGTTGGCGCTGCAGGTCGACTGCCATGTGGTCGAAGCGTCCCTCAACACCGGGAAGAGGGATTGCCTGGACGAAGCGCAGCGCCGTGTCGCGGTTGTGCGGCTCCATTTGCGCTACGCTCTCCACTGCAGCTGGAGTCTTTGCTGCAGTCGCCGCTTGAGGATCCTGTGGGTCATTGCTGCAATCAAGAAGAGTGAGGCAAAGAACGAGAGTGATACGAGTCGACATCTTATTCATGCCGGACAATCGGCAGTTTCGCAATGAATCGGCCCACCGCACCACGACGGCGGTCATCATAAAGCCTTGGGCCGCATTCTTACTCATTCAGTTCGAGGCGTTCCTAGCCGCCCATGGGAACCCGCCCATTCTCCTTATGAAAGAGGACGACGACCGTGTCGCGAGCGGTCGAATTGGCGCGCTCAGGGCCAGTCCACACGAGCTCAGGTGCAGGACGCGCGTTGGCTCGGCGCTCGGCGAGGACAACGTCAAGGACACTCAGGCACGCCAGTACGGCATGGCCGGACATTGCGCCCTCCGGCCCTCGGTGGAATCCAGTGATGATGGTGTTGTCCGCGACCCCGAGCTCGTCAAGGTGTGCAACAGTTGGCTGACTCGGCAATGAGCGAGATGATCAACATGAATAGGGTGACCAAGTGGCGATGGCGCTCCCCCAGATGCTAGACTGCCCAGCCCGATCCTGAGGAGGCCTTCCTTCGTGCCCGCTCACCAATCTTTGGCGCATACGAAATCCATCTCGGGTGTCGTGTGCGCGCTGAGCCTCGCCTTGGCGATCGCCGGATGCTCAGTCGGTCCGCATTATGTAAAGCCTGAAGTCGAGATCAACGAAGACTGGAGCACATCCGACCCGCAACTCAGCGTCGAGGCTCCCCCTGACAGCGCATGGTGGAACGCGTTCGGGGATTCGACGCTGAATCGGCTCGTCGAGACTGCCTACCACCAGAATCTGCCGCTGCAAGTTGCCGGGTTGAGGATTCTCGAAGCCCGTGCCCAGTTAGGCATTGCCGTCGGACGGCAGTATCCCCAACTCCAAGTCGCGTTCGCGAACGCCACTGCGGTGGGTCTTAGCGAGCACGCGGCCAACGGCGTCGGTCTCGATCGAGAGTTTTGGGATTTTCAGCTCGGCTTTGATGCGATCTGGGAGATGGATTTCTGGGGCAAGTACGGAAATGACGTGAAAGCCCAAACCGCCGGCTACTTCGCAGAGATTGCTTCCTACGACGATGCACTGGTCTCTCTCACCGCGGAAGTGGCCCGCAACTATGCGGTGATTCGGACCTTTGAAGTGCTCATTGAACAGGCCCGCGAAAACGTGGAAGTCCAGGCAGAGGGGTTGCGCATCGCGGATTCTCGTTTCCGCAACGGCGCCACATCGGAGCTGGATGTGACCCAGGCAACAACGTTGCTGGAGAGTACGCGCGCGTCCATCCCTCAACTCGAAATCAGCCTACAACAATCTCAAAACGCATTGTCCACTCTCTTGGGGCAGCCGACGGGCTCGGTGGAGGCGTTGCTCGCTGGTGGTCTTCGCGTGATTCCCACCGCGCCCGAAGAGGTGCAAGTGAGCGTTCCCGCTGATCTGCTCCGCCGGCGCCCCGATATTCGGGCCGCCGAGCTAGATGCAATTGCACAGTGCGCCCGCATCGGCATCGCGAAGGCCGATCTCTATCCGAGCTTTTCTCTCTTCGGAACCATCGGAACACAATCCAGCAGCAGCGGCGGCGCGTCATTTAGCAATCTCTTCGGCGCGGGAAGTCTTTTCTATGCCGTCGGCCCCCGAATCCTCTGGTCGCTTTTCAATTACGGGCGCACGAAAAACAATGTGCGGGTCGAAGACGCGCGCTTCCAGCAATCGCTCGTCAACTACGAAAACACCGTGCTCGAGGCAGCGCAGGAAGTAGAAGACGGGCTCACCGGTTTTCTCAAGGCCCGAGAGGCCGAAGTTTTTTCGCAAAACGCCGCCGGGGCGGCCCAGCGCTCAGTGGATTTGGCCTTCGTGCAGTATCGAGAAGGTGCCGTGGACTTTCAGCGCGTTCTTGATGCGCAACGTTCCCTCTTGGAAGAGCAGAATGCGTTAGCCGAAACGAGCTCTTCCGTTGCGACGAACCTCATCGCCCTCTACAAGGCCCTGGGCGGAGGCTGGGAATTGCGAAGCGGTCAACCGATCGTGCCTGACAGCACTCGAATCGAGATGCAAGAGCGAACCAACTGGGGCGATGACGCATTCTCGACGCCAGCAGAGAAAGAAACTTCAACCGGGTCGGAAAACAACCCCTAGGTCGTCTCTATGCCGATCGTGAAATCCAAAAAGTCTCGAAGGAAGTGGATCATCGCGTTGATCGCCGTCGTGGTCATCGCAATCTTCGGCTATCAGTATTGGAAGGGGAAGCAATTCGCCGTGCCCAAGGGGATCGCATGGGGGAACGGCAGAGTCGAAGCGAAATTGGTGGACGTCTCCGCCAAGGAAGCGCTGCGGGTCAAGGAAGTTCTCGCGGACGAAGGCGATCTCGTCAAGCCGGGCCAAGTGGTGGTGCTGTTGGATACCGTCACTCTCGATTCGGAACTGGCCGAGGCGAAGGCAAGTGTGGCTGCTGCGCAGGAACAGCTGGCGGTCGCCCAAGCCGCCATCGCGCGACGGAAGAGCGAGATCGAGCTCGCCAAGATCGAGGTCGGTCGATCTGAAAACCTCGTTGCGGATCGCGCCGGATCGCAGCGGGAGCTCGACGTTCGCAAGATGACATTGGCAACGACGAGCGCAGCTCTCGCGGAGGAAAAGGCCAAGCTCCAAGGTGCCACGCAAGAGGTCGAAGTTGCGCTCGCAAACGTGGCCACGACTCAAACGCGTATCGACGATGCAACTTTGAAGTCCCCCATTCTCGGAAGAGTACTTTATCGCTTGACCGAACCCGGCGAAGTTTTGGCTCCCGGCGGAAAAGCAATGACGTTGGTCAATCTGCAAGACATCTACATGGAGATCTTCCTCCCGGCGGCGCAAGCCTCCGCCGTGAAGATCGGCGCAGATGCGCGGATCACCGTCGACTATGAGCCCGATCGCGCGATAGCCGGGCGGGTCAGCTTTGTTTCGCCGGAGGCGCAGTTCACTCCCAAGCAGGTCGAAACGCGCAGCGAGCGAGACAAGTTGATGTTCCGGGTCAAGATCCAGGTGCCTTCGGAGCTCGTTCAGCACGTTCTCGAGAACGTCAAGACCGGCGTTCGAGGCATTGGGTACGTCAAGGTCGATGAATCCGCTGCATGGCCGAGGTGGTTGGAGCAAGGTCTGGTGAGCGGGAATCGAGCGGCTCTTTCGGAGGGCGAGAAGACCAACGCTCCGACGAACGCCATGGCGGAATCCACAGCGAGCACTCCCTAGGATCCACACTGTCCATGAACTCCGAGAGACGGCCGAGGCTCCGCGAGCACACAATCGACTCCCTCACCCTGGAGTCTTGATCATGTCGGGGGCTTCCACCGGCGTACCCGCGACGGAGCCGGTTGTCCGCATCGAAGACGTCACTCACCACTACGGCAAAGTTGTCGCGCTCGATGGGATCTCTCTCGAGATCCCAAGCGGGCTCATGGTCGGAATCATCGGCCCGGACGGCGTCGGCAAGTCCACACTGCTGGCCCTCATGGCCGGGTCCAAGCAGATGCAGCAAGGAAGCATGACCGTGCTGAACGGGGACATCGCCGATGTCCGGCACCGTCGCGCCGTGTGTCCGCTGATCGCATACATGCCCCAGGGTTTGGGCAAGAACCTCTATTTCGAGCTCAGCGTTTACGACAACGTTGATTTCATGGCGCGGCTCTTTGGCCTTTCGAAGAGTGAGCGCCCGGTCAAGATCAAGGAACTGCTCGACGCCACCGGACTCGGGCCGTTCCTCAATCGCCCTGCCGGCAAGCTCTCGGGCGGAATGAAACAGAAGGTTGGATTGTGCGGTGCGCTGGTCCACGAGCCCGACCTTCTCATTCTCGACGAGCCGACGACTGGAGTCGATCCGCTCTCTCGGCGCCAGTTCTGGTCGCTCATCGACAACATTCGCGCCGGCCGCCCGAGCATGAGCGTGGTCATAGCCACCGCATATATGGACGAAGCGCAACAGTGGGACTGGATCGTGGCGATGGACGACGGCAAGGTGCTGGCGACCGGAACACCGGCAGAGTTGATGCAGCGCACCGGCACGAAAGATCTTGAAAAGTGCTTCATCGCACTGCTGCCCGAAGAGAAGCGCAAGGGTCATATCGAGCTGACCATTCCGCCGCGACCCGCGGGGAACTCGGAGATCGCCATCGAGGCTCAGGGCCTCACCCGCCGCTTCGGGAGTTTCACCGCCGTCGACAACGTGACCCTGACGATCGAGCGCGGCGAGATCTTCGGCTTTCTCGGCTCGAACGGCTCCGGCAAATCCACGATGATGAAGATGCTGACTGGGCTTTTGCCCCCCTCCGAAGGAACGGCCACGCTCTTCGGGAATTCGGTCGAAGCCGGAAGCATGGAGGTCCGAAGGAATCTCGGATACATGACCCAGGCGTTCTCGCTCTACGGCGAGATGACCATCCGCCAGAACTTGGACTTGCATGTCCGGCTGTACCACATTCCGTCGGAGAAGGGGAATGCACGCATCGAAGAGCTGGTTCGGCGTTTCGGGCTGGAAGATCACCTGGATGCATTGGCCGAAGATCTGCCGATGGGTCTGCGGCAGCGGCTTTCCTTGGCCGTCGCCGTGCTGCACGAACCGCAAATCCTGATTCTCGACGAGCCGACATCAGGAGTGGATCCGGTCGCACGCGACAGCTTCTGGGAACTGCTGATCGATCTTTCGCGCACGCAGGGAGTGACGATCTTCGTGACGACGCACTTCATGAATGAAGGCATGCGCTGCGACCGGATCTCGCTGATGAATGCGGGAAAGGTGCTGGCGTGCGACGCTCCGCAGAAGCTCATCGACGGGCGCGGAGCCGCCAACCTCGAAGATACCTTCATCGGCTACATGGAGGACTCGGCCGCCGACGCCGCCGCAACCAACAAGAACGCCGAAAAGGAAAAGGCTCCAGTCGGCGTCGCACCGGTAGTTGTGAACCCATCCGGCACGCCGAAAGCTCCGGTGCCGTCGAAGCTGTCGCCGTGGGGATTGCGGCTGGCCCGGCTCCTGGCCTACTCCCATAACGAAACGGTCCAGATCCTTCGCGACCCGATCCGGCTGACCTTCGCATTCGTCGGCTCGGCGTTGTTGATGCTGGTCTTCGGCTTCGGGATCACCACCGACGTGGAGCACATCCGTTACACCGAGCTCGATCTCGATCGATCCCCGGAAAGCCGCGCGTATCTCGAACAGTTTGCTGCATCAAAGCGCTACTTCACTCCGACACCGCCGGTCACCTCGGACATCGAAGCTCTCAAGCGGCTGCAATCGGACGACGTTTCGCTCGTCCTCGAGATCCCGCCCGGTTTCGGCAGGGATGTTCGCAGAGGCGCGAGCCCGGAGGTCCTGGCGCAAGTCGATGGCGCCATGACGTTCCGTGGCGAGACCGTTGCGCAATATGTCGAGGGTGTTCACCAAAACTTACTCAAGGAGCCGGCAAGCGGGCTGCCAACATCCGCTTCCCAGAAGTTCACTGCGAAAATCGAAGATCGCTACATGTACAATCCGTCGTTCCAAAGCATCTATTCGATCGTCCCCAGCGTCCCTGCACTGCTGCTGCTCCTAATCCCGGCAATCCTCATGACCGTCAGCATCGTGCGCGAGAAGGAGCTCGGCTCGATGATCAATTTCTATGTCACGCCGACGGGTAGGCTGGAGTATCTGCTCGGAAAGCAACTTCCCTACGTCATCATCGGTTTGATCAACTTCTTCATTCTGGCCGCCTTGTCCCTGACCGTCTTCCAGGTCCCGATCAAGGGCAGTTTCCTGATGCTGACCTTGAGCACCCTGCTCTACGTGACGGCGACGACCGGCATTGGGATGGTTACGTCGACGTTCACCGGCAGTCAGGTCGCGGCCGTCTTCGTCACCGCGATTCTGACGATCATTCCCACCATCCAGTTCTCCGGTCTTCTCCAGCCGGTCTCGACGCTCGATGGAAACGCCCGGCTCATCGGTTCAATCTGGCCCGCCACCTATTACATGCACTCGAGCCTCGGCACCTACACGAAGGGGCTCCGTCCCGGCCTGATGTTGGGAGATATCATTTTTCTGGCCTCCTGCATCCCGGTCCTTCTGGCCATCAGTTTCATTGGCCTCCGAAAGCAGGAGAAGTAGCCGTGCAGTCGCTGGTAAACATCTTCTGGCTGGGGCTCAAGGAGATCCGCAGCCTGATGAGCGACGTCGTGATGGTCGTGTTCGTCATTTACGCGTTCACCCTAGCCATTCAAGTCCAAGCGACGGGAACTTCGAGCGAAGTCAACAACGCCTCGATCGCTTTCGTGGACGAAGACGGGTCAGCCTTATCGAAGGAGCTGTTCAACGCCTTCTATCCCCCGCGGTTCAAATTTCCCGACGCGATTCGGGCCTCCGAAGTGGAAGATGCGATGGATCGGGGAATCTACATGTTCGTTGTCGCCATACCGCCGAACTTGGAGCACGATCTCCGCGCGGGACGCAACCCGGGCATCCAGGTGAACATCGACGCGACTGCCATGCAACAGGCCGGCATCGGTGCCGGCTACATCCGGAGCATCGTCAACAACCGAATTGCGTCCTTCTTGAAGCGCACCGAGGCGTCCGAGAAGAGGCCGGTCGAAGTGGTCGTGCGCAGGCTGTTCAACCCGAATGGCGTGTCTTCCTGGTTCAAAAGCATCGTGGCTATCATCAATCAGATCACGCTTCTCACAGTCGTTCTGACGGGGGCTGCGGTCATTCGCGAGCGCGAGCACGGAACGCTCGAGCATCTGCTGGTGATGCCGCTGACATCCTTCGAGATCGCGATGGCCAAAGTATGGGCCAACGGTCTGGTGATTCTCGTCGCCACCGCGGCATCACTCATCCTGATCGTGCAGATGGCGCTGAAGGTCCCGTTCGCCGGTTCCGTCGTCCTTTGGTTTATCGGCGTCGTGCTCTACCTTTTCTTCGCGACGGCGTTGGGGATCTTTCTGGGGACGATCTCGCGGTCGATGGCTCAGTTCGCGCTCCTGATCATCCTGGTCATTCTCGTGCTGATGCTCCTTTCGGGGGGCTCGACGCCGGTGGAGAGCCAGCCCATTTGGCTGCAGTACGTCACCTACTTCCTACCGGCGCGACACTTCGTCAGCTTCTCGCAAGTGATCATCTACCGCGGGGGCGGGATCGAGGCAGTGTGGCGTCAGTTCCTGATGGTTGGCTTGATTGGCATGGCCTTCTTTGTGTACAGCCTCGCAATGTTCCGAAAGTCAATCGCCGTGACGAAGTAGGCCGGCAACTTTCCATGAAGTCGAGAGCGCCTTGACTGACGCGACAGATCACGAAGCCAGACCGTCCACCTCCGGTGCTCCGGCTCCTCGCGGACGCATCGTGAACCCTCTGGCGAAAAGTGACGAATCTGGATGGCTGCGCTGGGTTCCGGGGCTGCGTGTGCTGCTGCGCTATAAGCGGAGTTGGCTGCGGAACGACGTCGTCGCGGGTCTCGTGCTGACGTCGATGCTCGTGCCGGTGGGCATCGCGTATGCCGAAGCGTCCGGTGTCCCCGGCATCTACGGTCTGTACGCCACGATCATCCCGCTGATTGCTTATGCCGTGTTCGGTCCAAGCCGGATCTTGATCTTGGGCCCCGATTCTTCGCTCGCGGCCGTAATCCTGGCGGTTGTTCTTCCGCTTTCGCTAGGCGATCCGCTGCGCGCCGTAAGTGTCGCGGCAATGATGGCGATCGTTTCTGGAGTCGTGTGCATCGCCTTAGGCCTCGCGCGACTCGGGTTCATCATCGAGCTCTTGTCCAAGCCGATCCGCTACGGGTACATGAACGGAATCGCGCTCACCGTACTGCTGAGCCAGCTCCCCAAAATGTTCGGCTTCTCCATCACGCAGGAAGGACCGCTCCGGCGGCTCCTGGCGATCATTCGCGCGGTGCTGGCGGGAGAGACGAATGTCGTCACGCTGGCGATCGGTGCGAGCACGCTCTTCGTGATCCTGCTGCTGAAGCGACGCACGCGCGTGCCCACCATTCTCATCGCGGTCGTGGGCGCTACTCTGGTTGTTGGCGCCTTCGATCTCGGCACTCGTGCGGGCGTGTCGGTACTCGGTCCATTGCCCAGGGGGCTGCCGGTCCCGAGAATTCCATTTGTCGATATCGATGATCTGATCCAGGTGCTGATCGGCGGCGTCGCGGTGGCGCTCGTTTCGTTTGCCGATACCAGCGTGCTCTCGCGCGTTTATGCAGCGCGAACCGGTACTCGCGTGGACCCGAATCAAGAGATGGTCGGACTCGGGGCGGCCAATCTCGCCGCCGGATTCTTCCAAGGCTTCCCGATCAGCAGCAGCTCGTCACGCACTCCGGTCGCCGAGGCGGCCGGCGCACGAACTCAGGTGACGGGCGTGGTGGGCGCGGTGGCCATCGCACTGCTGCTGCTCACGGCGCCGTCTCTGCTGCAGTACTTGCCGAGCACTGCGCTCGCGGCCGTTGTCGTCTCCTCGGCGATCGGCCTCATCGAAGTGTCCGATCTACGTCGGATTTACCGCATCCAGCGTTGGGAGTTCTGGCTGTCGATGGCGTGCTTCGCCGGCGTCGCCGTGTTCGGGACCATCCCCGGCATCGCCTTGGCGATCGTCATCGCGGTGATCGAGTTCCTGTGGGACGGCTGGCGCCCGCATTCAGCAGTGCTTGGGCGCGCCGACCAAGTGAAGGGCTATCACGACATCACCCGCTACCCGCAGGCGCGACAGATTCCCGGGCTCGTATTGTTCCGCTGGGACGCGCCGCTGTTCTTCGCGAATGCTGAATTGTTCCACGACCGTGCTCTGGCCGCGGTGGCCGATTCGCCAACGCCCGTGCGCTGGCTGGTGGTGGCGGCGGAGCCGGTGACCGGCATCGACGTTACGGCTGCCGATGTCGTGGCCGACCTGGACAAGATGCTGCATGATGCGGGCATCGAGCTGTGCTTCGCGGAGATGAAAGACCCGGTCAAGGACAAGCTGAAGCGTTTCGGATTATTTAAGCAGCTCGGCGAAGACACATTCTTTCCGACGATCGAAGAGGCTGTCAGCCGTTACCTCAAGCGCCATCGTGTGGAGTGGACGGATTGGGAGACTCGAGCCTGAAGATGTGAATTCGATCTTCGCAGGTTGCCCCCCGTGCACTGCCGCGCCGCAGTGCGCTCAGTACTTCTCGGGTACGAAGTTTCTTCCCTCGAGGCTGGCCTGATCATCGTATTTGTTTTTCTTCCAGCGCTTCGGTAGCTCGATCTTTTCGCGGGGAATGTCCTCATAGGGAATGAGGCTCAGAATGTGCGCGATGCAATTCAGTCGCGCGCTCCTCTTGTCGTCCGAACGCACGATGTGCCACGGCGCGTGCTTGGAATCCGTGTGCTCGAACATTCGGTCTCGTGCCCGTGAGTATTCATACCAGCGAGGCCACGATTCGAGATCCATCGGGGAAAGTTTCCACTGCCGAAGCGGATCGTCGATGCGCGCCGACATCCGGCGCTCCTGCTCCTCTTGTCCGACCTCGAGCCATAGCTTGATCAATTGGATTCCGTTGCCGACGATGACCTTCTCGAACGCAGGGCAGTACTTGAGGAACCCTTCGTATTGCTCTTTCGTGCAGAACTCCATCACGTGCTCGACACCCGCGCGATTGTACCAACTCCGATCGAAGATCACGATCTCCCCGGCGGCAGGAAAGTGCTGGAAGTAGCGCTGCATGTACATCTGCGACTTCTCGCGATCGGAAGGCGCCGGCAAGGCCACGAGCCGGAACACACGCGGGCTAACCCGTTCCGTGATCGCGCGGATCGTTCCTCCTTTGCCGGCCGTATCGCGTCCTTCGAACACGATGATCACGCGCAAACCTTGGAGCTTGACCCACTCCTGCAGCTTGCAAAGCTCCGTTTGCAGGTCGCGCAGCTCTTTTGCGTATTCCTTGTTGCTCAACTTGGCCATGGGAATTCTCCACGCTCGTTCCGCGTTGTCGGAAGTCAGTGATTCTAACATATCGATGCGCCCTACCACGCGGCAGGTAGGCGAGGAGGGGGCCCGATTGCGGACGGCTCCGCATGGATGAAGTGTGCGTTGTGCAGAAGGTAATCCCAGTAAGTTCGGGAAGTGATATCCACGAACTCAAACGTCGCAGCGAGTCCCTTCGGCCGTGAAGAGATTAACGAGCTTGGCTGCGACCCGACTGTGAGGATGGGATTGGAAGCAAGAATGGTGGAGGCGCCGGGAATTGAACCCGGGTCCGAAGTACGTTCACCGAGAGTTCATCCGTGCGCTCTCCGCCTATTGGTTCTCGCCTCTTGGGACTCCGGCGGATGGGATTCCCGCAAGGCCAGGCTCTGGAGATTTAACGGTGCCGGCCGAGCCTTCCGACACCGCGATCCCGCGATTACGTCAGTGACATCCCCCGCCGCGGGTCTCGAAAGAGTCACTGCTCGCCGTCAGTTAAGCAGCGAGAGCCAAGTTTTCGTTGGCAGTTGTGAAAATGCCCTTTTTAACGAGGCCGGGCGCCTCGGCACGCAACTCTAGGATCCTTTACCCCGTCGAAACCTGTCGCCCCCATTCGGAATGGCGGCCGCGGGATCGCGGCCTGCTACAAATCAACCGCTTCTTCGACCGAGAATCAAGCCTTCTTGAATGGGCGGCCCGTCCCGGCGCACTGGAAAAGCAAGGCTTCTCCAGAGTTCGTCATGGAGGGCCGCCCGAGAATTCCTGGTGCGCCGCCAGGGAATCGAACCCCGAACCCACTGGTTAAGAGCCAGTTGCTCTGCCAATTGAGCTAGCGGCGCACGCGGCCCGCGAATGTAGCACCGACGATGTCGTTGGGCAATGGACGCGAGGAGAAAACCAAGACCATCGACCTGAGGGAGAGGGAGCGCTAGCCTGGAAGCCTTCCGCGAAACGAGGTCGAGATCCGATGAGACTACGCGACGATCGCTCGAATCCACTCTCCCCCGAAAAGCAACTCCAAGGCTTTATCGACAAATTCACGCCCGAGAACGCCGCCCTCATTCGTTCCGTCCGCCGTGAGATGCGCAAGCGGCTGCCGAACGCGATCGAGCTCGTCTACGACAACTACAACTTCTTCGTCATCGGGTACGGTCCAAGCGAGAAACCTTCCGAAGCAATCTTCTCGATCACGGCGCAAGCCAAAGGCATCGCGCTCTGCTTTCTCCAAGGAGCCGGCCTCCCAGATCCTGACGGTCTCCTCCGTGGCAGCGGAAATCTCGTTCGCAACATCCGGCTGGAGAGCGCCGCGACTCTGGATCGCAAGGAAGTGCGTGCACTCATGAAGGCCGCACTCGAACGGGCGAAGACTCCGCTGCCGTCCAAAGGGACGCATCGACTGATCATCCGCTCGATCTCCACGAAACAGCGGCCTCGCCGGCCGCCCGCGAAGAGCCCGGCGAAGAAGAATTGGGGTGGATGATGGGACTCGAACCCACAGCCACCTGAGCCACAGTCAGGCGCTCTACCATTGAGCTACATCCACCACACACTCAAATTCGAATTCTGGCGCGCCCGGCAGGACTTGAACCTGCGACCCACGGCTTAGAAGGCCGTTGCTCTATCCACCTGAGCTACGGGCGCACGGCTCTTGTGGAATTCGTCGCCGGAACGAGACTCGCAAGGCGAGCCTCGCACATGGTCGGGGCGAGAGGATTTGAACCTCCGACTCCCTGCTCCCAAAGCAGGTGCGCTACCGGACTGCGCCACGCCCCGCATTTCTCAACAATGGATCAGGTAGCCTACGGACCTGACGAAGGGGTGTCAAGAACGAGGCCCGAAAGCACTTCCGCGGCTCGCCGCACCGCCACGCCGCGATGCGAGAGCGAATCCTTCTGGGCGTCGCTCATTTCGGCAAAGGTTTCGCGCTCGCCGTAGGGCAAGAAGAGCGGATCGTAGCCGAAGCCGCCAGTCCCCCGCTCTTCGCGAAGGATCACGCCCTCACACACCCCTTCGACCGTCATCGCCGAGCCGCCCGGAATCGCGATCGCAATCGCGCAGCGAAAGCGCGCGGTCCTTCGCTCATCGGGGACGGCGGCCATCGCCTGAAGCAGCTTCGCACGATTTAGGGCGTCACTCGCCCCTTCCCCCGCATAGCGCGCCGAGCGCACGCCCGGTGCGCCGCCCAAGGCATCGACCTCGAGGCCGGAATCGTCGGCCAAGGCCGGCAGCCCTGTCGCTTCGGCCACCGCGCGCGCCTTCTTGATCGCGTTCTCTTCGTACGAGTCGCCGTCTTCTTCCACTTCGGGAAGCGGCGGTCTCGTGCGTAAATCTTCGAACACGAGACCGGGCACATTCAAGAGTCGCAGCAGTTCGTCGATCTTGTGGCGATTGCGCGTCGCAAGGATGATGCGGCCTTCACCCATTCTTCTCGAGACCCAATGCGACGCGCTGCTGCGCAATCAACTGTTGGATTCCGCTGCGCGCGAGTGCCAGCAGTCCATTCAATTGCGCATCGTCGAACGGCTCCGCTTCCGCGGTTCCTTGGATCTCCACGAAGCGCGACGACGCGGTCATCACCACGTTCATGTCCACTTCAGCGGCGGAATCTTCGACATAGGGCAGATCGAGCCGCGCTTCGCCTTCGATCATGCCAACGGAAATCGCCGCGACCAACTCGCGCACCGGCCATCCCGGCAAGAGATCCTCGGCGCGCAGCTTCTCCAGCGCTTGATGCAATGCAACGCATGCACCCGTGATCGACGCCGTGCGCGTCCCGCCGTCCGCTTGCAGCACGTCGCAGTCGAGCGTGATGGTGCGCTCCCCCACCAACTTCAAGTCGGTGACCGCGCGCAGCGATCGTCCAATCAATCGCTGGATCTCGAGCTGGCGCCCGCCGCCCAAGGAGCGGCGTGTGCGCGTGGTGGTGCTGCGCGGCAGCATTCCGTATTCGGCCGTGACCCATCCTTGCCCCTGTCCGCGCAAGAAGGGCGGCACGCCGTCTTCCACGGACGCGGTGCACAATACCCAGGTGTCTCCCATGCGCACCAAGCACGAGCCTTCCGCATGTTTCACGAATCCGGTCTCGAGATGCACCGGCCGCAATTCATTCACCGCACGTCCATCGAGTCGGGGCATCACACTCTCCGTATCGCAGCAGTAGAAATCCGCGCCGGCATCAGCTTCTCCGCATCATCTGGGTATGAACGTATCCAACGGTCCGGAAAGGTCGACATGCCCTGCCAAAGACGCCACGACTTCCCCGTCGATCAGAATGCGCAGGCGCTGCACTTCGGGAAAGTTCAGCTCCACGCTTCCCAGAAGAGATTCAATCGTCGCCGTCTCGGCGCGCGATCCGCCGGGATGCTCGGAACGAAGCTCCTCCGAAAAGATCACGGTGAGCTCGCCTTCGGAGTCCCAAAACACATCCTCCACTTTGGTCGATGGAGGAAACACGGGGGAGGCTTTGGATGTCGGTCCTTTCACCAGCTCCTCCACGAGACGGCGAATCATGATTTCGCGCCGGTCCGCAGCCAAGATCTCGCGCTGCTCGCGCACCCATCCCGCAGTTTCTCCCGGGAACAAGACTTCCACCGTGCGGCCGGCGACTTCGCTCCTTTCCGGAGGAATGACGCCGGGAGGCTCCTCGCGTCGAAGCGCCAGCTCGAGACCGAAGGCAATGGCTCCCAGTGCGGCGAGCCCGCCCAGCAAGAACACGAGCCTCCAGCCGCGAAGAAACCCTTTGGGATCGCGCAGCGCGGTGACGTACGGGTATTGCGGTTCGGGCTCGTTCACTGTTCTTCTCCCGAAGGGACTTCTTCCGGCGTCTCCCCGGCCCAAGCTGCCGCAAAGTGCGAACGAAAATCCACGATCGCCTCGCTGATCGCTTCCGCGGCCTTCTCTTGAAAGTTGTCGCTCACCAAAAGCTTGCGATCATCGGAGTTGGTGAGATAACCGCACTCCACCAGCACCGCCGGCATGGCCAGCCCTTCGAGCACATCGAGGTCGGCATCCGCACGCCCGCGATTCGGAAGCGAGAACGCGGCATCCAACTTGAGAAGGAGCGCATTCGCCAAAAGATCCGTGTCGCGCACCACCGTACCCACTCGAACGGCGCTCGAAGGCACGCTCCAATAGGGATTCACCGCGGGAATCGCCCAGGTGGCGACGGAAAACCCTCGCCGGTCTTTGTCGAACCATCCGTTGCAATGCAGCGAAATGAAGATGTCGGCACGCCAGTCGTTCGCCATGCTGCGGCGCTCTTCATTCGACACGTAGCGATCGTCTTCGCGCGTCAAGCGCACATCCAAGTCCGAAGCGCGTTCGAGAAGATACGCGCGCAAACGATTCGCCATTTGCAGCGTGACGTCTTTCTCTCGATCGCCGCGCGCCGAGGCGCTGCCGTCATCCGATCCGCCATGACCAGGATCGATGAGCACGTTGTGGACGACGCGAGGATTCTGCCCGAAGAATCCTCCTCCCTCGTTGTCCCCGCCGGAGAGGGAATCGATGAAGGCCGCACCTTGATTCCAGGACTGCGACCCGAATTGCAGTGCAATCTTGGTCGGCGACAAGCGTCGCACGCCCTGCAGAACGCGCGACTTGTCGCGCAAATCGAATTCCAAGATGGCCAAACCTGAGGCTTGCGTCGTCTTCAAGCTCTCGACCTGGCCTTCGCCCGGGAACGAGCCCAAAAGCTTGTTGGCGAGCACTCCTCCCGGAATGCGCGCAATCACGCGATGATTCTTGCTGTCTGCGTCCTCCACCAAACAGGGCAGCTCGCGCGCTGTCCGCACCTCGATGCCGTCGCCGGAGTAGGCCACGGCGGAAATGTTCGGCTCGCCCGTGTCGGCGCGCAGCGCCAACGTTTTCGGATCCCAATGCATTCGCTCCCGCACGAGCGGATCCAAGACTTCGGTGATCAAGCTCATCGGCGCGAACATCTGCTCTTCTTCCCAAATGACCGGCGCATACACGTTGCGGCCGTCCCCATCGACGGTCACGAATGGACTGTCGAGGTTCAGCTCCACGTTCTTGCCGCCGACGTCGAGCACCATGCGGCCGACATCCGCATGCCAGGTTCGCGTGGCGCGAAAAAGAAGCGCGATGTCGTGCACACCGACATAGTCCACGCCGTCGATGCGCAGCACCTCGAGCGGGCGTTGCGCAGGGTGATCCGGGGTTTCGATCGTGCCCTCGAGTCTCTTCGCGTCCGCGTACAACGCCGAGGCGACGAACGCCAAGGCGATCGCGAGAAGGATCGCCCGGAGCGGCGCGGAGAGGCTCATGCTTCCCTCATGCGCCGCGCGGCGCGGTCCATCTCGCGTTGCGCTTCGCGCTTCGCGGTGTCCTCGCGCCGATCGTGCTGTTTCTTGCCGCGGGCGAGCGCAATCTCGATCTTCGCGCGTCCATTCTTCCAATACAGCTTGAGTGGAACGATGGTGAGCCCCTTTTGCTCCAAGCCTTCTCGTAGCTGCTCGATTTCGCGTTTGTGCAAGAGCAGCTTGCGCGTTCGCGTCGGTTCGTGGTTGGTGCGATTCCCGTGACTGTATTCGGGAAAGTGAGCGCCGACGAGAATCGCTTCGCCGTTTTCCACGCGCGCATAGGCCTCGGCCAGACTGGCGCGCCCCGCGCGCAGCGACTTCACCTCGGTTCCGGTCAGCACGAGCCCCGCTTCGAAGGCCTCCAGGATAAAGTAGTCATAGCGAGCCCGGCGATTTTGCGCAATCAGCTTGATGCCTTCATTCATCGGGACAGGATATCACCGGCCTTGGGCGGCGTCGTCTTGGCCGCTTCGATCCCCAAGACCGCCCCGGTCAAGAATTCGAAGAGTCCCAGCACCTCGGAGTCGCCGAAGTTCCATTCGAAAAGCCCATTCACGAGCAGCGCCACCAAGATCGCGGGATAGGCCGCAACGAGTCCTTCCTCCCAAAGATTGCGCAGCTCGGCGGAGCGCGCGCGCTTCGCCAATCGAAAGTACGCGACGATGAGGATGATGAAGACGATGAGACCGGGGATTCCCATGGTGACCGCGATCTGCAGCGGAGTGGAGTGCATGTGGCTGTGCACGTGCAGGACCCCGGACGGCGTGTTCATTTCGCCGCCGGCCATGTCCTCGGGGGGAATCCAGAGCCCGGTGCCGGTCAAGGGATCGCGTTGGATCAGCTCGAGCCCGCGCTTCCAAATGAGCACGCGCTCGACATTGTGAGGATCGTCGGGACGCACGATGGACGTGAGCCGGTCGCGTGCTTCCGGCGGACCCCAGATCGCGAACAGAACCGCCCCCACACCGAACGCCAAAAGCGCGGTGCGATGGCGCCGCAAGAGCAAGAGTGCACCGGCGGCGAATCCGATCCAACTGCCGCGCGTGTACGTCGCGAGGAGCGCGACCGACGTCAGCACGAAGCATGCGCCCAAAAAGATGAGCCGGCGCGGGCGCGGATCTTTGAACGCGGCCAGGATCTCGGCGAGCGTGAGCAGCGCGACCATCATCGCGATCCCCGCGACCGTCATGTAGAAGCCGCCGGCACCGCGATTGCGTGCTTCGAGCCCGCCGCCGTGCAGGAGATGAATCGTAATGCCGATCGCGGAGATGATCGTGGCGGAAATGAGCAGCGCGCTCAGAAGTGGACGCAAGGCCCGCCGCGATTGTGGGAGCGCGGCCAATGGCAAGAGCACCAAGAGCGCGAGCTTGTTCAGCTTCTCCGCGGAATGGGCCCGGTCTTCGGCGAACAACACGGAGAGCACGCAAACCGCGATCCACAGATAGACGGGCACGGCGAGAAAATGCGTTCGTCCCAAGCGCGCCGCAAAGGAGCGCGCCTCTCGATCGAGCAGAAGGAGAAGCGTGGCGGCGCCGAGGCAGAGGTGGGCTCCGGCAATGCTGAACGGCGTGAAGAACGCGAATCCGCCCAGCAGCCAGGGGATCCAGTTGGCCAATCACGCCCTCGTTGGTGCGGATGGTGCCGAAGGTGGGACTCGAACCCACACGGGGTTTCCCCCACACGGCCCTGAACCGTGCGCGTCTACCAATTTCACCACTTCGGCCTTGGCGTTTCCGCGGCCCAGGAAGATAGCCAACCTCCATCGGAGTTGGCAAGCAGAGTGAAGACGGCTATCGTTCCCCTTCCCCATGATCGTCGTCGAAAACCTCACCCGCCGTTTCGGATCCGTCGTGGCTGTGGACGGCGTTTCCTTTCGCGCCGAGCCGGGGAAAGTCACCGGACTTCTGGGACCAAACGGCGCCGGCAAGACGACCACCCTCTCGATGATCTCCGGCCTTTTGAAGCCCGATGCGGGACGCGTTCTCTTGCAAGGGATCGACGTCGCCGAACGCCCGCTCGAAGCGAAAGCGCTCTTGGGAGTCGTCCCGCAGGAGATCGCGCTCTACGAAGAGATCTCCGCGCGCGAGAACTTGGAATTTTGGGGCGCGCTTCGCGGGCTCGAAGCCAAAGCGCTGAAGGCGCGGATCGATGAGGTGCTGAATACGGTCGAGCTTGCCGGACGCAACGATCCGGTCTCGAAATTCTCCGGTGGAATGAAGCGGCGGCTCAATTTGGCGGCAGGAATTCTTCACCATCCGCCCGTGCTTCTGTTGGATGAGCCCACGGTCGGCATCGACGTGCACGCGCGTGCACGCATTCTGGAGATCGTGCGCGAAGAAGCGAATCGGGGTACCACCGTTCTTTACACGACACACTATCTGGAAGAGGCCGAGAATCTTTGCGATCGCATTGCGATCATGGATCACGGAAAGATTCTGGCCGACGATGAGACGCAGCGCCTGAAGCGATCCTTAGGGGAAGGGCGGCTCGTGATCGTGCGCGGCAATTTCGAAGAAAGCGCGTTTCGCGAACGCGTGCGCCACAACGGCACGATGCACTTTCCCGAGCGCGGCCGCGCTATCTTGGGCGTCGGCGACCATCCTGTACCGCAAGTGTTGGAGCATTTGTTTGCATCGGGATTGCAGATCGATGACGTGACCGTGCAGGAGCCGCGCCTCGAGAATGTGTTTCTGAAGCTGACCGGGCGGGAGCTGCGCGATTGAAGACGTTTCGCGCGCTCCTCCTTCGCGACGCGCGGCGCACTCTTCGCTCTCCCACGGCGACGCTCCTTCTGCTGCTCTTCCCTCTCGCGTTGGGCGCCGTCTTTTCATTTGCCTTCAGCGGGTCGGGTCCGCCGAAAGTGCGGCTGCTTCTGGCGATGGAAGACAAAGGCATCTTGGGACAGTTCTTGTCCGGCGCCGTGGACCGGCCGGAGATGCGCGATCGCTTCGAAGTGACGGTGGTCGATTCGAGCGAAGGACGCGCGATGTTGAATCGCGACAAAGGGTCCGCGCTGCTCGTGGTGCCGGCGGGATTCACCGATCACGTCCTGGACGGGAGCGGGACCACGCTCACTGTGTGGAAGAACCCGCGCGAATCGATCCTTCCGCAGGTCGTGGAAGAAGGCGCGTACATCTTGGCCGATGGCTTGGCGGCGGCGAGCGTCGTGCTGGCTGAGCCGGTTCGTGAACTGCGCGATCTCTCGCAAGGCGCGAACGGGCCGGATCCGCAAGATGTGGGACGCCTTTCCACGGAGATGGCGGCGCGCATCCGCACGTCGGGGCGATTCCTCTTTCCGCCGGTGGCCGGGCTCGAGCGTACTAATGAGAACCAGAGCGAAGAAAATACAGCCGGCAAGCTCTTCGCGCTGATTCTGCCCGGCTTCGTGGTGATGACGCTGGTCATGATCGCGGACTTCACGATGCGCGATCTCTTGAAGGATGCGGCGCGCGGAACGTTGGCGCTCTGCCTCACATCGCCGGTGCGCGCGGGACAGATCGTGCGCGCGAAGATTGCGTACAGCGTTCTTCTGGGGCTCGCGAGCCTGGTGATCCTCTCCGCGTTCGGGGCGGCGTTCGTGGAGGGCAAGATCGATCTCGTCGCGTACATCGTGTTGTCGATTGCGTACTGCATGGCGGCGGGAGGCTTCGCCGCGCTCACCTACGGATTGGCGCGCTCGGAGCGGCAGGGCGCCGTCGTGGGCTCGATGGTGCTCTTGGTGATGTCCTTCTTGGGCGGCAGCTACATTCCGCTCGACGCGCTTTCACCCGGAATGCGCGCGCTCTCTCCCTTCACGCTCAATTATTGGGGAGTCAACGGCTACACGAAGATTCTGCAGGGCGGGGTCGGCCTCGGCGGCGTCGGTCTCAACGTGGTGGTGCTGCTGGCCATCTTCGCGATCACGTCGGCGGCCGGCGGCGCGCTCATCCTGCGGCGTTTGGCGCGAGGTGCGCGATGAAGCATCTCGGCGCCTTTCTCAAGCTCGAATGGAATCATCTGCGCCGCGATCGCTCGAGCCTCATGTGGATGGTCGTCATGCCATTCCTTTTCATGTTGTTCTTCGGAACGATCTTCGGCGGCAATGACAAGGCCCGCACGAATCAGAAGCTCTCCTTGCATCTCGTGGATGAGGATCGCAGCGAAACTTCCGGCATGCTGGCGGCGCTTTTGGACACGACGCGCTTCGAGATCACGACCGGCGATTCTTCCGAGGCCGCCCGTTCCCTCGTGATTCCAGCTGGATTCCAAGATTCGGTCTTGGCCGCGCATCCGGTGAAGGTGCGCCGCGTCACTCACCGCGGCGATCCCGAAAATGAATTCGCCGCGGATGCGGGCATTCTGCGCTCATTGATTCGCTTTCACGGAGTGTTGGCGGCATCGAATCCCGATTCCACGGGATGGTCCGATTCCTCACGTGCCAAGCGGGAAAACGTCTTGAACGCCCAGCCTGCGGTGCACGTGGATGCGGCTTGGGGCGGTCGCGGCATCGGGCCCATGGGATTTCGCCAGAGCATTCCCGGGAATCTGACCGTATTCGTGCTCATGTCCACGGTGATCGGCGCGTCCACGCTTCTCGTCGTAGAGAAATCTTCCGGTGTATTGCGGCGCATTGCCGCCGGCCCGATTTCGACGCCCGAGTTTCTCGCTTCGCGCATCGTTCCGCGTTTCATCATTGCGCTGGCGCAGGTGTTGATTCTCCTGGGTGGAGCGCGGCTCTTCTTCGGTTATTCGCCGGGGCCGTCCCCGCTCGCGTTTCTTTCCGTCGCGGCGGCGTTCGCCCTCACTTGTGTGGGCATCGGCACGCTTCTGGGTTCATTCTTTTCGACTGTGCAACAGGCGGCGATGTCGTCATGGATCTCGAGCATGCTCATGGCTTCGATCGGCGGCGCGTGGTGGCCGCTCGAAGTGGTTCCCTCATGGATGCGCGCGGCCGCGCACCTCTTTCCTACCGCGTGGGCGATGGATGGCTTTCATGCCGTGGCAACGTACGGCGGCGGCTTTCGCGAGGCGATGATGCCGATTCTTGTGTTGCTGGTGATGGCTGCGGGGACGATTGCGGTCGGAACGCGCGTCTTTCGCGCGATCGAGTGAGACACGCGCCCTACGGATTCAAGAGCGTCTTGCTCCAGGCGCCGGAGTCGTCCCGCAAATAGGCAATGCGCTCGTGCAAACGGGCCGGCATGCCTTTCCAGAATTCGATGCGATTCGGAATGAGGCGAAAGCCCGACCAGCGCTGGGGGCGTGGGACTTCGCGCCCTTCGTAGATTTCGGCGACGCGTTTCGCTTCCAAGAGAAGATCGTCGCGTTTGGCGAGCGGCTGCGACTGATGCGAGGCCCAGGCGCCAATTTGGCTTTCGCGGGGGCGCGTGGCCCAGTACGCATCCGCTTCCTTGTCGTCCACGAGCTCGATCGGTCCTTCGACTTGGACTTGTCGCTCCAACACCGGCCAGTAGAACGTGAGCGACGCCCAAGGATTCTCGGTGAGCTGGTGCGCCTTGCGGCTGTCGAGATTCGTGTAGAAGACGAACCCGCGCGAATCGAATCCTTTCAAGAGCACGGTCCGCGACGAAGGGCGCCCGTTCTTCCCGGCGGTCGCCAGCGTCATGGCCGTTGGTTCTTGGATGTCGGTGCGGCGTGCTTGCTCGTACAGCACACGAAAGGTTTCGATGGCTTCGGTGATGAGATCGGTCATGAACGCTCCATGCGTTGTCGTCTCGCGGCCGCCTCTTTCTCCGCGGTTCCTTTTTGCGCCAAACAGAACAGCGAAGTTCCAAACGGCAGATTGCCGCGCTCCAGAAAACGCGCCTCCGCGCGAATCGCCGCCGTCAGAATTTGATTCATCGGCCCCGGCGCAGCAACGTAACTCGTGCGCGGCGGCCGCTTCTTGGGAAACGGCTTCGTCAACAAACGGTATCCGGCGATCAACGGAAACATGGTGGTCATTCCGTAGGTCACGCGCACGATTTCGAGCCCGCCGCGACGCAGCGCCGCTTCGAGCGTGGAGCGAACATAGCGGCGTTTGTGGTGCAGCGAGACGTCATGCTCCGACCAGAGAAACGGATACGCGGGAACGGAGAGCAAGACCCATCCGCCCGGCACCAAGACGCGGCGCACCTCACGAAGAAACCCCATGTCGTCATCGATATGTTCGAGAACATCGAAGAACGTGCAGATCCCGAGCGACTCATCGCGCAAGGGCAGCGCTTCACCGCGCGCCAAGAAGACGGGGCGCGCCGGACGCGGGCGGCCATCTTGATACAACTCCGAGGTGATCTCGCTGCCGAAGAATTGGCCGTACGGCTCGAGCAATGTGAGATTCGATCCCGTCCCGCAGCCGATGTCGAGACCCAAACGCACCGGCGAGCGCTCGACATGTCTGCGCAAAAGCGCCGCCAAGAGATCGCGCCGGCCAACATGCCACCAGTACTTCTCCTCGTAGCGGCGAAGGCGGTCATATTCCTCTTTCTCCATTACTCGTCGCCGCGCCCGGCAGTCATCGCCCGCATCACTGCAGCCACCGCGCGAACCACTCTCCGCTGAGCCGGCAGGCGGTTTCCCACGCCGGCGTAGGGCCAGCCCAGGGATGCACGGCACCAAACGTGTGCCCCGTCTTGGGAATGATCTCGAGTTTCTTCTCGCCTGCGGCGCACCATTTGTAGAGAAGGCGGGAGTCTTCCACATCCACGGATTCATCGCGTTCGCCGTGGATGAAAAGAGCGGGCACGGCGATCTTGCGGCAGGCTTGCTCGAGATTGTAATCCTCGCGATGCGCCTCGAGATCCTCCAGAACTTCGCGATCGAGCCACATCATTTGCCCGGTGCGCATGTTGGGCACGTCGAGGCGCCCTTCCTTCCGCCACTCGCGAATCGCGCGATCGGTATAGCGCAAGAACGTCGCGATCGATCCCCAAGTCACGAGGCAGCGAAGGCCCGGATCTTGTGCAGCCACGAGAAGCGCAACCCCACCGCCGCGGCTGTGCCCCAAGATGCCGATGCGATCGGGATCGAGACGCGCATCGACTTCTCCGCCGCGAATCGCGGCCGCCACCAATTCCACGTCCCGCTTCTCGCGATCCGGCGTGTTCTTCGCGAATCCCTCGAGATCCGTGAACTCCTCGCGCGATTCTCCAATTCCGTTGCGCGACGTATTGATCGTGACCGTGGCCAATCCTTGCTCGGTCCAAACTCGCGCGGCGGGAGGAAACATGCCCCAATCCTTGAAGCCTTTAAAGCCGGGAAGAACCAGGATCGTAGCCACTCGGCCGGTGCCCGGCGGAAGGCGGAGATCGGCACGCACTGGAAGGTCGATCTCGTTGACGAGCTTGATTTCAGTTTCGACGATCGCGGTCACGAAAGAGTCCTCTCGTACAGCGCCAGGTAGCGGTCCACGGCGCGATCCACCGGGAAATCCTCGACGGCGGTCACCCGCGCCTTCTCCTTGATGCGCGTCATCCTGGTGGGGTCCTGGAACAGCGACGCAATGGTGCGCACCATCCCTTCCTCATCGTGCGGATCATGCAGGAAGCCGTTCTCCCCTTGCTGGATGATCTCCCGCGTGCCGCCGTTGTTCGTGGCGACGACGGCAACTTCCGAGGCCATCGCTTCCAGCGCCACCAAACCGAAGCTCTCGTGCTCGCTCGGCAAGAGCAGCACATCGGCCAAAGGATAGATTTCCTCCACGCATTCCTGCGCGCCGAGCGCAATGCAGGCGTCGGCGACGCCCAGCTCCTGCGCCTGCTCCTGCGCACGCGGAAGCTCCGGACCGTCGCCCACCAGGAGCAGCTTTACCGGAAATCGCTTCTTCAATTCCGCGAACACGTTGATCACCGTGGGAACGTTCTTGACCTTGCGAAAGTTGGAGGCGTGCAGCAGAACGAACTCGTCGTCGCCCGCGAAGTCTCCACGGTTGCGACGAGAATTCAGCGGCCGATAGCGTTCCGAATCGACAAAGTTGTGAATGACGTCGATCTCCTTCTGGATCGGAAAGCTCTCGAACGTCTTCTTGCGAAGCCAATCGGAGACCGCGGAGACCGAATCCGACTTCTCGATCGAGAACCGGGTGACGGAATAGTACGAAGGCTTGATGCCTACGAGGGTGATGTCGGTGCCGTGCAGCGTAGTGACCGTGCGCAGCTGCTGAGAATTCAGCATCTCTTTGGCGAGATACGCGCAGGTCGCATGCGGCACGGCATAATGCGCATGGACGAGATCCAAGCCCTCGCTCTCGGCCACGTCGACGATCTTCGCGGTCAGGTTCAAGGCATACGGCGTGTGGGTGAACAACGGATAGTCGTCCACCTCGACGCGATGGAAGTAGATGTTCTTCAAGAAGCGGTTCAATCGCACCGGAACGTCGTTCGTGATGAAGTGCACTTGATGGCCGCGAGCGGCGAGACCTGCGCCCAGCTCCGTCGCGACGATGCCGCTTCCGCCGTGGCTGGCGTAGCAAACCATTCCGATTCTCAAGCCGTCATCTCCACGTCGAGCAAATGGAGGGGATCGCGGACCGGATGCGGTCCCGTGCGCCGGTAGCCCTCTCCCCAATGTACGCCAATGCGACCGCCACGCTCCCGTTCGCGCGCCTCCAGCATTTCGTGGAAGGAGGGCTCGGAGATTTCCGTCTGCTTGGGATCGCCCGGACCGCGCGTGAACTGCGACGCGAAAGCGCCCACCGCGCCGCGCTTCTTCTCGCGCCATGGCCCGATGTCCACGACGAGATGCGGCTCGAACGGAGTCTTCTGCTCATACGAAAGAATTGCGCCGGGGCGCACCGGCTTTCCGTCGGCTGGATACGACGGCAGGCGGGAGAAGAAGGACGCGCGCTCGATGAGCTGCGCAGCTTGGCGATGATCGGGATGCACATCCATTTCGAACGGAGCCAGGATGAGCTGCGGGCGATGTTTGCGCATCGCTTCCACGAGCACGCGATGATGTGCCGGATCGACGGCAGAGATTCCGCCGTCGGGCAGCTGCAGACACTCGCGAACCGCGGCTCCCAAGATGCGCGCCGCTTCCTGCGCTTCCTTGCGTCGCAAGTCGACGGTGCCGCGCGTTCCCAGCTCGCCGGCGGTCAAATCGAGGAGGACGACGTGCGCGCCGCGCGCCGCCAATCCGGCAACGAGGCCCCCGGCATAGAGATCGACGTCGTCGGGATGCGCACCGATGGCCAGAACATTCATGACGGCATCGACCTTTCGCCTTCGCCGGAAACCTCGCTCAACCAGTGCAGGATCTCGCGCTCGCGCAACCCATCGAGGTGCTTCCCGGCGAAATCGAGGAAGCGTTCAATCGGCCGGGCATCATTTTCGAGAAAGAGAGCCAGAGAAGAGAGCACGCGCTCTTGCGGCTCACCGAACGGGGTCAAGAACTCGCGATAATTGCGCAGGCGCGAGTCACGGCGGCGCTCGGCGTCGCGCGCCGCTTCGGCGACGCGGGCCCGAAACTTCTCCAGCGTCTCGCGCAAGCGCTTCTCCGCATCGCTCGCATAAGAAGCGAGCTTCGCATCCATCGATTGCGCGGCGGCGCTCACCCGCTGCATTCCCTCCTCGATCGAGCGTTCGAGATCTTCATGAGAATCGCTCAGCGCCCGCGGCACGGCATTGGCCGACGTGGCCCGCAGGGCGGCATCGAAATCGAACACGAAGTCTGCGACGGGTGCGCTGCGCCGTTCGGCGAGCTCGAACACGCCGCTGGGAACGAGCGTGGCCTCCATGCGCGGCACCAAGACCGGCATGGGGACGCCGAGCCGCGCATAGATCGGGGCCAATTGCGCGTGATAGGCGATCTCCGCGCGACCCGCGACCGTCGCCACGTTCGGCAGTAGGAAATCCTGAATGAGCGGCCGCATCACGACGTTCGGCGAAAGCGATTCCGGTTCCTCGCGAATGCGGGCATAGAGCGCGGCACTGTCCCCCTCGAATGGAAGCCGCTTGCCGGAGCGAATGTCGAAGAGCCCGCTGCGCGCGGACACCTCCGAAATCTGCGCGCGATATCCCGCGCGCTCGAGATTCTCACCCGCGCGCACCACGTCGTCCTCGACCGCGCTTCGCTCTTCGAGCCAGCGCTCCAGAAGCTCGCGCGCTTCGCTGCGTAGCTCCGCCCACCGGCCATCGACGACGACGAGCCCCCATTCGCCGAACCATTCGTGCAAGAGCGCGGCGGTGATCTCGCCATGATCCTGCGCGATCTCGCACGCTCGCTCGAGACGGCGCATGAGATCGGGAGCCGCGCTCCAGCGTTCGCGAAATTCCTGCACGATCGCGGACGTGGTCTGGGCGGGAAGATCTCCAACCATTCCTCCCGCAGGAAACGAGCTGGCCTGCAAGCCGCGCCGCTCGAGACGGAATTCTTCATCGGGGAAGTACACGTTGGCGATTTCCGCGTAGTCGCTGTCGTCTCCGGCAATCCAGAAGAGCGGAACAACCGGGCGACGGGTGATTGCGGAGATCTTCTGGGCCAGACGAATCGCGCTCATGGTCTTGTACAGAACGAGAAGCGGACCCAACAAGATGCCGGGCTGCTGTCCCGTCGCAACGCACAGCGCATTCCCCTGGCTCAGGTGCTGCACGTTCTCGAGCGTCTGCGAGGAAGCCCCCAGACGACGCGCGCTCGAGAGCGCCCGCGCCCACACCGATGCGGCCGGGGCCCGGCGGGCCATCTGCGCGAGCTCGGACGCTTCTTCTTCCCAGTGCTGCGCCTGTCGCGGAAGAAATGCGCGCGCCTTCTCCTCGCCGCGTACGAAATCCATGGCGAAGCCCGAAGCTCGCGACGGAACGGCGACGGCGCGGGCCGCATTCGTCAGGCGCATGCGCGTCCCCGGAATCCCAGAAGAATCGTGCGCGGGCTCAGGGTGGGATCGTAGGCGGTGCCATCGTAGTCTCCCCACGTGTGCTGCACACGAAATCCCGCATCGTGCAAGAGCGCGCGCAATTCCTCCGCCCCATACAGCGTCACGCGCTCTTCATAGTCGGCGACCGGCGCACCGGTTGTGGATCGGGAAATGGTCACGCGTTTGACGATCCGGCGGCCGTTCTCGCGAAGCGACTTGTTCTCGTGAATCGTGTATTCCCCTTGAGATCTCTCGCGGGACTCGTGCGGCTCCGCGAGAACGCGGTTGCGATTCAAGTAATCGAGAAGAAAGAAGCCGCCCTCGTGAAGCACACGCGAGCATTCGCACAAAGTCCGCCGGTCATCCTCCTCCGAAAAATACCCGAAGCTCGTGAAAAGCGACGCGGCGCCAGCGAACGAGTCTGCGGCAAAGGGAAGGGTTCGCCAATCGGCCCGAACCAGCAACGCTTTCGATTTCGTCTCTTCGATGCGGCGGGCGGCCTCGCGAAGGAGCGAGGCGGATCGATCCAATCCGACCGGCTTGGCCCCGGCGTCTTCGAGGGCGGAAAGATGCCGGCCCGGACCGCAGCCCAAATCGATCACCTTGGCTCCCGGCAGATGGACTTCCCGGCCCAAGAGCCGGACGAGACGGCGCCCCTCGGCCTCGTCCCGGTGCGGATAAACGAGGAGATACCATTCATCGAACGCTTGCGCCGTCCAAGGCATGGATCCCCCCGCAAGTTCGGATCGAAGCAAGGAATGAAGATACTGCACGGAAGAGCGAGTGTGCAGATGCGGATGGAGAGGGGGCCGGCCTAGGTTCTTGAAGAACTTTAGGGCGCGACGCCCAAAGCCTGATTCACCGTCTGTTGGACTCGATGAATCGTGCAGGGCTTGGGGATATACCCGTCGGCACCGTTGGAGAGGACCTGCTTCTCCGTATTGAAGGATCCATACCCGGTGATGATGATGACCGGAATGCCCGGGAACTCGGACTTGATCTGCTTCATGAGCTCCATGCCATTCATGACCGGCATGTTCAGATCGGTGATGACGAGATCCGCGGACTGGGTGCGCAGATTGTTCAGCGCGCTCTCCCCGCCTTCGACCGCGAAGGCCTCATGGCCCATCACCTCTAGGAGATCGGAAAGCATTTGCCGCATGCTTTCCTGATCGTCGACGACAAGAATGCGCTTGGCCATGCGTAGGTGCCCTCGGGGATGCGGTCCGGCTGGTCTACCTTCGGCAAAATGCGCAAGAGTCTTGAGTGCGCGGACGGGGGGCAAAGAGACCCACGTGGGGGCGGAAATGTGACCCCGCAACGACTTAGTCGGCGCCCACGAAGAACATCGCCAATAGAATTCCCGAGCAAATTCCAGCGATGTAGAGCCCGATGGGCATCCGGTCATCGTCGGGCTTTCTGGGATGCGCGGCCCTCTCCTGCCAGACCGACTGGCCCTCGGTCGCGACAGACCCTACCTGGACATTGGCGGGCGCCGGCGGGCTCCCCGCTTCGATCCAAGCCGCCTCGAGCAGGACCGCGAGGTCGCGCGTCGCAGAATCGATCTGGCGGATTGCCACCTCCCGGCTTCCTTCCCACAGACGCTCGATGTAGCGGTCCTCGAGGCTCGAATCGAGAGCACGCGCTTCCCGATCCGCGTCCAGGATCGCGTCGATCCCGCCATACGCTTCGGAGACCCAACGAAAACAGAGATCGGCCGGCCTCTCTTCCATCGCCGAAATGGAATCGGCCGCCGCCAGCATCGATTCTTCGAGAAAACGATCGAGCATCGTCACCTCGAAGGGAAAGTGAACACCTTTGTTCCCAGTGTGCTGGCCATCGAAATTCTTCGTGCAGTGCAGCGGCTGGTGCGCATCGGCAACGTAGTGCCCCAAATCCGCTGCTCGGATGGCGGCCTGGGCCCAATCTCCACCACGCAGCGCGGCCACGACGTCGTCATACGTTTCCTCGACCGCCCAGGGAACGATTCCTCGCCGGCGCACAATGTCCGCGCCATGCTCTTTCTCCAAGACTTGGCGATCGTGAGAAACGGTATCGAAGGGCGGAGGGCCGTAGACATCGATGTTGATGAAATGGCGAGGCGGCTCTTCGCGCGAAGTGTCCTTGCGATCATCGGCGTCATTGGCGTGCGCAACCAATTGCGCTGCAAGCGGAGACCATGCGGTGTGCGCCGGCTCGGGAAGGAGCTCGACCGCACGGCGGTTGATGATCTCGTGCGCGCGCCAACCCCAAGCACACGCGCTCCCGCAGGAAACGATGAGCAGGAATACGGTGGATATAGCAGGAAGAAAAATGCTCGCGGCCGCCGCGCGAGTGATGCGAGCGGCCGCGCTCATTCGATACTTAATGGACGCCGTATGAGGAATACAGCTTGAATTCGAATTCCGGGCTGTTCTGGGTGTCGTGGCACTTCAAGCAAGTGGCTTCGCCGCTCGTCACGTAGGAGCCGTCGCGCGCATGCGCGAGCCCGCTGCCGTGGCACTCCTCGCACTGCACGTTCCATCGCTCCGGCGCGACGTTCGCTTCGGCCGCGTGATGCTTGTCGGTCTGGCCGGTGACGTGGCATCCGACGCATTCCGGATCATCCCAGGCATCCTGCTCGGCCAGCGCGGCGAAGGCCTCGGCATGCGGGGTCTTGAGCCAAGCATCGTAGGTCGGTTGATGGCAGGACTTGCACGACTCCGCGCCCAGATACCCGCCCGCGCTGTGCACCTTGTCGCTTTGCGCCTGGAGGCGCTTCGATTCGTTGTCGCGCTGCATGGCCAGCTGGCGCTCGCGATTGAATTCCTTTTCCGCCTTGTCCACTTGCTCGGCGATCGCCGCAATCTCCGGAACTTCCGGGCCCGTCTTCAAAAGACGAATCGCATCGCCCTCGAACGCTTCCACGCCGGAGCCGTCCGCTTTCAACGTGAGCTCGAGCGTTCCGAAGCGATCCGACTTGGATCCGGCCATCGCGAAGATCGTGTCCCCGATCTTGCGCGGATCGTTCTCGATCGCCGGGAAGTGACCAACGATCAGCGCATCCACGCCCTTCAAATCCTTCGCCAAGAATTCCGCGGTCTCGATGCCGGTGTGGGAGAGCAGGATGACCACGTCGGATTTCTGCTTCACTTCCGGAAGGATCTTGGCCAGCTCTTCGGAGGGATCGCGGAAGTCGACTTTGTTCGCGATGAGCTCGGAGTCGACTTGCGAAGTAATGTGCCGTTCGGGAGAGATGATGCCGATGAACGCGACGCGCACGCCGTCTTTCTCGGAAATCACGTAGGGATCGAAGAAGCGCTCGCCCTTCCCTTTCTCATATGCGTTCGCGCAAATGAGCGGCAAGGAATGCTTCTGCTTCATTTCGCGAAGGAAGGCCGGGCCGGCCGCGAAGTCGGTCTCGCCCAAGGCGATCGCGTCGTACTTCATGTAGCCCAGGACTTCGAAGATTCCATTCGATTTGAGCGCGGCAATCTTGGGCTCACGCATCGTGGCCGGCGCGTAGTCCAAAATGTCGCCCGCCGTGCAACGAAACACGGCGCCGTGCACTTTTTCGAGCTCTCGAATCTCGCCGGCCCGCCGGGCCAGCCCACCTTTGTCTTTGGCTTTTCAGCCGCAGGGGGCGAGCTCGCTCCGTTCGTCGGTCGAGTAGACGAGAAAGACTTTCTTCCCGCCGGCGGTTGGAGTTTCGGCGCCGAGACAGAACACGACGCCTAAGAGAGCCGCGAGGAGAGCGCCTTTACGCTGCTGCATGGAATGGATTCTCCAGAACAGGGGAAGTACGGCCGCGATGGTACCACGGCTGAACCCCGCGGCAAAGACAGGGGTTCCCGCGGGTTTCCAAGCGTCAGCGGGAATGGTGGAGGTCCACCATCTTGACCCCTTCCGATGCCGGATACGGGGTCACGACCGGCTCGATGAGCGTGGCCAGCTTCTGGGTAATCTCGCGAATGCGCAAAGCCTCGGCCTCGATCCGGGCCAGCTCGGTGCGGGCCCGCAGGTAGAACGCCTCCGAAGGGCTCTCCGGCTCGAGCCGGCGCAGAAGGATCTGCGCATAGCCCAGAATCACCGCCAGGGGATTGTTCACCTCGTGGTTCACGCTGACCATCGTCTCCGTGATCGCGGCCAAGCGCTCGGCCTTCACGCGCTGGCGATGCAGGTTCACGTTGTCGGTGATGTCTTCGAGAACGATGAGGACGTGCCCCTCCCCTTCTCCGGTAATCGAGAAGGGATGATGGCGCACGTTCAAGTGAATGTCCTCGCCTTGCGGAACTTGAACGACGAGGCCGCGCGCCGCATAGGGAAGGCCGGAGCGCAGCACGTCGCGCAGCGGGGAGCCCAACGCGAATTTGTCACGCACGTCCTGCGGCACGTCTTCGATCGATTGCCCGATGCGCTCTTTGGTGAGAAGGCCGCGGGTCAGCGTACCCATGGCTCGATTCCAGGCGACGATGCGGCCGTCGTGGCGCACGACGCCGATGCCGACATGCAACGACTCGACGATGTTGTCATTGAACGTCAATGCTTCCACGAGCGCGCCATTGCGCTGCTCCACTTCCTTCTGCGCGCGTTCCAGCGAGAAGTATAGATCGGTGATCTGATCGTTCTTGCGATGCAGATCCAGCGTGCGCCGCTCGAGCTCTTGCGTGCGCTGCGCCACCTCGGTCTCCAAGCGCCCGGAGAAGTTCTGCAGCTCGCGATGCAATTCGCCGCCGACCAGCGCGCCGGCGATTTGGTTGGCGACAATCCGAAGCACGCGGGTGGTGTGCGTTCCGAACGCATACGGCTCCGACGTGGAAAGATTGAGCACGCCCAGCACGCGATGATCGCCCAGAAGAGGAATGCTCAAGAGCGATCCGCGCGCTTCCGGCCCGCCGGCGCGATTCGTGAAGCGAACGTCGCAAGAGACGTCGTTCACGAGAAGCGGCTCACGGCTGGCCGCAACCCAGCCGGCGATTCCTTCACCCAAATGAAGCGTGGCCACCGATTCGCGCTGCGCTCCGGGTTGATCGTGGATTCCCTTTCCGGTGCAAACGCGGAGCTCTCCCGACTTGTCGTCCAAGAGCATGATCGAGGAATTCTCGGCGCGCAGCTCGCGGACGAGAATCTCCAACACTTGTTCCAAGAGATTCGGCTGGCGGAAGGCGGAGGCGATGACGTCGCCGATCTGCTTGAGCACCGAGAGCTCGAGAATCTTCTGCTCGATCTCCTGCAGACTGCGCGCAATCGTGTCCTCGAGAATGCTGCGCCGCAATTCGCCCTGGGTGTGCTCTTCGATCGCCGCTCGCGCGAGAGCGATCGACGCATCCATCAGCTCCGGCGAAGATCCCGCCTCGCTGCGCGTGATCTCCAGGATCTCGAGAAGACGCCCGAGTGTGCTGGCGCCCGGGTCAAACGCGGACGGAGTCACAGAACCTCACCACTTTCTGGGGAACTTCCGGAGCCAATTGCAGCAACGTTTCTTCGAGCGCGGAAGCGGAGAGCAGAAGGCGGCTGTGCGTTCGCGCATCCAAAAGAGGCGGCACTTCCGATCGAAGCAAGGGAACCGATTCGAAACCCAAACGGCGCGCCATCCAATCCGCGGCGGCGAGAAGTGCGCCCCATCGCGAATCGCCGGCCTCGGCCCACGGTTCGTGATGGTGCCCGACGGCGGAGAGAATCTCGGGCGGGAATCTCCACAGGCGCCCGATCTCGAGCCCGGCTTCTTCATGATCGAGACCCAGCTCTTCACGCTCGATCCCGCGCACATCGGTGATGGTGCCGGCGGAACGTTCGACACGCTCCACGACCCGCGCGTACGCTTCGAGCGACTGCGTCGCCAAAACCAACTTGCCGACGTCGTGCAGAATGCCGGCGCAGAATGCGGAGCTCCCCGGAGTGAGACCGGCGGCCGTCGACAAACCTTTCGCACACACGCCGACCGCGACCGAATGACTCCAGAATGCTTGCAGATCGAGAATGCGTCCGACGCGCCGCGTCAGCGCATCGAAGGATGCGACGCTGATCGCGATGCTGCGCACAAGCTCAAAGCCCAACACCACGCATGCCGAGCGAACGTCGGAGATGGGGCGCGGCACCGCGAAGTACGCCGAGTTCGCGAGACGAAGAAGCTTGGCGGTGAGTGCGGGATCGCGCTCCAGGATTTCGGCCAGCTTGCGCGCGGAGCCGTTCTCGCTGCCGACAACGTCCCAGATTTCCATGAGAATGCCGGGCGCTGGCGGCAGATTCGTGAGCTTCGCGAAATCGTTTTGGGTAGCCCCGGGCCTTGCGGCGTTCCTGGAAGCAGACGGGGATGGGGGCAGTCCACGGGTCACAGAAGGTCTCCTGAGGCTGAAATCGGCGTTCCCCGGGACCTTCTTGAATGACCAAGGCCGGAAAAGACGAAGGGACCGGGATGGCTCCCGGTCCCTTCTTTGAAGGCGGATCGGCGGGCCTTGAGGGCCTAGCGCAAGCGGACCGTCTTCTTGGTCAGAAGCTCGTGCTCCCCTTCGAGGCGGTAGAAGTAGACGCCTGCCGTGGTCTCCTTGCCGCGGTCGTCCCGGCCGTCCCACGCAATCGTGAACCTTCCCGCCGGCATGACCTGATCGACCAGCGTGCGAACCAAGCGCCCGGACACGTCGAACACGCGCAGCTTGAGCGGCATGGGACGCGGAGAGGAGTACGTGATCATCGTTCCTTCGCGGAACGGATTGGGAGTGTTCTGCTCGAGGCCGAAGGCCGCGAACGGCGTACCCAAGTCACCCGTTCCGGTTTGCCACGGCCCGGCTTCTCCGTAGACGCAGGTGCGCGCATTGTTCTGGCCTTGCGTCGGCCAAGGCATCGCCGCCGCGCTCACCGGTCCGGTGAAGTCGACCACGTTCACGCTTCCGTCATACGAGGCGAACGCCACCTCGAAGTCTCCATTCCCATCCAAATCCCCTGCCGCAGCAGTGGCGTGGATTTCCAGATTCGTGTGGAACGGGAATCCGGAGATGAGCGTCCCGTTGTCGTGGTAGCCGTAGAAGTTCCCATTATGATTTCCGATGAAGATCTCGAACTCGCCGTCGCCGTCGACGTCGGCGATGATCGGGCTCGCCGTCATGAACTGCTTGTTGGCCGGCGCACCGGGATCCGGAATGGCGAGGATGCCATTCGCCTGAGTGAAGCCGGTTCCGTTGTGATTGAATGCGTAGATCTTCCCGCCGTGCGTCGCAAAGACGACCTCGAGCTGCGCGTCGCCGTCCAGATTGGCAACTGCCGGCGCACCGGTGACGCTGTCCGGCGAAATTGAGGCGAAGATCCCTCCGGTCAAGTAATTCGATCCGTCGTGATTCCAGCAATACACCTTGCCGTCCGCATTCGCGGCCAAGATCTCCATCGTGCCGTCGTTATCGAGATCCGCGATCGTGGGACCGCGCTTGAAGTCCTTCGTTCCTCCGCGCGGGAATCCGGGAGCGCGAGCACCGCTCGGCGTGATCACGTAACAGCTGTCGTTCCAGCTCGTGAAGATGATCTCGCGCGTTCCGTCGTGGGCCAGATCGGCCACGCCGATGTTCCCCCAGACCTTCGCCGAGGCATCTCCCGGCGGAGCGGTGAACAGGAGCCCATTCCCGGCCACGAGCGGCGTGCCGTTGTCGTTGAAGGCGTAGATCTTGCCGAGGTCCGATCCGAAGAAGAACTCGAGCTTCGCATCGCGGTCGACGTCGGCGACCGTTGCGGAGGAACGAATCTCCTCCCCGACGCCGGGGAGGTCGATCAGGACCGCGCTTCCGAAGAACGGCGAGGCGTCATGCTTCAAGACGTAGAAGCGTGTGTCGGAGGCCCCGAAAAGAATCTCGTCGTCCCCGTCCTTGTCGAGATCGCCGAGCGCAGCCGCGGACCACAGCTTCTCCGCGCACGTGAACGGCCAGCCGGAGTGTTGCACTCCGTCCGGCTCGAACACGTACATCTTGAAGTCCTGCGAAGGGACATAGAGCTCGCTCTCTCCGGAATCATCCGCATCGGCGATGCCCAGCGAGCCGAAGACGTTGCTGTTCGCCGTGCCGGGCCAATTCGTCAACTGAGGGAGCGTCGTCCAGGCTTCGATCGCAGCGGTACGCGGGCTTTCGTTGCCCGAGGAATCCACTGCCGCCGCTTTGTAGAAGAACGTTGTGCCCAACGAGAGATTGTCGTCGACGAAGCGGGCACCGGCTCGCAGCAGCTCGAAGCTGACTTTGTTGTAGGTGCCGTTCAGGGTCGCACTTCGGTACACGTTGTACCCGGCGAGATCGGGCTCGGTGTTCGGCGCCCAGTACACGAGAATCTCCGTCGGCGTCGAGGTGAAGGTCATTCCAGCAGGCGTCAACGGCTTCACGAAGTCGATCGGTTTGATCGTCGAACGCCCTTGGCTGTCGGTCAGCGTCAGCGTGACGGAAGTTCCCGATCCATTCGTAATGGTGAACGTGTAGCCGTTCGTTCCGGTGTCGATCGCCAGCGGAGCGATGTCCCCGTAAGCATCGGTTCCATCCACGATGGAAATCCCAGCGCCTGCCGACAGCACTCCGTCCACCGAAACGGCGGTACCCGTTCCGCGGTTCAAAATGTTCGGGGTGATCTGAATCGTCTCCCCGATTTCCGCAACACCGTCGCCGTCACCGGAAGCGGGCGGCGCTCCATCGTTGAATCCGTGGTACACCGACTCCAGTGAAGGACCGGCGAACACCAAGGGAGCGATCGCCGACCACGGACCTCCGGCGGAAGCCGTGAACGAAAGACTCGTGTAGCCGATTTGGCCATCTCTGGCCGTGGAAGAAACATCGAACACGATCGTGCCGTTAGCCGTTGCTCCGGCGGCGATGTTGCCGAGCGATGCGGCACCGTTCACGATCGAGAGCTTCGAGTTGTCGGCGAGCGCGAAATCGATTCCGTCCACGAGATCGCGCGTATGAGTCGTTCCGCTGAACGTGATCATATCCGATGAACCGTTGACGCTGATCGCGTCGAGGCTGTTCTCCAACTTCGGCGACGAGGTCGAGAGCACCTTTCCGTTCGTCTGCACCGTTCCCGACGTCAGCACCGAGTCGAGACCCGCGCTCCACTCCAGATGCCAGCCCTCTTGGTCTTGCCAGAGGAAGATGCCCGTATCCCCATCGGTCGAATCGGGCGAGAACGTCATCGAAGGACGCCCCTGGTAATCGATCGACGGAATGTTGAAGTTCAGCGTGAACGGATTCGTCGCCGGATGAACGCGGTCCTTGCCGACGTAGATATTGTTCACGCTGGCGGATCCGTCATACGTGAGATTGAAGGTCGCCGTGGAGCCGGTGACGAACGATCCCGCCGCATTCACGGTATTGGCCGTCGCGTTTCCGGCATTGCGTACGGTGAAGTCGAGCTCGATGGTCTCGCCGGCATCGATGCGCCCATCGCCGTTGCCGCTGGAAGGCGGGGAGCTGTCGTCATCGATCGTGGTCGATTGAAGCGCGATGACTGCTCCGGATCCGGTCGTGAGCGTGGCCGACCCTTCGTACGGTTTGAAATTGGTCTTCGTGACGACGACAGCCAGCGTTCCCCCGGCGGAGCTGGTGAGCGGAAGCGTGACTTGTCCAGATCCGTTCGTGCGGCCGCGCGAATATGTTCCGTTGGCATCGCTGACGCACACTACCGCATCGGCTTGCGGAGTGGCCCCATTCGTGACGGTGACGGTGATGGCCGTCGTGCTCAAAGGAATCGACCCCGGATGCGTCACGACGAGCGCGGCCGGCTCCGCCGTCCACAAGCGCAACTCGGGATCACCCAACAACAGCGACGTGTACATCGTCCAGCGGTCGGGAGTCGAATCGGTCTGCGACGTCGGAACGAACGGGACGCGCTTGATCTGATTCATGGGCCCGAACTGCGTGATCGAATTCGAGAAGATCAACTTGTACATGACGTCGTGGAAATCGACTGCGGAGAGCGGGAAGTCTTCGCGCGTCGGGCCGGAAACGGCAATGGCGCCGCCGCCGGTGTTGTTCATGAAGCTCTCGCCTTGGCATTCGAGATCGAATTGATTCGGATTGCAGGCCGTCGCCACGACATAGGTGAGCTTGTTCCCGTTCGTCAGCACGTCGGTGTCGGCGACGTAGATGAATGGATTGACCCCGTTGCCGACCTGGAACTTGAACGCGTGGCCGTGGCCCATGACGGTCAGAAGATGACGGCCGGCATTGAGCTCGGACAACGCGATGGAGCGGCTGAGATTGTTGTCGCTCTGGTACTTCTTGTGACGCGTCCAAGTGCCGTCGACTTCCCCGTCGAGCACTTCGCAGAGCGTCTTCCCATCCAGGGAGATCTCCTCGGGCGGATCTCCGAATTCCCAATCCTGCGGGAACAAGACTTCACCGAACGCACCATGCGTTTTCACGTAGCCGGCCGGCGGCGTCTTTTCGTACGTGAGGCACTTGTTCACGAACGTGTTCGCCTCGGTCGTGGTCTGCACGGAGGCGCGCCCCACGAAGAGATCCGGGTAAAGGTCGACGTCGTCGCCGGGATCCGATTGGAAAGCGCCTTCGCCGAATCGTTCGTCTCCGTCGGAATTCCAGGTTCCTTCCAGACAGGCGTAATACTGATCGGTAGGAATGAACTTTCCTCCGACGAAGAAGAAGCGGTTGAACACTTCGCGTGGCGGAACCTGCGCATAGTCGCCGCCCATCAGCACGTAGCGAGTTCCCCACTTCGCGTACGCGTCGCGGATGAACATGCGCATTCTTTCCGGAAGGTCGTTGCCGGCCGGATAGTTCGCCTCGACCCAATCCGTCGTGCGCACGACGCACGGCACGCCCTTCTTCGTTTTCCAATTGGCCAGCGTCTGGAAGTTCGCCTGCATGCCCGGTGTGGTGATGATCACCATGTCGACTTCGCTGCCGTCGACGCTGGGGAGATCGCGAGGAGCAAAGCCGCCTTCCGTCGCGGAGCCTTCATCGGAAACGAGCGGGAGCTCGTTCGCATTCACGACGAAAAGCCGCATGGCATCGGCGAAGAGGTTGTCTGCGCTCGTCTGCCGCTCGCGCACCAGCTCCGCAGGAGCGGACGTTGCGCGGGTCACCAGCTCGACATCGAAATCTTCGGTGAGGAGGACTTCCTTCGTGTTCTTGTTCCAGCGGACCGGGAAGAGCGCGACGGAATGGATTCGATAACCGTCCATCGTGCCGCCCCCCAAGGACACACCGGAAGAAGCGGGAATCGTGGCCGAGGCTTCCTCGATCACTCCCGCGGGATACGGACGAGTGACGTCGGTGGGCTCGACCGCCCTTTCCGTTCTGGTCTTGAGCTCCACTCCCGAAGCAATGCTTCTCTCCCGGGAAGGCTGGATGCGCACTTCCGAGACTTCGAGCCCGGCGGGGACGTAGAAGAGGCGGACCGCCATCGGGAGCGCGGGCGATTCTGTTCCGCCGACCTCCCGGGTTCCGCGCATCTTCACGTGCGTCTCGCCGTTCTCATCCAGAATGCGGAGGTCGGAAGGATCGAAGCTGACCCGCGCCCGCACCGAGGCCGAGGCGGGTTCGGGATGAGCCAGAAGGACGGTGGTGGAGGCGGCAAGGGTAAGTGCACGGGAGAAGCGTCGAAACGAAGGTTTTCCAAGAGCGGACAAAGCAAGAAGCATGGAGATCACCTCGTGGCGGATCCTCGAGTGGGACGGAGGGAGCTCGCGGGAACGAACTGTCGATTGAAGTCTTCGTAGGACAAGCACGTGTGTCATCGGATCAGTCGGTTGCTTTCCCTGCTGCGGATGGAACACACGTTGAGGCCGCGCCACGGACGGCTAACGACGGACATAACTTTATCAAAGGGTCCGACCGACCGTCAATTCACGGGGTCCGATAGCGAGCCTTCAAATGCCCCCAGGTTTCGACTTCGAGGTTGAGGAACGGAGAGCTCGAGCAACCGATTCCCTTCCATCCCATGTCCACCCCGCCGACCCCCGATCCGACGCAGGGGGAACCCGGCTGCAGCGTATAAGCGGGTAAAGTTGCATCACAAAAGGGAGGCGGTCCGGGAATTGCGCAAAAAAGAGGATTCAACTCGATGTTTCCATTTGTACCCGAGGGGCTCGGGCATCCCGAGAATTCCGGACGCGAGTTCGTCGCATCGTCATTCCAGGTATTCGAGTTGCTCACCTCGATGGTTCCGCCTTGGCAGTGCACGAGATTTCCGCGCGCGGCGCAGCAGAGAATCGAGCTTTCGATTTGCGCGCTCGCTCCCGTGTCCACGTAGAGGGCCGCGCCCGCGGTACTGGCCTCACCTTCGGTGAACGTGCAGCGGTGCAGCTGGATCTTCCCGGTGAACGACGCGGCCACGCCGCCACCGAACTTCGCCCGGCAGGCGTGAAAGAGCGATCGCTCGAAGCGGGCGCGTCCCGCCAATTGAATCTGATGCGCGCCGCCGAACTCCTTGCACTCGATGTTGTCGAACGTGCAGTCGGCAAAGTCGATGTTGCCGCCGATTTGAGACCAAGCTCCGCCCCAACCGCTGGCCAGCTCGTTCACGAAGCAACATTCATTCACCGTCCCGGAGCAGTTCAAGCTGCCGACCGAGCCTCCGCGGTTGGCAATGGACGGCGGGGCAAGGTCCTTATGGTTGCCTTCGAAGTGGTTGCCGGAAAGCGCGAACGTCGTGTTCAGCATGCGCAGTCCTCCTCCCTCATCGCGGCAGGAGTTGTTGCGCACGATGCAGTCCGACATCGTGAAGCTCGGGCAATCCTGCACCAAGACTCCCCCGCCGACGCGAATTGCTTGGTTCTCCTCGATCGTGCATCCGGAGAGCTCGACCGACGGGCAATTCGTGAACTTCACGCCGCCGGCATTGACCGAAGCACTGCCGAAGGAAAACGTGCAGTCCATCGCCTCGAAGGAGAAGCCGTTCGCCAAGAGAAGCGCTCCGTCGTTCGCGTTGCCGCAGCGCGTCACCGTAGTTCTTTCCATGAGCAGCGTTCCCGATCCGTTCACGAACACTCCTCCGCCGGAAGTATCGAGTCCGAATTGCGCGGACGCGGCCAAGATATTCTCGAAACTGCTATCCCGAACGATCACGCTCTGCGCGTTCACGATGGCCATCCCGGCGCCGGCGAAGCTGGATACCACGTCGCGCACCACGGTGTTCTCGATCACGACATTTCCGCCGGCGATGCGCAGCCCTCCGCCCACCCGATTGAAGAACGGATCCGAGCCCAGGAAATTCCTTTGGTTGCGAATCAAGCAATTGCGAATCGTCGCGTTCGAGTTCGTGGCCTCGATTCCGGTTCTGCCCCCGATGATCGTGAATCCATCGATGGTGACGGGGCCCGATGTCTCCACACGCAACACCGATCTCTCGGTGAGATCGTCGCGAATGACGCTGATATAGAGAGAAGGATTACGGACTTGATAATCGCGCCGCCATCCGCCTTCCAACGTCAACGCCTTGTCGATGATGAGGCGCTCCCGATACGTCGATCCACCGTTTCCCGCAACGCGGACCGTGTCCCCGGGGGCCGCGGCCAAAATCGCGTTGGCGATGACCGTGAAGTCTCCCGGAACGCGGATCACCCCCGCGCGGGCGGACGTGACCGAAGCCGCGAGAGCTGCTGCACACACGAGCCCTCGGGAACAGCTCTTCAAGAATTGGAGCACGGACAACCTCATCGGGGGTGGGCTCGAAGGAGCGTATCAAATCAGAAATGAATCTTCAAACCGATCATGATCATGGGACCCGAAAAGTCGTACTTCGAAGGCGCCGGAACGGTGCTCCCGTCGGCCAGGGGCACGCCGAGCTGGTCCGGTGAAAAGGTGAATCCACCCACGGCGATCTCTTCGATCGTGGCTTGCCCGAACATGTGGCGGTACTCGAGAAACGGAAAGATCCGCGTCCCCAAACGAAAATCCACTCCAGCCACGGCCTGAAACCCCACGTCGAGCTCGGTCCATCCCCCGATTTGATAGCGATCCGCGCTGGTCGAATCCGGTCCCGGAATGGCAACCACGAGGTCCCTGCTCAACGACACGAACACGCCGCCGGCGCCGGCGTAGGGACGCACCATGCCATGATTGCGCAGCATCATTTGCGCGGTGGCTGCGACCATGAGCCCGTCGAACTTCGGTGCGGCGAGCGTGCTGACGAACGGCGCGATCTCATCCGTCCGGTGGTAATAGGATGCGTCTCCTTCGAGGAGGAAGTTCTTGGGCATGCGAAAGCGAATCTTGAATCCAAATGGATGCGCGAGAGAGCCTTCTTCGACTTCTCCGAAGCTGCGCTGGTCGAACTGAACGTCCCAGGGATCGTGAAAGGAGAAATAGAAGCCGTAGTCGCCGTGTTCGTACTTTTCGTTGAGAACCTTTTCGTCCTGATCTCGATCGGCCCACGCCGGGGACGAAGCGAGGACCGCCAAGGCGAGGGCGGTGCACAAGAAGCGCAGTTTGGGCATGGATTGCGAATGCGCTTTCTTGACAGGGACGCGAAGGCTTTTTAGGTTCGCCACTATGCGTCTTTTCGCAGAGAGCGACAACCGCGCTCTCTTGGCGTACCGGGTGGTGGCGGCGGTGGTCGGGATGACTCTGTCTCTCGCGATTCCGTCGCATTCGCTTGCCGAAGACAGGCAGGTCGCAAGCGATCGAACCTCGATGATGTCGCCCGAGCAGCTTCCCTCCGATCATCCGATCTGGATCGACCTCGAAACGCTTTGGAATCGAGGCGGGCTTTCTTCCCTTCCGGTCTTTACGCGGCCGTTGGTGCGCGCCGATATCGCCCAGGCGTTCCTCGCCATGACCGACTCGCGTCCGGATTTGACGTCGCTGCCGGCGGCGCGCCGCGTCGAACGGGAATTCGCCCGCGAGCTCGCGCGCATGGGATACGAGCCGGCGCAGCCGCCCACGCAAGCGATGCTCAGTTTTCGCGAAGACAATGCGGAGCTGCGCATTCAGAGCACCGCCGCGGTGCTGGGCCGCTTGACCGAAGATGAAGGACACATCGACGAGGGCACGTACGGCGGATTTCTGTTCCGCGCCGATCTTTCGCGGCACGCGCACGCCGCCGTCGACGTAGTCGTCGAGCGACTCTTGGATCCGACGAACTTGGGCGACTCGGTCTTGAAAGGATCGGACTGGTACTTCTACACGAACTTCGCAACGCTCACCGTACGCACATCGTTCGTGGATTTCTGGTTCGGCTTGGATCGCAATCGCTGGGGACCGGGATCTTCGGGAACGCTCTTGCTTTCCGATGCGGCGCCGTCCGCGCCGGGGCTGTATTACGGCAGAACCTTCGGATCGCGCGCGCGCTTCACGGCCATGACTGCCTCACTGCACGCGCCGGAGCATCGCTGGGTTTCCGCGCATCGCTTCGAATTCTCGCTGCATCCGCGGCTGCGCATCGGCATTCACGAATCCGCGGCGTACTTCTCGGATGGCATCGACATCCTGTACGCCACGAATCTCATTCCCTACACGATCGTGCAGCGCATTCTCGATCGCACCGCGACGACCGGAGCGTCGATCGCCGACAATCGCAACAATCTCATGGCCGGCGCCGATCTCGAGTGGCGCTTCGCGGACGGGTGGAGATTGGACGGAGAATTCTTGATCGATGAGCTCGCCACCGAATCCGCCTCGCAACCGCATCGCCTCGGAGGACAGGGGGGAATTTCCTGGTCGGGCGGTCTTCTGGGACTCAGCGCCGATGCCCGGCTCGAGGGGACAAAAGTCTATCGAGACACTTACGCGGTTTTCTACGGCGCGAACTTCCTTCAGGACGACATTCCCTTGGGATACGACCGCGGCCCTGACGTGGAACACGCTCTCGCCTATCTCGACGTGAACGTCTCCACCGATCTTCGCTTGGGAGTCGGAATGGAGGCGCAGCGCCACGGCGAAGGGCGTCCCGGAGACTTCTGGGATCCGGACGATCCCGAATCGCAGAATGCGGGAGCGGATCTCGAAGGGGTGATCGAGCGCGTGCTGTTCCCGCATGTGCGGGCGCGGGCGACGTGGCGGGACATCGCCGACGTCGCGGTGCGCGCCGGAGTTCGCGACGTCAACAACGAGGCGAACGTGGCGTTGCGGGACGAGACCGGATTCTTCGCCGACTTGGTTTCGCGCTGGGAGTGGTGACGGTTAGTTGCGGGCGCCGGTCTCGATCACGAGATCCACTTTCCCCGGTTTGCTGGTGACGCCGGCGTTCCCCACCGCGCGCAAACGATTCGGCGAGATTCCATAGTTCACCACGAGATACTTCATGACCGCGTCGGCGCGCTTTTGCGCCAATTGCTGCACTTCGTCCGAGCTGCCTGAGCCGTCGGAATGCCCGCGAATCACGACCTTCACGTCGGTATTCTCCAACAGGAACTTTCCGGCTTCGTCCAAAGACTTGCGCGACTCCCGTTTGATCGTCGCCGAGCCCTCGTCGAAGATCGCGCCTTGCAGCGCGAGCGCGCTGGGAATCGGCTTGAGGTCGATGTCGCGCGTTTCCGTGGTGCGCTCCTTGATCTCGATCGTTTCAGTCCTGGAGAGATGTCCGTCGCTCTTGATCGTGACCGGATACTTTCCGGCTTTGAGCTGCAGGTCGAACGATCCGGAAGCATCCAAGGGAATGGTCTTATCCTCACCGGCCGCGATTTGCAGCGTCGCCGCCAAGGGCGCGCCGGAGATCGCATCGCGAATCGTTCCGCTGATCTTTCCCAGGTAGTAATCCGGCGCTCGCTCGAGCGTCGCTTCGTGCAGCGTCTCGTGACCTGCGGTGATCAGCACTTCTTGCGTGAGGCGGCCGTAGCCGCGCGCTTCGTATTCCAAGACCACGTTTCCTTCGGGGACGTTCTCGAGGCGATAGGCTCCCGACAGGGAATCGCAAGGCGTCCAGGTTTCCTGACCCAGCACCCGCACGTGCGCCATGGTCACCGGGCCACCGTTCTCTTGATCTTGAACACGACCGCGCACGACACCGAACGGATTGCGGCGCGTGAGGAGGAAATCCATCGCCAGGTTGTCGTTGCGTTTGATTTCGAGGACGCGCGTCTTGGTGGAGTAGCCCTCCGCATTCAAATCCACGACGACGTACCCTTCTTCCAAGTCGGTGCGGTACTGGCCGTCCGCCCCGGTCACCGCGGGATCCCGGTTTTCATCACGCACGCGAATCGTCGCATTCGAAATCGGATTTCCGGTTTCGGCATCGCGTACGACTCCCGAAATCGATCCCGATCCGGGAGCAACCGCTCCGGTAATCGTGAGGCCGAAGGCGAGCTGCCGTGGCGGGCCGCCCAGCTCCGTCGCCAGCGAGAACTCGTATCCCAAGGATGCGGAGATCGCACCGCTCGGTGTGGACCAACGCAAGCCCGGGGTGATGCGCATCGGATTGTCTTCGAAGCGCGCGCCGGAATTGACGTCATACTCGCCGGACCATTCGGAGAAGAACGTGACCCGGCTCGGCACGGGAATCTCAACCGCCGCGCCGTACAAGACTTGATCTCCGTGCAGTACGAGACGCGACGGCGTACCGCCGGCAACGCTTGTCTCCCACGCATTCTCATCGAAGTCGCCGGTGCGCTCGAGATACCCCGCATTCAAGTGCACGCGCGGTGCGGAGGCCTGATTCTTTTGGCGGTGGATGTACGTGAAATCGAGCTGCCCACCGATGTCGAATCCATCATGGTCCCATGTGCCGACCAAAGCATTCTTGTCGCCGGTCGAGGATCCCCCTTCGATTTCCGCCGCCAAGAGCCACGTGCTCTGCGTCCGCGGCGTCAAAAGCGTCTTGATTCCCACCGACGCCATTCCGAATCCGGCCTGGGACTCGCCGGATCCGGACCAAGGCGAGACTGCTTGGTGCTCGACGGTTCCCCGCACGGCGAATTCCACGTACGGCGTGGCCGCATAGGTGAGGGAGAACAGTCCAGCGCCGAGCTTCACGTCTTCGGCTTGACCGCGAATGGATTCTTCCGCGGAATACGACTGCGTTGCATAGAGCCCGTAGGCGGTTGCGCTCAAACATCCCGGCGAGCCGATTTCCGCGGAGTGAACACGCAACACTCCGTGAAGACCATCGACCGAGGCGCCCTCGGCATGCACAGGGGACGCGAGCCCCACCATGGCCAACGCGGCGAGCGCTGCCGCGCATCCCGCCGGCGAAATGTGTTTCCGGATCTTCATGCCGACCTCCCTCGGACTTCTTCGAATCCAAGGATGGATCGGCCTTCGATGGCGATTCCTTGACGGTTTGTTGCGGATTTGTTCAGCGCAGGCGGCGCACTCGAATTCCGAGCACGTCGCCGTCGCGATCGATCGAGACCATCTCCTGGCGATGTCCCCGGCACCAGGCCCGGACGTCCTCTTCGGCCATCGGGTCGTCGGCGAGAAGGCGCACCACCGCCCCGACGGGGAGGCCGGACACGCGGCGAGCGAGGCGGATCACCGGGAGAGGACACAGGAGCCCGCGGGCATCCTCGACGACCTCGTCCCCGGGGGCAGTGGACATGGCGGGCTCCGCGTAAAGCGGGGATCCGAAACGGCCGACAACTCTTTGGAAACAAGAGGTTACATCCACCGCCCTCACGACGCGAGACGTCGCGCATGATCCCAATTCAGGAATCCCTGCGCCGATGTGTCTCGCGCACCGCTTCGACGCTGCGAAGCCTTCGCTTCAAGGCAACGGTCGCGGTGGCCTCGTTCATCGTCATGATTTCCGTGCTTCTTTCGGCGTTGTTCGTCTTGTACGTCGAACGAATGGAGCGCCACTCCGCCGCCGAAGGGGCCATGGGTGCGGCGCGTTTGCTCTCGCGCGATGCAGCGCCCGGTCTCCTCAAGAAGAACGTCGGTTTGAGCGAGAAGGCGATGGGCGGTGCGATGCAAGCCGACAACGTCATCTTTGCTTCGATCTCCGGCTTGAAAGGCGAGTTGATTCGCACCGTTAAGGATTGTCCCCCCGGAATCACGCAAGTCCTTCGCGAGCATCCCGTGCTCCACATTCCCGCTGCCGTGCAGTGCACGACTCGCCGGTCCGCGCTGGGAGATCCATTTCTGGATGTCGTGGCCCCGATTTATGCGGATCCGCTCGCCGCTTTGCCGCAGCGCGCGGACGCGACCTCTCCGCGGCCCGGGGATCGTCCCGTCGGCTGGGTGCGCATCGTGTACACGCTGGCACCGATGGTCGCGAAGGCAGAGGAGTTTCGTTGGCGCGCGGCGGGCATCGCGTTCGCGATGATCGTGCTCGGGACCTTGGGCATGAGCCTTCTGGTCGGAAACTTGTTGGGACCCATCCAAGATTTGGCGCGGGCCACGCAGCGCATCGCCGAAGGCGATTTCGACGTGCACATGAATCCGCCTTCCGATGACGAGATCGGCGTGCTCACGCGTTCCTTCAACGAAATGACGCTGCGGCTGCGAAGCGCGCGCGACCGGCAAGAGAGCTGGAGCCGTGAGCTGGGCAGCCGGGTGCGCGAGAAGACGCGCGAGATCGAGGAGACGCGGCGCAATCTCGCCAACATCGTGGAGAACGTGGGCGCATCGGTGATCGTTGCGGATTTGGACGGGACGATCGTGTCGGCGAATTCGCAGACCACGAGGATCTTCGGCATCAAGCCGGAATGGATCGTCGGCCGCAGCCTTCTGGAGTTCACCTGCGACTCCGATCGCGACATGATTTCGCTTCGCGTGCTGCTCGACGAAGGCGGAACCGTCGTGTACGAAGCTCGCCACCCGATCGACGACAATCGGGTGATGGATCTTCTGATCACGCACACCCTACTTCACGATCCGGACGGCCAGGCCTCCGGCATCCTGCAAATCACCAAGGACATCACGCAGCTCAAGATGATGGAGCACCGGCTCGTGGACGCGGAACGGCTCTCGGCGATGGGCGAGATGGCCGGCGAGATCGGACATGAGCTGAACAATTACTTGCTCGCCATCGGCGGGCGCGCCGAGCTCATGAACATGGCCGTACAGCAGAACAATCGCGAGATGATTCTGCAGAGCGCATCGATCATCGCGCAGGAAGTGGGCCGGATGCGCGTGCTCACCGAGGGTCTCCTCGATTCGGCGCGCAAGGAGTCGAGCCCGGCGGAGATCGATTTGAACGAGACGCTGCAGCGCTCGGTGGAATTCGCCCGCCCGCAGAACAAGTTCGATTCCATCCAGCTCATCGTCGAGACCGCGGGCGAGCCGCTCCTCGTTCACGCCGATCCTCAGCAATTGACTCAGGTGATCCTGAATCTCCTCTCGAACTCGGCCGACGCCATCCATGCGACAAATCACGGCGGGCGAGGAACGATTCGCGTCGAGAGCTTCCGCAAGGGAAACGAAGTGGGCTTCTTCGTGCAGGACAACGGCGCCGGCATCGACGAAAAGACCGTCGCGCGCATCTTCGAACCGCGCTTCACCACCAAGAAGAGCGGCAACGGCTTCGGCCTCGCCGTCTGCCACCGCGTCATTCAGAACCACGGCGGCGACATTCGCGTCACCACCGCGCCCTCCAAAGGCGCCACCTTCACCATCACGCTGCCCGCTCTGCGCCCCAGCTCCACCGCAAGATCGCGAGCCTTCTCGAGAAGCATTTAGATTCGCCGGTTCACCTGATCGGAGCCGCCAGTGCCTGTCGGCTGAAGCGCGTTCCTCGGCGCGCCGGCAGCTCGCCCGATGCAGAGATTCTCGGGGTCTCTCGTCTCCACTGCAGGTCCTCGCGCGCTTCCATTACCGGCGCGCTGCGGTACACAGTTCGCCTCGAG